>ERZ827498.1961-NODE-1961-length-21113-cov-3.681261_pt1 | contig 21113 bp, 16 predicted proteins | sample MGYA00519865_ERZ827498 | MGnify/ENA primary metagenome ERZ827498 (study PRJEB31778, sample SAMEA3449328) | human gut metagenome | biome: human gut; feature: human-associated habitat; material: faeces | place: United Kingdom | collected 2010/2012 ...
CAAGTTTAATTCTTTTAATGATTTTCTTTGGTTCATAAGCAGTTCTCCTCTCTTGCACAGATATAATACCTGCAGAGAAGAACTGTTTAGCTTTATGCATATGATAACACAGAATTTATATATATACCAGTATATACCGTTATCTTCTTTTATCAGACATGTATTTATCTGTTTTTTTGATTTTCATCTTGGATTCTTACCCGATTGTTTGGGCTTGAAGTAAATGAATTGGTAAATATAGATGCGTTGCAGATATTAGAATTCATCTGCGTGCCGATAAAATAACATGCCTGATTTCTGTTTTCAATATGTAATTTACAAATGTTTTATTTTTGTGAAACTTCTACAAATCTCAAAAAACTGTTTTAACTCTTCATCTACTGATTACGCATACACCGAAATTATAACCATCAACGACTCATCCCGTATCTCATACTGAAATATTCCCTCATATTTCTCTACAATATCCCGAATATTCCGCATTCCGTAACCATGTAATCCATTCTCTTTTTTCGTCGATATAAATCCCGATCCATTTTGGTCTGGTTTCTTTGCAATCGCATTGGCTATTTCAATATAGATTAACTGATTTTTCTTTTTTATCTTAATTCGTATCCATCTTTCTTTTCCTTTGATCTGTTCACAGGCTTCCAGCGCATTGTCCAGTAAATTCCCGAAAAGAGATATGATCTCCCTGTCTGTGAACGGAAGCGTAGAGAAAACTTCTGTATCAATCTGCATATCTGTTTTTTGTCTCTGCGCATCTTTTTCTTTCTGATTGAGAATCATATCCAACATATGATTTCCCGTCCAGACATGAAAATTATACTCCAATATATCTTCACTGAGCTCGTTCAGATATTCATGCAAACCGCTCCAATTTTGTTCCTGGTCATAGTTCTTAAGCGCAAGGATATGGTTTTTCATATCATGAACAACTTTACGGCTTTTGAGCATTTCCTGATAACGCTCTTCCAGTATCTGGACCTTTGTCTGCAATGCTTTTTTCTCCTGCTCTTCCAGTTCGGTCAGCAACATAGCATGCTCTGACTCCCATGTATCTAACAACGCATCAAGAATGATCCATACACCAACAAGTACAAGCAGCAGGATCATATATATCTCACCATATACCGGATATAAAGAATATTCTGTGACATCTTCATAAGTAAAACCATCATTAAATACTGCAAATGCGATCATAAACAGTATCCAGAAAAATCCCCTGTAATCACTAGGCCTTTCATTGATAAAAATATGATACAACCGCATAAATTCTACAATCTGAAAAAACAACATCAAAAAAAGAATGCACAAGAAAACAAAAGCAGTCGGTTTCGTATATCCCCATATCTTTTTCAGCGATGGCAAAAGCATTTCGTTATATGTTCTGACATAATCGTTCATTTTCAGTGCCTGATACAAATATCCATACATCGTATGATGATGGATCCACGGAACTAGAAAATACACCTGAAGGATGATTCCCATCACGGTATCTGCTTTTCTTTTTCTCGTCCATTCTTTCATGTCATTTTCTCCCATTCTTCTCCTGTTTTCAAATTACTCACATAAATTCCTCATTTGTTTCTACTTTCTTGATCAGGAATTTTCCAAGTATCCATATAAATATCCATTCCAACACAACATAACCGAGCCACAGTCCGATACAGTTCTTAACATATGCTTTTTGTACACTTAAATTGTACATTCTTGCATGGAATGTTGCCAACATATACAGCACCATTACAACTACCGCCACTTCCATCGGAATTCTGTAAAATACATACAGTTCATGTTGTAGCAAACGCATCCGCTCTTTCTTTTTCATGCCCATACATTTCAAAAAATCTGCTCTGTTCTTCTTATCCTCTAACTCAGACAGTGCTTTTACATAGAGAAGAAACATACTTGCAATTGCCATCGCACTTATAACAAATATATTTACAATCTGTTTTGTTGCACGTTCTGTCTTTATATCTGCGACAGCGGCTGTCTTACTGTAATAGCTGCTGATCTCTGCATCGTAGTCCAGATCAGTTTTATGTTTTTTGGCAAATTTCTGCATTTCATTTTCAATTTCCGATACACGTTTTTTATCGACATGGAGCAAAACAAGCTTTGTCGGTCCCTGCGATACAGTTACTCCATCTATACGATCTTTTTTATCTGTAATAATGCTTCCGTCAATAATATTCGTATACTTCCACATTTTTTGCGCTTTTTTGAAGTATTCATCCGAGAACACAACCACATTCTCCAGTTTTCCCTGTCGGAAGCAACCAATCAGGCTGCCGAATTCTTCTCCTGCAATTGTCCTTTGTATATATGTCGGCGAATCCAGTTTGGCACGAAACATAGAAAATCCTTCACAAGGGATTCCGATATGTAAAAATGGTTTCTTCTTTCCATATGACCAGTCTACAGGCTGTGCCTTTACTGAACGATCCTGTTGATGCACCAGATAAACCTTATTTCCATTTGCATCTAACGCATTTGGGGATAATTTCGGAGTCTGACCATTTGCCCTTTTTAATGCGCGGTAAGTCGTCTCCGAGATTCCGATCTGCTGCCCCTGTGGTATCTTTTCTTCTCGGATACTTTCCGACTTTTCTGTCTTGTCTGCATTGGTCACTCTCACCATCGGAAATGATGTGATATCCGCATGATACGTTTCTTTGATATGGTCAAAAAACTTATCGTCCCCATCATCAGAGATACATACATAATCATATGGGAACAGGGATTCCGGTTTCTCTGCAATGGTAACCGAAACAGCCGGAAAGGCAAAATAAAACAGCGCACAGGTATGCAGGATGACTAATGCAAACATATACCATGCCGAAGTCCTCGATTTGTGATAAATCTGATTGTCCTGTAACATACGGTATATATACGTTCTCTTCTTTTTCTTATTTCGGATCCACATACTTTCCGTAAAACGTATCAGCAGGAACAGTCCTAAGAACAGAAATGCCATTAATTTTATATTTTCATAGTTCCTTAATTCACGGTACTGCAGTAGACTCCATGCACATAATACAAATCCTATAATCCAGAATACCGATACAAATTTCCGTGGTACTTTTTCTTTCCGTATTCTTCTTACTGCCGCATTGGTAATATCAAAATCGGTTGCAATATCTCTGGTCGCAGCTAGTGCAATCAGATAAATCAGAAACATCACAAGCACAACTTTTACATACGTTTTCCAGGTAACTGCTGCCAGTACCATATCTCTTCCGATTTGAAAATGCAGACATTTACGAAGTATCATTACAATACCATTTCCAATGATGCATCCGGTAAAAAGAGAACAGATAAATGCGATCACAATTTCCAGACCAATGATCAGTAATAATGCTTTCTTACGAATTCCAAGTGTTAAAAATATGCTATAACTCTGCATCCATTTTTGCATATAAAAAATCAGCACAAATACCATCAGAAATACTGCACAAACTCCAATTGGAACCATTGCATTCCACACGATCAGTCCAAGTCCTTCCCCTATCAGAAAATTTTCTGCCCGGTGCAGCCCTGCCATCATCAGATAAGAAGCAATTCCGGCAAAAATAAGAGCTGTCACAATCGTCCCGCATAACAGAAATAATCGGTAGTCCTGCCAGTCATACTGAAAATTTTTCCAGACAATCTGATAAAATAATTTCGTGTATTTTCCCGGGAACGATAGTCTTCTCCGTTCTTCCTCTTTTTCTGCTTTTTCTTTTCTGGAACTTTCCTTTGCCTGCTCCACGGATTCTTTCCAGATGTCAATCATGCGGATCGCCAGAAATTCAACCACATTCACTCCGGTAAGTACGAGGGGATAAAGCATCGTCATCGTCGTATTATCGGCAATCGTTGCAAGGCCGGTCGTCAAGTGTAACAGCATGGCCGCATATCCCAACACCATAACGATAATATTCAGTCTTTTATCTTTTCTTAATATTACTGTTATTATATACGCAGCCGAACATAATTCATATAACCCAAATACAATAAGCGGGATTTTTAGCAACAGGAGATTCCCGTTCCATATGGATGCACCTGCCTCCGACAAACCACTTGTTCCATATCTCTTCACATGAAAATATGCACTATAAAGATTATATCTTTTCCCTTTTAATACGAACCAGGGAAGCTGGGCAAGAACAAGTGAAATGGTATAAAGAATGATCGATACACTCATTTCTATTTTTTCTTTTTTGGATATATGTTTCTTCTCATCAACCATTTTCATTACTCCGTTTTCTCTACAACTCTTTCATCTTCCCGAGAATCTCTTGATAAAACAATTCCTGATCCCCACTATTCTTCAAATCTTCCAGAATCACACCATCTTTTAATAAAATCAGCCGGCTGCAATAACTTGCCATCTGTGGATCATGTGTGACCATGATGATTGTCTTTCCCATATGTTCGTTTATATCCTTCAACGCATCAATCACGATCTTCCCGGACTTGGAATCGAGATTTCCGGTCGGTTCGTCCGCGAGGATCAGATCTGGATTATTGATCAGCGCACGGCAAATCGCAACTCTCTGTTTCTCTCCGCCGGATACTTCATATGGCTGCTTCTCGAGAAGGTGTGATAAACCAAATTTTTCGGCATATGTTTCTACATTCTTATAACACTTATCAACCGTTGCCTTGTCCAACACCATTGGTAGCATGATGTTCTCCTTTACAGACAGACTATTTAACAGATAAAAATCCTGAAACACGAATCCAATCTCTCTTCTGCGTATATCCGCCAGTTCATCACTCCATAATTCAGATGCATCTTTTCCACTGAAAAATATCTTTCCGGAAGTTGGCTTATCGATCAGACCAAGCACTTTTAAAAGTGTTGTCTTACCGCATCCTGATTTTCCCATGATCCCGACAAATTCCTGTTCTTCAATGGTAAAATCCAGCCCTTTTAAAACTTTAATTTCTTCTTCACCCTGTCTGTCAGAATAGACCATTTTATAATTCCGAACAAGGTTCTCCACTTTCATAACTTCCCGTTTATTCATCTTTTCCTTCCACCTTTCGAATGATAAATCTTCCTAATATCCATGCAAATCCCCACTGTACTGCCAGATACATAAGCCATATCCAGACAGCATGTTTCAGCCATGCAATTCTGACGGCATGCGTATACATCCGAGCATGAAACGTTGCTGCTGTAAAGATACTGGTCACGACTATCGTTATCAGCTCCGGCAGCCAGTAAAAGTAATACAGTTCTCTTTTCAGGAGTGATACTCGTTCTTTCTTTCGCATTCCCATACATTTCAAAAAGTCAGCCCTTACTTTCTTATCACTCATTTCTGATAACAATTTAATATACATCAGGAAAAGGCCGGAAATGGTCATTGTAAGCAATACGAATGTATTTATGATCAGTTTCATCATATATTCTGTCTTCAGATCATTGACTGCCGTCTTTTTTGAATACCAGCAATGTACTTCGAAATCATACTGCGCTTCATATGTATGATTCTTTTCCAGCTTTTTCATTTTCTTTTCAATTGCTTTCTGGTATTTTGGGTCTGCCTGGATTAGTACAAGCTTCGTCGGACCCTGCTTAATTGTGACACCATCTATTCGCAAGGCCTTTTCTTCTATCTTGTCTCCGGTTAATATGTTCGTGTATTTCCACATTCCCTGTGCTTTCTTGAAATATGCATCCGAGAATACAACGATATTTTCCAGTTTTCCCTGACGGAAACATCCAATCAGACTTCCAATTTCTTCCCCTTCTATTGTTCTTTTCGGATATGCTTTGCTCGGCGAATATAAGGTATAATATTCACATGGAAGACCGATATGCAAAAATGGTTTCTTCTTTCCAAATGTCCAATCCACCGGCTGTGCCTTCACGGAGCGATCCTGTTGGTGCACCAGATATACCTTCTTTCCATTTCGATCAAGATGCATTGCTTCTTCCTTATACGATGAATCTACATATTTTTTCAATTGTTTGTATGTCGATTCAGAAATCCCGATCTGTTGTCCCTGTGGTCTTTTTCCTTGTTGCACGCCTTCGTTTTGTTCTGTCTTATCTGCATTTGCCACACGCACCATCGGATATTCTATGATTTTTGCCTGATAACCGTTCTTTATCCTATCAAAAATCGCATCATCTCCATTATCTGCAATACAGACAAAATCATACGGATACAGACTTTCCGGCTTCTCTGCAATCGTTACCGAAACTACCGAAACAGAAAGTAAAACACTGCGCATACGTTCAATATTGTAAGTGCCAGCACATACCTTGCGGTTGTCTTTGATTTATAATACAAATGATTCCGGTTCAGCATCTGTGGCAGATATGCCGGTGTCTTTTTTGCACGTCTCAAATATCCGGCTCCTACAAAACGAATCAGTAAAAATATACCTGCAAAGAATGCAAAGAGCAGATACATACTTTCATGATTTCTCAACTGCCGGTATTCGAATATAGCGATCATACAGATTATGATTCCGGCTGTTATGAATAACTTTGTCCTCCTCTGCGGCATAGGTTCTTTTGCAATGTTTCTGATCGATGCCCTGACCAGATTGAAATCCGATACGATATCCCTGGTCGCCATCAATGCAATTATATACACTGCCAACACCACCAACGTACCTTTCACATAAGTAAGCCACGTCACCTTTGACAGAACAATTCCTTTTGCCAGCATTGAGAAAATCACTTTCCGGAACAGAAACATGATCATATTTCCCAATAGACCGCCGGCAATCAGCGAACACAAAAAAGCGACTGCGATCTCTATCCCAATAATCGTATACAACGCTTTTTTTCGAATTCCCAGCGTCACGAATACACTGTAATTCTGCGTCCATTTTTTCATGTAAAATACGAGAACAAACACCATCAAAAAGATGGCACATACCGCCATCGGAAGCATTGCATTCAGCAATATCCTTCCAAGTCCTTCACCCAGCAGGAAATTCTCTGCCCGGTGAGCCTTCGCCATCATCTGATATATTCCAAGTCCTGCAAAGGAGAATGCAGAGACGATTACACCACAGAACAGCAGGAGGCCGTAATCTTTCCAGTCATATTTAAAATTGTGCCAGACCATCTGATAAAAAAGTTTGGTATAATTTCCCGGAAAATATAATCTCCTGCGCTCTTCTTCTTTTTCTTCCCGTTCCTTTTCCGCAAATATTTCTGCTGATTCCTTGGCATCTTTCCATACATCAAGCATTTTTCTGATCAGCACTTCTGCCATAACAAATATCATGATGATTGCAGGAATCAGAATCGTTTTTGTTGAATTATCCGCAAGCATTCCAAATCCGGATTCATTCACCACAATATATAAACCTAGAACAACTAACGCAGCGATATTCAGATAATATTCCTTATGCAGCCACTGCGTCACTATATGTAATACAATCACGATCTGAAATACAATAAGCAGTATTAACTGTATCCGGATTATCGTAAGATTCCCATCCCAGACAGATGCTGCCATCTCCGAAAGTGCTTTTATTCCTTTTGCTTTGATTCGGAAATATGCTGCATATATACTGTAATTTTTCCCTTTCAAAACCACCCACGGAAGCTGAATAAAAATCAAAATCATACCGTACATAATTGTCGATACAATATATCTTCTTTTCTTTGTTTCTTTCATATTCACCTGCCTCCTATCCGTAAATAGTAATCACAACCTCAAACCGATCCTCCTGGCTTTTACACTGAAACATTCCATTGTATTGTTCTACAATATCCCGGATATTTTTCATTCCATAACCATGTAACACTCCATCCTTTTTTGATACAAAATTTTCATCTGTCTGTATTCCCATATTTTCAGCCGCATTTACAATCTCGATGTATAAGAGCTGATTCTTCTTTTTCATTTTTATATGTATCCAGCGTTCTCCTTCTTTGATCTGCTCACACGCTTCCAACGCATTATCCAAAAGATTTCCAAAAAGTGAAATGATCTCTCTGTCAGAAAACGGAAGCGTTGTGAATACTTCCGTGCTGATCTGCATCTGCGTCTTTTGCTTCTCTGCCTCCTTCTCTTTCTGGTTAAGAATCATATCCAGCATATGGTTTCCTGTCCATATCTGGTAATTGTAATCCAACATGTCCCGGCTGAGTTCGTTCAGATATTCTTCCTTTGATCTGACAAACTCGTCTATGCATCTCTTGAATCCGCTTACTTTTACACTCCCCTGATACTTCATCCATACTACGTTCCATATACTTCAACAATTCTATCAATTCTGGTGACACCAGCTCGGGATGTTTGCCCCTGGTATTCAGAAGTATGATATCCAACATCGTCTTTACATTTTCCGGATCATCCATCGCTTCATCGAACAGAAATTTATCCAGCAAGTTTAATTCTTTTAATGATTTTCTTTGGTTCATAAGCAGTTCTCCTCTCTTGCACAGATATAATACCTGCAGAGAAGAACTGTTTAGCTTTATGCATATGATAACACAGAATTTATATATATACCAGTATATACCGTTATCTTCTTTTATCAGACATGTATTTATCTGTTTTTTTGATTTTCATCTTGGATTCTTACCCGATTGTTTGGGCTTGAAGTAAATGAATTGGTAAATATAGATGCGTTGCAGATTTTTGTAAATCTTCTACAAATTATCCCCGGACAATTTCACTCCATAGACATATATTATATTGTAGACACATATATGAAAGGAAGGTTAAAAATATGGCTCAATTTACGAACCAGGCACAACTCCGTTACGGAAATTCTGTTACTAATTCAAATATTGCTGTCGGTGAGATTCTCGAAGTGTTGTCAATCTCGAAAACTGCAGTAAAAAACACTTATCATCCGGGAGGTACCGTCACCTATATTATAAGTATTGTCAACTCCGGTACCACTCCTATTACAGGACTTACACTCACAGATGACCTTGGTGCGTATGCATTTTCTACTACTTCACTGACACCGTTAACGTATCTGGACAACACGGTAAAATACTATACAAACGGAACGTTACAGGCTGCACCTGCTGTAATCGCAGGTCCTCCGCTTGTCTTCTCTGGATTAACTATTCCTGCAAATGGCAATCTGACACTGGTCTATGAAACAGCTGTAAATCAATACGCTCCTCTCACCAATGAATCATTCATTACCAACACGGTTACTGCAAGTGGAGACGGCATTACTTCTATCACCGCTAAGGAAACGGTAAATGCAGAAGCCTTGCCGCTCTTAGGTATCACAAAATCTATCAGTCCGGTACCTGTTACTGAAAACGGAAGCCTGACCTACACGTTCCTGATTCAGAATGAAGGAAACGTTCCTGCAAATGAAGCCACGGCCGTAATCGTTACCGATACGTTTAATCCAATACTTTCTAATCTGACTGTCACCTTCAACGGAACCACATGGACAGAAGGTGAAGACTACACTTATGATAAAACTACCGGTACTTTCGCTACCAGTGCCGGAAAAGTTACTGTTCCTGCAGCAACCTTTACCGTCAACGAGACTACCGGTGAATGGAGTTCTAATCCGGGATTCAGCACTCTGACAATTACCGGAACAGTATAAGCATTAAAAAATGGCAGGAGAGACCATCTGAATAATGTCAGATGGTCTCTTCTGTTTTGCGATTATTTTCCGATTCAATCTTCTGTATCATATTGTTCCTCAATGATATGTTTCACCTCTGAAACATCCATATCCAATACATCTGCAATCTCCTCAATGGACATCTTATGATTCATTTTTCTGAGCAATTCTCTTTTTGTCTTTCCAGCAATTTTTCTTCCCATGCCTGCATATACTTCACCTCTGTTTTTTCACTTGCTTTAATCCGACAAACTCGTCTATGCATCTTTTGAATCCGTTCACTTTTGCACTGTTCTGACACTTCATCTGTACTGTGTTCCATATATTTCAAAAGTTCTATCAGTTCTTGGGATACCAACTCTGGATGCTTGCCCCTGGTGTTCAGGAATATCCTTGTTGCACCATCATCCAGCTTTAGTTCCGGAACCTCCTCACATCTTATCTGAAATGTATAACGATATAAGTCATATCCAAATAAATCAAACGATGTAATCAGCACAATCAATACCTCGTTCAATAAGTTGAAATCAGTAACTCCCGGCGACAGCAGTTTACTGTCGATGATTCCCTGATACAAACGACTTCTTTTCGGAAGATTATGCGTATTTTCTTTCTGCGCCTCCACTTCGTATATCACATCATCTTCATCCATAGCATAGACATCTAACCGGATCTGCCGATTATCCGTAGACGTTCTCTGTTCCTTCTCTGTCTGCGGTGGATGTTTCAGATTCGTCTTTTGACTTAATATGATGTCTAACATCGTCTTTACATTTTCAGGGTCATTCATTGCTTCATCGAATAGAAATTTGTCCAGCAAGTTTAATTCTTTTAATGATTTTCATTTGTTCATAAACAGCTCTCCTTTCTTATACAGATATAACTTCTTTAAAAGAAAAACTGCTTATTTTTATGAATATCATAGCATACATTTTATATATATACCAGTATATATGAACAACTTTCTTTATCAGGCATGTATTTATCTGTTTTCTGTGGTTTTCACTTTTGATTAATGCCCGAATATCTGGGCTTGAAGTAAATGAATTGATAAATATAGATACGTTGCAGATGCTAGAATTTATCTGCGTGCCGCTAGAATAACATGCCTGATTTTTATTTTCAATGCAATTTCTAGAAATACTGATTTTTTGTGAACTTTCTACAACTCCTTCATCTTCCCAAGAATCTCCTGATAAAACGCTTCCTGATCCACGCCATTTCTCATATCTTCCAGAATCATTCCATCTTTCAGAAGAATCAGCCTGCTGCAATAACTTGCCATCTTCGGATCATGGGTTACCATAACAATTGTCTTGCCAAGTTCCCGATTGATATGACTCAGTGTATGGATTACCACATCACCGGACTTAGAATCGAGGTTTCCGGTCGGCTCATCCGCAAGTATCAGATCCGGATTGTTGATCAATGCTCTGGATATCGCCACTCGCTGCTTTTCACCTCCGGATAATTCATACGGCTTCTTGTTCATCAGATGTGTAATTCCGAACTGTTCTGCATATTTCTGCGATTCTTCCATACACTCTTTCGCACTCTTCTTATCCAGGATCTTCGGAAGCATGATATTTTCCCTGACGGACAGACTGTCCATCAAATAGAAGTCCTGGAACACGAATCCGATCTTTCTCCGTCGTATGTCCGCAAATTCATCCTTCCACAAATCTTCCGTATCATGTTCTTCAAAGAACAGCTTTCCTCCGGTCTGACGGTCTATCATACCCAATAGTTTCAAAAGTGTCGTCTTTCCACATCCGGATCTTCCCATAATTCCGACAAACTCCTGTCTCTGGATAGAAAAATTTAATCCCTTCAGGACGTGGATCTCTTTCTTCTTTTCACCATCTTCTCCATACTGCACATAATCACGGACCAGATTCTCTGCTCTTAATACGTCTGCCGTTTTTTTATTTTCATTCTTTTCTAATTTTTCATTCATTACAAATCTGCTCCCTTTTCAATCTTTTTCACAATCGTATCTTCCAGCCACTTCAGATTCAGCCACTGTAATATGAAATATATAATCCAGAGTACACCTGCATTTATCACATAATTCTTCACATCATTCAGATGATAATCCCTGAGTCCAAATACAATTCCAGAATACAGTACCGTAACTATAACGGCAATAACAGATGGGATCGTCACAAACCGGCTGATTTCCTTTTTCTCGATGCAGATCCGTTCCCTGCGATTCATTCCCAGACGGTTCATGAACTGATACCGTTTCCGCATATCCGGCAGTTCCATCTGAACCTTCATATGAAGTAGGAGCATACTGATCACAGATAAAATAATAAGCACAAATCCATTCATCACACATTCAAGGATTCGCTCCATCTGCCGCTTTTTCGCTGCTTCTGTCTTCGTATATGTACTTTTTACAAGCGAATCAAATGACTCATCATATGCATGTTGCTTTGCAAAATCTATTGTCAACTGATCTGCTTTTTTCTGGTATTTTTCCGGTACATTTGCAAGGACAAGTTTCGTCGGCCATTCATGGATATTTTCTTCCAATACCGCATCCGACGTTTTTATTTTTTCTCCCGTATTCATGTCTGTCGTTTTCCAATAGTCTTTTATTTTGTCAAAATATGCATCAGCGAATACAATAAGATTCTCGTATTTTCCCTGTTTGAATGCACCGATCAGACTCGAAGTCTCGGAGCCTGTAATCGTCCGTACCGGATAATAAGTCTGGTGCTCCATTGTATCAAAGCCAAACAATGGCTGTCCGATATGCAGATTCGGATGTATCATCAACTGATAGTGATCAATTGGTTTCGCCTTTGTTCCCTGATCTTGCTGATACACGACATAAATTTTCTTTCCGTTCTTGTCAAGATTCAGATGCTTTTTCGGTTTTTCTCCGACTGCCTTCTTTAACTTTCGATAACTGCTCTCTGATATACCGATATTCTGGCCTTGCTGCCAGACAAGATCAAATGGTCCTTCCAGACGTTCTGTATTATCAATCGTTGTTGCCCGGACCATCGGAATACTGGTCACTTCTGCTTTGCATTCTTGCTTAAGCTTTTCGATAATCCCTGTATCATTACTATTCGCAAGCCATACATAGTCGTATGGATACAGCGTATCCGTCTTATCTGCGATTCTGTTAGATACAACTTTTACCGAGAAAAAGAACATCACACATACATGTATCACGATCATAAGTGTCAGATACTTTACAGTTGTCTGGTATCTGTGTCGTATCATATGTTCTTCCGGAAGGGTTCGCAGGTATTGATCCATAGACGTTTCTTTTTTACGCAGGATCATGGCACCTATATTATACAGAAAAACATACAAACACAGGAAGAACCCACACAAAAGAAAGATACTCTCTGAAAATCTTCTCTGTGTATACAGATACAGGACGATTACTCCCAGCAGCCCGCTGATCAACGCCCCTGCTTTTCTGTATATTCCCGGAATCTTCTCACTTTTCACCGCTGCATTTCTGGCATCGGCGGAACGTTCTCCTGCATGGATATCCCCAGAGATACCAAAAGCAAACAAACAGATAACAGCTATCACGATTGCCGTGATCAGATACACCTTCCACGATACCTCTGATTTCATATCGATTTTAGGAAAATGCTGTATAACAGCGGCATATATGCCAAACAAAATGGCTCTTCCAATCACAAATGCCGTCACCAGTGCCACCGCAAATCCGGCAAGTAATTCTCCGATCCAGGACCAGAACACGGCATTGCTCCGCATGCCAAGTGTCCGGAAAATCCCATCATCCGCCATCCGTTTTTTCCGGTAGAATACCATGACAACCGTAATCAAAAACAATGATATCAGTACGATCACGATCAGGCAGTCCTTCATAATCTCAGTCAGCCCAAGCCCTAGTAATTCATTATCATATCCATAGCTTCCGGAAAATGCCTTTCTCATTCCAAATCCAATGAACAGAAATGCTGCCGATAACAGAACCGATACAAATAAAAAAGAAAAATCTCTCCAGTGATATTTAAAATTCTCCCACAGCACATGGTAATAAAGCTTCGAATATTTCCCTGGAAAATATAATCTTCTTTTCCGTTCCTGTTTATAATGCTTATCATTTTCCTGAGTTTTCAGGATCTGTTCACCGGATTCTTCCCATTCTTCCATGGATTTATGCATCAGTAACCGTATCCCCGTCCATATCGGAAATACTGCCAGATACCCAAGTAGATACATCGGGAACACCTGTATCGTACCCGCACTGCTCCATGAACTGTTAAGTCCAATCTCGGCCACTACCGACAGCATTGCAAATAATCCGATAAGTTCTATGATAGATAAAAATTTTATTTCCCATCCCTTGATGTTACAGATAAGCCGTATTGTTTCGATTACTTCAAGAACGACATACAGCATAACACATACCGTGAATGTTTTTGCCAGTGTATGAATATCCAGTGGTAATGCATCTGCTGCTCCGTCTAAAAACGTCGTGTTATATGTATCTGCACAACTGTGATTTCTCAACACAGCAATTACATACATAATAAAATTCTTCCGTTCTCCCGTTATATTCATCCACGGAAACAGAAAATATATCTGAAGTATGATCCCCAGAATAATATTCATCCGTCTCTTTTTCTCTTCCATTCTCATTCCTCTTCCGCCCCTCTTATATCATATATCGAGATGATACAGACCAGATACTCCCCGTAAATTTTATATCGGAATATGCCGTCATATTTTCTGACAATATCCTGTATGTTCTTCATTCCATATCCATGAAGTATCTCATCTTCTTTTACTGATACAAATTCTTTCTGATTCTGCACCGGCATTTCTTTAATTGCATTTGAGGTCTCAATATATAATAAATGATTCTTCTTTTTTATCTTAATTTTTATCCAGCGCTTTTTATCTTGGATCCGTTCACAGGCTTCCAGCGCATTATCTAGAACGTTTCCAAAAAGTGAAATAATCTCCCTGTCTGAAAACGGAAGGGTTGCAAATACTTCTGTCTCAATCTGCATATCCGTCTCTTTCTCTTTTGCATCTTTCGTCTTTTGATTGAGGATCATATCCAGCATGCGGTTACCCGTCCAGATCTGATAGCTGTCATCCAGCATATCATCACTTAATTCATTCAGATACTGGTGCAGTCCTTCCCAGTCTCTCTCCTGATCGTATTTTTTCAATGCAAGCAGGTGATTTTTCATATCATGTACAACCTTCCGGCTCTTTAACATTTCCTGATATTTTTCTTCCAGCGCTTTCACTTTTACCTGCAGCAACTGTTCGTCCCGCTCTTTCAGTTCTGTCTTATGCTTTGCTATATCCGTATCCCATGCAGCCGCCTCGATATCCAGAAACATCCAGATTCCAATAATACCTATGAATATCACCATATACATATAGATTCTAAGCTTGAACAGCGCACTGTCATCCAGATAGATGTATGAAGCATCAAGATATAAGAAAAAAAGAACGATGGCAAGAACCCAGACATACCTGTGTATATCAAACGTTTTGATCCCTTTCATATGTCTGTACAATTGCCATAGTTCGATCATCTGCATCACAATCATAAATGCTATGATCATGGTAAATGTCACTGCCGCAAAACCGGAATATTTCCATAAGATTGGATGCCCAGATAAGAAAATATAATTATATGCCTTGATGCAGCTTTCTTTCCGGAATATCTCGATCAGATACACGTGAATCGTGTGATACCCTCCGTCTATACGGATCCATGGAAAGAAGAAATATATTTGCAGCAGAATCCCCATACAAACATCTGCTTTTCGCTTTCTCGTCCATTCTTTCATTCTACATTTCTCCAATATTCCATGATCCGTGTCTTCACATCCTGAATAGTCTCTGCCCCTGCCTGAATCTTAATCCCGTCTTCCAGATAGACTGCATCCGTTGTGATCCTGTCTACATGATCGATATTGATAATATGACTTCTTCCGGCAAATATAAAAGCCGGGCTTTTCAAATCTTCAAAAATCTGATGCAGCGCCAGACGTTCTTTGTATGCGCCATTTACCATTACAAATTCAACATACTTCTGCCCTTTGACCTTGCGGATACAGATAATGTCTTTATGATATAATTTTCTCTGGTCCGTCACCCCACCGATCCAGAAGAAATTCTGGCTCTCTTTTTGCTTTTCCTGATAAATTTTCTGTAATACTGCCGGCAAACGTTCTTTCATATCTCTTTTCAAAATATACTGATATGCCTCGAGGACATAACTATCCACTGCAAATTCGGCGTACGATGTCAGGAATACCAGGCAGATATCTTTTTGTTCTGCCTTTAAAATTCTTCCCAGATCGATCCCGCTTTTCCCCGGAAGATCAATATCTGAGATAACTACATCGTAGTGCTTCTTAACTTCCAGAAATTCTTCGGCTGTTTTATATATTTCGGTAGTTATATCCTGCACCTTAAGTTTCTCGAACTCCCGGCTAATAAGTCTTTCCACTTCCTGTCTTGTATGTTCTTCATCTTCTATCATTGCTATCTGAAACATTTATATTTTCTCCGTATTTATTCACATAATTATTGCATTCATTGTACCACGATAGTTACAAATATTGTTATAACTGGCCATGAATTCCGGGATTTGTGGCCATGAATTCTTGAAAAAACGTCTGCTGATACAGAAAACTTACCATTGGCAAAGCTCCTTACAGATGTTTTGGCAGCCAAGCAGCTCCTTACGAACACATGGCAACACAAAAGAACTGCTATTTTAAGACTTTACTCCTAAAACAGCAGTTCTTATTTTTTCAATCATTTACTTCTAATATTTTCAACCAGCAGCTCGTACTTTTCTCATTTCCGATAGATATTCTATCTATTCCGCTTTATTCAGTCCCATGTCCTCACTCGCTTTTGTCACAGGAACTTCCACCATCACAGAGTTGTCATCAATCTCTACCGAATATGTCTTATGGATCAGACAGTTCACCGGATCTTCTGTTGCAACAACTACTGCAAGTCTGTGTCCCGGCTCTACGATATATCTTGTCGCATTGAGATATACGCTGTAATCATGATATTCGCCTTTTTTAAGCTCGATACTGTTTTGTGCTGTCTCCGGCGCATAACCTGCTTCAGGATTACACAGATCTGCAAATGCACGTGTGATCACGCGGTATTTTTTATGTACAGTATTGAATTCTGCCTCATCAAATGCCGGAAGATCTCCGCCATTAATGATTCCGCCTTCTTTCACCGTTGTTACCGGAACGATATTTCTTTCCGGATCTACGGTCTGAATACTGTCGAATTCTTCGTCACATACATCACAGAGAAGCACTGCAATCTCTACATCATCCATTTTGCCGGATACTTTGGAATTGCCAAGCTGCATGGTCAGTGTATCCACATCGTTTCTGTTTTCCGGATCGAAATCTGTTTCGATATTTCCGTCTTTTAATGCTGCCTTTAAGTTCAGGCATACCGTTCCCTGTACAGTCACTGCCTCTTCAAATGGATCTGTCACATAGCGCTGTGCCATATTCGTAGACTTCTGTGCCATCACATCATCGAAGTTTTCTGCACTGACACCAGCTTTTTCCCAGTCTGTATCAATCACTGTCTTACTCTCTTCTTTTGAAGTAAGCTTCATGGTATACTCTGTTTCCCATGCACTTTCTGTTTCCCATTTTTTCTGGTCATAGTTTGTCTGCGCAAGTACTTCCGGCATCTTTTCGGCACCATTTTCTACTCCGTACAGATAATGGGATATCCATTCATTTACGATATCATCATAGAATTTTCCATCGATCAGGATTCCGTAATTCTTATTCGCCATGGTCGGTGTGATATGTGGACCCTGATGAAGGATCAGTTTCACTGTCTGTCCTGCCTGTTCGAATGCGGTATGCATCATTTCGAACTGTTTTGTAGATACATTTTCATCATTGAATCCATGTACGATCAGCGCACTGCACTTGATCTGGTCTGCATGCAGACGGTAGTTTCCGGCTCCCCAAAATTCCGGATCATAGTCGAATCCGCATTTTAACTGCTGAAGACTTAATTCATGATGGAATGCTGCAATATCATCCAACTGTTTCTCAGATAATGTCTCATCGTTATAACGGCTGGAACAGAAATATGCCAGGAAACTGTTCAGCATCTCTTTCGGCCAGTAGCGCTGTGCACCCTGCATATTCTGCTGTGTATACCAGTCTGCGATACCTGCAACCGGAACAATTGTTTTCAGGCCTTCTACGCCTGTGGTTGCAACTGCAAACGGCATGGTTCCGGCATAAGATCTTCCGGTCATGGCAACATTCCCATTCGCCCAGTCTGCCTTCGTCTCGATCTTTCCTTCACGGTCTGCGTAAGCCACTCTGTCGCCATGCAGCCATTCTACAACAGATTTGAATGCATCTCTTTCATACTCTGAACCGACATAGTTGAATCCATCTGAGCCAAGCGCTCCGAATCCGGCACTTACAACCACTGCAAAGCCGCGCACCAGATAATAATTGAAGTTATCCAGATTTTCATATACCATGCTGTTATTGTTTCCTTTATCCGGATAATACCAGTCTGCCGGATCTGCCTTTAATGCAAGATCCATGGCACTGATCATTCCTTCCGGGATACGTGCAGGCACTTCTTTGTCAAGATCTGCAAAATCAATTTTGCGGTATTCTTTGCTTTCCACTTCTTTCATATGATCGTATCCGTCTGCCTGTACACCGGCACAATACGGACGTGCCTCATATAACGTTGCCGCCTTATAATTGCCTTCTACGGCACTTCTTGGAACCTGAATGAATGCTTTAACGAGATCTCTCTTTCCGTCTCCATCCATGTCATAGTCAGATTCCACATATACACAGTATCTTACGATACTTGATGTCGCAGGATCGTATTTTTCTCCTGTCTTTCCGTCTGTGAATTTGAAAACAGGCTGTGCAAGTCCATTTTCGAATACCGGTACTTTACTGTAATTCTTTTCTTCCATTGTAAAAACCTCTCTGATTCAATATTTTACCTAAGGAATATTGTACCACGCATTTCGGAACCGGGCAAATTTTCTTTCTGAAAATATCTGGAAATGACTGATACAGAAAAATGCGTAAAAACAGTTTTTTATCTGTTTTTACGCATCTGTAATATATCCAAAATCGTATCATACACTGACGGATTGTCTTTGATCACAATCGCCAGTTTTTCTTTTGCCTGATTCAGCTGATGAAAAAGAAGTCTCACATTTGATTTTCTGCCTTCACTCGTTGTTATACGGGTTATTTCATAAGAAGCTTCACTAATCTTTCCCGCACGGAGATAACCGTCCTCATCATAATAATACTGTTCATCCAGTACGGCTACCAGGCAGTTCACATCCCGCATTGCCGGATTCTGATAGAGATATCCCCGTCTCGCATAGCCTTGCATCAAACATACTGCTTCTGTATCATCATTCGCATACACCACTTCAATATTAGGATAGCCCTTCTGCCCTTTTCTCCGCGACAGATCCAGCATGTTCTGAATAAAGGAAGAAAGTTCTGCATTTGTACGGATACGGTTCGTCATATGAAAGCTCTGCACATCCGGCAGACCGGCAAGCCGCTGCGGTATTTCACGATCCAGTTCTTCAGGCGAGATCATGTCTTCCGTATCACTGGAGAAGATTATCGGAATCTGCTTTTTACATTCTTCTAATATCTTTAATTGCTCCACAGAAAGCAGATGTGCCTCATCCACCAGAATAGCACTGTATGGCTTTAAGAATGTATCAAACGCTTCTTCCGCACACACATTTTCTGTCATCGTCTGCTTTGCTGCCTGAAGTGATAACTGACGATCCGACAGAAAATCAATCCGGCGCAGACGTTTATGTAAAATTCTCCAGTCCTCTCCTGATTCTCCGCAATGAATCATGCAGACTCTCTGACGTACCGACAGCTTCATCGCAAGATCATACAGAAGCAATGTCTTTCCCGTCCCCGGAAGTCCGCTGAACCAGTAATAGTCGGAATGTTTTGCACGGATTCCTTTCAGGATCTGTCGTTCGATATCTCTTTGCTGTGCCGTCAGAAAATATTCTTTCTGTAAAAAGCGTTCCGGCTCTCTGAGCGGTGAAATCAGATAGAGTTCTGCGCGGAACAGTTCTTCGATATTCCCGTCATAATCCGGACTTTCTCTTTTCAAAGCTCTGCATAATTCGTCCCAGTCTGCCTCTGCGATATGATCATGATTCGTCAGTCTTACCAGACGGTTCTGGCTGCTGATATAAGTATACGAATGAATCGTTCTTCCAAGCACCGACAGATAATAGCGGTTCTGCAAAAGCTGTCTGCGAATGGCCTCATCCGATACCACACCACTTTTTAACTCAATATTTACAATCTGGTCTTCTTTGATCTGAAGAAGATCAAATTCTTTTCCCAGTCTCGGAATCTGAAACGAATAGAAAAAACGCAGTGCGTACACCGCCTGCATATGTCTCTCCAACTCCGAAACAAGCGCTTTCATGCTGTCCAGCTCCCATTCCCGTATTTTCAGAAACACATCCCGCCCCGAAAGCTGTCGTTCCAGCTTTTGAAGGTATTCCGTATTCTGATTTCGGGTAATCGTGTAAATAGAGATTGCTTTCATACCTGTACCGCCTGCGTTCCTTTTCGCCCTTTCCAAACTTTATAGATCCCTCTTTTTGCCGCAGCACTCCATGAGCGCCGCCAGCACCTTATCCATCTGCAGTGGTTTTGCCAGATGCACATTCATCCCAGCTGCCAAGCACTGCCTGGCATCCTCTTCAAAGGCATTTGCCGTCATGGCAAGAATCGGAATCTGCCTGGCATCCGCCCGCGGAATCGCCCGGATCGCGCGTGTCGCAGCCAGACCATCCATCACCGGCATCATCACATCCATGAGAATCGCATCAAACGTCCCCGGAGATGCCGCCTCAAAGCAGTCTACTGCCTTCTTCCCGTTCTTCACAATCGTGACATGGGCACCCGCATCGGTCAGAAGTGTTTCCGCGATGTCTGCATTCAACTCATTGTCCTCCGCCAAAAGCAGCTTCAAACCGTGAATATCTCCTGACGGCGCTGCTTCTTTAACCGGGAACTCCTCCGGCGGCGGTGCAATCTCAAATGGAATTTCCACCACAAACGTCGTTCCAATGCCGACCTCACTCGTCACCTCGATGTTTCCGTGCATCTGTTCAATCAGCCCTTTGACGATCGTCATGCCAAGCCCAGTTCCCTGGTAAACACTACGCGCATCATTTTTCTCCTGTGCAAACGGGTCAAAGATGTGATCCAGAAATTCCTGGCTCATGCCAACTCCCGTGTCCGAGATCGTCCACCTATAGACGCACCAGCCGTCCCGTACATCCTGCGCCTCCACCCTGGTACTGATTTTTCCGCCCGGACGATTGTATTTGATGCAGTTTCCATAAATATTCAGGAAAATCTGGCGCAGATGGAGCTGGCTGCCATAAATATACGGATACGGAATCTCCGCTTTTCTTTTATCATACTCCCATTGAATGCCCGCATCTACCGCGC
>ERZ827498.1965-NODE-1965-length-21096-cov-14.046005_pt1 | contig 21096 bp, 16 predicted proteins | sample MGYA00519865_ERZ827498 | MGnify/ENA primary metagenome ERZ827498 (study PRJEB31778, sample SAMEA3449328) | human gut metagenome | biome: human gut; feature: human-associated habitat; material: faeces | place: United Kingdom | collected 2010/2012 ...
GGAGCGCCGCCAGCTGATGAAGGCCTACGGCGCGGAGCTGGTGCTCACCGAGGGCTCCAAGGGCATGAAGGGAGCCATTGCCAGGGCCGAGGAGCTGTCCCACGAGATTCCCGGCAGCTTTGTGCCCGGCCAGTTCGTCAACGCTGCCAACCCCAAGGCCCACTTTGAGACCACCGGGCCGGAGATCTGGCAGGATACCGACGGCCAGGTGGACTGGTTCGTGGCAGGCGTCGGCACCGGCGGCACCATCACCGGCGTGGGCCGGTATCTGAAGTCCCGGAACTCTGCCGTTCATGTGGCGGCGGTGGAGCCCAAGAGCTCGGCGGTGCTGTCCACCGGCGTGGCCGGGGCCCACAAGATCCAGGGCATCGGCGCAGGCTTTGTGCCCCAGGTGCTGGATACCAGAATCTATGACGAGATCATTCCCGTCACCAATGAGGATGCCTTCGCCCTGGGCCGGGAGATCGGCCATGCCGAGGGCGTGCTGGTGGGCATCTCCTCCGGCGCCGCCGTGTGGGCGGCTCTGCAGATCGCCCAGCGGCCGGAGTCTGCGGGCAAGACCATCGTGGTCCTGCTGCCGGACACCGGCGACCGGTATCTGTCCACCCCCCTGTTTGCCGAATAATCCATGGTATTCCCTCTCCACGCACAAAGCCCCCGGCCCGGCCGGGGGCTTTGTGCTGTCATACCGCAGCCGGAGCGCGCATACGCTGTAGCAAACTCAGTAAAGGACGGGATGGCCATGGGCAAGGGAAAGGTGCGGGTATTTCTGCTGCGGCGGCGGGCGGTGGCGGCACTGGGGGCGCTGGTGCTGGCAGGGGCCATATTTTATGTGGTCAGCTGCCCTCCCAGCATCATGGCTTCCTCCGCTCAGCGGCAGCTGCCCATCTACTGCGTGGAGCGGGAGCAGAAAATGTGCTCCGTCAGCTTCGACGCCGCCTGGGGCAACGAGGACACCCAGATCCTTATCGACATTCTGGCCCGGTACAACGTGAAGGCCACGTTTTTCTGCGTGGGCGACTGGGCGGAGAAATACCCGGAGTCGGTAAAGGCCCTTCACGATGCGGGCCACGAGGTCATGAGCCACTCCAACCACCACGACCACTACAACAGCCTGACGGCGGAGGAGATCGTGGCGGATGTTACCGCCAGCAACCAGCGCATCGCTGCCTCCACCGGGGTGACGCCCACGCTGATCCGCTGCCCCTACGGCGAGTACGACGACCATGTGATCTCCGCCATCCGCTCCATGGGCATGGAGCCTATCCAGTGGAACGTGGACAGTCTGGACTGGAAGGACTATGACGCCGGGACCATCTGCAAACGGGTCCGCGATAAGCTGTGCCCCGGGTCCATCGTGCTGTTCCACAACGCCGCCCTCCACACGCCGGAGGCCCTGCCGTCGGTGCTGGAGCACATGATCCGGGAGGGCTACACCGTGGTGCCCATCGGGCAGCTGATCTATACGGAAAACTATACCATCGACCACACGGGCCGCCAGTTCCCGGCGGAGGGGAAGTGAGCGCACCGGCGGGGGAATACAGGAGGGAAAGAACTTTTTTTGACAGACTGTGACGTCACGAACCGCAATGGGTTCGTGACGTTTTTTGCGGCGGGAACGCCCGCCCGGACAAAAAATCGCCCCACAGCAGCGCTGCGGGGCGAGAGGATACGGGGATTCAGTTGACGATGACGAAGCAGCTGACGCTCTGGTCGCCCACGGTAGCCTTCAGAACGGTTTTGCCCTTGGCCACGCCGGTGACCAGACCGTCGGCGGTGACGGTGGCGATCTTGGGGTCCTCGATGGTCCAGGTGATGGTCTGCTCGGTGCCGTCTACGCGCATCTGGACGGCGGCGCCCACGCTGGTGGAGAACTCAGAGATGGTCTCTCCCTTCGCCTGATAAATGGAGCGCAGGCCCAGCTCCTCCTTGGGCGGCTCCGGCGGCAGGGGGGTGGCTACCTGGACGGTGCAGGCGGCAGACTGGGAGCCGTCGGCGGTGGTGACGGTGATGGTGGCCGTGCCGGGAACGCCGGCGGTGACGGTGCCGCTGTCGTCCACCGTGGCCACGTTGGGATCGCTGCTGGTCCAGAGGACATTCTCCGCGCCGGTGACAGTGAGGGTGGCCGTCTCCCCTTGGTTCATGTTCAGGGTGGTCTGGTCCAGGGTCAGGGGCTCGGTGGGTGTGGGCGTGGGCTCCTCCACCGAGGGCTTGTCTGCGGGCTTATTGGCGCTGCCCTTGCCGCCGAACAGCAGCACGCCCACCAGCACCGCCGCCAATACCACCACCAGCACCATGGCGGGGCCCAGGATGCTGGGAGCCCGGCGGTGCTTGGTGACCTTGCGGTGGGGGGCGGCGGACCGGCCCTTCAGGGCCTCGTCCTCCTGGCAGAAAGGGCAGGTTTTATAGCTGTCGGAGTACATCTCTCCGCACTTGGGGCACTTGATGAGCTTCATACAATATATCCTCCGTTGGAAAACGCCGAAGGGCGGCGAAAATTGTTCTCTATTATCATACTCATTTTCAAAGGTGCCGTCAACTGAAATCCTTGGAAATTCATGCTTTTTTTACATGTTCCCTTGCAATCCGACGGGAAGTTCCCTATAATACAAACAGAAATCATTCCGGAATCGTCTTATGCGGGAGGCAGCGATATGAACACCATCTTCATCGGCATCGCCGGAGGTACCGGCAGCGGCAAGACCACCCTCACCGAGCATCTGGTGTCCCGGTTCGGCGACGACATCGCCGTGGTGCACCACGACAACTACTACAAGCGGCAGGACTGCTCCTTTGAGGAGCGCTGCAAGCAGAATTACGACCATCCCGACGCCTTCGACACGGATCTGATGATCCGGGACCTGAAAAAGCTGAAGGCGGGAGAGACGATCTACTGCCCTGTGTATGATTACGCCATCCACAACCGCACCGACGAGACGGTGGAGATCAAGCCCGCCAAGGTGGTCATCGTGGAGGGCATCCTGATCTTCCAGAGCAAGGAGTTGCGGGACCTGCTGGACATCAAGATCTTCGTGGAGACCGACGCCGATGTGCGCATTCTGCGCCGGGCCCTGCGGGACGTGGAGGAGCGGGGCCGCTCCATGCAGTCGGTGGTGACCCAGTATCTGACCACGGTGAAGCCCATGCACGAGCAGTTCGTGGAGCCCACCCGCAAGTATGCGGATATCGTGGTGCTGGAGGGCGGCCACAACCTGGTGGCCCTGGACCTGATCATGCAGCGCATCGCCAACCATATCGCGGAGAAGTGACATGAAGGCGGTGCGTTATGCCGGGGCGGCTGTGTGCCTGGCTCTGGCGGCATATTTCATGGCCCCGCTGGTCATGGGCATCCTGCACATCGGCATGATGTATCCGGCGGCGCTGCTGGCCCTGGCGGCGGCTATGCTCCTGCGGCCCCGGTGGTTCCGGCGGCTTCCCCGGTGGCTGTGCCGCGCCGGCGGGGCCTTGCTGGGGGCGGGACTGGCCCTGCTGGCGGCGGTGCTGGTGATGATGGCCGTCCAGGCCGAGAACCGGCCCGGGCCGGAGGACTGCACCGTGGTGGTGCTGGGGTGCCAGGTGTCCGCCAACGGCGAGCCCACGGTGATGCTCCGGGACCGCATCGACGCGGCGTACCGCTATCTGGCGGAGCACCCGGAGAGCCGGTGCGTAGCCTCCGGCGGACAGAACGACAACGAAGCTATTTCCGAGGCATCCTGCATCCGCAACACTCTGGTGGCCCGGGGCATTCATCCGGACCGCATTTACCTGGAGGACCGGTCCCGGTCCACGGAGGAGAACCTGACATTTTCGGCGGAGCTCATCCGGAAGGAGGGCCTGCCCACCCGGGTAGCCATCGCATCGGACAACTTTCACCAGCTGCGGGCTGCCGTGTGGGCCAGGCGGGGCGGATTGGATCCCTGGTCCATCGGCTGCGTCACCTGGTGGCCCCTGTCCCCCGGCTACTGGGCCCGGGAGGCTGCGGCCGTAACCGTGCTGGGCATCCGCACCGCGGTGGGATAAAGACGGCCGCGGCGCTTTTGGCGGGGCGATCTGAAAACTGGCAATCTGCAACGAGGGAGACGGGCCGCAGCCCGTCTCCCTTTTTGCCGTTTGTTATCCAATGTACGAGTTTTCCACCTTCACCACGGCGAAGTAGCGCCCGTCATCCATGGACCGGACCAGGGTGCGTATTTTGTCCGCCGCCTGGGCGGCGGTGAGCTTTTCGTCAAAGGGCACCACCGCGTCGAACACCAGATTGGTGTGGGTAGGGCCGGCCACCACCCGGAAATCGTGGATGGTGATGGCGGGGTCCACCTGCTTCACCAGCTCCGCCACGCGGCTGCGGAGGGGACCGGTAAGGCCGTCGTCGGTGACCACCGGGTCCATGTGGATCACGGCCTGGCAGTTCAGCTGCCGGGACAGGTCCATTTCGATGTTGTCCACGATGTCGTGAAGCTCCAGCAGATCGCCGTGGGCCGGGACCTCCGCGTGGAGAGACACCATCACCCGGCCGGGGCCGTAATCGTGGACCACCAGGTCATGGAGACCCAGAATGGCCGGATGGGACAGGACGATGGATTCTATGCGGTCCACAAACTCCTTTTCCGGCGGCTGGCCCAGCAGGGGACTGATGGTCTCCCGGGCGGATTTGACGCCGGAGAACAGGATGAAGCCCGCCACCACCAGGCCCACCCAGCCGTCGATGTCCAGACTGGTCCACCGGGCGATGCACATGGCCAGCAGCACCGCGGCGGTGGCTGCCGTGTCCGACAGACTGTCGGCAGCGGTGGCCTCCATGGCGGCGGAGTGGATCCTCTTGCCAACGCGGCGGTTATACAGGCACATATACAGCTTTACGCAGATGGACGCCGCCAGGATCACCAGGGCGGCCACGCTGAAATCCACCGCCGACGGATGGAGGATCTTCTCCACCGACGTTTTGGCCAGCTCCACGCCCATCAGAAGAATGAGGCCCGCCACGATGAGACCGGAGACGTATTCCAGCCGCCCGTGGCCGAAGGGATGATGGGGATCCGGCTTTTTTCCGGCCAGGCGGAAGCCCAGCAGCGTTACCACCGAGGAACCGGCGTCGGACAGGTTGTTGAAGGCGTCGGCGGTGATGGCCACGGACCCGCTGACCGCGCCGGCAAACAGCTTCCCGGCAAACAGCAGCAGGTTCAGGCCGATGCCCACCAGGCCGCACAGCTGGCCGTAGGCCCGGCGGACCCGGGGGTCCGTGACGTTGTCCCGGTCCCGGATGAACCACCTGGAGAGAAGTCCGATCATATTACGCCCTCCCCGGAATGGTCAGGGACATCTGGCAGCAGAGCCGGTCCAGGTCCTCGTCGGTGGCGGCGGGGAGACGCAGCTTGCCGCCGCAGTCCCGGCAGCACAGATCCACGGAGTCCCGGTGGACCTGGATGCCATAGCGGGTGCTGCCGCAGCGGCAGCGGATGCCGCCCCGGGCCGCAATGTCCTTCAGCTCCGACAGCACCTCATACATGATGATGTTGTCGGTGAAGGCCTCCGGGTCCTGGGCCTTCTCCTTGGCCGCCCGGACGGCCAGCTGCTCCATCTGGGCGGACACCTGGTCCTCCTGGCCGATATAGCAGCAGAGCTGCCTGGTTTTGGGGCAGGCCAGGCCGATGCCCCGTCCCCGCAGCACCGCCTCGGCGCTGCACTCGGCCTGGTGGGTCTCGCCGCACAGGCCGCAGGGCACCCACATGCGGAATTTGGAGCCGTCGGTCTCGATGAGCATGTCGGACTCGCCGCAGGGACACTCAATGTGGGCGGCGGCCGCCGCCAGGGAAAAGGCGCTGCGCCGGGCCATAACGGCCTTGCCGCACTTGGGACAGATATAGCCGAAGCTCCTGGTTTCTTCCATGATGCATTCCTCGCTTGATGATAGTCGGTTTGTGGAAAAAGGCTGTTGATGGGAGTCAGGTTCGGGCGGGGCAGAGCCCACGCCCCTACGGACCCTCTCAGTCGGCTGCGCCGACAGCTCTCCCAAAGGGAGAGCCAAGTAGGGCCCGCTGCCCTCAGCGGGCCGCCGGGCCCGGCGCAATGACAGGCTTTTCCACAAGCTGTTTGTGATCGTCCCATCAGTGTACCACACCCCCGGTTTTCCGTCAATAAAAAGCCTTGACAGGAGAGGTTGAATCTGTTAAACTTATTGTAGGGTTTAACAGATTCAACCTGAAAGGAGGAGCGTAACATGAGCGTACCCCAGATATTTGAGAGCGAATACCGGTTCTGCCTGATCCTGTGGGAGCACGAGCCGGTGAACAGCACCCGGCTGGTGCACCTGTGCCAGGAGCAGCTGGGCTGGTCCAAGGCCACCACCTATACCGTGATCCGGCGGCTGAGCCAGCGGGGCGTGGTGAAAAATGAAAACGCCGTGGTGACCAGTCTGGTCACGAAGGAGCAGGTGCAGCAGAGCCAGATCGACCAGCTGGTGGACAAGACCTTTGAGGGCTCCCTGCCCGCCTTTGTGGCGGCCTTTGCCCGGGGGCGGCGGCTTTCAGAAAAGGAGGTCCGGCAGCTGCAGCAGCTTATTGACGACAGCGGAAAGGAGAACTGACCATGGAACAGCTTTTTCTGACCATTCTGAACCGGGCGGTTACCGCCGGGTGGCTGGTGCTGCTGGTGATGGTGCTGCGGGTGGTGCTGAAAAAAGCGCCCCGGGCGGCGCACTATGGCCTGTGGGCCATTGTGGCGGTGCGGCTGCTGTGGCCGGGGGACCTGCTGCCCCGGGCCGGCGTCAGCCTGGTGCCCACCACGGAGCCTATCTCCGGAGACGTGCTGACGGCGGCGGGAACAGCGGTATCCGGCGGGCTTCCCGCCGTTGGCAGTCCCGCCGGTGCGGCGGCAGCGGAGACGGCGGCCCGGACGGGGCAGAGCCTGGGCCACATCGCCGCGGTGGTGTGGCTTGTGGGCATGGCGGCCATGGCGCTGTATCTGGCAGGCAGCTATGTGCGGCTGCGGGTGCGGCTGCGGACGGCGGTGCGGCTGGAGGACGGCGTGTGGGAAAGCGAACTGGCCCCGTCTCCCTTTGTGCTGGGGTTTATCCGGCCCCGCATCTATCTGCCCTTCGGCCTGGACCGAGGAAGCCGGGACTATGTGCTGGCCCATGAGCGGACCCACATCCGGCACCGGGACCACTGGGTGAAGCCCCTGGCGTTTCTGCTGCTGGCGGTGTACTGGTTCAACCCACTGCTGTGGGCGGCGTATATCCTGCTGTGCCGGGATATGGAATACGCCTGCGACGAGGCGGTGCTGCGGGACCTGGAGGAGCCGGACAAGCGGGCGTATTCCCAGGCGCTTCTGAATTGCGCCGGACCCCGGCGGGCGGTGACGGCGTGTCCGGTGGCCTTCGGCGAGATCTGCGTCAAGGGGCGCATCCGCCGGGCTCTGCGGTATAAAAAGCCTGCCGTGTGGGTGACGGCGGCTGCTGTGGTGGTGTGCGCTGCGGCGGCGGTCTGCCTGCTGACCAACCCCAGGGACCGGACCCCCTATGGGTGGGCCAGCCGGGTGACGGCTGGGGGGCTGAACGTGACGTATCTGTGTGAGGGGAACTCTGCCCAGACACCGGCCGGAATGCCGGGGCTGACCTCCCGGCTGGCGGAGCAGCTCAACGGGCTGACGGAGGAGGACTTCCCTCTGCTGGAGAACTACGCATACAATATCTTTGACCAGGGGAGGAAGCCCTTCTGCCTGCAAATGGGGCGGAAGGCCGGAAAGCGGGAGCTTCTGTACGGCGGCGACAGCGGGTATCCGCTGATGCTGCTGTACCGGGGGAAGCTCTACGGCGTGAACAGCGAGGAGCTGCTGCAGACCATCCTGGAGTATACCCGGGGCGTGCAGGTGGTTCCGGCAGGGACGGAGCTGGCCCTGCGGATGGGGCTGTCCGGAGTGTACCGGATGACGACGAAGGAGAGCGCCGACGGGCCGGATGTGATACAGGGAGATGACTTTTCCTGGACCCCGGCGGCGTGGCAGGGCGGCATGGCATATGTGGACCTGATGCGGACGGAGGGGGATGCTTCCGGCTCCGTGGGCCGCATCTGGTGCGCCAGGGCCCGGTGGGGCGGCCAGGAGCGCTGGCTGGTATACGCCCGGGACGGGCAGATCGCCCTGCAGCCCACGGAAAGCGGCTCTACGAGACTGAACATCGTCGGGCGGGGACTGGCATTCCCGGAGGACGGGACGTATCTGACGGCGGAGTGCGTGTATCAGACGCCGGAGATGCCCAGCCCGTCTCCCCTGTCGGCGGAGCTGCTGCAATTCCGGGATGAAGCCGTGAAATACTGGGCCCGGTATCAGGAGAACGCCGACGGGCAGCTGACCACCGCACTGGACCCGGAGAAGTACAGTCAGTATCCCATCCAGGGCGGTCAGAGCGTCAGCCTGGAGGAATGGGACAGCCGGTTCCCGGAGGGGTTTAGCCCGGATATCAGCGGGTACCAGGAGCGGTGGCTGTTCCAGCTGGAGGACGGCTGTCAGCTGCTGCGGCTGGATGATCAGCTGTATTTGCTGCAATATCACCAGGCTGACGGGGAAGTTTTCGAGATGCTGCGGCTGCGGCCGGTGCCGCTGGAGCCGGAGCGGGTGCTGGAGCTGGATCGCCTGCTGCTCAGCGTCAGCGGAGACGACAGCGTGGCGGCCATCAGCTTCTCCGGGGCCGTGGAGGCCGCTATGCGGCAGCTGCCGGATTACCGGCGGCTGCTGGACGGCGGGGCGGACACCCTGCGGTACTGCTTCACCATGCTGGAGTGCCGGTATAACGGCGGGTATATGATGCAGGCGGCCATGATGGCGGTGTGCCAGGATCTGCTGGCGGACATGGGTGAGGATGTGACTCCCTATGCCGGGATCTTCTCCGCTCAGGTGTGGTACGATCAGGTCAAGACCCAGGCCTTCGCCGTGTCGGAGGACCTGGTGCACCATCCGGGGTATGCTGTGCTGCTGGGGCTGGGGGTGTCCCGGCCTGACGGCACGGCGGCGATAACCTATGTGGACATGGACGGCGACGGACTGGCGGAGCGCCTTACGGCAGAGAACGGAGGACTCCGGGTGCTGCGGTATGACGGCACGGAGGTGTGGTCCTCCGGCCCGGTGGGACAAAACGGGGATGAGGCCCTGTTCCTGCACCGGAACGGCGGGCAGTGGGAGCTTCTGCGCTATGGCCGGACGGCGGAGGAGCAGCTCTATGAGCTGCTGAGCCTGACCGGCGGCCGGGAGCGGCTGGTGCGGTCCCGGCATCTGGCCCACGGCGCGGCGGCAGAGAGCGTCCGGGTCTTTGCGGAGGATTTCCATACCCTGCTCTATGGCGTGGATGAGGCGGGGCTCTCCGACGGGTGCGAGATGCTGCTGCTGTCCGTCAGGAACGGCGAGACCCGGGTGGGTCCGGCATACGATTTCAGCGGCTGGATCACAGAGGAGATAGGATGAAAACGGAGGAATACACCATTCTGCGGGGGCAGGCCCGGATAGCGACGGCGGACTTTGTGCAGCGGTATGTGGACCTGAAGGACCCCGCCGCCGGGTGCCGCCCCTGCCCGGACTATGGGCGGTACTGGACGTGCCCGCCCTATGACGTTCCGGCGGCGGAATACTGGGGGCGGTATGAAACGGTGCTGCTGCGGGGGATGCAGTTCCACTTTACCCGGGAGCTGCTGGAGCGGCGGTTCACGCCGGAGGAGCTGGCGGAATATACCCGGGAGCTGACCGCCGCCCACGCCCGGCGGATGGACGGGCATCTGCGGGCGCTGTATCCCGGAGCGGCGGTGCTGACCACCGGGGGATGCATGCTGTGCGCGGCGTGTACCCGGCCCGCAGGGCGGCCCTGCCGCCATCCGGAGGCGGTGGGCTACAGTCTGGAATCTCTGGGCTGCGACGTGGGGGCCGCCGCCCGGGGAGAGCTGGGCTGGGAGCTGCTGTGGCCCCGGCGGGATAAGCTGCCGCAATACCTGACATTACTGTGCGCGGTGCTGCGGTGACATACAGAAATTTTGAAATTTTTTCAAAATTCAGGTTGATTTTTCAATATCGACCGTGTATAATGAATTTATATTCAGGGCCACCTCCGAGGCTCTGGAACTGAAGCAGGACCGCTCGGCGGTCTGCCTGACTTCGCTGATTTCCCCCTTCCCCCCTATAGCAAAAACGCCGGTATCGCTGCGATACCGGCGTTTTTGCCGCTTGATACGCGCACAGCCGCCGCAGCTTGCTCTGCGGCGGCTGTTTCCTGCGTTTTTTGGGTCAGGACAGCTCCTCCTGGCCGGTGCACAGCTGGTAATACTTGCCCTTCTGGGCCATGAGTTCCGCATGGTCGCCGCGCTCGATGATGCGGCCCTGCTCCAGCACCAGAATGGCCTGGGCGTTGCGGACGGTGGAGAGCCGGTGGGCGATGACGAACACCGTGCGCCCGGCCATCAGGGAATCCATCCCCTGCTCGATGAGCTTCTCCGTGCGGGTGTCGATGGAGGAGGTGGCTTCATCCAGGATCAGCACCGGGGGATCAGACACGGCGGCCCGGGCAATGGCCAGCAGCTGGCGTTCCCCCTGGCTGAGACTGCCGCCGTCCCCGGTGATGACGGTGTCGTACCCCTGGGGCAGGTGGCGGATGAAGGTGTCGGCATTGGCCAGCCTGGCCGCCGCCCGAACCTCCTCATCGGTGGCGTCCAGCTTCCCGTAGCGGATGTTGTCGGCCACGGTTCCGGTGAACAGGTGGGTTTCCTGCAAAACAATGCCCAGAGAGCGGCGCAGGGAGTCCTTCCGGATGTCCCGGACGTCGATGCCGTCATAGGTGACGGAGCCGGATTGAATGTCATAAAACCGGTTGATCAGGTTGGTGATGGTGGTCTTTCCCGCGCCGGTGGAGCCCACGAAGGCGATCTTCTGCCCCGGCTCTGCGAACAGGGACACATCGTGGAGCACGGTTTTCTCCGGGTCATAGCCGAAGTCCACGTGCTCAAACCGCACGTCGCCCCGCAGCTCCGTCAGGGAGCCGTCGGGCTTCTTCCATGCCCAGTGGCCGGTGCGGCGGTCCGTCTCTGTCAGGGAATCGCCGTCCTTCAGCACCCGCACCAGGGTGGTGCGGCCCTCATCCGTCTCGGGGTCGGCGTTCATCACGGCAAAAATGCGCTCCGCGCCGGCTACGGCCGCCAGCAGGGTGTTCACCTGCTGGCTGATCTGGCCCACCGGCTGGGACACCTGCTTGACATACAGCAGGTACGCGCCCAGGGAGCCGATATCGAACACACCGGAGATGGACAGCAGGCCGCCCACGCAGCAGGTGACGGCGTAGTTGATGCGGGAGAGGTTGCCCATGGCGGGCATCATGGACCCGGCATAGGTCTGGGCCATGGCGGCGGCGTCGCGATAGGCGCTGTTGCGGGCGGCGAACTCGTCCATGGTCTTCTGCTCGTGGTGAAAGACCTTGATGACCTTCTGGCCCTCGATCATCTCCTCAATGTAGCCATTGAGGCTGCCCAGGGCCGCCTGCTGCTGCTGGAAGCTGGTGCGGCTGCGGCCGCCCACGCCCTTCACCACCAGGAGCATCAGACCCAGGAACACGAAGGTGATCAGCGTCAGCGCCCAGTTCAGATACACCAGCATCACCACCGTGCACACGAAGGTCAGCAGGTTGGACACCACGCTGGCGAAGCTGTTGCCGATCATATCGGACACGGTGTCCATGTCGTTGGTGAAGCGGCTCATCAGGTCGCCGGACTGGTGGGTGTCGAAATACCGCAGGGGTAGGGTCTGGAGCCTGTTGAACAGATCCTGCCGCAGGGTGGCCACGGTCCGCTGGGAGATGCGGACCATCAGGCGGGAATAGGCATAGGAGCACCCGGCGGAGGCCAGGAACACGCCGCCCATGGCCACCAGCATCCAGAACAGGCCCTTGAAGTCCCCGGCCACAATGTGGTTCAGGGCGGGCTTGAGGAAATAGCTGCCGGCCACGGAGCCCACGGAGCTGAGGATCAGGCACACGGCCACCACGATCAGCGCGCCCTTGTAGCGGCCGATGTAGCCCAGGAGCTTGCCCACGGTGCCCCGGAGATCCTGGGGCCGCTGATAGCCGTGGCCCCGGCCGTGGGGGCCGCCGGGACGGACCTGCTTCTTGCTGTCAGCCATCGATGGTCGCTCCTTCCTGCTGAGATTTATAGACCTCCTGATAGATCCGATTGGTGGCCATCAGCCGGTCATGGGTGCCTGCGCCGGAAATTTTGCCGTCGTCCAGCACCACGATCAGGTCGGCGTCCATAACGGAGGAGATGCGCTGGGCGATGATGAGCTTGGTGGACCCAGGCAGGGCCTGGCGCAGGGCTGCGCGGATCCTGGCGTCGGTGGCGGTGTCCACGGCAGAGGTGGAGTCGTCCAGGATCAGCACCCGGGGCCGCCGGAGAATGGCCCGGGCAATGCACAGGCGCTGCTTCTGGCCGCCGGACACGTTGGCGCCTCCCTGCTCAATGTGGGTGTCGTAGCCGTCGGGCATGCGGGAGATAAACTCGTCGGCGCAGGCCATGCGGCAGGCCTCCTCCATCTCGGCGTCGGTGGCGTCCTCCCGGCCCCAGCGGAGATTTTCCCGGATGGTGCCGGAGAACAGGGTGTTCTTTTGCAGCACCATGGCACAGCCCTGGCGCAGAGCCTCCATGGTGTATTCCCGGACGTCATGTCCGCCTACGGACACAACACCCTCCGTGGCCTCATACAGCCGGGGAATCAGACTCACCAGGGTACTCTTGGCGCTGCCGGTGCCGCCCAGGATGCCAACGGTCATGCCGCTTTTGATATGCAGGCAGATGTCCTCCAGGTTCCAGGCGCCGCTGTCCTTGTGATACTTGAAATAAACGTGGTCAAAGTCCACTTCGCCGTTTTCAACGGTCAGGGCCGGGTCGGCGGCGGAGTCGGTGATCTCGGGCTGCTCCTCCAGCACCTCCACAATGCGCTTGCCGCAGGCGATGGACCGGGTCAGCACCATCATCACCATGGCCACCATCATCAGGGACATGAGAATTTCGGAGGCGTAGGTGAAGAAGGCGATCAGGTCGCCGGAGAGCATGGTGCCGCCCACCACATAGTGGCCGCCCAGCCACATGATGGCCATGATGGTGCCGCCCATAATGAGGGTCACCAGGGGGACAAACAGCACCACAAAGCTGTAGGCCCGCTCCGCCGTATCCCGGAGGGTGTCGCTGCGCTGGGCAAACTTCTCCCGCTCCCGGTCCTCCCGGACGAAGGACTTCACCACCCGGATGGCGTTCAGATCCTCCTGGACCACCAGGTTCAGGTCGTCGGTGGACTTCTGCAGGGCGGTGAAAAACGGCCCCACATAGCGGATGACGATGGCCACCAGAAGCAGCAGCAGGGGAAGCACCACCAGGAATACCTGGCTCAGCTGCAGGCTGATGGTCAGGGCCATGACCAGGGCGGTGATCAGCATCACCGGGGCCCGGACCAGCATCCGCATGCCCATCATCAGGGTCATCTGCACCGACGAGACGTCGTTTGTGAGCCGGGTGATCAGGGACGCGGTGGAAAACCGCTCGATGTTGGCAAAGGAGAACCTCTGCACCTGGGCATATTCCGCGGCCCGGACGTTGGCGCCGAAGCCCATACCGGCCCGGGCGGCCAGAGCCGCCGCCCCCACGCCCATCACCAGGGACGCCAGGGCCATGAGGATCATTTTCAGGCCCATGGCCAGAATGTACTCCTTGTCGCCGTTGGCAATGCCCACGTCCACGATCTGGCTCATGGCCTTGGGCAGCAGCAGCTCCAGCACGGCCTCGCCGGCTGAGCACAGAACGCCCAGGATGATCCAGATACGATATCCCTTGGTATAGGGAGCTAATTTACGAATCATGCGTTGTCCTCCTCCGATGTCAGGTTTTCCGCCGCCCGCAGCAGGAGCCGGCGGAGCGTATCCACCTCCTGGGGGGTCATGCCTCGCTGGACCAGGGCCTCTATTTCATGGGTGATGGAAACGAAGTCGTCATAAAACTGCTGGCCGCATGCCGTCAGCCGCAGGATGCGGCAGCGGGCGTCGGTTTCGCCGGGGGCGCGGGTCAGCATGCCCTTTTCCACCAGACGGTCCACAATGCCGTTGACGGTGGAGGGCTTCACGGCCAGATGCTGCTGCAGCTGCTTCTGGGTCACGGGGCCGGGCTGGCGGTGCAGATACGTCAGGGTCCGGCACTGGATGGGCGTGACGCCATAGCGCCGCAGCTTTTTGTCCATGCTCAGATATGCCCGATGATTGCAGTAGCCCAGCAGCGGGCCGATGAGCTCGGGCTTCTTCTCGCAGTCCATATAGCTTTCTCCTTTCTTCTGACTTTTAATACTTAGCATACTAAATGTTAGCGAGCTAAATATTACCACCATGGCTGCCGGCCGTCAATAGGCAGATTGCCGGTTTCCTGTGAACGTTCTGTAAACTGTGGGCCGGACCGCTTGACTTTTTCCCGCCGGGACGGTATGATAAGCCCGTAATCCGAAAGCTGTTATCATTGTTATTCTCTCTCCTTTTACCACAAAACAAACCGCCGGTCCCCTCTTTCCCGGGACCGGCGGTTTGTGTCGTCTTGACAAAGGTACGAAATCGTACTATAATCCGTTTGGTATGATTTCGGACGGAAGGGAGGTGGCAGCCTATGCAATATATATCCCGGGACCTGCGGCGGTATAACCACCTTTTGCAGGAAACCGACGCGGTTTATCATGAAATGGCCCAGCACTGGGGCCTGCCGGACAGCGTGATGGGCGTGCTGTATACCCTGTGCGACGCCGGGGGGCGCTGCTCCGTGCGGGAGGTCTGCCGCCTGGGAGGCATGAGCAAGCAGACCGTCAACTCCGCCCTGCGGCGGATGGAGCGGGAGGGCCTGATCTATCTGGAGGACGCCGGACGGGGCAAGGACGTGTGCCTGACGGAGGCGGGAGAGGGACTGGCCTGCCGGACCGCCCTGCGGGTAATCCAGGCGGAGAACCAGGTGTTTGCCGCCTGGCCCCAGGCGGATGTGGAGCAATATCTGGCGCTGACCCGACGCTTTCAGGAGGCCCTGGGGGAAAAAGCGAAGGAAATCAAGGAGGAGTCATGAGCAAAGCGTCCATTCAATTATCGGACCACTTCACCTGCGGCAGGCTGATCCGGTTTACGCTGCCGTCCATCACCATGATGATCTTTACCGCGATTTACGGCGTGGTGGACGGCTTTTTTGTGTCCAATTACGCGGGAAAGACGCCCTTTGCGGCGGTGAATCTTATCATCCCGGTGCTGCTGGGCTTAGGCTGCGTGGGGTTCATGTTCGGCACCGGCGGCAGCGCGCTTATCGCCAAGACCATGGGCCAGGGGGACCGGGAACGGGCCAACGACATCTTCTCCATGATCGTGTACGTCTCGGCGGCCATCGGCGTGGTGCTGGCGGGCCTGGGCTTTCTGATCCTGCGCCCGGCGGCGGTGCTGATGGGGGCGGAGGGGGAGCTTCTGGAGCAGGCCCTGATCTATGGCCGCATCAACCTGATCGCCCTACCGTTTTATGTGCTGCAATATGAGTTCCAGTGCCTGTTTGCCACGGCGGAAAAGCCGCGGCTGGGGCTATATATCACCGTGGCGGCAGGCGTCACCAATATGGCGCTGGACGCCCTGTTCGTGGCGGTGTTTTCTTGGGGCGCGGCAGGTGCGGCGGCGGCCACAGCCCTGAGCCAGTTCATCGGCGGCAGCCTGCCCCTGGTGTATTTCGCCCGGCCCAACAGCAGCCTGCTGCGGCTGGGCAAATGCCGGATGGACCTGCGCGCCCTGCTGAAAACCTGCTCCAACGGGTCGTCGGAGTTTATGAGCAACGTGTCCATGTCCCTGGTGAGCATGCTGTATAACGTGCAGCTGATGAAGTACGCCGGAGAGGACGGTGTCTCTGCCTACGGCGTGCTGATGTATGTAAATATGATCTTCCAGGCCATCTATATCGGCTATTCCGTGGGGGCGGCCCCTGTTGTGTCGTTCCACTATGGGGCCGGAAACCGCGGGGAGCTGCGGGGCCTGCTGCGGCGCAGCGGCGGCCTGCTGGCCGTGTGCGCGGTGTGCATGCTGGCGGCGGGGCAGGTTCTGGCCGCGCCGCTGTCCCGGCTGTATGTGGGGTATGACCCGGGACTGTTCCGGATGACGTCCCACGCCTTCACCATTTTCTCGTTCTCGTTCCTGTTCTCGGGCTTCGCCATCTACGGCTCGTCCTTTTTCACGGCCCTGAACGACGGGCTCACCTCGGCCATCATCGCGTTCTTGCGGGCCCTGGTGTTCCAGGTGGGAGCGGTGCTGCTGTTCCCGCTGTTGTGGAGGCTGGACGGCATCTGGATGTCCATCGTGGCGGCGGAGGTCATGGCCGTTGTCGCCACGGGTATCTTCCTGCTGGCCAAGCGGAAACGGTATGGCTACTAAAAAAACGGAAAAATTTCAAAAAACCCCTTGCATTCCCCGAAAAGGTGTGGTATAGTAATCAAGCTGACTTGAGTGATTCGGTTGGTTATCCGGGTGTGGCGAAGTTTGGTATCGCGCTTGAATGGGGTTCAAGAGGCCTTGAGTTCGAATCTCAACACTCGGACCAAGTAATGATAATCCGAACTACATTATCCAAGTGGGTAATGTGTTCGGATTTATCATTTCTATTGAGAATGTACTGTAGAAAGCACAAGGGCGGAACTTCCGCCCTTGTGTTTTCTTATATTATGGTAGCTTTATCTTTCTTTTTGCAACACGGGCAATAACAACGAGTCTTGAGGTGATCCGCTCTAATCTCCCAGCGGTAATCACACGTCATACATATTACCGTTGCCTTTTTGTTTGAACCTCTATACTCTATAACTTTTAACGTTCCGCCGCTTTTGGCCCGGATTAAATCGGCATAGTCTTTTGCTCTTGTCTGTAATTGTTCCTCTAATGATAATTTTTCTTTAGGTGTTTTAGGCTTAGGGTTGGCTGTCGGAAAACAATGGGGACATTTAGGCGTGCTGGTGTTTGCTGTATAATAGCTCACATCCCAAAGATGCCCGCATATCCTGCACTTTATCATAACGGGCTTATTTGTTGCTTCAAAACTAATTAAATCAATATTTCCATAAATCAAATGTTTCTGCAAATCATTCTTTCGCTGTTCGCGTCGCTCAAGCCGTGTATGCATTCTCGCTTTCATCAAAGAAATCTCTTGAATACTAGGATACTGTTCCATTGGATACCCTAGCATTTGCATTATTAGCAATTCATCTTTTGCATCAAATGCTGCATTATGTCTTTCAAAATACCTTTCGTTCCCCATCAGGAGCTGCATCATGGATTCTACGCCATAATTGCTTTTTAATCTTCCTGTTGAACAGCATTCTGCATCATCTGGAATACTTGGATTAAACTGTTTATATGCCGCTATACGCATGATATCACGCCAAATGAAATCTTTCAGCTCCGGTAAGTGATTATAGTCAAAGTGTGCATTGTATGCAAAAATATCCTCTATGCAATAGTTCTGCAGCAATGAACGTAAATCAGATATTGCTTTTGATCTGTTACACTTTGTAAAGGGGGTATAATCATTCAGCGCATATCCGTACATAGCAGGCTGCTTACATTCCGGTGTAATTACATAATATTTTTCCACAGCGATATGATAGGTATTTTTGTGGGCTATTACCACCCCAATCGACATCACTTCATCTTGCCAAGTTGTTTCAGTATCAATAACTGCGAAATACTCTCTATCCGTCATACTTTGGCTATGGGTAGAAATGTCCATTTAAATGCCTCCTCATATCACAGGATGGTAATATCTTTCAAGTTTCCTTTTAGTTGTTGCCTTTGCAACTGCATCCAGAAATGCGTCTCTATCCGGTATATGGATTTCATAGCGAGTATTATCGCGTGTATTCCACAAAATTCCTTTATCTATTTTCAATGCAATCATATAGCAGGCACATTGTAGGAAATGAACGTGCGATAATTCAGAAACAAATTTTAATTCATAGATGACATCATCTTTCAATACATCACACAATCCAATTGCTGTGAAACACTCATGATCCGAATTTTCTTCATAAAATGGAATTTCACATTGAACCTGAACGGTTTCATCTCGAATAAATATTTTTGACAATCTTTCTATAATTGCCTTTTGTTCACTATCACTAACAAAAGGTGTTGTGACCTGCTTTTGATAACGCTCCTGTTTTGTTTCTAACGCTGTCAAATAAAGGATTTTTTCGTCTAAACTTAATTTTGCGGCTTCCTTATCTTTGCTCTCGTTTTTATGAGTCCTAAAATATAGTTCAATCTCTTTATCAATATCATATTGATCTTGGTTGAAAAATACCGCCTCCTGATATATACCGATACAAGGTGATAAGTCAATTAAGTCATCTGTTGGCGTTATGTCAATGACGGATTTATCATCAACTTCTATTTCAGAACATTCCAGCAGAGCATAACAGTTTTCAACATCCTCACGATATTTAAAATCAAACATTTCCGAAATATTAACTGTATCAGCGTATTTTGTCTCGGTGTTAGGCTCAGTCAATATTGTTTCCTCTGATAGAAGGGCCTCGTCGCCGGTAACAAAAATTATATGTTCTTTTCCCCGGCTGGCAGCTACACATAAAATATTACGAAGGATTTCATACTTTTGTTGTGGCTTCTTTACTCTAACATTCCAATAGCTTTCTGTAAAATCGAATACAACACATATTTTTCGTTCAAGCCCCTTGCTGCTATCAAAAGTGGTAAAAATTGCAGAGGTCTTGCTCGGCTCTGATTTTCCTAAAGAATCTTTATCTGCAATACTCGCATAAACGGTTTTTTTGTTAAATTTATCTGGGTAAGAGCTCTCTAAGTCGTTTAATACATTTGCCATATCGCCGGTTCGGGAGCCCAAGCAGAGTACTTCTTTTGGATCTTGCACGGACAGGAATCTCATTACCTCTGGAACAGTCATTTCTTCTACCACACAAGAGTCATTTACACCAATAATCTGTTTTTTCCAAATGCGTCCTAATTTTTCTGCCAACCCAGCGGAAAGTCTGAAACATTTTGTGAAAACTAGCTTTATGTGCGGGCCAAGAAACTCTTCCATAAAAGCTGATACATCTAAGGTCGTTTTGTCGTAGATTTTCTGTGCCATATCTCCAACAGCAATTATTTGAATTGTTGGATTCGTAGATTTTATGTACTCCAACATTTCGGAAAATTCCCGTTCTATATCTTGATATTCGTCTATAATTAACACGTCATATGTCTTGATTTGGGGCTTCATGTCATTGAATAGTTGTATTGCATCTGCAATATTTGGTTGTATGCCAACCTTTCTCAACATGTGAAAAGCAAAGCCGTGATAATTTGTTACTGTAACATTTTTGTTCTTGATTTTCCCTTTAGCATCCAATTTCAGCAACTTATTATAAGTCAAATAGAGAATTTGTGTTGTTTCAGGGAAGGCACAGCAAAGATGCTGAATTGCGGTTGTTTTCCCACTCCCAATGCAGGCATCTACAAGAATATTCTCGCCTAATAGCGCCTTATGTAAGAACAGCTCTTGCTCGTCAGACAAATGTGTTACACTTGGCTTTTTCATATTTCTTTTCTCCCATAACTTATAAACAAAACATTTTTAACAATTATAACATGCTGATAATTTGAAAACAACTCCTATGATTTTGTACCACTTCTTAAATTTGTAGGACTACAATAAATAGGCGGAGAGTTTTTTCACGCAACGGCTTGAGAAAAAGGACGTTATATGCTATAATTCATCTGTAGTAGTGTGTCCTTTTTCGCAAGCGCGGAAAGGATACAATTGATACCCACCTTTACAAGCTATGCGACGAAGCAGGAATTGAAAAATTCTGTATGCACGCTTTACGCCATACCTACGCTACAAGAGCGATTGAAAGCGGTATGCAGCCGAAGGCGCTGCAAAAACTGCTGGGTCATGCCAGCATCAAAACAACAATGGATCGGTATGTTCATGTGACCGCCGAATCGATGGATTATGCCATCAAACAATTTCAGCAACATGGTGTAGTCTGATGAAATCCAATAAAGCCAAATGCGGAAATGGTGTAAAAATGGTGTAACAGCCAAGACACCAAACGCTGAAACCCCTTGAAAATCAAGGAAAATCGAAGGAGAATGAGTACAAATGAAATTAGGTATCGTGGGCCTGCCCAACGTGGGCAAATCGACACTGTTCAACGCCATCACCAACGCCGGTGCGGAGAGCGCCAACTACCCCTTCTGCACCATCGAGCCCAACGTGGGCATGGTGGCTGTGCCGGATAAGCGGCTGGACAAGCTGGCGGAGATGTACGAGCCCGATAAAAAGACCCCTGCCGTCATCGAGTTTGTGGACATAGCGGGCCTGGTGAAGGGCGCCAGCCAGGGCGCGGGCCTGGGCAACAAGTTCCTGGAAAACATCCGCCGCACCGACGCCATTGTCCATGTGGTGCGCTGCTTCGACGACGAGAACATCATGCATGTGGTGGCCGATGCCGGCACCAACGTGCCGGTGGATCCCCTGGGAGATATCGAGACCATTGACCTGGAGCTGATCATGGCGGACCTGGAGATGGTGAACCGCCGGGTGGAAAAGGCCGCCAAGGCCGCCAAGGGCGACAAGAAATTCCTCCATGAGGCGGAGGTGTTCCGGGCTCTGGCGGAGCATCTCAACGCCGGTAAGTCCGCCCGCACCTTCGACTGCGGCCCGGAGGACCGGGCTATCGTGGAGACGGCGGACCTGCTGAGCCTGAAGCCCATCATTTATGCCGCCAACATGGACGAGGCTGGCTTTGCCGACCATGAGAACAACCGGTATTTCCGGATGGTCCGGGATCTGGCCCAAAAGGAAGGGGCCCAGGTGCTGCCCATCTGCGCCAAGCTGGAGGAGGACATTGCCCAGCTGGACGACCCCGAGGAGAGGGCCATGTTCCTGGAGGACCTGGGGGTGGAGCAGTCCGGCCTGGACCGGCTGATCCAGTGCAGCTACGAGCTGCTGGGCCTGATCTCCTTCCTGACCTACGGCAAGGACGAGTGCCGGGCCTGGACCATCAAAAAGGGCACCA
>ERZ827498.1974-NODE-1974-length-21036-cov-4.957485_pt1 | contig 21036 bp, 17 predicted proteins | sample MGYA00519865_ERZ827498 | MGnify/ENA primary metagenome ERZ827498 (study PRJEB31778, sample SAMEA3449328) | human gut metagenome | biome: human gut; feature: human-associated habitat; material: faeces | place: United Kingdom | collected 2010/2012 ...
AGCCATTCACTCCCCTCCCTAAGGGGAGGGGGAAGCCGCGCTTGCGCGGTGCGGGGGTGGGGCTTTAAATTTTTTTAGATAGTGAACAAAAAACGATTCGGAGCGTTGGCGGCTGTTTTGGCTGCTGCTCTTGTGCTTCTGTGTTCATGCACCTCAAGTGAGCCGAGGACACAGATACTAAAGGTCTATAACTGGGCCGACTATATTGATGAGGATGTGCTTGCCAACTTCCCCAAATGGTACGAACAACAGACGGGGGAGAAGGTGCGCGTCATCTACCAGACGTTCGACATCAATGAGATCATGCTCACGAAGATCGAACGCGGACATGAAGACTATGACGTGGTCTGCCCGTCAGAGTATATCATCGAGCGCATGCTGCGCAAGGACCTGCTGCTACCCATCGACACGGCCTTCGGACGCACACCTAATTTTATCAAGAACGTGTCGCCTTATATCACACGACAGATCGATGCCACAAGCAGCAACGGTCGTGTGGCGCACCGCTATGCCGTGGGCTACATGTGGGGAACGTGCGGCATTCTCTACAACAAGAAGCATGTGCCACTCGCTGACGCACAGACGTGGGGCACGCTCTGGAACAGGAAATATCGGGGTAAGCTGCTCATGAAAGACTCCTACCGCGACTCTTACGGCACGGCTCTCATCTGGGCGCACCGCCACGACCTGGCGGCGGGCAAGGTGACGGTGCCGCAGCTCATGAACGACTACTCGCCACAGGCCATCGCCACCGTGGAGCGCTGGCTCAAAGCCTTGAAGCCAAACATCGAGGGGTGGGAGGCCGACTTCGGCAAGGAGACGATGACCAAGGGCAAGGCTTATCTCAATATGACCTGGAGCGGTGATGCCGTGTGGGCCATCGACGAGGCTGAGCATGTGGGCGTGAGTCTGGGCTATGAGGTGCCGCGCGAAGGCAGCAACGTGTGGTTCGACGGATGGGTCATACCCAAATATTCGCGCAATCCGAAGGCGGCCTCTTTCTTTATCAACTATCTGTGTCAGAGCCATGTGGCGCTGGCAAACATGGAGACAACGGGCTATGTGAGCAGCGTGGCCACGCCCGAGGTGCTGGAGCAGGCGAGCGACAGCAAGGCGTATCCTGCCACGCAGAACCTCGCCTATTTCTTCGGACCCGTGGGACGCAACGCTCATCTCAACCCCATAATGTATCCTGACAGCAGCATCGTGGCGCGGTGCGCCATGATCCATGACGCCGGTGACCACACGTCCGACGTGCTCGACATGTGGTCGAAGGTGAAGGGCGATAACCTCGGCGGCGGACTGGTAATCTTCCTCCTTAGCATCGTGGTGCTTCTCGTCATCGTCGTGGGCTACAAAAAATATATCGGCTATCGCCACCGCCGCCTGTCTCGTCGCCACCGCCGCCGCCATGTGGTTGCTTACTGATTCCCTTTTCGCCTCTCGCTTGCGTTTTGTTTAACGACAATAGAGACAATAGAGACAATTTTTTAAAAGATTTTTTTAAGAAACGAAAGATAAAAGGGACAATTTTTTATGTGCTGGTCTTGTTTTCCCTGACACATAAAAAATTGTCCCTATTGTCTCTATTGTCGTTTGAAACCACGCTATGGCTTAAAACGTCCCTCAATGAGGGAAATAATCGGCTGCATGTTTAATAGTTCAACCCGAAGCACCACAGCGGAATGATGTTGCCGAAGCCTGTTTCTATATCGTCCTTCACGATAAAGGCATTGTCCAGGCCTTCTATCTGCTGTTTGCCCTTCTTGCGACCGCCAATCTCGAAGGTGTATTTGCCAATGACGAAATCGGACTGACGTGAGGCTGTCACAGCATTGCGCACACGCATCTGATTGTAGAAGAATGTCTCGCGCAGATTGCCTATGTTTGGCGTGCCACCGGCAAGAACCGTCATCAGACTTGGATTGTCGATATATACTTTCTCTATCTTTCCAAGATTGCGTATGCCAGAAGTGTCGTCGCGAAGCAGTCCTATCATACCCGACTTCTCAAGATAAGCCAGATAATCGGGTATGCTGTTCTTGCTTGCGCCTATCTCCGACGCCAGACTGTCTGCTACGGGCTTATATGGGGCAAGATGCGAGAGGATGGCAAGCAGCTGCTTCAGTTTGCGGGCTGTTGAGGCTTTCATGTCGGCATACTGGGGTATGTCCACTTCTATAGTCTGCATCACCACTTGCTCCATACGCATCGGGAAATCGCCCTGGACGGAGAAGGGATAATAGCCGCGACTCATATAGTCGCGGAAGAGAGGCAACGGATGTTCTACGGCATCAAGCACAGCGCGGTTGCTGAGGATGTCGTCGAGGGCGTAAACCGGACTGTCTATGCCATGGAAGAAAGACAGATACTCTCTGAACGACAAGCCATACATGAAATAGAGCAAGGCACGACGACTGAGGTCGGACTCGCCACGATATATGTCGAGCACCGAAGAACCTGTAAAGACGATGTGCAACGAAGGGTGCATGTCGTACATAAGTTTCAGTTCTCTGCTCCAACCGCTATACTTGTGCACCTCGTCAATATAAAGATGCGTTCCGCCCTCCTTCACAAACTTGTCGGCAAGGTCGAAGAGCTTATGGTCGGCAAAGTAGATGTTGTCGGCTGTGATGTAGAGGCTATGGTTTTCGGGCGTGTTCTTTATGCGCTGCAATATCATTGTTGACTTGCCGATGCCTCGCGGGCCAAGTATTCCCACCAAACGACTATCCCAACTAATCTCGTTATACTTATAACGCACGAATGTGGTGGGCGTCTGCTTAAGCAATTCGCGCATGTATTCATAAAGTTTCATTTCTATCATAGCTTGTAGACGTTTGATTAATGATGCAAAGATACGAAAAATCCCTCAATGAGGGAAATTTTCGATAAATTTGTCCCTCTTAGAGGGAGATTTTCAGCAGATTTATCCCTCTTAGAGGGAAATAATCGGCAGTTTTGTCCCTCATTGAGGGATTTTTATATAATTGATTATTCTGTATTGGTCTGTTTTTTTACACCTTTTACGCTATCTACGGGTTACAATAGAGGCTTTTTCTATTGTCACCTAATGTCTCGTCATTCAATGCATAAATATACGTTTTAGGCCGTATATTTATTCAGTTTCCCATTAAGCCCATTTGACAAAATGAAAGTGCCCATTTGACGTTGTCAAAGAGGCTCTTTGAGGAGCTCATTAAGCCTCTTTGACGACCTCAAAGAGGCTTAATGACAAAAGAGGGGTATATTTAAGAGCTGTTAACAATTCGTGATTAAGTTTTAACTATAATTTTGCGCATTTTGAAAGCGTAAGGTTTTGTTTGCTGTCTTTCTGTCATTCTGTATATTTATGCAAAACTGGGGTAAAAATGCTTCCGTTTTAACATTTTTTCATCCTTTGCAAAGCTTGTTTGTAAGCTAAAACACCACCACTTGAAGATTGTAAACATGCCATTTAGGAAGCGTAAACATGGCACTTAGGAGGCGTGAACACGGCATTTGGGATGCGTAACCATGGCATTTGCGAAGCGTAACCATGGCATTTACGAAGTCAATGTTATTGAAGCGCTTTGTAATATGTTTTTACTGAGTAATAAAATGGAGATAACAGAAAGACATAATTTGATGGCGTTGCGTGCTGAAGTTTCACGAAATAACATCTTCTTTTCTGTAAAAATGCGGAAATTTTCCGATTATTTCCGCATCTTCCCGAATATTTCCGCATTTGTTATTCATTCTATCTACAAAAGGATGCTTGAAGTGCAACTCTATAAATAAAAAGCAGAAGGGGTTTGTCAAGGCTTAAGTTTACGAAAGATTTTTGCGGATTTCCGCACTTTTCTTCTGCAAAGATAGTCATTTTGTTGATTCTACGAAAGATTTTTGCGGATTTCCGCACTTTTCTTAAATAGAAACCATCGGGGTGATGCTTTATCGGCAAAGCCAAGCTTGCTGTGGTTTTTTATCGTCAAAGCAAAAATGTGCTGATTTTTTTATCGGCAAAAGCAGAAATGTGCTGAAATAAAAGAAAAAAAACTGCGTTTCTGTAGTAAACCCCTTGGGTGGATTGTCTAAGAAGCAGAAAACAGATTTAAAGAACAAGCAAATGAATAATACAGAACAACAATTCTCGCAGCTTGTGAAAGATAACCGTAGCACGATCTATTCGGTGTGTTACATGTTCTCTAACGATGCCGACGAGGTGGCAGACCTCTTTCAAGAGGTGCTGGTGAAGCTGTGGAACGGTTACGGATCGTTCCAAGGCAAGAGCGACATCAAGACCTGGATTTATCGTGTGACGCTCAACACATGTATAACCATCGACCGCAAGAAACGCAGAAACAGGAAGGCTGAGCTGTCTATGGATGTCGACTATTTTGACTCACAGGAGCAGTCGACGGTCCAGGTGCGGATGTTGCATGACAGGATTGCGCGTCTGCAACCTCTGGACAGAGCCATCATCTTGTTGTGGCTCGAGCAGATAAGCTATGACGAGATAGGGGAGATTGTGGGCATCAGCGCCAAGAACGTGTCGGTGCGTCTGACGCGAATAAGGGTGCAACTGAAAAAAATGTCGAACGAATAAATAAACACTAACAACGGATATGGAAAACAATCAGAATTATAACGAACTCGAGGTTTTGCGCTCAAAGATGGAGAATTTCAAGGCTCAGCTCAACCAACAGACGATTGTGAACGAGAAGCTCATCATACGTTCCATGAAGAAGAGCATGTCGTGGATCAAGAAATATATTTATTTTGAGTTCTGCCTCATTCCTGTAATAGCCATAATGTGGCTGGGCATCAAAGAGTTTGCCCATCTCTCATGGTTCAACTATTTGTTCATCATGGCGGCCGTGGTGGTTGATGTCATTGCCGATTACCGCATTAACGTCTCAGCGCTCAGCGATGAAGACTACAGCAGGAACAATCTGCTCACCACCATCTCCAAGCTCACACGCATGAAGCGCCAGCGCTCCGTGCAGATGGTTCTGTTCATGCCCGCCTTTGTGGTGTGGCTGTTGTGGAGCGGTGTGGAGGCATGGACGGCTCTGCCTGCCGATGCTCCCGACTTTGTGAGAGGTGCCGTTTATGGCGGCTTGGCTGGCGGCGTGATAGGCGGCGTTGTGGGCCTTGTTGTCGCTTTCCGCATCTTCTTCAAGATGCAACGCACCAACGATGAGGTGATAAGTCAGATCAACGAGCTCAACGCTTAGGGAAAGCGGGGCGGGAGAGAGGTGGCGTTATGGACGTGTCGCAACAAAGGTCTCAATGTCTTGCGTTGCGCAAGATCTCTCCCGCCTTGGTCTTTTCGCTGTCGAACGTGAGGACGTTGTAGATGACGATGGCGTTTTGCGGGTCTACGATGTGCGGGGCCATCATGCTGAGCACCTTCAGCTGCTTGTCGCCGAAGGAGAACTGTCGCATCATGCGTGCTGTCTGCTCACATGAGTAGAAGCAGCCGAGGCTTGCCACCTCAAGCAGGTCAAACTTGTTGTCGTCGAAGCTGGCGCTCTTCACCTTATTATATAGCTTTGCGAAGGAAGCGTCGTCGAGACAATAGCCATAAAAGAACGGCGCATCAGGCCCTGCTCCGTATGGAGGGATGGGGTGCTGACAGTTGTCGGTGGCTGCGTTGTTTCTGTTGTTGACGCCATCACAGCTTGTGCTGTCGTCAACAAAGCGCGTGTTGTAGGCAACAACCCTTCCGTTAAGGTCGAAGCCAACCGTGATCTGCTTGTTCTCGCCCGTGAGGACATTGATCTTAAAATAATCCCATCTGTCGCCATAAGCGTCGAAACTTGTCAGCTTGGGCTGCCCCAGTATGGTCATGACCTCTTGCTTGGTCATGCCGCGCTCCACGGTTTTCTTGCCTTTGGCCGATGCCGAAAGACATATTGCAAACATCAAAAAGGTTGTGACGATAAGGGCCATCCATTCATTTCTTTTCATAAGCTGTGTTTTTTAACGGGTTGTTGCTTGTTTTGTTTTTATGACGGGTTTGCCTGTATTTTAACGGGTTGTTGCTCGTTTGGGTTTTAAACGGTTTTTGCCTGTTTTTGTTTTTTTTGTAACAGGTCGCTGTCCGTTTTGTTTTTCTGTTTGCAAAGGTAGCCGGTTCCGTTGAAAGAGGCATGGCGTGAATCTCTATTGGTTTGTAGGGAAATCCCTAAAACGGCAGCATGAGCCTTGCTTAAGAAAAAAATTGTTTTTCTGTCGGAAAACAAGAAGAACAGGAAAGGGGGCAGCAATGATGCTCCTGTTTGTAACGCTTTGGTACGAAATCATCGGTTATAATTGAAAAACAGTTCTAAAAAACACTAAAAATAGTGGAAAGGTTTGTTGTTTAAAATAAAAATTATAATTTTACAACTCGGAACAAAAACATTTGACATGGCATATACGATAAGCGATAAATTAGATTGGATTATGATCTTCATCTATGAGTTCGGACGAAAACACGGGCTAACGATGAAGCAAGCATTCAATTATCTCCATCGTTTCCAAGGAATGTCTTTCTTGGATAAACATTATGACTATGTACACACGCAATCATTCAAGTCGATGGTTGATGACATAACCGATTATTGCCATAAGAAAGGAGGGGGGTTGCAATGAAGCTATATCATGGAACAAATGTCGATTTTGAACAGATAGACGTTGCAAAATCTAAACCAAATAAAGATTTTGGGCGTGGCTTTTACCTTTCTGCCGATTATCATCAAGCCAAGAATATGGCCGATATCAAGGTAGAACAGATGGAAACAGGATCTCCCATTGTTCAAGAATATTTTTTTGACGAAAAAGAAATGGTGAATCTCAAATGTCTTGTTTTTGACGATTATACCGAAGAATGGGCTAAATTTATTCTGTTAAACAGAAATAACCCATCATCTGTTCCTGTTCATGATTTTGATGTTGTCATTGGACCAATTGCTAATGATAGAGTAGGGGTTCAACTTTGGAAATACGAAAGTCAACTCATTGATCTACCTACATTGGTTAAGAGATTAAAATATATGAAAGGAATAACAATTCAGTATTTCTTTGGAACAGAACGTGCAATTAATTTATTGAAAAGACAATGAACGAATTGAATGAAATGAAAGCAGACATGGTTAAAAAATTAGCCATTATGTTGATGAGTCAAAATAAAGAAATGAATATGAATGATGCCCTGTCTGTTGTTTTTAATTCTGATACTTATCAAAAAATAATGGATGAAAAAGCAGGGCTTTATTATCAAAGTGCAAGATATGTATTCTCTTTCTTGGACAGTGAAATAAAGAACGGAAAAATTTGTTAGCAGATCTTTTTTAGTTTCTGTAGAACATTTGACAACAAAGCATCTTCTGTGTCTTTTTGACAAGACAGTTTTTCTAAGGTCTATATAAACAAAAAGCAGCTACGATTGCGTCGTAACTGCTTGTTTTCTTGTTGTGGGCCATCTAGGGCTTGAACCTAGGACCTCCAGATTATGGGACCAATAGAATGATAGTTTGTGTTAACCATATAGAGGAATAACCATTTTTTTAGGGTATCACAAGTAAATTTTCAATGTAAATTTTGTTGAATATCTCAAAAAGGTGTATATTTGTATGGCGATAAATCTCAAAAAGGTGTATTATATAAGGGATGAATATCTCAAAAAGGTGTAAAAGACATTGCTATGAAGCGTAAAATACATCAACAACTCCTTGACTCAAGGTAGAGAATGGTATCACCTATCTTCCGCTTTACATGACGCCTTTATTGTGAAAGGAGCCGAAACCAAAAAAATTGTGATAAAAAAGTGTGAAATTACCGCAAAAAGACATGGTTTATAAATTTTGTTTTATAAAAAATACCTAACTTTGTAAACTAGACTTTATAAAATCGTACAATTCTTATAAAATGCAATTTATATGAGTATCAGTAAAGATGTCCTCAAGCAATGCTTGATCAGTAAGCAACGCGAGGTGGATGAGGCGGTGATTGTGAACCGTCCCGTTGAATTCGAAGAGAACGGCAACTATGTGATTGTTGGCGTGAGACATGCGGGTAAATCGTACCTGCTGTATCAGCGCGTGCGTCAGTTAAAAGCTGCCGGAAAGGGATGGGATGAGATTCTTTTTGTGGACTTTGAGGATGAACGTCTGGCGGAATTCCAGACGGAGGACTTCAACAGTCTGCTGGAAGCCCACCTGGAGCTGTATGGTAAGAAGCCGGTGGTGTTTTTGGACGAGGTGCAGAACATTCCTCACTGGGATAAGTTTGTGCGCCGACTGGCTGATGCAAAATATCGTGTTTATGTGACGGGCAGCAATGCGAAGATGCTGAGCAAGGAGGTAGCAACCACGCTTGGCGGACGGTTCTTTATCTATGATGCATATCCATATTCATTCAAAGAGTATCTGGCAGCGCAGCATGTCGAGTTAAAGGAACATTGGGAGTATGACACTATCCAGAGAAGTGAGGTGAAGCGGCATCTGAATGAATACTTATATTACGGAGGTCTGCCAGAAATCCTGTCGTTTAAGAACAAAAGGGCAATGCTTTCAAGTCTTTACCAGAAAATCTACTTGGGTGACATCTGTGCGCGAAACAACATTAAGAACGACAGGGTGCTGAACATCCTGATCAAGAAAATGGCGGAGAGCGTGAAGCAACCTCTGTCGTATAACAGGCTGAAGAATGTGATTGTGTCAACGGGGTCACCTATCAGTGTGCCTACTACGATTGACTATGCGGGGTATGCCGCTGACAGCTGGCTTATATTGCCCATGGAGAATGAGGTTGGAAAGCTGACGGAGAAAGAGACCCAGAAGAAGTATTACTTTATCGATAACGGCTTGCTGAACCTGTTTCTGATTAACTCAGAGACATCATTACTGGAGAACATGGTAGCGGTGGAGTTGTGCAGACGATTTGGCAAGGAGAATGTGTTTTTCCTAAACGCTGAGAAGGAAATAGACTTCATTGTGCCTGAAGAGAAGTTGGCCATACAGGTGTCCTATAGCATCAAGGATGAGACCACATACAACAGGGAGGTGCCACCATTGGCGAAGTATGCCAAGGCGCACGAGGATTGGAAGTGCCTGCTGATTACGTATGATGAGGAGGGCACGGAAGAGGGAATACCCGTGGTGCCGGTTTGGAAGTGGTTGATGTAGGCTATTGGGAGCACGAATCATACTCTAATGCGGATTGCAAAGGTATTGGAGGTAGACGTAAATGAACTGCTTAGATTTCAAGAACCCCAACAAGCAACATAGAAGATATGGAAAATACAATTGTACAGCAAGGTAGCGATAATACATTACTGCCATTTGCAAAAGACTTTGAGCAAGTGTACGAACTCATCACGGTGCACAAAAAACGCGCGATGACAACTCTGCACAATGAGTCAATGCTAATGGTATGGCAGGTCGGTGGCTACGTCTCAAATCGTCTAAAGACTGCGGCTTGGGGTGATAAAGACTGCGGCTTGGGGTGATGGTGTAGTAAGGATGTTGTCTGAATACATCCGTACATGTAATCCGAAAACTAAGGGGTGGAGCTATCGCACAATATATAAAATGGTGCAACTTTACGAGACTTACTCTACTTCAGAGTTCAACCAATTAGTCAGCCATTATGGTATGCAACAGTACTTGCAACCAAGACAAGAAAATGACAGCCAACAATTTGTGCCGATTGGATTGGCACAAATACAAGAAAAGGAATTTATGCCGATTGAATTGGCACAAATTCCAACCGTTTTATTTGCTACAGGATGGAGCAACCACCAACTCATCATGAGCCGAAGCAAAACAGATGAACAACGCCTATTCTATATGCTTTATGCTGGGCATGAGCAGTTGGAATATAAGGAATTACTTCGGGCCTTTAAGACAGATGTTATGACATCAATTCTTGGTGTAAAGGACGTTCAGTCAAAACATCGTGTACATTATTCGTTGGGTTTGTTCCTGGCACAGTATCTATGTAACGGCTTCAACCTTGCTGATGCGGGTCGCATAACCTATGACAGAACTTACTATGCAGAAGGTGGACGTTGCTTGAAGTTTGAACGGCACAAGACACATCGTCATGTAAACGGAGAGGCAACAGTTATTGTGCCAATCATTACTCCACTGCAAAACATACTTGATCAGATTGCTGCCAAGCCAAGTAAAGGCGCACGCGTTTTCCCTGATATTTTCAAGGGTTCAAACGACGAAAGGGTGATGCGTAAGCTGTGTGTACAGGATAACTCCAATATTAAGGATCGCGTGATACGCGTGTGTAAAGAAGTCTTGGGATGGGAAAAGGAGCCATCAAGTACCTGGGCTCGCCATGCTTTTGCAAGCAACCTTAAGATGTTGAAAGTTCCTGAGGAATATGTTTCGGAGGGTATGGGACATTCCCAAGGCAACAATATTACCCGAGGTTATCAAGATAAGTATCCATTGGAAATGAGATTTGAGTTCAATAACAAACTGTTGAACTTGAAAGAGAATCAAGAACCAGAGGTGGATGTTGACAGTATGACTCCAGAGGAAATGAAGGAGTTTATTAAGAGAATGATAGGGAAATAAAGAAATTTTGCCCTGTTGTCAAATCAAAATAATAACTTTGTAGGCAAATTGAAGATTATGGCAAAGAAAAACACATCAGATACCGTTAAGGTGGTCACAAATCGTGACCACCTTCAACAGCGAACAGTTCAATCGAGAATTCTTACTATCCGAGACAAGCAGGTTGTAATAGATAGAGACCTAGCAGAATTCTATGGAGTTGAAACAAAAGCTCTTAACCAAGCTGTAAAACGCAACTTGAGTCGATTTCCTGAGCGTTTTAGATTTATGCTTACCAAGGAAGAGTTATCAGAGGTGGTAACAAATTGTGACCACCTTAGATCTCTGAAGTTTTCTCCTGTACCACATTACGTTTTTACTGAGGAAGGTGTAGCCCAATGATCTTCCGTGCTTCGAAGTGATAAAGCCGTAGAGGTTAGCATTATGATTATGGATGCCTTCGTTGCTATGCGTCGTTTTCTCTCAGCCAATGCAGGTATGTTTCAGCGCATAGAGAGATTGGAGCAACATCAGATACTTACTGACCAGAAGGTGGAGCAAGTTCTGCAGCGTATGGATGAACTGGCTCCAGCGGTGACACCTGAACAAATCTTTGCTACAGGTTGCGTGTGGGATGCCTGGAGTTATGTGTCTCAACTGGTTCGTAGTGCCAAACAACGAATTGTCCTCATTGATAACTTCGTGGATGAAAGAGTTCTCACTTTGCTGACCAAAAGAGAAAAAGGGGTGTCGGCTACGATACACTCTCGCTATACCGAACAGTTCAAGTTGGATCTGGAGAAGCACAATGAGCAATACGATACTGTGGTGTTCGTACAGTTGCCCCATAAATTCCATGACCGTTTCTTGGTTGTTGATGATGATGTGTACCTGATGGGTGCAAGTGTCAAGGATATGGGTACCAGCCTTTGCGCTATAACAAAGATGGAGATGTCGCCAGATGTTGTTTTGTCTTTGGTGTAGTTTTTTGAGATAATTTTGAAAAAAACACAGATGGGACGTCACCTTTTCCTACTTTCACTTGTTGTTATAGTGAATCGGTTCAATAATTAACAAGAAGTTTAACCAATAAAACAATTAAAAATATGGAAAGTCATGATATCGTAGGTCTTTTTATTGTGCTTGGAACAGCCGTTATTCTCCCAATTACAATTATTTTTCTTGCATTAAGAGGTAAGATGGCTTCGGAAAGGAATAGAAAGGAAATCATTCTTGCTGCACTCGAAAAGAATGCTGACATTGACATTGAGGAATTGGTAAGAAAGATGAATAAGCCAGAGGAGTTGTTGAAAGAGAAGTTGTTGAAAAAACTACAGTGGGGAATGCTTGCTTTCATCCTGGGAGTAGGAATGATAGGTTACGGAATATACTTGAACTGCAACTTAGTAGGAGGAAGTACAGATCCGTTGGTAAGTATAAGTATAGGATTGGTACTGTTAGCTGTAGGCATAGCCTTCCTAGCCAACTATCAGATCGGTAAGAAGATGCTTGCCAAGGAAATGGAAGCAGAGGAACGGAACTTGCGACAGGCATAAAAAGTAGATGACCAGAGAGCAGTTTATACAACTCGTCAGTGACGAGCAGGAGGCACTTCGTGGATTCTTGCTCGCCCTCTGCTGTGGCTACAAGGATGATGCTGACGATATTGCTCAAGATGCTTTGGTCAAGGCGTATCTTGCCTCGGCAGGCTATCAGAATAAAGGAAAGTTCCAATCGTGGCTCTTCAAGATTGCACAGAATACATTCCTTAATCATAAGGCAGCCCAACGGACATTTGAAAGCATCGAAGAGGCAAAAACAGTCTTAGGCACAAGTGATGCTGATGCAAAATATGCTTATCAGGATCTCTACCTTGCTCTCGCCACTTTGCCTCCCAAAGAACGAGCAGCCATTGTGTTGTTCTATCTTGACGGACATTCTGTAAAAGAGATTTCTCAGATAACAGACACAAGCGAAGATGCCGTGAAGAAGCAACTCTCGCGAGGACGTGACAAACTGAAAACAAGATTGAAGTTATGATGAAAGATAAAGCACTTGAGGAACTCTTCCTAGCCCAGCGTCCTAAATTTGACGATAAGGATGAGTTTATGGCACGCCTAACCCAAAAACTCGATGCCGTAGAATACCTTCGTCAGTATGAGGAGGCAAACCTTCGTCGCTACAAATATGCTATGATAGCTGCATTTGTGGCGGGCTTCATCGCTGGCGGAGCATTGTTTGCCCTTGTTCTGTCCACGCCATCGGAATTGCCATTGTTTACTTTCCATGCATCATCTGGCATCTTGTTGGCAATTGAACAATATTCCAGGACGATAGCGACGATTGTCCTATCACTAGTAATGGGTCTTGGTATTATCAGCATTGTTAGCAACGTATTGGATATCGTCCAAATGAGAGTGCAATTAGGGACGGTTTCCAACGGTTCATAGAGAATGCATGGTGATGAATATGATAAAAGGGAAGAAAAATATTACTGCAGAATCATCAGATTTTTTTCTTCCCCTTTTGTTTAACTTTACTTTAGGGATTGTCGTTTAATTCTGAGAAATTGATATTGGTTGACGAGGGAATGCCATCAGAGGTTGCCCTTGTCTGCTTTTTTTCTGAGTTTTGTCGTTTTTTGAGGTGATTTATGTATCGTCAGGACACAATTATCCCTTGCACGAGGGATAACTATGTCCTGACGATACAAAAAACGAGTCAAATAACGACAAAACTCCCCCACAATGCAGACGAGTGCAACCTCAGAAGGCATACACTCGTCAATCAATCTCAGTTATTTTGAATTAAACGACAATCCCTATTGTAATAAGTACTAAAGTTTCGGATTTAGTTCCAAAGACGGGCTGAACCAAAGCCCGTCTTTGGCCACATTATTAGTTTTACCGGACAGCAATAATTGTTTTATTTTACGTTGAAGTTCAAAGTCTTGACTTCTCTGCTGTTGGCTCCTACCATGATTTGGAAGTCGCCAGGTTCTATCACGTGTTTCAATTCTATATTGTAGAATTTGAGCATATCTGGTGTGATTTCAAAACTTACTTCTTTGCTTTCTCCAGCTACGAGGTGGATGCGCTGGAAGCCTTTCAATTCCTTTACAGGGCGAGAGATACTTGCAACCATATCACGAATATAGAGTTGTACTACTTCATCGGCATCGCGGGCTCCTGTGTTCTTAACGGTGACAGTGGCTGTTATCTTTTTCCCATTCTGCCATTCTGTTGCTTCCTGGTTGCCGTTGATGTCTGCTTCTTGGCTGCTCAGTTTGAAGTTGCTATATTCGAAAGTGGTATAGCTCAAACCATAACCGAATGGATAGAGAGGACCATTGCTTACATCGAGGCAGTTGCTGGCATATTTGGCAAACTCCTTGTTGTCGTCAGGCACTGGACGACCTGTGTTATGATGGTTATAATAGATAGGCGCCTGTCCTGTGGTTTTAGGCATGGAAGTGGTGAGTTTACCAGATGGCACCTTGTCACCGAAAATCACGTCGCAGAGAGCATCTCCCATCTCTGAGCCACCAAACCATACGTTCATGATGGCAGGTACATATTGTTTTTCCCAAGAGAGCACGGTAGGACGACCTGCAAAATTGAGTAGCACTACGGGCTTACCCAATTTTACGAGTTCTGCCAAGAGTTCATGCTGCACATCAGGCATCTCCAGATTGGTGCGGCTACCACATTCGCCGCTCATGTCAGCACTTTCTCCCATAGCACATACTATCACGTCAGCCTCTTTCGCTATCTTTAGAGCCTCTTTCTTCAGTTCATTCTTATCGCCCCAATTGAGCGGTTTGTCAAATTCGCCGTTCTTTTGTAATTGTTGGTTTCTCCAGATGTTGCATCCTTGTGTATATAATAAGGTGGCTTTTCCCTTTAGAGCATTCTCCATTGCTTCTTTGATGGTGACGTATTTTTCAGGTGTCTGTGCTACGCTCCATGTACCGGCAATATTGTTTCGAGTGTCTGCAAGTGGGCCTATCAGTGCTATTTTTCCTTCTTTCTTAAGTGGCAGGATGTTACCTTCGTTCTTCAGGAGTACGAATGTTTTTGCAGCAACCTCGCGTGCCACCTTTCTGTTTTCCTGAGTGTATATTTCATTCTTGCTGCGCTTGATGTCGCAATAACGGTAAGGGTCGCTGAATAATCCCAATTTATATTTTGCTTCCAATATTCTGCGGCAGGCAATGTTAATGTCTTCTTCGCTTACTTTGCCTTCTTGTATGCTTTGTGTGAGATGCTTGACAAAAGCATTTGAACACATGTCCATATCAGTACCTGCTTTTAATGCTTGTTCAGATGCCTGTTTGAGGTCTTTAGCAGTTCCGTGCTGCAATATCTCAGCAATAGATGCGTAGTCTGTAACCAATAGACCCTTGAAGCCCCATTGTTTTCTCAATACATCGGTCATCATCCATTTGTTGGCAGTAGCAGGTATATAGTCGATAAGATTGAATGATGACATCACGCTGCCTACACCTGCTTTTATCACTGCCTCATAAGGTGGCAGATATTGGTTCATCATGCGTACTCGGCTCATATCTACCGTGTTATATTCTTTTCCACTTTCCACAGCTCCGTATAGAGCAAAGTGCTTTAGACAAGCCATGATGCGGTTATTACTCAGTATTTCCTCTGTGCGCATATCTGTGCCTTGATATCCCTGGGTCATGGCAGCACCGAGTACACCGCTCAAGTAAGGGTCTTCGCCATTGCCTTCGCTGATTCTTCCCCAACGTGCATCGAGTGCGATGTCCACCATAGGAGAGAAAGTCCAGTTGATACCATCTGCGCTTGCCTCTTTTGCTGATATTTCACCAACAGCCTTCATCGCTTCGGTATCCCAGGAGCAGGATAGTGCAAGGGGGATTGGAAACATGGTTTCGTAGCCATGAATCACGTCCATGCCTACAAGGAGAGGAATTCCGAGACGAGTATTATTGATGGCAATATCTTGTAAAGCCTTGATTTTTTCAATACCTTTGATGTTGAAAACTCCTCCCATGTTACCTTGAGCGATATCGCCACCCACTTGAGTATTGATTGCGCCACCTGTTGTGATGTCACCAGCCACCATTAGGTTCAGTTGTCCAATTTTCTCCTGTAGTGTCATTTTTTCCATGAGTTGGTCAACATATTCCTTCATGGGTAGAATCTTGCCTTTCTTGCTTGTGGTTGTTTGCTTTTTCTTTGGGGTTGCAGTATGGGCTACAGCAGGTGTGCCCATAGAGCCAACCAATAGAAACATTAGTGATAAAAGTACTGTTTTCATTGTTTATATTGTTTAGTGTAATAGATCGTTATGTGACGATAGTGCAAACCGAGCGCAATAAAGCTTGCTTTTAATTGCCGAGGTGCAGCCTATCTTATGCAAAGATATATAAAAAAATCGATATTAAGCATGATTATAATGTCAAAATGTGGATATTATTTTGCCTTTCTACTATTGATGTGCTTGATAATTAGTGTGTTAGGAAAAACTAAGGGATAGCGAAAAGTGGATATTATAAAGACTAAATATGGGATAAAAACTGCAAATTTTGTGTTGTATATTTGGTTGTTTCTAATATTTATATTATTTTTGCATACGAAACTTAAAAAGGAATTATGCCTAAATTATCAGATTCAGATAATGTATAGTGTAAAAGAATTCTGGGGAAAGACAATCTTCTTATTGATTCTTGTCTTGATGTCCCCATCTGTTTATGCCAACCCAACAGATAATATCGAGCAGCTTTTTCAGAGTTTGGACGATGCTATTGTCCATTCCGAAGATTATGTCAAGGTGCGTGAAGGTCGCATCCGTGATTGGGAACAGAAACTAAAAGGTGCTAAAAAGGTAAGCGCGAAATATGATGCCAGCTTTGCCCTTTTTGAGGAATACCGTTCCTACAAGAACGATATGGCGATAAAATATATTAACCAGTGTATGGAGTTGGCTATTGCGATGGGCGACAAGCAGAAAGAGGAGAATGCCAAGTCGTTGCTCGCTTTCCAGGAATCCACTACGGGAAAATATGCTGAGTCCTATGATTTATTGAAATCTGTCAATATCTCCAACCTTGATGCCAAGGGCAAGCGCAACTATCTGTGGGCTTGTTTGCATTTATATGGTGAGATAGCTTATTATTGCAACGTTCCCTCTTTGAAGAAATATTATACCGAGAAGCATAACGCTTATCAGGCAGCGATTGACAGCACTTTCAGTCATGATGATGATTTCTTTCTGCAGGCGCAGGAAGTAAAAGCACAGAATGCTGGAAAACTGAAAGAGGCATTGCGATTGAACGACAAGCGATTGGCGATGACGACACCAGGCACTCACCAGTATGCCATCGTGCAGTTCTATCGTGCTATGACCTACAACAAGTTTGGCGATGAAGAACAGTTTATTCGCTGTCTCTTGCGTTCTGCCATCTGCGATGTTCAGTTGGCTGTGATGGATCAAGGATCTCTTTGGGAATTAGCCAATCTGCTCAATGCCAAGCCGAGCGAGCGACAGCGCTCGCATGAGTATATCAATTTTGCATGGCAGTCGGCGACGGTCTTTAATACTCCTATCCGTAGCCGACAGATTATGCCTGTGCTTACACAGATAGAAAACAACTATCAGAAAGAACTGGCATCGAGCAATAAGCATTTGAAGCTCATGGTGACATTGTCTGTCTTGCTGATTATCATAGTTATGCTTTTGCTATACTATGTAAACAAGCAACGTAAGCGCATAGCTGTAGCTCATCGCAAACAGAAGGATACCAATCATGCTTTGCTGTTGGCTAACAAAAATCTGAATAGCGTGATAGAGCAACTGAACAAGGTAAACTCCAATCTCAATGAGGCTAATAATCGTCTTAATGAGTTGAACCACTCTCTCAACGAGAGCAACAAGATGAAAGAGGTCTATATAGGTCGGTTCCTGCGTCTTTGCGCCATCTATGTCGATAAGATTGAGACTTTGCGCAAGCGAGTGGTGAAATTGGTGAAGGCACGAGAATTCACCAAACTGCTGGAACAGATGCAGACGGGTGAGGCTTATATGGGTGAGCTATATATGTATTTCGATTCCACATTTCTCAAGCTCTTCCCAAGTTTTGTCGAGGAATTTAATGCGTTATTAAAGCCAGAAGAGCGTATTGTCCTTGAAGATGAAAACTCTCTCTCCACCACGCTGCGTATCTTTGCCCTTATACGTTTGGGTATAGAGGATAGTTCTAAGATTGCAGAGTTCCTGCATTATTCTGTGAACACTATCTATAATTATCGTGCTAAGATAAAGAATAGTGCTATCTGTGATAGGGAAGAGTTTGAACAGCGTGTGAAATTGATTGGTATGAAATGATTTTTTTTCGGTTCATCCGACATTAGGAGTGATAATGGGCATTATCTTTATACTATCACAAGTTAAAGTAGTAGCTTAGTTATTACAAGGTAAAAGCATAGATATCAGGCTGTAATAACTATGCTTTTACACCCTAATAACTATGCTTCTATTTGAGTTCAAAAACTTTTTTGAGTTTCAGATTGTCGGATGCATTACCTACAAGAGCTTCAAACTTTCCAGCTTCAGCCTTCCATGATGATGATGTCTCATCGTAGAAACTGAGAGCTTCTTTGTTGATGCTGATGGTGATGTCCTTGTCTTCACCTGGCTGGAGATATACTTTCTGGAATCCTTTTAATTCCTTCTTTGGACGATCTACTGATGATTTGATATCATGGATATAAAGCTGAACGACCTCTGAGCCTGCACGTTCACCGGTATTCTTTACGTTTACAGTGAATGTAATCGTGTCATCTTGTTTCATCTGCACCTTGTCACTGCGGAGATTAGAAATCTCAAACGTGGTGTAGCTCAAACCATGACCGAAAGCGAAAGTTGGCTTGATGCGCTCCTTGTCGGTCCAGCGGTATCCCACATAGATGCCTTCTTTATACTCCTCGTCGATGATGTTGCCATTGGTCTTTGCTCCACCGTCCTGACGCCATGTTCCTGGGTAGGTGTTGAGGGCATGAGCACCTACTTCGTTCAGTGAGTTGACCCATGTAAACGGCAATTTGCCAGAAGGGTTGGCATCACCTGTCAGTATGCTTGCCAAGGCTTCGCCACTCTCCGAACCGATAAACCATCCTTGCACGATGCCAGCCACTTTTTCTTTCCATGGCATAGCCACAGCATTACCAGAGATGTTTACATAAACGAAATTCTTGTTGGTATTGGTCAATGCTTCGATAACCTTGTCTTGATTGTAAGGCAACTCATATTGTTTGCGGTCGTGTCCCTCGCTGTCCTGAAAGTCGCTCTTGTTAAGACCTCCAAACATAATAACATAGTCGGCTGTTTTGGCTTTCTCTACAGCCTCGGCTATCAGTTCAGCTTCACTACGCTTGTCTTCAAGGTTCTGACCAGTAGTAACGCCATTATAATTGCCTGTTACATCGCCGACATAGCCACGTGCATAATCTACCTCAATGCCGTCTTTGGCAAGGCGAGCCTTCAAGCCTGCGAGTGGTGAAATCTCACGCTGTACTTTGAGTGAAGAAGAGCCTCCGCCTACAGTCATCATCTTGATGGCATTTTCACCTACTACCAGCACGCGCTTGGTCTGCTGGAGGTCAATAGGGAGTACGTTGTTCTTGTTTTTGAGCAATACGATTCCCTCTTCTGCAATCTGCTTGGCTGCTTCATAATGGCTTTCAGAACAAAGGAAGCCATGAGGACGATCAGGATTCATGGTGGTGCGATAGAAGAGGCGTAATACTCGACGCACCTTGTCGTCCAACTCTTTCTGAGTAAACTTGCCTTCCTGTATGCCTTTCAAGTAAGGAAGCGAGAGATAGTAGTTGTCGTAGGCATTTGTTGCGCCCATGGTAAGACCATCAGTCCATGTTCCAAACTCCATATCGAGTCCGTTCTTTACAGCCTGGTCCAAATCGTGAGCACCGCCCCAGTCGCTTACTACTACACCATCATACTTCCAGTCGCCCTTCAGAATCTTGTTGAGAGTCCATTGATTATGGCAGTTGTGCTCGTTCTTATAGAGATTGTAAGCACCCATGATGCCCCATGTATTACCCTTCTCTACAGCAGCTTTGAAAGCTGGGAGATAGATTTCATGGAGAGCGCGATCGCTGACAATCACGTTGACCTGATGGCGATATTCTTCATCGTTGTTGAGGCAATAGTGCTTTACGCAAGCTGCTACACCTTTCGACTGCAATCCCTGAATATAAGGCACTACCATAATACTTGCCAGGAACGGATCTTCCCCCATATACTCAAAGTTTCTGCCATTGAGTGGTGTGCGGTATATATTGACTCCAGGTCCAAGAATCATGTTTTTGCCACGATACAAGGCTTCTTCGCCCAATGCTTCGCCATAGATGCGACTCATCTGTGGATTCCATGATGCAGCCAGACAGGTAAGGGCAGGAAAGGCTACGCAAGAGTCGTTGGTTTGTCCGGCTTGTTCCCATTCGTCCCATAAAACGTCAGGGCGAACTCCGTGAGGTCCATCGTCTGTCCAGAAGTCAGGAAATCCCAATCGTGGAATACCGGCTGAAGAAAATTTGCTTTGCGCATGGATGATGCGAATTTTCTCAGCAAGAGTCATGTGTGACATGGCATCGTCAATGCGCTGCTCCACCGCCTTTGTCTGGTCGAGATAGATTGGCAAATGACTTGTAGCTTGTTGTGCTTGAGAAGTGGCAAATGCTACTGCCGACAAGACACATGATACAATAAGTTGTTTCATATATAATAATTATTTAGTTATTGATAAACGCATTTCTGTAAGTAGGTGATCAGTATTATTTTGATTACCTACTTATACATTGTGTCCGTCACGATTCAGGCTATTCAGTTATTTTTCGCAAAAGTAATAAAAAAAACAGAGACTAAGCGAGCCGTGAAATATGAAAAGTGGATGAGTGGAGAGGTAGTGTCGGTGTAAGTGGGTGATAGCCAATATTGTATGTGAAAGTATGGGTGAATAAAAAGTGGTGGCGTGTGAATGTAGGCATACCGTTAAGATAATATCATGAGCTTGCTTTTTCGTTTTTTGTCAAATCCACTTTCATAAGAAGCTTGTGTAGGCGTAAAATATTGATAGTGAGAATGATGATGATATTGCGGTGTTGTGTGTTTCCACTTATATATTGTGGGTATTAGGATTTATTATAATTAAATACTATATTTGCAATCGAAAACAAGGTTTAACGCATTTATACATATATTATTAACCAAGAAATCAATCAAACAATTTATATAAACTAATATCTGAATATGAAAACAAAAAGTCTATTGCTGGCGGCAAGTTTATTCTTAGCTACGTCAGCTTACGCACAGAAGAGCATCTATAAAGGTGTTGTGTTGGATGACATGGGTGAACCTGTTATTGGTGCTACCGTACAAGTAAAAGGCGTCAAGGGTGCCGGTGCAATTACCGACCTTGATGGTAACTTTGTCATCG
>ERZ827498.1980-NODE-1980-length-20991-cov-12.374952_pt1 | contig 20991 bp, 18 predicted proteins | sample MGYA00519865_ERZ827498 | MGnify/ENA primary metagenome ERZ827498 (study PRJEB31778, sample SAMEA3449328) | human gut metagenome | biome: human gut; feature: human-associated habitat; material: faeces | place: United Kingdom | collected 2010/2012 ...
CCACCATAAGGACGGTGGCGGCGTCACGGTCAAGGTCTACGACCTCGCAACGGAGTACTTCAAACCTGGCAAGCTCACAAGCCCGTTTTCGCCTGTGACCGGAAATCAGCTCATATCTGCCGTCCTCTTTCTGACGGACGGTAGCCGGAGTAATGACTCCTCGCTCCTTGACGCTCTCCACAAGCTGTATCATATCCTCGTCATCCCGCACCTTAAATGGGTGGTCGGGAAAATCATCGATCAGCTCAAGGGGAATATCTCGGATTTTACTGAGCTTGGCATCGTCCCGTTCCTCTTGCGTAGAGAACAGCTCATCGAGTGTGTTCGTGGGAAGCGTGAAGTCGCTCTTTCTGCCTGCCATCGGCTAACACCTCCTTCGTAAAATCCGTGTATGCCTTAGACACGGTGCTGCTCGGCTCATAGGCATATATGCTCTTCCCTTTAGATGAAACCTCGGCGGCTTTTACGGCAATGGGAATGGTCGTCCGGTATATCCTGATCCGACAACCGAAGTTCTCTCGCAGCGCTTCTACCGTACTTTTGGCAAGATTGGTTCTACCGTCTACAAGCGTGAGCAGAATACCGTCGATTGTCAGGTTCCGATTGGTGTGCTTCTTCACCTTGGCAATCGTCGATAAAAGCTGCGTCATACCTTTTGCGGGGAGATACTGTGCCTGCACGGGAATGATTACGCTGTCTGCCGCAGTCAGAGCATTGAGCGTTATCATACCGAGGGACGGCATACAATCTAACAGTACATAGTCGTATCTGTCCTTCACTTGGCTGAGATAGTTTTTCATCACGCTCTCTCTGCTCATTGCAGTCACAAGGCTCATCTCCAACGCTGAAAGGTCAAGGTTTGACGGAACAAGGTCAACCTTTTCTTCGTGGCTGAGAATGCCGGAGAACGGGTCTTGCTGTTCTTCCCGCATTACCGCTGATAGCTTACTGGAAAGGGTCTGCGGCAAGCTGTCCGTGTCCTGCCAACCGAGGCAGGTAGTAAGGTCGCCCTGCGGGTCAGCGTCCACGAGAAGCGCCTTTTTGCCCTGTATAGCCAATCCTACGCCGAGGTTTACTGCCGTGGTGGTTTTTCCCACGCCGCCTTTTTGGTTGCATATCGCTATGGTTTTACAGTTTGGCATTTCGCTTTTCCTCCTTCTTTGTAGATTTCATAACTGCTTTTGAATACAGCTATGTATATGTCCGCAGTATTTGTTCTCAACGCCCCCTGCGGCGGCTTTCGCCTTACGGGAAACACTTGGGTCACGGTGTGCTGCACCGTGTTCATAGGAATCTCACCTCTGCCGGGTACTCCGCCAGCTCCGTAGAGAAGTATCATTATCATTCTGACTGTCATCGCCGTTCCGGTGGCAAACCGGATTTCAGATCAGGGGTTCTCGCTCATACTCCGAAAAGGAGAAGTCACGGCGTACCTATCTTCGGGCTATCATCAGAACTAATGTCCCCAGTGCCTGTATATTCAGTTTTCAAGGGTCAGGAAGTGGCTTCCAACCGAAGTCGGGAAAGAACCCCTTCACTTACTCTGAATAAGGAAGCAATTTTTGAGGGTGTTTTTCAAAAAAAGTTGAAAATTATTTCTGTGACCCATTGAAAACAAAAAATCCGCCTCTCCGAAAGCGGAAAGGCGGTGAAAAGCGGCGCTAAGACTAAATAACAAAAAAGCCGCTTACTCTGATTAGGAGATAAGCGGCTCAATCAAATTTATTAGATATAGGCGACCTTGAGTTTCTTTCTCTTTGCAGTGGTCAACTTCACCAGCACGTCATCTACGGCATCAGTATATTTGCCTTTGGCGGCAAGGGCAGTTTTCAGATCAACAAGCGATTTAATTACATCCAACCGTTCCTGCTCGGTTAGATAGATGTGATAGTTCTGTTTTCTCATTGTCCGACACCTCCTGACGCTTTCATTATACGCAGAGAGTTGCCGCGGCACAAAGATGCGATTATATTGTAGATAGAAAGCAATAAGGCTCCGACCTTGTGAGTCAGAGCCTTATTGCTTGCCTTTGCGAATGCCACTTTCAGTATTTTGAAATTACCGCCTTATAGGGCTGTGGCATTGGTCGGCCCCCTTGAAAAATGCGCAAAATGCACAATATATCATTCAATAGAGATAATATAGTAATATACAGGCTGTCCGCCGGGCAGCAGGGACACCTCAGCCTCCGGGCAGGCGTCTATAAATCGCTGCTCCGCGTGCTGGGCGTCAGCCTCGCTGATGCCGTCGCCATAGAACACGGTGATAAACTCCGCGCCCTTTTCGGCGGCCAGGGCCGCCAGCTTATCCAGCAGCCCGTCCAGCTCCCGCTCCGTGCCGAACAACTTCCCGTCCGTCAGGGCCAGATAGTCGCCGGCATTGATGGCGAAGCCGTCGAAGTCGGAGTTCCGGGCGGCATAGGTGACCTGGGCGGTGGTGACGTTGGCGGCAGCCTCCATCATAGCCGCCAGGATGGCCTGAGGGTCCGGCTCCTCCGGGTCCACCGCCATCATGGCGGAGATCCCCTGGGGCACGGTGGCGGTGGGCACCACGATGACCTGCTTTTCCGTCAGACCCACGCACTGCTGGGCAGCCATGACAATGTTCTTGTTGTTGGGCAGCACAAACACCACCTCGCTGGGGGTATGGTTTACCTCCTGCAAAATAGCCTGGGTGGAGGGATTCATGGTCTGCCCGCCGGATACGATGCGGTCCACGCCCAGATCCCGGAAGGTGGCGGCCAGCCCGTCGCCGGCGCACACGGCCAGAAAGCCGTACCGCTTCTCCGGAGCGGCCACGGCATTTTCCGCCGACTCCAGCTCCTCCTCAATGGCGTCCAGGTCGTCGGTGCTCTGGGCCTTCTTGCCGGCTGCCAGCTCCTCCGCCTGGGTGCGCATGTTTTCGATCTTGGCCAGCTCCAGGGTGCCGTACTTGGCAGCCTCCGTCAGAGCCTCGCCCGGGGTGTCGGTGTGGACATGGACCTTGAAGGCCTCGTCGTCCTCGCCGATGACCAGGCTGTCGCCGATGCTGTCCAGATAGGCCCGATAGGGGCCGATGTCCACACCGTCGCGCTTGCGGACGATAAACACGGTGTCGTATGTGAAGGTGATGTCCTCCAGGCTCAGGGCGCCGAAATCCGCCTTGTCCTGGTCCTTTTCGCCGTCCTCCTCCACCTGGGGCAAAGCCTCGCCCCGCAGAGCCCGCAGCATGCCGTCCAGAATGATGAGGTAGCCCTTGCCTCCCGCGTCCACCACACCGGCCTTTTTCAGCACCGGGTTCATGTCGATGGTCTGGGCCAGCGTCTCATACCCGGCGGCAATGGCCTGCTCCAGCACATATTCGGCGCTGGGGTTTTCCTGAGCGGCCTCCACCGCCCGGGCGGCGGCCAGACGGGACACCGTCAGTACCGTACCCTCGGCGGGCTTCATCACCGCGCCATAGGCGGTGGTGACGCCTTCGGCCATGGCGGCGGCCAGCTGCGCGCCGTCCATGTCGGTCAGGCCCTTCACGGACTTGGACAGGCCCCGGAACAACAGGGAGAGGATCACGCCGGAATTTCCCCGGGCGCCCCGCAGCAGGGCGCCTGCGGTGATTTTGGCGGCCTCGCCCACTGTGGCGGGCTCGGACTTTTTCAGCTCGTTGACGGCGGTCTGGATGGTCAGGCTCATGTTGGTGCCGGTATCGCCGTCGGGTACCGGAAACACGTTCAGATCGTTGATGGCCTGCTTCTGCTGGGTGACACAGGCAGCGCCGAAGGTGATCATCTGTTTGAAGGCGCTGCCGCTGATTCTATCTGTCATCTTTTCGTTTCTCCTTTGACCGGCAGCTTACACGGTAACGGAGTCCACGCACACATTGACCTCGCGGACCTCCACGCCGGTATTTTTGGTGACCACATACTTGACCTCGCTCATAATGGAGCGGCAGACCGTGGCAATATTGACTCCGTTTTCCACAACGATGTGCAGCTCGATGGAAACGGTGCCGTCCTCGTTATAGGTGACCTTCACGCCCTTGCTCATGGCTTCCCGCCGCAGCAGGTGCACCAGGCCGTCGGTCATACTGCGGTAGGCCATGCCCTTGACGCCGAAGCAGTTGGTGGCTGCCGCGCCGGTGATGGTGGTGAATACCGCGCTGCTGATGGTAATCTCGCCCTGATCGGTTCGGACCTTAATCATAGCTAACTTCCTTTCTATAGGCTGCCGCGGGAAAAGCGGCATAAGGACATAATATAGCTGATTATATACCATTTGACCGCCAATAACAAGAAGAATATTTTAAACAAATCCGCCGATTTCCGTAACATATTTTTAACATTTCACTGCGTATAGCCCAGTCCGCCCTGAAAATACGCCGTCCCTGCTATTTCCCGACAGGTTTTCTCCCTGTCCCCGGCTACAATGGGAGAAAAGGAGGGCTTGTCCATGAAATTTCTGCCTCTGCCCCGGGAGAAACGGCGGCTGCTTGACCCCCTGGGCCGGACGGCCCTGACGTGCCTGCTGACGGCAGGCAGCTTCGGCGGCCTGTGCGCCCCGCTGCCCCTGGCTCTGACGGCGGCGGCAGGCCCGGGCCTGCCGGGGCTTTGCTGCGTGCTGGGCTGCGGTGCGGGGGCCTTTTTGTTTCTGCCGTTTCAGGCAGGCCTGCGCCAGCTGGCGGCGGCCATTCTCATCTTTTCCGGCAGCATCGCCTTTTATGATACCAGGCTGTTTGCCCGCCGGGCCTTCCGGCCCGGTCTGGCGGCGGCGCTGCTGCTGCTGGTGCAGTCGGCGTATCTCATCGCCCGGCCGGCCCAGCTGTGGGGCCTGTGCGGATTCTGCATGGCTGCGGCCGCCGCGGTCACGGATCTGCTGCTGCGCCGCCGGGACCGTCTGCCCCTGCTGCTGGCGGTGGGCGTGTGTCTGGCGGCAGGCCGGGTAAGCCTGAGCGGCGTGTCGCCGGGTATGTGCCTGGCGGCCGCTCTGCTCATCCGCAGCGTCCGGGAGCTGGAGCCGGTCCGGGCAGCCGCCTGGGGGGCGGCAGTGGGGCTGTGTATGGGCCTTCTGGGGGATGCGCCGGACCCTGCGCCTATGGCGGTGCTGTCCCTGTCCTGCGCCGCCCTGTCCCGGGTCCGTCCCGCCCCTGTCCCGGTGCGCATCGGGACATTCTGCGCCGTGGGCGCGGGCTGCGTTCTGCTTCTGGGAATGGAGGAGCCGCTGTATCGCGTGATCGAGCTGGCCTCGGGCGGAATGTTGTCCCTTCTGCCCTTGCCCCGGCTGACTCCGGCGGCGGAAAAAAAGGAGCCTCAGCCGGAAAAGCGGCCCCTGCAGGACCGCTTCGCCAAGCCTGCCGCCGCCCTGCGGGATCTGTACGACAGCTTTTTCCGGGGCACCGCCCCGGAAAAACCGGAAAATCCCTCTGTGTTGTTTGACCGGGCAGCGGAGCAGGTGTGCCGCCGGTGTATTCTGCGGGATACCTGCTGGCGGCAGAATTACGGCGCCACCTACAACGCCTTCAATGACGCCTGTCCCCAGCTGCTGCGGCGGGGTCAGGCGCTGCCCGGGGATTTTCCCCTGTATTTCACCTCCCGCTGCGTCCATCTGACGGAATTTGTGGAGGCGGTGAATCTGGAGCTGCGGTCCTATCTGCTGCGGCAGCAGTATCACCGGCGGCTGTCAGAGGTCCGGGACCAGGCCCGGGAGCAGTATGCCCAGCTGGGGGACCTGCTGGCCAGTGCCGGTCCCGCCGTCCCCGCCAGTGCCCAGGCCATGGGCTATCGGGTGGCGTCGTCTCTGCGGCCCCGGGAGGGGCAGAATGTCTGCGGCGATCAGCTGGATTCCTTCGAGGTAGGCGGCGCCGTGTATCTGCTGCTGTCCGACGGCATGGGCAGCGGCGAGGCCGCCCACCGGGAGGCCGCCATGACCGTCCGGCTGCTGCGGCAGTTTCTGGAGGCGGGCATTGAGCCGGGCCCGGCTCTGAAAACCTTAAACACCGCCCTGTCCCTGCGGGGAGAGAGCGGCGGAGGCTTCACCACCATCGACCTGCTGGCCCTGCAGCGGTCCAGCGGCCAGGCGGCCCTGTATAAATACGGAGCTGCCCCGTCCTACTGCAAGCGGGGCGGCAGCGTCAGCCGCTATGCCGGGCAGTCCCTGCCCGCCGGGCTCCAGGCCGTCCGGGACGCGCCGGAGTGCACCCGGCTCCATCTGACTGCCGGGAGCTTTTTCGTCATGGTGTCCGACGGCATTGCCGACGCGGGAAACGACGAATGGCTGCAAAATCTGCTGGCAGGCTGGAGCGGCCGGGACGTCAACGCTCTGGTGTCGCTGATCCTGGCGGAGTCCCGGGGGCGCAAGGGCCTGGAGGACGACTGCGCCGTGCTGGCACTGCACCTGTCCTCCGGCGAAAAAAAGCCGGTGTAAGGGGGTATATTCCCCTATGTGGCGGGCATACTGAACCTGTCAGACGAAATCGCAACAGAGGAGGGCGTAACTCTTGGTAAAAGGACTTTCCCGCCGGGTCATTGTGGTGGATTCCCCGGACCCGCATATATTTGAACAGGCAATTTTCATCGTGCGCAATGACGCGGCAGTGGGCAGCGGCGGGGTCACCTCCCAGCAGGTGGTGGACCAGGCCATCCGCATTGCCAAGGACTATGCCCGGTCCCACGGCGCGCCGCCCCGGCGGCGGCTGCGCATGTCCCCATGGCTGGCGGCCCTTCTGGGCGGCGCGGTCATCGGCGCGGTGTGGCTTTTGGCCATGCTGATTTGATACCATTGCTATTTTCTTACCATTTTTCTCCTCACTTGGGGGCGGACGGGGTTTCCCGGTCCGCCCTCCTTTTTTGTCCCGGCGCTGTCTCCTATGGATGGGAAGTCGGCAAACCCGCACTGCCCTCGGCGGATAGGAAAGCTCCCTGCGGGAAGTGCCGTATTTCGTTCGTTTCAATTATTATGTATGAAGCCGGAAATCCTTTATCAAAATTTTCACAATTTCCTGTTGCGAATTTTTTCTGTGTATGATAAAATATTAGATGAATCATTTAGCGAAACTGGTTCGATAGAAAATCTTCAACAGAGCATAGAGGAGGAAAGGAATGAACCCCCAAACTGATCGTGCTGCCGCCATTGTGGAGCAGTATGGCTGCAAGACGGAGAACCTCATCGCCATTTTGCAGGATATCCAGGCGGCATACAACTATCTCAGCGAGGCCAACCTGACGTTGGTGGCCGACCGCCTGGGCATCAGCGTGTCCAAGGTGTACAGCGTGGCCACCTTCTATGAAAACTTCTCCCTGGAGGCCAAGGGCAGGCACATCATCAAGGTCTGCGCCGGTACGGCCTGTCACGTCCGGAAGTCCGGCCCCATTTACGACGCCATATACGAGTACCTGGGCCTGTCCGGCAAGCGTAAGACCAGCGACGACGGCATGTTCACCCTGGAAACGGTGGCCTGTCTCGGCGCCTGCGGCCTGGCCCCGGTGATGACCGTGGACGGCGAGGTCCACGCCAAAATGACCCCCACCAGCGCCCTGGAGCTGCTGGAGCGTATCCGGAAGGAGGAGGCCGCCCAATGAAACTCACCCGCGACGCGTTCTGCGACCTGCGCAACGAGGCCCAGCGGGCCCTGCGCCGCAGCAAGGAGACCCCCTCCGTGCTGATCTGCGCCGGCACCGGCTGCATTGCCGGCGGCGCGCTGAAAATCTATGAAAACCTGAAAAGCGAGTGTGAAAGCCGTGGCCTGCCGGTGTATATCGGCCTGAAGCACGACAGCGACGAGGAAAAGAGCCTGCACATCAAGATGAGCGGGTGCCACGGCTTCTGCGAAATGGGCCCCCTGGTCCACATTGAGCCCATGGGCATCATGTACATCCATGTGAAGCCCGAGGACTGCCACGAGATCCTGGAAAAGACCGTTCTGGGCGGGGAGATCATCGACCGGCTGGTGTACCGGCTGAACGGGGTGGCCTATCCCCGGCAGGAGGACATCCCCTTCTACAAAAAGCAGCACCGGGTGGTGCTGGAGAACTGCGGCACCAGCGACGCCCAGGACATTGAGGAGTACATCGCCAAGGGCGGCTACTCCGGCTTTGAGCGGGCCCTGTTCGAGATGACGGATGAGCAGATCTGTCAGGACATCATCGACTCGGGCCTGCGGGGCCGGGGCGGCGGCGGCTTCCCCGCCGGGCAGAAGTGGGATGGCGCCCGCCGGCAGCAGGCGGACAAGAAGTACATCGTCTGCAACGGCGACGAGGGCGACCCCGGCGCGTTCATGGACCGTTCCATTATGGAGGGCAATCCCCACTCCGTGCTGGAGGGCATGATGATCGCCGGCCTGGCCGCCGGCAGCGACGAGGGCTATATCTACGTCCGGGCCGAGTATCCCCTGGCGGTGTCCCGGCTGAAAACCGCCATCGAAAAGGCCCAGGAGCTGGGCCTGCTGGGGGACGACATTCTGGGCAGCGGCTTCAATTTCCACCTCCATGTGAACCGCGGCGCAGGCGCCTTTGTCTGCGGCGAGGGCAGCGCCCTGACCTCCTCCATCGAGGGCAAGCGCGGCATGCCCCGGGTAAAGCCCCCCCGCACCATTGAGCACGGCCTGTGGGGCAAGCCCACGGTGCTCAACAACGTGGAGACCTTCGCCAACGTCCCCCTGATCATCCGCAACGGCGTGGACTGGTACCGGCACATCGGCACCGAGAAGAGCCCCGGCACCAAGGCCTTCGCCCTGACCGGCAACGTGGTGAACACCGGCCTGATCGAGGTCCCCATGGGCACCACCGTCCGGGAGGTCATCTTCGACATCGGCGGCGGCATTCCCGACGGGAAGAAATTCAAGGCCGTGCAGATCGGCGGCCCCTCCGGCGGCTGCTGCTGCGCCAGCAGCGAGCATCTGGACCTGCCCCTGGACTTCGACTCTCTGAAGAAGATCGGGGCCATGATCGGCTCCGGCGGCCTGGTGGTCATGGACGAGGACACCTGCATGGTGGAGACTGCCCGCTTCTTCATGAGCTTCACCCAGAACGAAAGCTGCGGCAAGTGCGTTCCCTGCCGGGAGGGCACCAAGCGCATGCTGGAGATCCTGGACCGCATCGTCGGCAACGAGGGTACCATGGAGGACCTGGAGCTGCTGGAGAATCTGTCCAATACCATCACCGAGACGGCTCTGTGCGGCCTGGGCCAGAGCGCCTGCAAGCCCGTCCAGAGCACCCTGCGCTATTTCCGGGACGAGTATCTGGCCCATGTGGTGGACCACCACTGTCCCATCTGCAACGGGCGCAAGCGCCATCTGGAGATCATTCCCGAGCTGTGCAAGGGCTGCGGCAAGTGCGCCAAGAACTGTCCCATGGACGCCATCTCCGGCCAGATCCGCATGCCCCACGTCATCGACACCACCAAGTGTATCCACTGCGGCGCTTGCTGGGGAGCCTGCCCCTTCGGCGCTATCGACGCCATTGAGGAGGAGGTATGACCATGGCCAAGGGAATCATGATCGTAGACGGCCAGCGGGTGCCGTTCGACGGGGAGAAGAACGTCCTCTCCGTTATCCGCAAGGCGGGCATCGACATGCCCACCTTCTGCTACTATTCCGAGCTGTCGGTCCACGGCGCGTGCCGCATGTGCATCGTGGAAAATGTGAAAACCGGCAAGATCGACGCCTCCTGTTCCATGGAGCCCAAGGACGGGCTGGAGATCCGCACCAACACCGCCCGGCTGCTGCGGCACCGGCGGATGATCCTGGAGCTGATGCTGGCCTCCCACGACTGCAGCTGCACCACCTGCGCCAAAAGCGGCAACTGCCGCCTGCAGGCCCTGGCCCAGCGCTTCGGCGTCAGCCGGGTCCGGTTCCCGGACACCCGGGAGCGCTATGAGCAGGACAACACCAGCCCCGCCATTTTCCGGGACCCCAACAAGTGCATCCTCTGCGGCGACTGCGTCCGGGTTTGCGAGGAGCTCCAGGGCCAGGGCATCCTGAACTATGCCCACCGCGGCAGCGAGCTGCAGGTGATGCCCGCCTTTGACAAGAAGCTGGACCAGACCAAGTGCGTGGGCTGCGGCCAGTGCGCCGCCGTGTGCACCACCGGCGCCATCACCGTGAAAAACCAGATCGGCCAGGCCTGGCAGGCCCTCCACGACCCGAAAAACCGGGTGGTGGTGCAAATCGCCCCGGCGGTCCGTGTGGCCCTGGGCGAGGAGTTCGGCCTGCCCGCCGGCGCCAACGTTATGGATAAGCTGGTGAAGGCCCTGAAGCTCATGGGCGTAGAGGAGGTGTACGACACCGACTTTGCCGCGGATATGACCACCATCAGCGAGTCCCAGGAGTTCCTGGAGCGGCTGAAGGCCGGCGGTCCCTTCCCCATGTTCACCAGCTGCTGCCCCGCCTGGGTGAAGTATCTGGAGCTCAACGACCCCAAGTATCTGCGGAATATCTCCTCCTGCAAGTCCCCTATGGAGATGTTTGCCGCCGTGCTGCGGGATAAGTATCAGGCAAAGGACGCCGCCGACGGACGGCGGACGTATCACATGGCCATCATGCCCTGCACCGCCAAGAAGATGGAGGCCGCCCGGGCGGAATTTACCCGGGACGGGCAGCCCGACGTGGATCTGGTCATCACCACCCGGGAGCTGGTGGACATGATCCGGGAGGCCGGTATCCAGCTGACGGAGCTGGAGCCTGAGGCCCCGGACCTGCCCTTCGGCCTGGGCTCCGGCGCAGCGGTGATCTACGGCGTCACCGGCGGCGTGGCAGAGGCCGTGGTGCGGTACTGTCTGCCGGATAAGAGCAACAACGCCCTTCAGGCCATCCGGGTCACGGACCTGCGGGGCGACGGAGCCATCCGTGAGGTAAACCTGACCGTGGAGGGCCAGGAGCTGCACATCGCCATCGTCAACGGCCTGTCCCACGCCAAGGAGCTGATCGCCGACGTGGAGGCCGGAAAGCGGTTTTATCACCTGGTAGAGGTCATGACCTGCCAGGGCGGCTGCGTAGGCGGCGCGGGCCAGCCCTATGGCCTGACGGCGGCGAAGAAGCGCCGCGGCGCGGGTCTGTACGAGGCGGACGCCACCGCCATGTTCAAGGGGGCGGAGAAGAACCCCATTGTCACCCGCCTGCTGGACGAGTACGGCCATGAGCGCTGCCATGAGCTGCTCCACGTCCGCTACGGAGAATAACAAGCCATCACCAAAGCAGCCCCTCTGGCCAATCCGGAGGGGCTGAGCTTGTCAAAAATCCTTTTTGGCAGGCGTTTCCCTGGACTTTCCCTGCAAAGCCTGGTATAGTAAGGGAAAAAATCGAAGGGAGTCATGCACATGCACATCACCGTTTATCTTGGCGCCAGCCGGGGCAACGACCCGGCGCTGGAGCGCGCCGTCCGTGAGCTGGGCCGGTGGATCGGGGCCAGCGGCAACGCCCTGGTCTATGGCGGGTCCAAAACCGGTCTTATGGGCTGCCTGGCCCGGAGCGTTCTGGAAGCCGGTGGCCAGGTCACCGGTGTGGAGCCGCAGTTTTTCATGGACGCAGGCTATCAGTACGACGGTCTGACCCGGCTCATCGTCACGGAGGACATGGCCCGGCGCAAGGCGAAAATGATCGAGCTGGGCGACGCCTTCATCGCCTTCCCCGGCGGCACCGGCACCCTGGAGGAGATTGCCGAGGTCATGTCCCAGGTGTCCCTGAAGCAGCTGAAGGCTCCCTGCATCCTGTACAACCTCAATGGGTATTATGACCATCTGAAGGCCCTGCTGGAGCACATGATCGAAAAAGACCTGTCCTCCCCGGACCGGCAGCAGGGCATCCATTTTGCCGCAGATCTGGCAGAGATCCAGGAAATTCTGCGGCAGGCATAACGGTATAAAAGCGGACGGGGCAGAGCCTCGTCCGCTTCCTTTTTTCTTCCTCCCGGCCATTTTCCTGGTGACAATTGCGCTCCGATGCCGTATAATGCTTCCCATAGGGTCCCCATCCGGGGACAGAATAGGGAACAGAAGGGAGACAATACATGACAGATATCCAGATCGCCCAGCAAGCCGTGCCCCTGCCCATCGGCGACATTGCCGCCTCCTGCGGCATCGACCCCCAGTATGTGGAGCAGTACGGCCGCTGCAAGGCCAAGATCGACTACCGCCTGCTGCGGGAGCAGGCCCACCGGCCCGACGGCAAGCTCATCTTAGTCACCGCCATCACCCCCACCCCCGCCGGCGAGGGCAAGACCACCACCACCGTGGGCCTGACGGACGGCCTGCGCAAAATCGGCAAAAACGCCGTAGCCGCCCTGCGGGAGCCGTCTCTGGGGCCGGTGTTCGGCGTGAAGGGCGGGGCCGCCGGAGGCGGCTATGCCCAGGTGATCCCCATGGAGGACATCAACCTCCACTTCACCGGGGACTTCCACGCCATCGGGGCGGCCAACAACCTGCTGGCCGCTCTGCTGGACAACCACATCCAGCAGGGCAACGCCCTGGGCATCGACGTCAAGCAGGTCGTCTGGAAGCGCTGCGTGGACATGAACGACCGCCAGCTGCGCCACGTCATCGACGGCCTGGGCGGCAAAATGCAGGGTGTCCCCCGGGAGGACGGCTTCGACATCACCGTGGCCAGCGAGGTCATGGCCGTTCTGTGTCTGGCCAGTGACATCACCGACCTGAAGGCCCGGCTGGGCCGCATGATTGTGGCCTATACCTTCGACGGCCGACCCGTCACCGCCCACGATCTCAAAGCCGAGGGAGCCATGGCCGCCCTGCTGAAGGACGCCCTGAAGCCCAACCTGGTCCAGACCCTGGAGCACTCCCCCGCCTTTATCCACGGCGGCCCCTTTGCCAACATCGCCCACGGCTGCAACAGCGTCACCGCCACCCGCATGGCCCTGAAGCTGGGGGACTACGCCGTCACCGAGGCGGGCTTTGCCGCAGACCTGGGGGCGGAGAAGTTCTTTGATATCAAGTGCCGCCTGTCCGGTCTGCGCCCCTCCGCCGTGGTCATCGTGGCCACGGTCCGGGCCCTGAAATACCACGGCGGTGTCCCCAAGGCGGAGCTGGGCCGGGAGGACCTGTCCGCCCTGGAAAAGGGCTTGCCCAACCTGCTGCACCATGTGAACACCATCCGCAATACCTTCCATCTGCCCTGCGTGGTGGCCATCAACGCCTTTCCCACGGATACGGCGGCGGAGCTGCGCCTGGTGGAGGACAAATGCCGCGCCCTGGGAGTCAATGCCGTGCTGTCTGAGGTGTGGGCCAAGGGCGGCGAGGGCGGACGTGCCCTGGCCCAGGAGGTGGTGCGCCTGTGCGACCAGCCCCAACTGGCCCCCTTCTCCTTTGCCTATCCCGACAACGCCTCCCTGGCCTATAAGCTCAACGCCATTGTGGGCCGGGTATACGGCGGCGCTCAGGCGGTGCTGACCCCCGCCGCCCAGAAGCAGCTCCAGCGCCTGACGGAGCTGGGCTTCGGCGAGCTGCCGGTGTGCATGGCCAAAACGCAGTATTCTCTGTCCGACGACCCCACCCTGCTGGGAGCTCCCACGGGCTTCACCGTCACCGTCCGCAGTCTGCGGGTCAGCGCCGGAGCCGGCTTCATCGTGGCCTATACCGGCGACATTATGACCATGCCCGGCCTGCCCCGGGTCCCGGCGGCGGAAAAGATCGACGTGGACGAAAACGGCGTCATCACCGGGTTGTTCTGAGAGGATACATGTAGAAGAAATCGCACCCCCGGCGGGATTCCGCCGGGGGTGCGATTACTTATTCGGTTTTCAGGCGTTTTCCGCAATATAGCGGGCCACATACACGCCGCTGGCACTGGCGTGGGACAGGGAGTGGGTCACGCCGCTGCCGTCGCCGATGACGAACAGCCCCGGGTGGCAGGTCTGGAGGTTGTTGTCCAGCTGCACCTCCATGTTATAGAACTTCACCTCCACGCCATAGAGCAGGGTGTCGTCGTTGGCGGTGCCGGGGGCGATCTTGTCCAGGGCGTAGATCATCTCGATGATGCCGTCCAGGATGCGCTTGGGCATCACCAGGCTCAGGTCGCCGGGGGTGGCGGACAGGGTGGGGGTCACGAAGCTCTCCTCAATGCGCTTGGGGGTGGACCGCTGGCCCCGAATCAGGTCGCCGAAGCGCTGGATGATCACGCCGCCGCCCAGCATGTTGGACAGCCGGGCGATGCTCTCGCCGTAGCCGTTGGAATCCTTGAAGGGCTCGGAGAAGTGCTTGGCCACCAGCAGGGCAAAGTTGGTATTCTCCGTATGCATGGCCGGGTCCTCATAGCTGTGGCCGTTGACGGTGACGATGCCGTTGGTGTTCTCGTTGACCACTGCCCCCTTGGGGTTCATGCAGAAGGTGCGCACCCGGTCCTGGAACTTCTCGGTGCGGTAGACGATCTTGCTTTCATACAGCTCGTCGGTCAGATGGGCGAACACCTCATAGGGCAGCTCCACCCGGACGCCGATGTCCACCCGGTTGGACCTGGTGGCAATGTCCAGTTCCCGGCACACCTGCTCCATCCACTTGCTGCCGCTGCGGCCCACGGAGATGACGCAGTAGCGCCCGTCGTAGCTGCCCTTGTCCGTCACCACCCGGCAGCCGCTGTCGGTGCGCTCCACGGCCCGCACCGGCGTGTCGAAGTAGATATCCATCCTGTCCTTCAGCCGGTTATACAGGTGCTCCAGCACCACCAGGTTCTTATCCGTGCCCAGGTGGCGGACAGAGGCGTCCAGCAGGTGCAGGTCATTCTCCAGGCACAGCTTCTTGATGGGGGTGGCGCCGGTGGAGTACAGGTGGGTGCCCTCACCGCCGTTTGCCACGTTGATTTCGTCCACATATTCCATCAGCTCCAGGGCCTGCTTTTTGCCGATGTATTCGTGCAGGGTGCCGCCGAACTGGTTGGTGATGTTGTATTTGCCGTCGGAAAAGGCCCCGGCCCCGCCGAAGCCGTTCATAATGGCGCAGGTGGGGCACTTGACGCAGGACTTCACCTTCACGCCGTCAATGGGACAGTGCCGCCGGGCCAGGGCATGTCCCGCCTCAAACAGGGCGATCTTCAGGTCCGGCCGCTTCTCCAGCAGCTCATAGGCGGAGTAGATTCCGCCGGGGCCTCCGCCCACGATCAGCACATCATACTGCATAGTCATTTCCTCCTGATTCACATAGTCATACATATATAGTATACCAGTTATTTTCCGCGGCAGCAAACAGATTTTGCTTATGGCAGGGTTTAGCTTCTCTGCACACGCAATAACTGCATTTGGCAAATCGCACTGTTTTTTTGATTAATTATGTTTGTAATTGACAAAAGCAAATATATATGCGATAATATTTTATATAATTATTGCAGAAAGGAGGATTTGTCGTTTACTTATATTTTCACTACTTCTGCGCGTGAAATTGAAATGGAGGTTATATATGAAAAAAAGATTATCTATTTTCCTAATTTTCGTACTTCTCTTTTCACTATCCTCTACAACTGTTGCCTCGGCTCTTCCGAACAAAAGTGAACTGCCCGGTCTCTATGCGGCCGAAGATGGTGATATGTTCATTTTACAATCCGAAGACCGAGATGCGACGATAATTACAAATGATACTCACCATTCCATGACAGTTTCAATTAAGTATTCTCATAATCCGGATACAGTGTACCAGTGGTATATTTCTGATTATCCAATGCCCTTTGAGCCATCTAGTTCCGCATTTTGGACGGACATTATTGCTTATGCGGAAGATCACATCAGTCAAGCGGAGGAAATCATTTTCGTCAGCAACACACCATCTGAAATGCATAATTCCATTCAGCCATTCAGTTCTGCGGGAGCAGATATTTATCCGCAACTCGTGAAGTACGTTGGCACATCGCCCTTTGAAGACATCATAAGGTATAGTACGACCATGGACGGAAATACTGTACGGGTTTATGAGGACATGAGGTTTGAAGTGCGCTTTTCACAGAATAAGAGTTGGTCGACTGCAGTATTTGTGTCAACTCTGATTACCTCTGTTTTGGGACTGATTGTGACAAATACTATTGTGCAAGCCATTTGTACTGCATTTAACGTCGTTGTAAGTGTGTATGCTTCCATTGCAGCCGGATCGATGAATTGTTATACCTGTACAGCAATATTTTCACGTTATGTTAATGTTAACAGTTCCGAGTATCCCTATAACATGACCATAAGAACGGTTTCATACGAGGCATATGAAGATGCCTCACCCTCTAGTACGAGAAGAGCAGAGATCGATAGCGGGTCCAGGACTACGAGTTATAACAAGAGTGAAAGTTACTATCAGAATTGCTATGCACAGGCACTGGATGGCTATAACGTTTACAAGAGCGTTGGCCCACGTTCCTAGGAGGTTGCCTATGTGGAGTCCTCTGCAAAAGTATACCGTCCAACAGTTCAGGCGGGGTATGCTTCTTCAATTGATCAACATTGTGCTTTGCACATTGTCCCTTATCTTCAATAATACCTACTTTCTCGTTGCGCTGGTGTTTACCTGCAACACGTGGTGGCTGCTACGCTGGCGCAGATACTGCGGCCTTCTTTTCCCGCTGCTGAGCTATCCCTTAGCCATGTATGCCACCGTGTCTCACAACGTCTTCCCGGCCATCCCCGCTGTTCTTGGGCTGAACGTCTGCTTTCTCATCTATTCTGCGATCATGCTTCTGCTGTTTCGATCTGAATTCAAGGATGAATCCGATCCGGCCTGAGCTATATGGGGTGCTTCCAGTGAATCCCGGCAGCCTTGCTGCCGGGATTTTTATTGCTATGCTCCCCCCGTTATGGTACAATAACCCCAAAACGTATAAGGAGGGGCTGCCTATGAGCCGCGCCGATGAAATATTTCAGCAGAACTGCCGGGACATCCTGGAAAACGGGGTGTGGGACACAGACCAGAACGTCCGCCCCCAATGGGAGGACGGTACTCCGGCCCACACGGTGAAGAAATTCGGCATCATCAACCGCTATGACCTGCGGCAGGAGTTTCCCATTCTCACCATCCGCCGCACCTATTTCAAAACCTGCATCGACGAGCTTCTGTGGATCTGGCAGAAGAAGTCCAACAACATCCACGACCTGCGGGGCCACATCTGGGACAGCTGGGCCGACGAAAACGGCTCCATCGGCAAAGCCTACGGCTATCAGCTGGGGGTGAAGCACCAATACCCGGAGGGGGCGTTTGACCAGGTGGACCGGGTGCTGTATGACCTGCGGCACAACCCTGCCTCCCGGCGGATCATGACCAATCTGTATAACTTCCAGGACCTGCACGAGATGGCCCTGTACCCCTGCGCCTATTCCGTGACCTTCAACGTGTCGGGCCGGACCCTGAACGCCATTCTGAACCAGCGCAGCCAGGATATGCTGACGGCCAACAACTGGAACGTGGCCCAGTATGCCGTGCTGGTGCATATGATGGCCCAATCCTCCGGCCTGGAGGCCGGGGAGCTGGTCCACGTCATCGCCGACGCCCACATCTATGACCGGCACGTCCCCCTGGTGCGGCAGCTGCTGGAGCGGCAGGGCCGCCCGGCCCCGGCCTTCGTCATGGACCCGGAGGTGACGGATTTCTATCGCTTCACCCGGGACAGCTTCCGGCTGGAGGGGTACGACCCCCTGCCCTTTGACGAAAAGATCCCCGTGGCCATCTGATTTTCCCCGCCCCACAGGCTTTTTTCTTGACCGAAAATGGCCTGTGGGGTATAATAGTCTTAACGCAAATTCGGAGGCGATGGGATGAAAAAAATCGTTCACAAACCGGCTGCGCCGCTGTATGCGGCGGCGGCCGCATGGGTGCTGTATGCCCTGCTGTTCCCCCTGTACCGGCCGGGGCACTTTGTCATAGCCCTGGCGGCCTCCGCCGTGGTATACGGCATCGCCCGGCTGTTCTGCAAGGATATTGTGGAGGAGGTGCCCCAGGAGCCGGAGACCACCGGCAATCCGGAGCTGGACCAGATGATCGCCCAGGGCAAGGGCGCTCTGGAGGAGATGCGCCGCCTGAACGACAGCATCCAGGACGCGGCCATCAGCGCCCAGATTGAACGGCTTTCCCAGGTGTCCGACAAGATTTTTCAGCAGGTGCAGAAGAATCCCTCCCAGCTGCCCCAGATCCGCAAGTTCATGAGCTACTATCTGCCCACCACCCTGAAGCTGCTGCGGGCCTATGACGACATGAGCCGCCAGGGCGTCCAGGGGGAGAACATCACCGGCACCATGGAGCGGGTGCGGGGCATGATGAGCACCATCGTCACCGCCTTCGAGCGGCAGCTGGACAGCCTGTTCGGCGACCAGGCCCTGGATATCTCCACGGATATCACGGTGCTGGACAACATGATGGCCCGGGAGGGCCTCAGCGACGATCCCATCCACCGCACCCAGGCCCCGTCCGACGACAGCGGCCCCCAGGACGGCGGCATTCAATTGGAGCTTTAACATTTTTAATGATATAAGGAAGGACGATAACCATGACCGATAACATGACCCCTCAGCTGACCCTGGACCCCACCGCCGCTGCCGCCGAGGCAGTGCCCACCCTGACCCTGACTCCGGAAGCCCCGGAGGCCCCCCAGGTGGAGGAGGAAAAGAAAATTGAGCCCGTGGAGATGGACGAAAAGCTGCTGACCGACGCGGAAAAGAAGGCGGTGGAGGATTTCTCCCACAAGATCGACATCCGGGACACCAACATGATCCTGCAGTACGGCGCGGCGGCCCAGAAGAGCGTGGCGGGCTTTTCCGAAAACGCCCTGAACAGCGTCCGCAACAAGGACCTGGGCGAGATCGGCAAGGACCTGAGCCAGCTGGTGGTGGAGCTGAAGGGCTTCGGCGAGGAAGAGGAAAAGAAGGGCCTGGCGGGCCTGTTCAAAAAAGCCGGCAGCCGTCTGGAAACCATGAAGGCCCAGTACGGCAAGGTAGAGGCCAACGTGGACAAAATCGCCCAGTCTCTGGAGCAGCATCAAATCACCCTGCTGAAGGATGTGGCCATGTTTGACCAGATGTACGAGCTGAACCTGAAGTATTACAAGGAGCTGACCATGTACATTCTGGCCGGCAAGAAGCGCCTGGCCGAGGTCCGCTCCACCGAGCTGGAGGAGCTGCGCAGGAAGGCGGAGCAGACGGGTCTTGCCGAGGACGCCCAGGCCTATAACGACCTGGTGAACCTGTGCAACCGCTTTGAAAAGAAGCTCCACGACCTGGAGCTGACCCGCATGGTGTCTGTGCAGATGGGTCCCCAGACCCGCCTCCTGCAAAACAATGACACCCAGATGATTGAGAAGATCCAGTCCTCCCTGGTGAACACCATTCCCCTGTGGAAGAGTCAGATGGTGCTGGCCTTGGGCATGGAGCACAGCCGTCAGGCCACCGCCGCCCAGAACGCCGTCACCGAGATGACCAACCAGCTCCTGCGCAAGAACGCCGATACCCTGAAGATGGGCACCATCGCCACCGCCAAGGAGGCCGAGCGCTCCATCGTGGATATCGAGACCCTGCAGCACACCAACCAGCAGCTGATCTCCACCCTGGACGAGGTGATGAACATCCAGAAGGAGGGGGCCGAGAAGCGCAAGGCCGCCGAGGTGGAGCTGGGCCGCATCGAGGGCGAGCTGAAGCAGAAGCTGCTGGAGCTCCGGGGCTAAGCCCCGCTCCCCCCTTCGCGGAGCGCCGTTCCCCCCCTCTGTAGGGGCGGACGTCTCTGTCCGCCCGAATGCGCCCTGATGCAGGCAAGGTCCTGATTCGCCGGTCCCTGCGGGCCGTTTCCCCTCAATCTCCCTGGAAAGGACTGGTGCCCTCACCATGAAATTTTATCAAAAACGAGGCTTTGCACTGGTGGTGCTGATCCTGGCCATCCTGGGCGCCAGCGTCTACGGCATCAGCAAAAAGCCCGCCTCCCTGCCGGAGGTATCGCACTATAACTGGATTTGTGACCAGGCGGGCCTGCTGACCCAGGATGCCCGGCAGACCATCCAGGAATACAACACCGCCTGGAACAAAAAATATTATGCCGTTGCCGCTGTGGCAGCCGTGGACAATATCCGCGGCTGGAAGCCCGAGGACTACGCCCGGGAGCTGGGGGCCAAGTGGGGCCTGGGAGCCAACGACATGCTCCTGCTGCTGGTAAAGGGCGGCGATTGGTACGTTGCCTGCGGCGACGACTTAGCCGACCAAATGACCGACACCCAGCAGACCAAGCTGAAAACCGCCCTAGACACCCCCTACTACGCCGGGGATTATTCCCAGGCAGCGGTGGATTTCTTCCGCCAGTCCGACGTGGTCCTGGCCCAGACCCTGGGCCGCTCAAGTACCGGCGGTCAGTCCCCGGCTCCGGGCCAGACCTGGCAGGAGCCTGCCGGCGCCTCCGGCGTCAGCATCGCCGGTGTGGTGCTGCTGATCGTGTGCATTTTCGTGGTTTGGGCGTTGCTGGACCGCATGCGCTACAACCGCTATCGCCGGCGTCCGGCTATGATGGGCGGGCCGGTGTACTATCCCATTTTCTGGGGCCGTCGGCCCCGGGCGCCCCGGCCTCCCCGGGGTCCCAGACCGCCCCGTCCCCCTCGGGGTCCCGGCAGTCCTATGGGTGGTCCCATGGGCGGCGGTCCCCGTCCGCCCCGGTCCACACCGCCCCGTCCGCCCCGGTCTAACGGGCCTCGCCCCGGCAGTCCCATAGGCGGCGGTCCCCGGCCCGGCGGCTTCGGCGGCGGGTCCAGGTCCGGGGGCTTCGGCAATCGCGGCGGCTTTGGCGGCGGCGGACGCTTCTCCGGCGGCAGCCGGGGCGGCGGCTTCGGCAGCAAGGGCGGCTTCGGCGGCGGACGCCGCTGAGACTGTCAAAAAAGGCTTTGCCGCCTGCGGGTGGCAAACTCTGCGAGGCTTTTTGGACAAGCTGAGCGGCGGCCTGACCAGAGAATGGTCAGGCCGCCGCTTATTTTTTCGTTATCCCGCCTTGCGGATGCCCCGGCGGGCGGCGAGGGCGCTGCACAGGGCCACGGCTGCCAGCTCCAGGACCAGCACCACGGCGCACAGGGCCGCCGTCTGCCACGGGGACA
>ERZ827498.1999-NODE-1999-length-20877-cov-4.530545_pt1 | contig 20877 bp, 17 predicted proteins | sample MGYA00519865_ERZ827498 | MGnify/ENA primary metagenome ERZ827498 (study PRJEB31778, sample SAMEA3449328) | human gut metagenome | biome: human gut; feature: human-associated habitat; material: faeces | place: United Kingdom | collected 2010/2012 ...
TTTTGCTATATTCATCTATTTTTTCTAAAACATAACTATTATTAAAGGGCTTCAAATCAAACAATTCCTTTCTTAGCAACATTTTTAGCCAATATACATAGGTTTATTATATTGTTAATTTGTTTAACTTTCAATATAATTTATAATTTTGTAAAAATGTCCTTTACTCTCATATACTCCTTTTAAAAATTCCTTGCTATTTCCGAGTAATATGGTATACTATGAATATAATTTGGAAAAATATTTTTGAGGTGATAATATGAATAAGTTTTTAGTAAGCGAAGAAGCATATAAAGAATTTAAAGCTTTCTTAGATGAAAATGAAGTGGAAAAATATAGTATTAGAATAAACTTAGCAGGTTTTGGATGCAGTGGTCCAGCTTTTAATATAACTGTTGACGAAGCAAATGAAAATGATGTTGTTGAAACAATGAATGATATAACTTTCATAGCTGAAAGCAAATTAGTTGATGAATTTGGTGGATTTAAATTACTTTCTTCTGAAGAAAATGATGGAAGAGGATTATCTCTTAAACCAGTTATCGAAGTTGCAGGTGGATGCGGTTCTTGCGGAGGTGGCTGCGGTCATTAAAAAAGAGTGCTTAGTGGCACTCTTTTTTAATTGATTTTTTAAATATTATTCTAACTCCATTAATGAATTTATTCCAAAATTCATAATTCAATATTAACTAATGTTTTCATTAGAAAACTCATAATCAATATATTCTTCATTAATATTTTGTATTTCCTTTAATATATTAATCCAATATGCATGTTTTATTATCTTATCAGCTCTAGAATCTTCGTCTAAATTTGAGCAATTTTCATTATAAAAACTTATGTAATATTCATTTAATTTTTCTGCCATTTCTTTTAGCACACTAACTTCCTCTAACTTATCATCATTAATTTTCATACTTTCAGTTTTTTCACTTAAATTGCTTTTAATATAACTATAAATAACCTCTTCTATTCGCCAATATATGCCATTAATATTTTTATTTTCAATGGATACATTTTTATTGCTGGTTTTTATATTAGGGTTATCTCTATATTCTAAGTAGTATTCCAATAGATCTATTTCAGCATTAGCAATAGCTGAATAATTTTTATACAGTTTTAATAGTTCCTCATTACTAATATTCCTAGCCTTAATACATTTATCTAAAATACTAAGCACACTTTCATTTTTTATCCTTATCTCTTCAATATTTCCATAACAAGTCAATTCAATGGTTCTTTTATATCTTTTGTTTACTATAACTTGATAGCAATTTAGGAAAAAGCTTATAAATAAAATAGTCAATATTGCTATAAAACATTTATCCTTTTTAGTTATCTTATCTTTCATAGTACACCCCCATCAATATTATATCATAAATATTTAATGCTAGGTCCCAATAGAAAAAACTACATAAATAATCATTCTCATCAGTGCTCTTATTTTGACATCAACATGAGAATAAACTTTTTATATTAATCAATATGAATACTTATTATCATGTTAATGTCTTATGAATACTTCATTTACTTTATTTCCTTCATAACCATATTAAGAAGATTCATCTCTGATCTTGACCCATAAATATCTTTATCTACTAATATGCATGGTATTCCTCTATCATTGGATATCTTACTCAAATAATCATACTTGTGCATTACTTGTGGTGCTATAACTGCTAGATTGCATCCCTTTTCTATTTCCTTTTCAAACTCACGTATACCTACAGCAAGAATATCCATATCAATATCTTCTTTCTTAGCTTGTTTCTTTAATGAACTAATAACTATAGCACTAGCTAAACCTTGAACACAAACAAATAATACCTTCATTCTAAACTCCTCCTTAAACTTTTTCTGAAAACATTTACTTACATAAAAAAAAAATATATAGAAATAATAAACTACGTAGTATGTAGTTTATTATTTTCTTCATCTACTTCTTTATATATAATCTTATATAATTTAATCATTCTTTCTACCAAAGTAATTACTTCCATTGTAATCATAAAATGATCCTGTGCATGATTATATTTTTATTGTATTTTATTTATTATCAATATTTTAGTTGTCTTTATACCTTTCCAAATCTTTTTTCGTTATATCAAGAAGATTATTTAATTCCCAAACTTCTCCCTCTTCTATAAGCCTATTTAAAAGAACTTCATACCTAGTAGCTTCAGCAACCTTACCTAAGGATATTAATGTTAAAATATTATTCATAATAGACGAAATAATATCTGATTTAACTTCAAATAATTTTTGTGCATCTTTTATTTCATCCTTTATCTCAAGCATTTGTTGGTCTAATTCAAAGGCTGCATCAGCAGCTTTCTTAAGCTTAACCTTTATTTTCTCTGGTATATGCTGCTTATATTTATAATTTAATGAATGTTCTGCCGTTGCCCAGAAGTTCATTGCTAATGTCCTTATTTGAAATTCAGCCAATATATCCTTTGCCCCATCAACCATATTAACTGTATACTTAATAATTACATGATAACTTCTATATCCACTTGACTTAACATTACTTACATAATCCTTTTCGTAAAGTATTTGCATATCTTTTCTTACTCTTAAAAGCTCTACCACTTTATCTATATCATCAACAAACTGGCACATAATTCTTATACCAGCTATATCCTCCATCTCTTGTTGCAGCCTATCTAAAGGAATTTCAAACTTATTAGCCTTTTCTAATATACTTGATACTTCCTTAACTCTTCCTGTTACAAATTCAATTGGTGAATATTCATTTCTTCTTCTATATTCTTTTCTTATGCTTCTTAACTTCACCTTTAATTCATCAACAGCTTGTTCATAAGCCATTAAAAAATTCTTCCAATTTTGAATAGCCATTCTTTTTATCACCCTTATTTATCGTTTACTATAAAATAAAAACTTTTGTAAATTTCATGTTACTTCATTACTATTATAACAAAATTTCACTATCTTTGTTTAAAAATTGTTTTTTAAAATAATTTCTTATTCTCTATTTAAAATAAAAATACCTCAAAATAACCTATTTTATTTTGAGATATCCCCATTACTTATAAAATTTTTACTGGATTAAAATCAATAAAATCACAAGAAGTCATAATATATTCTATCTCATTTATTATTCCAGTTTTTGCTTTAAATCTTCCTAATCCATGTAAATGTCCATAAATAACTTTTTCTACATTATATTCTTTAAAAATCTTCATAAATTCTGACTCTTCATCACCTTCGTTAAATGGCGGATAATGAATCATAACAATTATTTTAGAATATCCTAATTTCTTTGCACTTTCTAAAGATAACCTTAATCTTATGGCTTCCCTAGCATATATTTTTGCATCTTTTTCTGTAAATTTATCACTATCTGGTGATACCCATCCACGAGTCCCACAAATAGCATAATCATTATATGTATAAAAATTATTTTGAATAAACTTCATATTTTCATACATTGCATTTAACTTGCTTATGCTGCTCCACCAATAATCATGATTTCCTTTAGAAATTATCTTTTTTCCTGGAAGACTATCTATCCAGTCTAAATCAACCTTGCTATCTTCAGCTTTCATAGACCATGATATATCGCCTGCTATAAGTACAGTGTCTTCATCTGTAATCCTACTAATCCAATTTTCCTTTATCTTTTCGTCATGATTAAGCCATCTTTCTCCAAAGATATCCATAGGCTTATCAACATTTAAAGCTAAATGTAAGTCTGATATCGCATATAATGCCATCTTTTAACTTCAACCTCCTATAAAGAGCTATCTAATTCAGTAATATAAGCAATTATATGAGCTACAGCCTCATAAACTTCTGTTGGTATAGCATCTCCTACATCAACATTGCATAATAAATCTGTCAGTTCCTTATTAAAAACCACTGGAACTTCACTATCTTCTGCTTTTTCTAATATTTTATCTGCTATAATTCCCATTCCTACTGCAGTAACTATTGGTGCATTAGCTCCATCATAGTTTAAAGCTACAGCTTTCTTTCTATTTTGCACTATATTCCACCTACTATCTTATACTGTAATATCCACTGCCGCAATATTATTATCATTAAAAAATTCTCTACAAGACGATAGTTGAAGTTCTTCTGTCCTTTCAACAATTTCTATTTTAGTACTGAATCCTGATGATTCAACTATTTCTTTTAACTTCTCCTTTGAAATAACAAATAAATTCATAACACTTTTATCACATTTTAATTGCAAATCAATGTTCCTATTTTTTACATTTAAAAGAGCATTAACTGTGCCAAGCTTTACTGTTTTAACTGATATAGCCACCTTGAAATTACTGCTATCTATAGATTTTCCTTCTTTCCTATCATCCTTAATAATAAGCTTACATGGATATTCATTTTCCTTAAAATTTATTGGTACATCTAAGCAATAATATTGAGCATTAATTTTATTGAATAACTTTAAATCATTTATACTATTTTTCATTATATTTAAAATTTGCGAAGAATTTTCGTCACTTTCTTTTAAATTAGAAATTATATTTCTTATGACCTCTTTAGCTCCTTCAGATTTTTCTGTAATATTTTTAGATAAATCCTTACTTATATTAAATATATTTTCTCTTATATCATTGGGTTTTAACTCTTTTTCTTCGCCTTTTTGTCTACTTTCTACACTATTAAATAAATTTTTTATAAAATTTATTTCTTTATCTTTAATTTCATCTTTATTAATTATAACTTCCAATAACTTTGCTTCAGCATCATTTAATCTTACTTCTTTTCCTGTATGTTTTAATATACTTTCTCTTAAAATTTCTTTATTAATATTAAGTTCAGACTTATTCTCATTAACCATAGACTTATTTTCATTTTTTAGTACTTTAATGATTTCTTTAACATCATCTTCCATAAAAAAATCACTTTTTGCACCATCATTAATTATATTATCCTTTGAACTTTCCTTTATTAATGTTGCTTGAATTGTTTTTCCTGTTGAGCTTTTTGATAATATACTAATATTATTAATATTAGTATCTGTAATATCTTTAATATCTTTTATATCATTAATATTTTTAATATCTTTAATATCTTTGATATCATTAATATTCTTAATCTCTTTAATATCTTTAACTTCTTTCATATCATTAATGTCATTATTGCTATTATTCTTATACTCAATAACATCTTTTGAATATTCTTGATTTAATGTTTTTTCTAAAATTTCTCTATTTAAAGTATTATCTTCAATTGCTATAGCATTACCTAATTTTTCATTAACCTCATTAATTACTTTTTCCATAGCATTTTCATTATTAAATAACTTATTAAAACTCTCTAAATTTTCTTTAGTAAATTCAATGTCATTTTCTAAGAATAGAAGTACTTCTTGTAAATTAGTCTTAGAAAAAGCTTCAAAGAATTCATAAAGCTTTTGTGATACATAAACTCCTTCTTTACTATTTGCTGCAATATCCCTACTATTTAAATAAGAATTTATAAAATTTTTTATTTCTACTGGATTATTATTCATCTTATCACTAAATTCCATTATGCTCTTTACAGTAGTAATATTTTCCCTAGTAAGAGGTATATTGTATTTCACCATAGCCTTAAGCATATTGTAATCTTCCTTCTTTAAACCTTCTTTCAAGATAAAGTTCATTATCTCATCAATACTTTCCTTGGCAATTTCTTCATTTATTACTTCCGTATTATTAGCAGTTAGCTTAAGAAACAACATATTATCTTTTAATTCTGCTACTTCAAAATTTAATAAGCCACCTTTTAAATCCACTTCACCTTGCAGTTCAGCTTCTATCTCCATTCCATTAGTTAATTTTATGGTAACCTTATTACTTTGGGAATCATCCTTAATAACTCTTCCTTTTAAAGTATCTCCTTGATTAAATTCATAGCCTCCTCTAAAGCTCACCTTTTCTGTTGTTATATATTTTCCATAAGTAAATGTTGATATATTATTAATTTTTCACCCCTCCATTCATTATGGCTTAGCTAACCATATTTAAGTATCTAATTTATTTATCGTAAAAAATATTATCTTCTAAACTTCATAATATATGATTTAAAAATATTCAGCTAAATATCTATAATAATCAAGTAGGAGATAATCAATTATTTTTGATTCTGACTTATGGACAGTTATTATGAATATTATTCAATAAATTCCATAATAATCTTTATTTTCAATTATTATGGAATTTATTTTTGAATTATATTGATTTTTATTGAATTTAAGTATAAATAAGTAAATTATATCATCTATTTTTACTATATTTACTTTGTCAATACCCTTATCTACAATTATCCTTGATATATTGTAAAGCAGGTTTTTAAATAATATTTATTCCTACATGAGTAATAGGACCTTTTAAACCATTTAACCCCTGTAGTAAATAAACTGTAAATTCTAACTTTCTTTCCTTTAATATTTTTAGTTGCACTTAATAATTTATTCTTTTTATCTTTAGTGCAAGATGTACCAAGTGAAATTATATAAGAATATGCTATACAAACACAAAAGTATAACATCTTTGCATAGTGAATATCAGTACTCCAAGTACTTTCTAAACTAAATCCATTACTTTTAAAATCTCTAAACATTTCTTCGATATCAAATCTTTTTTTGTATTCCCTTATTGCATAAGGTTCGGAAAGGTTATTAGCAATAAACCATACATCTTCAGCATCTTGAGCTTTACATACAGCCATATTACAAATATATTCTTGTGCTGTTAATTTAATATTATAAAAATATTTTGTAGACCACTTTGTTGGAATTATATCATCTAATTTTTTAATTTTACTTTTATCTACAATGGATATTCTCATATATTTAGTGCATCTAATACAATATTTCCATTTAAGAGTTTCATCTATAAATTTAAATAAATCAATACTTTTAAATCCTCTATCTGCAAGTATAGTAACATCAAACTCATATGGTGTTAATATCTTATGTAAAAATTTAAGACCTTCCTTTACATGAATAAAGTCTTTGTTTCCATGTTGTTTATATTTAAACAACTTAAACCAAAGGGGAACAGCTCTTTTACCTACCTTAAATGAAAATTGAAGTATTACAAATCTATCATCTATTGTTGTATGATCAAATATTATATAAATTGATTTTGAACTAAATTTATATTTCTGTAACAATTTATACGCAAAAAACTCATAGAGTTTTTCAGGATCAATAGCTTTATTGCTTAAAAATCTTTACAATCTTTTGATTTTACTTTCTTCAGTTCCTAAAGAATAACAATCTTTTAATTCTTGAGATATTTTTGATAAAATAACTGATTGAGAAGTTATTATTCCAATAACCATTGCAATTAAATTATTTAAGCGAGGCTTAGATAAAATTATCATTCTTTCTAGCGTTTTTTTCAATTCTGTAGTAATATATTCTTGATCGTTGATCATAAAAACCACCTTTCTTTTGTGAATTGTATGTGCAAATCAATTTTACACTATAAAAAGGTGGTTTTTTATATTTTTCAGAATAATTTTTTTGTTAAAATAGATACTTCCAATTAACTGGATAATAACTGTCCGTAGGTCAGTTCATCTCATATATCTGCTACATTTACTCCTAAAGTTTTGGGTAGTGTTGGACTTTGTTTTGTTATACAAACTCGTCCGACCTTAGTAAGCCTTGTATGTAGTTCGTATCCCTCAGACCGAGACTTTGCCTCCAACTTCCTTCAGATTTTACCTCACAGTAGACACCCTTGTCATTGGCTAGTGGTTCCCACTACCAAGCCCACAACGGACTTTTACCGTCAAGTTGTTGCCCATGCTGTGCACACAAAAAAGATAGTATAATGTTTTACTATTCATTATACTATCTCCACTCTTATGATAATCTTACTATTATTAATCCATCCTTAAAAATTACTGAACCATTATTAGGCCAAACATCCATAGTTTGAGCAATTTCTTTTGCTCTTTGAGTTTCCTCATCTGTTGCTGTTATATAAGGATACCCAATAGTCCTCATAAATCCAAGAGCTCTATGACTATCGCCTCCATATTCAAACCAAGATAATCCTAAAAATTCCCCTCTCAATTGATTTGGAACTTTACTTCTATGTCCTCCAACTAAGACAACAGGATATTCTGGAATCTCCCCTAGATTTAATAATTCTATTTTTTCTGATATCTTATCAGCTAATCTAACATCATCTTCATACTTTATTTGTTCTGTGTAAAATAATCTATTAACTATATAACTTTGATTAAATGCTACATAAAATCCAAATAAACTTAATATAATAGCTAACAATTTTTTATCAAATACTAAAGAAAAAATATATATCCCCATTGCTATCACAAATTGGTAAGAAAATTGCATTCTAGGTATCTGCCCATTCCCCATGTAGATACTTAAGATAAATGGTGATAATATAAATGCCATCATTGCCAATAATAATAATATTTTATCTCTCGACTTAGAGAATAAATTTATAATAGCATATACAAATAATCCTATGAATACTAATGCAAATACTTTACTATAAAATATTCCATCTCCTAAGAAAGCAATTTTCATATATTTAACTATATTTTCTATACATTCTTGTACAGACTGTTGCCCCCATTTAACCATATTATCTACATATCCAGATTTCCCATATATATTTACAACAATTTTATTTACTATCGCAAAACTAACATACGCCACTATGAAACTTCCTAAATACTTAACTGCAGCTAAAATAAAGAAACTCTTTTCTAACTTTACTTTTGATTTCTTATTACTTATATATATTAATATATAGCAAGCTAAAGCTGCTGATATATATAGGAACACTATTGATTGATATGTTCCAAAGCCTAATATCATACAAGCTATTCCTATAATTAAGTTTATTACCTTCTTACTATCCAATACCCAATTTGAAACACATAATATTGCAATTGAACATAATATTATCGCAAAAGCAACTTCAAAACTTTGTAGGATAAAATTAAACTGCTCTGCAAACAACGGTGCTGTTATAAACACTGATGGAAAAATTGCATTACGAATATTACTTTTATTTTCATTAAATGAGAATTCATTTATTACATAGCTCCATATAAGACAGAATATTATCATTGCTGATACCATTAAAAAACACGCTGCATATGGATTAAATGGATTCAATCCTAAAATTTTTTTGATAAACACTAATCCAAATCTTCCAAAAGATGCCCATGTATCTAATTGCCAGTCATATCTATTAATAAGCATTTCTGTATCTATAGATATACTATATTGGAATAATTTGATTCCATATGTCATTAATGTAAAGAATAATGTTATTACTACTGTAGCAACATTATTTTTTAAAAACTCATTAAAGCTTTTAATACTATTTTTAATATCTAATACCTCATTAGATATTCTATTTTTAAAACTAACCATTATTCGCACTCCTTATCTACCTTTATTACTTGTCGCTGATAAAACAAATAAATCCAACTTTGTATATTAAACATAATTATTATACACTTTAAGATACTTTTGTAAAATATTGATACATAAAAAAATTCTATAGAGAAAATTTCATCTCTATAGACTTTTAATATTAAATAACTTCTATTTTAGTGTAATTCTTCTTTCCTCTTTTAATTAAAGCAGCTCCATCTTGAATATCTTCTTCTGTAAATATTCTTGCTACTTCTGTAACTTTTTCTCCATTTAATGAAAGACCACCTTGTTGGATTAATCTTCTTCCTTCAGCTTTCGATGGAACTATTTTAGTTTCAGCTATAATATCAAGAACTGTTTTACCAAAGCTTTCAGCACTTACAGTAACTGTTGGTACATTGCTCATATCTACTCCACCAGCAAATAATGCTTCTGCTGCTGATTTAGCTTTTGTTGCTTCTTCTTCTCCATGAACAAGTTTAGTTACTTCATAAGCAAGTACTGTCTTGGCTTTATTTATTTCAGAACCTTCTAAAGCACTTAATCTTCTTACTTCATCCATTGGTAAGAATGTTAATAATGATAGGCATTTTTCAACATCTGCATCATCAACATTTCTCCAATATTGGAAGAATTCAAATGGAGATGTTTTTGCTGGATCTAACCATAAAGCTCCACCAACTGTTTTACCCATTTTTTGTCCTTGGCTATTTGTTAAAAGTGTACAAGTCATTGCCATAGATTGACCTTGAGCTTTTCTTCTAACAAGTTCAACACCAGCAATCATATTTGACCATTGGTCATCTCCACCAAGTTGCATTTTGCAATTATACTTTTGATTTAATACATAGAAATCATACCCTTGCATTAACATATAGTTAAATTCTAAGAATGAAAGACCTTTTTCTAATCTTTGCTTAAAACATTCTGCACTTAACATTCTATTTACTGAGAAGTGTACTCCCACATCTCTTAAGAAATCTACATAATTTAAGTTTAATAACCAATCAGCATTGTTTACTAATATAGCCTTATCATCTGAAAAATCGATGAACTTGCTCATCTGCTTCTTAAAGCACTCACAGTTATGCTCAATCTGCTCCGGTGTAAGCATTTTTCTCATATCTGTCTTACCTGATGGGTCACCAATCATACCTGTTCCGCCACCGACTAATGCGATAGGCTTATTGCCTGCCATCTGAAGTCTTTTCATAAAGCAGAGTGCCATAAAATGTCCTACATGAAGACTGTCTGCTGTTGGATCAAAACCAATATAGAATGTAGCCTTTCCATTATTAATTAAATTCTTAATTAATTCTTCATCTGTTACCTGTGCAATTAATCCTCTTGCAACTAACTCGTCATAAACTGTCATTTCTGCCATTTCTGTTCTCCTGTTCCTATTACGTTATTATTTGATAAATGATACATAACCCTGTTAATAACAAAAAAGAGCATATCTTTCATCCTTGTTAAAGGACGAAAGCATATGCTCCGTGTTACCACCTTTATTCATAAACAGCTCACACTGTTCACCTTAACGGGTCTTATGATCCTTGATACTGTAACGTGTATCCCACGTCGCCCCTACTAAGCACTATATGCCTTTCAGTTTGCTGCTACGGAATGTATTCAGAATAACTATCCACTGTGCCTCTCATCAGCCGGCTGCTTTCTGTTGCTTACTGTTATGCCTACTTGTTTCCATCATCGCATTATATTAATATAGATGATAATCTTACTGTCAACCTCATACAACTTATTATGAAAATTGCATAATAAAATATTATATTCTAATATTCGACACCTGATTATCATATGTCTACTAAAGCTTATACCATATAGTTGCTAATTTTGCAAGCGTTATATCATATTTTTGCACTCATTATATCTTTATTCTTGTGCTGCTTTTCAGCACATACAAAGTTCCATTAGGAACTTTTAAGATGAGTGCTTTTGCACTCATTATATCTTTATTCCTGTGCTGCTTTTCAGCACATACAAAGTTCCGTTAGGAACTTTTAAGATGAGTGCTTTCGCACTCATTATATCTTTATCAATTAATATTATAGCATTTTTCGCCTTTATGTTTACACATATTTTTATATATAATATATACTATAATAAGTCCTATTATGCTCCCTGCCGCATCTATCAACACATCTAACACACAACCATACCGACCTGGCACGAATGTCTGGTGAAACTCATCTGTTGCTGCAAATGCTATTGCTATAACTGCTGATATGACAGGAATCCTTACACCCTTAATCCCATCAACTATAAGTGCAATCATTACAAATATTGAAAAAATTGCATATTCTGTCATATGTGCAGCTTTTCTTATTGGAAACTGCACCGCCTCTATCATACTTTCCCTGTTATTCTCATTACAATCTATAATTCCAGCCTTATCACACACTGTAAGTATAATATCCGCCGCCTTATAGCTTAGCCCTGATGACTCTTCCCCATCCTGCTTTGAAAAGCCAAATATAATCATTGCCATAACAATGGCTGGGAGCCATATCAATATCTTTTTTATGCTCATATTCAAATCTTTTAATATACACCTATGTTATTATCAAACTATTCTGCTATTTTTTTAATATCAAGCTGCATATTCTATTCTAACCTCCTTAATTGGTTTCAAAAACTCATCTACATCACTCCCATTGCATATATATAATTACGTATATTTATTTTTCGATTATTATATCATTCAATTTTTAAATTTTCAATTATGTAGTGTTCTAACCAACTTAAAACAAGCCCACAAAACCAATTTCACAAGGTTTTGTGGGCTTATATAACTATCTGAAATATCTTATACCAGCTATAATATTAGAGTGTAACAACTCTCATTGTATTAGTAAGACCTCTCTTAGCTGATGGATCAGATGTTGTAGCGATACCGGCAGATACGATAACTGTATCTCCTTCTTCTACATATCCAGCCTGCTCAGATACAACTAAAGCGTGCTCAATAATCTTATCTGTTGAAGTCTCTGTAGCTGTCTTTAATGGTCTTACTCCCCAATAAATCTGCATCTTTCTAAGAACATTATCATATGGTGAGCAGCCGATAATTTCTGCATTTGGCTTTAATTTAGATGTAAGTCTTGCTGTGAATCCTGAAATTGTTGGGCATACAATAGCCTTTGCATTAAGGTTATCAGCAGTCTGAACTGTTGCGTTACATACAGCACTTGAAATGCTTCTCTTGCTGTGAACCTTAGCGATATCTGCAGATCTTCCCTTGATATCCTGCTCTGTTCTTTCAGCAATCTTAACCATCATCTTTAATGCTTCAAGTGGATACTTACCATTAGCTGTTTCACCTGAGAGCATAACCACGTCTGTACCATCATAGATAGCGTTAGCAACGTCAGTAACCTCGGCTCTTGTAGGACGTGGATTTCTAATCATAGAATCTAACATCTGTGTAGCTGTAATAACCGGCTTATATGTTGCGTTACACTTCTTGATAATTTCCTTCTGGTAATGAGGAACATCTTCTGCTGGAATCTCTACACCCATATCACCTCTGGCAACCATAATTCCATCAGCAACTTTGATAATTTCATCAAGATTTTCAATACCCTCTGCATTCTCAATCTTAGCGATAACCGGAATATCAGCACCATGCTCCCATAAGAGCTGCTTGATTTCCTGAATACAAGCTGCATTTCTTACGAATGAAGCTGCAATAAAATCAAATCCCTGTTCAATACCAAATATAATATCATCTTTATCTTTATCTGTAATACCTGGAAGCTTAATGCTTACGTTAGGTACATTAACACCCTTCTTAGAACCAAGTTCACCACCATTGATTACTGTACATACGATATCCGTACCATCGACTACCTCTTCTACTCTAAGCTCAATAAGACCATCATCAATAAGAATAGTATTACCATTAGCTACATCTGCTGGAAGACCTGCATAAGTAATCATATCAATAGTATCATCACCTACAATATCTCTTGTTGTAAGTGTGAACTTCTGACCTTCCTTAAGTGTAACCTTCTTGTCATCCTTAAGCACACCAGTTCTGATTTCTGGTCCTTTTGTATCAAGAAGTGTAGCTATAGGCTTGTTAATCTCTTCCCTTACGCTCTTAACTAATGCAAAACGGCCTGCCTGTTCTTCATGGTCACCATGTGAGAAATTAAATCTTGCAATATCCATACCACTAAGTGCAAGCTGCTTAATAAGCTCTCTATCATTAGTGTTAGGACCCATAGTACATATAACCTTAGTCTTTTTCATTATAACCTCCAAGTAAATAAAATAAATTAAATTCAAAACAATCCAACAAATTATACTTAATAACACATAAAATAGCAATACCCATTCTGAAATTGTTATGATAATTAAGTGTTATTAATAATATATACCATCATATTACCATATATTATTGTGTTTTGCCAATATGAATATGTGTATATAAATGTTCATTACAATATTCATAATTGCCAGCACATTTTGAGCAGAATCTGAACACAAGATTTTCATCGTCTAATTCCGTTCTTCCACACACAGCACATTTGTGCTTAGGTGTTCCATTAGCAGGTCTGTATGGCTTATTAGCCCCCTGCCATGTTGTCTTTTCACTATTGGCATTATAAAATGTTTCATTAAAGCTCTGTCTGCTGCCATTATTCTTCTGTGCTTTTCCTGCTGTATGCATAGCCTTATTATAATTCTTCTGTGTAGAAGTCTTAAAAGGTCTTCTCTTAGACACTGTAATGAATATTATAAAGTTAATCATAGACACTAAAGCTGCAATCGCATTGGCATAACATCCCATTCCGCTTCCTGACAGAAGTCCTGCATTGTATAAACCTTTCCACATAGTCCAGCCAAAGTTCACTCCGCTTACTGCAATTGTTGGAACAATAAAGCCTCCAAGAATAATTATTGCAAATACTATTCCGTCAAGAAGTGCCATCCATTTAATCTTGATCGGTATTACAAAGAACAACAACACTTCCATATCCGGCTGTTCCATAGCAAAAGCCATAAATAAAGCAAGGTTAATATAATGTGTGCTCATATTAAAACTTATGCCAAATATAAGATATATTATAAGAGCCGCAATTATATTAAGTATTACTCCAGAGAAGAAATACACATTAAACTTAAATGACCCCCATATATTCTCTAACACTGTTCCTATAAGATAATAGAAATAAAGTGAAAAGAATACAAATATTATGCTTGTTGATGGTGGCTGTATAATAAATGTTACAAGCCGCCATATCTGTCCCTTAAATATATATGCAAAATCCAATGAAAGATATGTGCTGTAAACCCCAGGTGCAAACACCTCGAATACAAAACCTACAGCATATAACACAATAATATACATCATTAAATTCTGTATTGCATATTTAGAATACTTTCTTTCTAGTTTCTGAAACCAATCCATTAAACTCCTCATTTCCGCAGGAATAATTCCCACATTATTAAATTATGTATATTTAAAGCGATTTAATAATAAAAGTATAAAAACAAAACCTATGTTTGTCAATTATATAACAATAATAGTATTATTAATTTTATATAAACAATGTTCTAACAAGTGTTGAATTTCTGTGTCATTTCTTATATAATATGTCGGATTGTAACTTTTCGATTTTATTATATATTTTTCGACACAATATAATTAACAAGGAGGTCGGCTCTGCCGTAATGACTATGAACAAATACAGATTAGGTATTGATATTGGCTCTACAACAGTAAAGATCGCTATTCTTGATGATAATAATAATATTTTATTTTCTGACTACGAAAGACATTTTGCTAATATTCAGGAGACCTTACAATCTCTTCTTGAAAAGGCTGTCGCTCAGTTAGGTGAATTTGAAATATACCCTGTTATCACAGGTTCTGGCGGACTTACACTTGCCAAGCATCTTGAAGTACCATTTACACAGGAAGTTGTCGCTGTATCTACAGCACTTCAGGATTATGCACCTCAGTGTGATGTTGCAATAGAACTTGGTGGTGAAGACGCAAAAATCACTTATTTAAGTGGTGGTATAGACCAAAGAATGAACGGTATATGTGCTGGGGGTACTGGCGCGTTTATAGATCAAATGGCCAGTTTATTAAAAACAGATGCCGCTGGACTTAATGAAATGGCAAAAGATTATAAAGTAATCTATCCTATTGCATCTAGATGTGGTGTTTTTGCAAAAACAGATATTCAACCACTTATAAATGATGGTGCAAGAAAATCTGACATAGCTATGAGTATATTTAATGCTGTTGTTGTTCAAACAGTCAGTGTTTTATCTTGTGGTAGAGCTATTGAAGGTAATGTAGCATTTTTAGGCGGACCTTTATATTTCCTATCAGAACTTCGTACAGCATTTAAAAATGTATTAAATTTAAGTGATGAAAACATAATATTCCCACAAGACGCTCAATTATATATCGCAATGGGTGCCTCTATATTAGCAAAAGACGAACCTGATGTTAACTTATCATATTTAATAAATAAAATAAAGAAAATCGAAGGTGTAAACTTATCTAATGCAGAAGGTTTAGAACCACTATTCAAAAATAAACAAGAACATGATGAATTCATAAACAGACACAACAAATCACAAGTTCCTAAAAAAGATTTAAAAGATATAAAAGGTAATTGCTTCTTAGGAATTGATGCCGGTTCTACAACTACAAAAGCCGCATTAATAGATGAAAATTGCAATTTAGTTTATACATATTATAGTAGTAATGAAGGTAGTCCGCTTCAAACATCTATAAACATAGTAAAAGATATTTATAACAAATTACCAAAAGACGTAAATATTGTTTCTTCTTGTGTTACAGGATATGGCGAAGCATTACTAAAAAAAGCATTAAAAATTGATTATGGCGAAATTGAAACAATGGCTCACTACAAAGCAGCTAAATATTTCGACCCAGAAGTAGATTTTATACTTGATATAGGCGGTCAAGATATGAAATGTCTACAAATTAAAAACGGTGTAATCGATAGTATTATACTTAATGAAGCTTGTTCTTCTGGTTGTGGTTCATTCCTTGAAACTTTTGCAAAATCACTTTCTATGTCAATCGAAGACTTTGCAAAAGAAGGTACATTCTCACAAAATCCAGTTGATTTAGGTTCTAGATGTACAGTATTTATGAACTCTAGAGTTAAACAAGCTCAAAAAGAAGGTGCAACTGTTGCAGATATATCAGCAGGACTTTCTTACTCTGTTATAAAAAATGCCCTATTCAAAGTTATAAAAATAAGAGACTTAAATGAGTTAGGTAAAAATATAGTTGTCCAAGGTGGTACATTCTACAACGACTTAGTTTTAAGAAGTTTTGAAAAATTAATTGGAAGAAATGTAACTAGACCTGATATTTCAGGAATAATGGGTGCATTCGGTGCCGCTATAATTTGTAAAGAAAGATATTCAGAAGGTCACAAAACAGAATTTTTAAACTTAGAACAACTTGAAAATATAAAAGTAGATAGCACTGTTCAAAGATGTAAAGGTTGCTCAAACAAATGTCTACTTACTATAAATAAATTCTCAGAACATGAAATATTTGTATCAGGAAATAGATGTGAAAACGGAGCTGCTTTATATGGGGCAGAAAAACCTGACCCAAATAAAGAAAAACCTATCAACCTATTTGCTTACAAATACGATAGATTATTTAAACATTATAAACCTTTAAAACTTGAAGATGCACCAAGAGGTGAAGTTGGTCTTCCAAGAGCTTTAAATATGTACGAAGATTATCCTTTCTGGTTTACTCTATTTACTAAATTAGGATTTAAAGTAACTTTATCAGGAAGATCTTCTAAAAAACTTTATGAAAGAGGTATGACTAGCATCGCCTCTGAAACAGTTTGTTACCCAGGTAAAATGGTTCATGGACATATCCAAAGTCTAATAGACAAGGGCGTTAAAACTATATTCTACCCTGCTGTAACACATGAATACAGAGAAGATAAAACTTCAGATAATCACTACAACTGCCCTGTTGTTATTTCTTACTCTGAAATAATTAAAAACAATGTTCCTGATTTAAAGAAAAAGAACATTAAATTTATAAATCCATTTATGACTTTAAATGATAAAGAAAACTTAAAAGACAGACTTTGCCAAGTATTCTCTTATTACTTTGCAGATTTAAATATATCAAAATCTGAAATAAGAGACGCTGTTGATGCTGCAAAAGAAGAAGAATTTGCATTCAAAGCAGATATAAGACGTGCTGGTGAAGAAGCTGTTGAAAAAATACAAAAAGAAAACTTAAAAGGTATAGTTTTAGCTGGTAGACCTTATCACCTTGACCCAGAAATAAACCATGGTATGCCAGAGCTAATTAACTCACTTGATATGGCAGTACTTACTGAAGATAGTATTTGTCATCTTGCTCAAGTTCAAAGACCTCTAAGAGTCGTTGACCAATGGGTATATCACTCTAGACTTTATAAAGCTGCTGAATTTGTAAAGAAATACGACAATATCGAACTTGTTCAACTTAACTCATTCGGTTGTGGTCTTGATGCTGTAACAACTGAGCAAGTACAAGAAATATTAGCCGAAAAATCAAAAATCTATACTGTAATTAAAATAGATGAAGGTAACAACTTAGGTGCAGCCAAAATAAGACTTCGTTCTTTAAAAGCTGCAATGGCTGAAAGAGAAGCTAATCACATAAGTGTTAAAAATATAAAGGAACATAAAATAAATTACACTAAAAATGATAAATTTGATCCAAAACGTAAATTACTTGTTCCTCAAATGTCTCCTATCCACTTCCAATTCATCGAAAAAGCTGTGAATTTAAGTGGTTGGAATGTAGAAGTTCTTCAAGATACAAGCAGAGAAATAATCGAAGAAGGGCTTAGATATGTAAACAACGATGCTTGTTATCCTGCTATAATCGTTATCGGCCAATTAATCAGTGCTCTTAAATCAGGTAAATACGATTTAAACAATGTATCTATTGGTATAACTCAAACTGGTGGTGGTTGTAGAGCAACTAACTACATAGGTTTCTTACGTAAAGCTATGTATGAATCAGGATTTAAAGATGTTCCAGTTGTATCTTTAAGTGCCCAAGGTATAGAAGATAATGGACTTAAAGAAAATGTATCTCTATCTCTTATAAATAGAGGATTTATGGCTGTAGTTTACGGTGATTTATTTATGAAAGTTCTATACAGAACTAGACCTTACGAAAAAGTTAAAGGAAGTGCAAATGCATTATACGAAAAATGGGTTAAAATTTGTATGGACTCACTTGAAAATGCCAAACTATCTACATTCAGTAAAAATATTAAAAATATAATTAGAGATTTTGATAATCTAGAACTTTTAGACATCAAAAAACCTCGTGTTGGTCTTGTTGGAGAAATATTAGTTAAATTCCACCCAACTGCTAATAATAATATCGTTGATGTACTTGAAAGAGAAGGTGCAGAAGCTGTAATGCCTGAAATGGCTAACTTCTTCCTATACTCTGCTGTAAATGGAATCTATAAAAAAGACCAAAAATTAGAAGGTACAACTAAAGGTAAATTTATGTGTAAATTCTTTATAGGTTTAGTAAGCTTCTATCAAAAAACTTATGTAAAAGAACTTAAAAACAGTAAGAGATTTAATGCTCCAGAAAAAATAATAGAATTATCTAAGAAAACCGCATCATTAGTTTCTGTTGGTAACCAAACAGGTGAAGGTTGGCTCCTTCCTGGTGAAATGATTGAATTAATCGAAAGTGGTGTTGAAAATATAGTTTGTATGCAACCATTTGGTTGTCTTCCAAACCACATAATTGGTAAAGGTCCTATAAAAGAATTAAAAGCTAGATATCCAAAAGCTAATATAATTCCAATAGACTACGATCCATCTGCTAGTGAAGTTAACCAAATTAATAGAATAAAACTTATGTTATCTAGAGCATTCAAAAATCTACATGATGATGAAGATAATACTTCAAAATTATCATCTAAACGTAAACAATTTACTGTTGATGATATAAAATCAAACGAAGAAAAAACTTCAGAAGGCAAAAAAGCTGTAAATATGTAAGTAAAAAGGAGTTTGAAATTTAATTTCAAGCTCCTTTTAATTTAAAATTTATTCACTTTGTAAGTCAGAATATAATATGCTATCTTCTCTATTTAAATAAACATATCTAGTATTTGTTTTTTCATCATCTTCAGATTTTGATAATACTTTTATAACATAGTCATCTGTAGCTATATCAACCATTGCATCTTCATATTCTGAGTAAATTCTATTGATTAAGTTTCTAGCTTCTAATGCTTCCCCATCAAATAATTCTACGCTTTCTAAAGTCACATATTGTGATTTAAAGCTTCCTTCAAAAGACATACTAACAAAATATATTTTTTTACATTCAGTACACATAACAACTAATTTTTCCATCTTGTATATAGATGCTTTTGTAACAGAATCAACATCATTTGTTTTTAATTCTGTTTCATTAACTTCTCTGAATAATACTTTATACTCTTGTTTTTCTGAACATAAGCATATTTTTTGTCCAAAATCATCTTCATATAAATATTTATTTACAGTAACCATAAGTTTTGTCCCCGCCTTTTATAAATTAGTCAAAAAATAAAGGCTTTAAAGCCTTTATTTTCAATTATTATATTTTATTCTAAATCTACATATACGAAATCAAAATTATTTTTCCATATAAACGTATTCTGTATATTTTCCGTCTTTTACTTCTTTTTCATCAACTATTTTTGTAACAAAATCTTCAGATCTTATAGTAAATAAGGCTTCATAAGAACCATAATTACGTTTTATATGTTCTCTTACTTGGCTGTTAGTCTCAGATATTTCTCTTACTTTTGATACTGTACGTTTTTGATCAGTGCCATTTTTTTTGTAACCCATGTCAAATCTGTACATTCTACCACATTTTGAGCATACTGCTATTACATCACTTGTAGAATCACATATATCTTCGTCTTTGCTTTCAGTCATTTCACTATGATTGTATAATACTCTGAATTTTTTACATTCAGAACATTGACAAACTTTTTTGTCTAACTCTGCTGCTAAAATATATTTTGGTGTGTATAACATTATATATCCTACCCCTTTCCTTTTACCATCCATTTTTTATTATATATTCCCTAAAACATATAAATTTATGTATATGTAGGTTATTTAGGTTCATAAAAGTTGTTTCTTTATTATTATAATTATCTTACATTTCAAAGCTTATATAACAACCTCTACTATGCTAACCTCTTTATAATATTGTATCACCATATTATGCAAATTACAGAGTTAATTTGAAATTTTTTCCATATTTTTTAAAATTCTTTATTTACAGTACTTTTCTTTTAAGTCTTTTAATTCATCTAACCATATACCTTGGCAAGCATCAGATGCCATACGCCAGTCTCCTCTAGGTGATAAAGATACACTTCCTACTT
>ERZ827498.2006-NODE-2006-length-20804-cov-4.499253_pt1 | contig 20804 bp, 14 predicted proteins | sample MGYA00519865_ERZ827498 | MGnify/ENA primary metagenome ERZ827498 (study PRJEB31778, sample SAMEA3449328) | human gut metagenome | biome: human gut; feature: human-associated habitat; material: faeces | place: United Kingdom | collected 2010/2012 ...
TCCAGAATGAGTTTCTGCTCATATTCACGTCCTATTATTCCGTTTGCATCCATAATTTCTGATTTTATTTCATTTATACTCTATCTTACCGGTGCAAAGATAAACAAAAAAATGAAATCTGCAAGGATACCACCGCCCTAACTACCTATTTTTATATAGTTAGGGCGGACTTGTAAGCGATACTACCGCCCTAACTACCTGTTTTTATATAGTTAGGGCGGCATTATCGCAACATCACCATATAATTCCTGAACAATCAAAAGACAAAATTGGAAAGTTATCGTTGTTTTCAGAGTTAATTTATGTTTTCTCATGCTTTCATTTTGGGGTTTCTTGATTTTGTTGCTCCTGATTTGTTTCTTTCGTCATTTTGTCAATCCAATTAGCGTTGATTATCAATATATTACGGGCAATTAGTAAGATTCAATGAAATACATCCACGATGCGATATTCACCACAGTTTGCTTTATTTCGAAATGGAGAATGAAACAAGAAAAGTTGTGAATATGTTTTCTGCTCATACAAAAAAACTGTAACTTTGCATTTGATATTCAATAAATGTATTAAGTAGGTGTTCAAAATTAATCGCATATATGAATCTTATAAAAGGTTATGCTTTCAAATGCCTTTACGCCTTCTTTTAGCCCGTATACCCAGCTCTCATCGGTCGTGTAGCCCGCTACACTCCCTCTTCGGAGCTGAACATACGGGCCAAAATATGGCATAAAATCATTTAAATTAATTTTGAACACCTACTTAAGTAAATAAAACAGGTTTTAAAGATATGATTTCATTTCAAAGCGATTATAACAACGGTATGTTGCCTGAGATATTAGAAGCTCTGGGCAAAACAAACGACGACAAGACGCCGGGCTACGGCTTTGACCCATATACGGCAGCGGCAAAAGAGAAGATACGCAAGGCGGTGGGCAATGACAAGGCTGACGTGTATTTGCTGACGGGCGGAACGCAGACCAACACCACGGTCATCGACTCGGTGCTGCTGGGATGTGAGGGCGTGATATGCGTTGAGACAGGACATATCGAGGTGCATGAGTCGGGTGCCGTGGAGGCGTTCGGACACAAGGTCATCACACTGCCCTCCGACGACAGCAAACTTGCCCCGCAGACGCTGTCGGCTTATATGGACACGTTTCTTGCAGACGAGTCGCATCCGCACATGGTGCAGCCTGGCATGGTTTATGTGTCTATGCCGACAGAGTTTGGCATGGTTTACACGAAGAATGAGTTGGAGAATCTTTACGCCACTTGTCAGAAACACAATCTTCTGCTCTTTATAGACGGAGCACGGTTGGGCTACGGACTGATGTCGGAGGCCTGCGACTACGACCTTCCATTCCTCGCGGCGCACTGTGACGTGTTCTACATCGGTGGCACGAAGGTGGGCGCAATGATGGGCGAAGCGGTCGTTTTCTCTAACATGAAGGCGCCAAAATATTTCTTTACAAACGTGAAGCGCCACGGGGCACTGCTCGCAAAAGGCAGGATGCTGGGCTTACAGTTTGACACGCTATTCACTGACGGGCTGTACTTCAAGGTGGCGCAACATGCCATCAACATGGCAGCACGCATACGCAGCATCTTCACAAAGCATGGCGTCGAAATAGCATACAACTCGCCTACCAACCAACAGTTTGTAATTCTCTCCCCCTCTCTGTATGATGCGCTGTCGAAGGAGGTGGCGTTTGAGATTTGGGAAAGGAAGAGCGAAGAGGAAATAATTTGCCGTTTCGTGACGAGCTGGGCTACCAGAGAGGCTGAACTTGACGAGTTGGACAAGGTGTTGGGAGCATTAGTGAAAGCCTGACGGCAGGCTTTCGACCACGATAACAGGAATCGCACGATGAATAATGAAGTATTGATCAAACTTTTCAATGTTGTTCTTTACTTGACGTTTTTTTAGCTTTATAAATTGTCAACAGGAGCAGAGGCTGTTGACAATTTTTCTTAAAAACTCTGTAATGTCTTTGCAACAAATATATGATAATTTTGCGGCGTCTAAGAGATCTACTTGAAAAAAACAAGCAAGAAGACAAACAGGAAAGCAAGCCAAAAGCGAGCAAATAAGCAAGCCAAAAGCGAGCAAAAGGTAAGCAAAAAAGCAAGCATAAAGCAAGCATAAAGCAAACAAAAAAGCAAGCAAAAAAGCAAGCATAAAGCAAACAAAAAAGCAAAATTAAATATAAAGTAAGGACAACGAATGAAAAGTTTTGAGACCTCTGGTAGCCGCGTAGCTACCCTCTTGGCAGCTGTCATCATGCTGCTCGGAAGCTTGCAGTTGCAAGCACAGACCCCCAAAGAATGGAAACAGCTGAAAGGCGACGTTACGCTCTACATGGCCAACGACCTTGGACGCAACGGCTATTACGACCAGAAACCCATTGCCGAGCTCATGGGCGAGATGGCAAAGACCACAGGCATGGAGTGTGTGCTCGCTGTTGGCGACATACACCATTTCAACGGTGTGGCATCGGTGAACGACCCGCTGTGGATGACCAATTTTGAGCAGGTCTATTCATATCCAGAACTGATGCTCGACTGGTTCCCCGTGCTTGGCAACCACGAGTATCGCGGCAACACACAGGCTGTGCTCGACTATAGCAAGGTAAGCCGCCGATGGATGATGCCCGCCCGCTATTACACTAAGGTGTTTGAGGACAACGGCACAACCATACGCATAGTGTTCCTCGACACCACACCTCTCATCGACCGTTACCGCGAGAACAGCGCCGTCTATCCCGACGCTTGCAAGCAAGACCGGCAGGCACAGCTCCTCTGGCTCGACAGCACCCTTAAGTCGGCCCGCGAAGACTGGGTCGTGGTCGTTGGCCATCATCCCATCTATGCCTACACCACCAAGGCCGAATATGAGCGCACCGACATGCAGAAGAACGTCATGCCCATTCTGCACAAATATAATAATGTGGCAATCTACGCCTGTGGACACATCCATAACTTCCAGCACATACGCATGCCGAATGATGATATCGAATATGTCGTAAACTCGTCTGCCTCGCTGGCTCGCCCCGTCGAGAAGACCCAAGGCACCGTGTTCTGCTCCTCTGCCGATGGCTTCTCCATCATCTCTGCCTCAAAGAAGACACTTAAGATGTCGATGATCGACAAGGATGGAAAAGTGATACACACGATAGAGAAAACGAAGAAATAGAAAAGTTGCCATCCCAATTGGCCCTTTTACAGAAGAAGGAATATGAAAAAGTTTCTAATCAGCGCAGCTCTCGTTGCCTCCTCGGCAATGGTCTCTGCCCACACCGTCGACGGCATTGTCAAGGACAACCGCACGGGTGAGCCGCTCATCGGCTCTGTGGTAGAGGTGAAGGAGCTGCCCAACATCAAGACAACAACAGGCCTCGACGGCTCGTTCAAACTTAGCGAGCTGCCCGACAAGGGACGCTACACGCTCGTTGTGCGTTACATCTCTTACAAAACACGCGAGGTGCCCATCGAGGTTTCCGACAAGGGTGCCGTCACCATAGCCCTCGACGAAGACCTTCACGAGCTGAGCGAGGTGGTGGTTAAAGGCCATAAGGAATATCATTCCGACCGCAGCGCCATCGACATGGAGAAGACGGCGGGCAACGTGCTCAACGTCATGAGTCAGCAGAGCATACAGCTCTCGCCCGATGTCAACGTGGCAAGTGTGCTGCAACGTGTGTCGGGCGTGACCATGGAGCGCGATGCGTCGGGAGAGGCTTCCTACGCCATACTGCGAGGCATGGACAAACGCTACAACTACACGCTCGTCAACGGCGTCAAGATACCGAGCCCCGACGACAAGAACCGTTACATACCCCTCAACATGTTTCCCTCCGACCTTATGGACCGCCTCGTGGTGTCGAAGTCGTTGACCGCCGACATGGAGGGCGATGCCGCCGGTGGTGTGGTCGACATGGTCATGAAGGATGCGCCTTCTCATTTCCAGATCCAGGCCAATGCCGCCATCGGTGCCAGCGACTATTTCTGGAACGACAGCCGCAACTATCTCTCTTCCAACCGCGGCAGCTACACCCACACCTCGCCCTACGAGGCTCACGGTGCCGACTATAAAGCCACGACAGCCGATTTCAGCAACGGCCCGACACAGATAACCAAGCACTCGCTTCCAGCCCCCAACTTTGTTGGAGGTCTCTCCATCGGCAACCGCTTCTGGAAAGACCGCATCGGCGTGATGCTTGCCGGCAGCGTGCAGAACATTTTCCGCGGTGCCGAGCGCACCTACAACTCGGTGAAGATGGCATCGGGCGAACAAGCCATGTACATCTACTCGCTTCAGCACCGCTACTATTCTATCCATGACCTCACGGCGGGCTTTCACGCCAAGGTCGACTTGCAGCTTGACAACAACAAGCTTGAGTGGTACAATATGTATGTGCGCACCAACTCGAAGGGCGTGCGTTACAACAACTCCATAAACACCGAGTATATAAGCTCCGACACCTATACCCAAGACGACGAGACTCGTTCGCTCTCGCAGACCCAGAGCGTGTTTGCCACACATCTCAAAGGCACACACCACCTCACGCCAAGCTTCACCGTCGACTGGGCAGGCATCTTCTCTCAAGCCAAGGAGGAAGACCCCGACCGCACATACCTCACGCTCACCAACACCGTTGAGGCTCCCGACGGTGTGGACGGCTCCCTGTGGTCTGCCGGCAAGAACATCCTCAAGACCATGCCCAAGGACATGGAGCGCCGCTTCCAGCACAACACCGACAAAGACTGGGCTGGCTACCTCAACCTCTCTTACGACACCCGTTTCTCCCGTGGCATCAGCGCCCTGTGGAAAGCCGGCGCACAGTATCGTCGTAAGGAGCGCGGCAACCGCTACTATTCTTACGTCTTCAGTCCCACAGACATCTCGCAGCAGCTCAATGGCAACGGCTTCGACCAGTTCGCATCGATCAACTGGACCTGCAAGACACCCTATTCGCAGGCATCGCAGCTCAACTACGACTCGAAGGAACACATCGGTGCCGCCTACCTCATGACCACCGTGAAGACCCCGTGGGGAGAGCTCAACGCCGGCGTGCGTGCCGAGCACACCAACCAGATTTACACCATGCTTCAGAAATTCCGCAACATGGGACAGGTCGGTGAGCAGAGCTATTGGGATTGGATGCCGTCGGCATCAGTAAAGTGGACACCCACCAAGAAGATGAACGTGCGCCTGTCCTACTATCGCTCCATCAACCGCCCCGGCTTCTATGAGATTGTGCCTTACCAGATCATGGGTGAGGAATATCAGGAGAAGGGTAATCCCGACCTTAAGCGTGCACGCATCGACAACGTGGATCTGCGCTGGGAGTGGTTCCCCTCAGCCACAGAGCAGGTGCTTGCCGGCGTGTTCTACAAATATCTGCAAGACCCTATCGAGCAGGTCTTTGTTTCAGCCGACGGCAAGATTGGCAGCGGCGCCGATGCCTACTACATGCCCGACAACCTCGGCAACGCCAAAAACTATGGCTTCGAGATTGACGTGGTGAAATATATCCGTCACTTCGGCATCAAAGCCAACTATACCTACACCCACTCGTCCATCACCACCACGAAACGCGAGTATAATGTCGGCAGCGCCGAATACAAGAAAGGTGTGACCCAGACACGTCCTCTCGTCAACCAGGCTCCTCACACAGCCAACCTCTCCTTGCTCTATAAGGACACCCGCTATGGCTGGAACGCACAGCTCGCCGCCTCTTTCACAGGCACCAAGCTCGCCCTCGTGTCGCCCTTCAAGGATGCCGACCAGTGGGACAAGGCCATGTTTGGGCTCGACTTCAGCATGGAGAAGAAGTTTCCATGTGGCGTGTCGCTCTTCCTCAAGGCCAACAACCTGCTTGACGCCAAGCGTGAGCGTTTCCTCAAGACCGTCAACGAGAGCAACCTCCAGTATGAGGGCCAGCGTTCTGACAAGACCGTCGTGGGAACATACAAATATGGTAGAACATTCCTTCTCGGTGTGAGAGTGAAACTTTAACAAAAAACAACAATTATGAAACTTTTAAACAAAATTGCCTGTCTGCTTTTTGCAGCAACAGCCGTGGTCGCAGCATCATGCGAGAACGACAACATAAACCCTTACGACTATAACAACAATGGCGACAACAACCAGAACCAAGGTTCCACCGAGGTGTTGAAGACAGCCATGGCCGAATATCCCGTTGGCTCACTTGTCTGGACCAAGGACACCACGCTCACAGAGAGCGTGGAGATTCCCGTCGGCACATCGCTCTACATCGAGCCGGGCGTCACCGTGACCTGCAAGTCGGACGTCAAGGTGCCCGTCGAGATTGTGGTTCTCGGCAATCTCTATTGCATGGGAACAGCCGAGAAGCCCGTGACCATTACCTCCGACACCAAGAAGCCCGCCGACTGGGGAGGCATAATCTGCGGTTACAACTCTGAGGAGGTGGTGCTCAACCATGTCGACCTGTCTTATGCCGGAGCAACGCCCACCGAGTCGTCGGTGTCGTTCCAGAACAAGCTCTTCAAGACAACGCTCGATGGCGGTGTGCCTGCTTTCCACTTCTGCAACGTGAACGGCAAGTTTGTCGTGGCCAACTGCTTCTTCCACGATGTCTATAACGACCAGACCTATTTCACCGGTGGACAGGGCGTGATCTACAACACCATCTTCGCCGACAGCGGCAACGCTGCCGATGGCGGCGAGGCAATAAACGTAAAGGCGGGATGCAAGCTCGACATCGCCAACAACGTCATCTACAACGCCTGCACCAACGCTTTCAAGCTCTCCAACGCCGGAAACAGCGAGACCATTCCTCTCACACGGCTCACAGCCTACAACAACACCATCGTCAACTGTGGATGGCGTCGTGCCAAGAACAAAAAGGGTGGAAGTATATGGCTTGAGAAAGCCATCGCCCCGACCTTCGTCAACAACCTTGTCTACGACTGCCGCTTCGGCATGAAGCAGCCAAAGATGGACGGTGCCGACCTCGCAAACTCTAACATCGCTCCCAACTATTATTTTGCTTCTACCGAGACCGGCGTCAAGCAGATGTCGAAAGATGCCGACCTTATAATCTGGAACGACAACGACATAAAGAGCAGCGTGGCAGGACAGCTTGACCCTCTGTTCAAAAGCTTCAAGCGCACCGATGGCATGAACATCAACTGCGAGGTCGACGATGCTGTCAAGGGAGCGCCCATCGCCTTCGACCGATCATGGGATCTCAATCTTCAGCCCACAAGTCCTGCTCTCTCAGGAGGTGCCACCGGTTTCAGTCGTGTCTTCCCCACAGGCCTCGCCTTCTTTGGCATGAAGAGAGTGATGTTCTTCGACAAAAGCAACGACCAAAACTATTATTTCACGGCTCCTCTGCCCACCTCACGTTTCGGCGCTGCGATGTAAGCAATGTATCGATGGCGACGCCCACCGTGAGCCATTATGCTATGTTGGCAAAAATTTCGTGAAATGTATAAAAACAAAAAATGAGCTTTCGCAATAAACCATGCTTGCGAAAGCTCTATCTAAATTTTTTCATCTAAATTTTTTCATCTAAAGGCTTTTCCCAAAGGCCCGATCCATAAGCCTGGCCTTAACAAAATGAAAGCCCTAAGCTCTGTGTCATTCACATCACATCTTAGCAGATGATGGCGATGATGGACGGCGTGAAGAGAGAGGTGAAGATGCCGTTGATGGTCAGGCCCAGGCTGGCATAAGCGCCGTGAATGTTGCTCACGTCCATCGATGTGGCGGTGCCGAGAGCGTGCGCCGCCGTGCCCATTGACAGTCCCTGCGCCTTTGCGCTGCGCACACGAGCAAAGCCCATCGTCTTATATCCGCACACGGCACACAGCAAGCCTACACTCACCACCACCGCTGCTGTGAGCGAGGGTATGCCGCCCACCGCCTTCGTCACCTCCATGGCGATAGGCGTGGTCACCGATTTCGATGCCAACGACAAGATAACCTCTTTTGAGGCACCCATCTTCTGCGCAACATACACCACCGAGATGATGCCCACCACGCAGCCCGCCAGCTCGCTCAGCATGATGGGCACAAGGTCTTTCTTTATCTTCTCAAGCTGCATGTACAAAGGCACACCCAGCGCCACCACAGCCGGGCGCAGCCAAAACTCGATCATGTGGCCGCCTGCGTTGTAGGTCTCATAGCTCACGCCCGTGACCTCCAGGAACCCGATGACCACAACGATAGCCACCAAGATGGGGTTCATGACCACCCATCCTGTGCGTCGGCGCAACAGCTTGCCAACGAAGTAAGAACCGAAGGTGAGGGCTATAAGGAAAAACTCGTTGCTGAAATAATCTTTAATCATTGTTCTTCTCCTTCCTTTTCTGCGATTTTCTCATGTTTAACGGTGCGTCCATAGATCTGGTGAACCCATCCCGTGACCGCCAGCACCAAGACGGTGCTCACCACCGACGCGGTGACGATAGGCACAAACTGTGCTTTGATGATGTCAAAATAAAGCATTATGGCCACGCCTGGCGGCACGAAGAAGAACCCGATGTTGGTGACGAGAAAGTCGGAGATGCTACGCACCCACTCCAGACGTATCACCTTTAGCTTAAGCAAGAGCGTAAGCAGCAACATGCCAAGAATGCTTGATGGAAGCGGAATGTGCGTGAGCGTAATAATTAGTTCGCCTAAGGCGAGGCAGCCAAACAAGATGGCCAGTTGTCTAATCATCATAAGCAGAAATACCTTTTCTTTGTTTAAAACCTATCCTTTATATAAAAATTCTGTTCTTTGTCCGTTATCCTTGCAGGGCGCCATCGTCATTCCAAGCCGTTGCGATTGTCCAGTTTTTTTTATGGCGAAAAAGCGTGGTGCAAAGGTATGCTTTTAAGCGCATAGGCCCTTCGCTTTTTTTTAATTTCATGTTTTACAACATGTTTTTTTGATTTAAATTATCTTCGTTCCGTTAGCTTGTCTTATGTTATATAACATAAGTAGGGTCTGCTGAATTAATTTCGAGTCACAGACAGAGGGTAGCAGACGTAGACCCTCATAGTGACGATAATGATGAAAAACCGCCAGATTTCGGTCAGGACAAGACAAAGTTCCCTCAGGAACTTCATCACGTTTTTGATGAATTAGCACATATTCCTTCTCAAGTTCCGTCATAAACTTAAATGTCAGAGAGTTATAAATTATTCAGTAAACACTACTTATTCCCTAAGTACAAAAGACTTGTTTACGACTCGTATCTCCGAAAGATAGGAATCTGTGTTTCGGATTTACGGGTGGTGTCTTACTTATGCCCCATTGATGCCTTTCGGGGGCACAATAGTGCTCTTTCTTAGGCACTTTTCCATCTTGGTGAGACAAGAAAATCTGCTTCGCTTTCAGCTCTCTTATTTCCTTTTTATATGAATGTTTGTAGTGGTTTTTATATAAAATTTTTGTGGTAGATGCTTTCAAAAATCTTTATAGCGGAAAATTTTTAAAACAGGAATGCGATTTTACCCTTCACCCTTCACCCTTCATCACCCTTCATCACCCTTCGTAAGCGGTTCCGCGTTTATACCATTGTATTATAAAAAAAAGCAGTAACAGCATATTTTTAATTGGCTGCTACTGCTTTTTCCATCTGTCAGGAAGCAAGTCTCTATATTTTTCCAATGGGGTATTAGGTTGCCATTTTTCAGAATACCGTTGTTCTTCTTATATCCTAAAGAAAAGAGTGCGGAATACTTGTCGGTAGCATTGGAAACCGACAGGTCGTAGGCCTGAATGCCGATGCCCTGCGACGCATTGAGGTTCAATCCGTAGTTGCTGGCGTATGCAACTGGGTCAAGCCCGTCGTTCAGTGCCGCTTGTGCCATTGCCGTGGCATATTCCGCAGAGTTGCAGAGGTCTATTGTCGATTGCGACGTATAGAACTGTGCAGTGAGGTTGGCTGAGAAGTCTATTTTCACCTTTTCTCCCTTCTTTCCCTTGCGGGTGGTGATGATTACACCATCGGCGGCTCATTTCTCCGGTACATCTTCCCACGGTTTGGTATCGTAGACGTCTTCAAAGTCTTCGAAAATGTTTTCCTTGCTCATGAGCGACCCTTCATTTTTTACATGGTCCGAACCTAAAGGAATTTCCTCCATAATACTGCCACATGATATTGGTATGATAATTGTGACAGGAGTCTGATATTTTTTTCTTTCCATAGATAATCATTTTGAGGTTTTGAGGTTTTGAGACTATCAGGTAGTCAGGTGGTCAGGCAGCCAGGTTACATAGTCTTATAACCTGGTACCAGACTCACCTAAACCCCAAAATATATAAGCCTAAAACAAAACCGCACTTGTTTTTTATCTGATTACTTTCTTGCCGTTCACGATGTATATGCCTTTCGCCGCAGGTTTCTTCACCCTTATTCCTTGCAGAGTATAGCAATCGCCACCGCCATCAACGATCTCCGGCTGCCGGATGCCTGTGGCATCGTTGAAATCAAACGACAGTGACCAGCCCTTGGCTGCAGCATCGTTGAAATCCTTGCCAATCTGCAGATAGGCAGTGTTGACGGGGTTGTTTACTACTCCAGCCTTGAAGAAACCTATGGTTTTCTTCTCGTCGCTGTCCCAACGCTTCTGGAAGGCGAAGAGATAGTTGTAATAGTTGCCGTCGTTGTAAGGCAGTTTTGTACGTGTTATCTGTGGTTTCAGCATGTTAACGGTGGGCTTAAAGCTATAGTCTGCTTCTGCGAATGTCGGGTCGGAATAGTAGTCGAGCGACTCGGTACTCTTTTCTATTGTTCCTGATGTGCCCGTCACCGACTTTCTCTCCACGAGTATGACGGCAGCTCCTGCAGGCAGCACCCGTTTTCCTCCTATCTCGTATAGCGGGTATTTCGTTGCAGTAAGGGTGCGTGTCGCCTTGTCGGCACTACTTACATACAAGGCATCCATACCCTCTGGTATCACCACGGCATGGTAGTCGCTGAACGTCTTGAAGGTGGTGTATTTGCCTACGCTGTTCTTCGGTTCTACCGGAGTGCTGAAGGTATATGCACGGCGTATGGTGTAATATGCGCTTTTTGGCAAGCTGGTATCGGTGTCGCCGGGCTTTGTATATAAGCGGATATAGTAACCTCCGTCAGTGTTGGTAGGGAGTGAGAACTGGCAGGCATTCACTACACTGGCATCGTACGAGTCGGCACCGCTGTCATGTGGTTGCAGCCAGTTGACGTACTGCGTGTCATATTTTCCGTTGGTGCCGGTCTCGGCAGCGTATGCTGTCGCCTCTGTGCTTTTGCCGTTGGCATCAACAAGCGATACCGGTTTGTCGTTGTCCTCACAGAAGTAAAGGTTGTTGAACTGCTTGTTGAAGGCGAAGGCAAAAAGTTTGTTTGCCGCCATTGGCACAGGCTGTTCGTCGCCGTTGCCGTCGGCACCTTTGTAGCAGTAGCACCCGAGCGAGCTGTCGTAAGTGAGCCTGTAGGCATGGGCTGTCTGCGTGTCGGGCTGGTCAGAGTTCCATCCTGCCGTTTCACGGTCTTTGTCGGCTGTACCAACAGCGGGTCCCATGATAAAGAGGGCGTCATTGTCGGTGATGCTGTATGTCGACGTGGTGGTGTTGAGCGAGAAGTTTAACTTTTCTCCTTTCGGAGTAAAGGCTATCATCTGCTGCACGTCGTCGTTTTGGACTGCAGCCGTTCCGTCTGTTCCTCTCCTCGTGTACAGTCCTCCGTGCAATGCCGTTGCGTTGACGCCGGTATAGTTGCTCGATTCTTCACCGTAGTGATAGAACCATTCTTCCTGCGGACGTATGGCTTTTTTCCACAGCGGTCTCACATCGCCTACTGATTTGGCGGCATTCATCGTGGTGTTGTCGAAAACAACGAATGTGTATCCGCCTGGTTTCCATCCGTTGTATGGCTTGTTGACGGTTACTCTGTAAACGACGCTGTCGGGGTTGGCGATGCTGGTGGTGTACTCCTTGCCGTTGTTGTACCAGAGCTTCTTCATCTGTCGCGAATAGTTTTCGTTTTCGAGTTGCATTTTGAAGGGTTCGGTGTCTTTGTCGGATGCGCAAAGGTTGCCCACGAGCGAGTAGCCGTTTGAGTCTTCACCGATGCCGAAGTTTGTTTTGTTGACAAGAATGGTGATGGTCTTGCCTCGTTCGTAGTTGAAGTTCCACGTCACGGAACGTCCTCCCTTGGCTTTCATCTTGTCGATATCGAAGCTGAACTGTCCTGAGCCGTTCTCCTCCATGTTGTCGTAGCGTTCGTATCGTGCTACGTTTCCGGCATCCAGAGCGTAGTTTCCTTCGAAGCTGTCCTGCGAGTTGGGGTAGTCACCGTTGGGAAAGAAATCGTGATCTACGTTAAAGCCGAGCTGGTAGCCTGCGTTGATGGAATGGCATGCGTATCGTTTTCCCGATGCACCCTCGACATAATAGTTGAACTTTCCGCCTGACATCTTCTCGAGTTGGAAGTCCTGGAAGTTGACAGACCAGATGGTGCGTATGTCGCTGCGGTCGCCCACTCGCTGCTTGACACACGACATGGGGTAACGCTTGCCGTTGGCAACGAACCAGCATGCATCTTCGGCGACGCCGCCAATGTCTTCGATATAGAATTTCCACGTTCTGAGCCCTCCGTTCTCACTTTCCTGCCACAGGTTGATACGTATCTTCTTGTTTGCCAAGGAGGCAGGGATGATGAAGTCGAGGTTTCTGCCTTCTTCGTTGTCGTAGTCGGGTCCGAGCTCGTTGCTTCCGTAGTATATGTCCCTGAACGAGAAGCTCTTTATCTTGCGTGCCTCATAGTCAGTGCCGCCTATGAACTCTTTTCGTCCTGAGTCGTAGATCTTGAACCTGAACTCCGAGGTGTTGCCTGTGAGGTCGATGTCCTTGAACCAGTATTTGCCGCCACACTGCACGAAGCTTGCTCCGTTGAAACGGTCGTGAGTTTTGGCCCACAGCTGAGGCAATTTGTCTGCATCAAGTGTGAAATTGGGTGTCGGTTCCTCGTAGTAGGATATACGCAGACCGACCGGGTTGTATTCATCGTTCTTTTCGAAATATCCGCCCGAGTTGACGCCTTTCACCGCTATGGTATAAGTGGTGTTGGCTTTGGCGTTGAAGTACCACGAGTTGGCAAGATTGCCAGTGTGGGTGCGCGGCACAGCCCCTTCGGTCGTTACAGGCACGGGGACATCGGTGCCTGCTGTGAGCTGCACGGGGGTTCCGCCTTCAGGGGCGAAGGTGTCTTCGGAATTGCCCTGGGATATCTTGAAGCGGAGATATATGCCTCCGTCTTCACCATTTTTCTTGAATGTGTAGTAGAAGATGTCGTCGGCTACGAGATGCCGCATCTGGGTAGAATAGCTGTCCCAGTTATTGGTGAAGGGTCCGTCGCAAAGAAACACCTTGGAGTCGAGCTTCGTGAAGGTGACGCGATTGCTGTTCAGATTTACAGTAATCTTGTAGTTGGCCGTCTGCTCTTTGGTAAAGAACCATTTGTTATCTTTATCTGTTGTTTTCACTATGTCGTTGTCGGTAGCACCCTTCACGAACTGAACCTGACCCCAATCGGCAGTATTATTGGTCAGGAACTTGAAGTTCTTTCCGTTGCCACCCGTTATCACGCAGTTGCCGGTATATTCCATGGAGCTTCCCGTGCGCTTCAGCGGTATAGACTTCGATATGTCCCATCCAGCCGTCGTGGCATCGCCCACGACATAAAGATTGTTGTAGTCACCCACTGCCGACACCTTATTCACAGTAATCCTCATGTCTTTCAGGTTGAGGGTGACGTAGTAGTCTCCGGTGGCATCGACAGTAAACTGGTCGTCGGTGTAATCCACATTGCTCTTGCTGACAAGCAGGTTGGCGGTGTTTATGCCGTCGTTGAACTGGAAGTTCGGGTATTCGGCATAGTAGCTGGAGTTAGTGGCAAAGTCGGTGCCGTTGACGAACTTGAACTTCTTGCCGGCAACGAGCTTAACCTTGGCGTTGTACGTATCACCGTCGGCACCACGTGTCATGGCAACCAAATCATTAGGATTGTAGCCATTGAAGCTTTCTCCTGTTACATACATGTTGTCTTCTACGGCAGCGGTTTCAAACACCACCATGGTCCAGTATTCGAGCGACGGCACGGTTACGGTCACCTTGTTGCCATCCTGCGTGAACGGCAGTTCGAGAGGTGCTCCGCCATAGTTGTCGGGCGTAGCCGTCCACACCTTGCGTATCTGCCTGATAGTCTCGAAGGTGAAGTTTATGTTGTCCAGCTTCGTCGGAGCTGGTCTTGTTCCCTTGAGGTCACGCCACGACAGGTCGTTGGTATTGTAGAAATTGAGCAGATGTACCACCTGGTTTCGTTCCACGTTCTTAGCAAATGCCGTGATGTGGTAGCTCTTGGGCGGCCATGCGTTGACGGGATGGGTGGTGGAGCTTACCGAAGGTTGGAATACGCCTTTCGAGTCTATGCCGCGAAGCAGGTTCTGGTAACCTGTCATGAAGTCGTAGTAGTGTATGAGCCGCTGCTTCAGATCCTTGGTCATGGCAAGGGGCTTGGCAGGAAAGTACTCTCGCGTGAGCATGTGGTCGCCCATCTCAAGGTGAGAGCCGCCGATGGCGAACATCACTGCGTCGGTGAGCAGTGCTCCGGGTGTATTGACGTTCTGGTCGGCATATTTCCAGGGTTGGTCTGCCTTGTCGTAGTTGATGTAGGCGGCGAAGACGGTCTGCAGACTATGATCGCTTTCCTTGTCGTTGGACTTTATTATCTCGAAAAGGCTTTCGAAATTAGGCTGTTCGCCCCAAACCTCGTTGTAGCAGAAATCTACTGTCCTGGTACCATCGAGTTTGGCATCGCAGATGTGGTGGGTGCCATAACCTCCGACGCTGTTCATCACGAGTCGCTTGTCTGGGTGGTAACCCTTCATCGCTCTGAGGAAGTAGCCGTAGTTGAGCTGGAGGTCTATCTTGGTGCCGTTTTCCTCAAAGACGTCACCACGTCCGCCGACCTGGTCTACCTGGTAACCGTCGAATTCGTAGTTGGCATAAACCTCGTCGTTGCGGTTGGCGAGATAGGTCTGCCAGCCGGTGTTGCCTGGGTTCATGAGGTAGATATCACTCTGCCAGTCTGAAGGCAGATCATGAAAGTCCTGATACCATTTGCCGTTGGCATCTTTCTTGTATAAGCCCCATTCTTTTTTCACCTCGTCAGCCTCGTAGTTTTTCCAAGCTCCGTAGCACAGGTTGTAGAAGATGGACTTCATGCCGTAGCGGTGCTGCACTTCGATGTATTTTTTCACATACTCGGTGCCAACCCACCGCCTGCTGATGTCCTCATACCAGGGGTCGAGCGAACCGTCGCCATAGAATTTGACAGGTTTGTGGTGTTTCCACTGCCAGTCCTGGAACTGCACACCGTTGATATGGAGTCGGTTGAGATACTTCATCTCAGCCTCAATGCTGTCGTTCTTCTTAATGTTGCCGTTGTCGTTGTCGAAATCAGCCACGAACCCGTAGCGCGGGAAGCGCTTCCAGTCCGACGATACATCTACGGCAATCGTTCCGAGTATGTGTTCCTTGGTGTCTTCAACGTAATGGATATCTACGAGATAGCCCACGAAGTCGTTGTTTGGTGTCTTCCATGTCCAGGTGTTGCCTTGCTCAAAGGCAAAGTTATCTTTCTTTATTATGTCATTGCCATGACGGTAGCGCACAAAAAGCGTTTTCCCGTCGGGTATGGTTCCGACAGCAGTGAACGTTACTGTTTTGCCTGGCTCATAGCATGCCTTGTCGGTGGACAGCTCGAGTTGTGTGCTTTCCCACACTATGTCAACAGCACTTGCTGCCGACGGTAAAAACAACAGGCATACCGTGAGCAGCAAGAAGGATATTCTATGTCTTAAAATCATAATTACTTTTTGTTAATGGTCTTTATTACCTTGTTACCCATGCGTTTTACGCAGATACCCTTTGCAGGAGCTGACAACCTTACGCCGGAGAGTGTGAAATACTCTGCTGTAGCGGTGGCTGTGGTTTCCATATTGTTTATTCCGGTCGAGGTATGCTCCTTGATGGAGATTGTGAGGTTCTCGACATCAGCCTCGACATCGTACTGTCCTGCCTCGGCAATGTTCCACTTGTTGTCTTCACCGCCAAACACCATTTTTGTGTCGTCTGTGGTATCACGAAGATAGAATGTCTGTCCGAAACCTGTCTGATTGTTCACCGCAATCTTCATCTCTCCCTCCACAAGGTTAACAGTAGCCTTGAACACTGTTGGATTGTCAACCGTGGGAACAAGCATGGTGCCATCACCGATATTCCATCCACCAGGAGTGGCTCCTCCTATCATCCACAAAGCAGTATGGTTAAGTGGACTTGTCTGATAACCAGCCTTCTTGACGACAATAGTCTTTGCTGTGAGGTCGCAAACGATGTCATAGTTGGCTGTTTCGCTCACCTTAAACTGCTTGTCGTTGGGGTTTTCTTCGGTAGATACCAGGGGTGACGCAACACCTTCGGCGAGAGTGACGTCATTGTCTCCTGCACGATATTCGAGGTTGCCCCAATCAGTGGTAGTAAGAAACTTAAAAGTTCCATTCGCGTTTAGATTTACTGTGGCCTTAAACACATCAGGATTCTCGGTGCTGTTAAGCATCACAATACTGTTGTCGATAGACCAACCTCCCCATACAGCCTCACCGACGATTAGCAATCGGTCGGCGGCATTTGCGGTTAATACAGTGGCTGCAAGAACCAAACTGCAAAACATTTTTCTAAGAAAATTTATTTTCATAAGCTTTTAATTTATTGGTTTGATACTAAATTAAGAAATCCCAGATACGAAAAAATCAACGTGCCCGAAGAAGACACCTCGATGGAATAATTACCATCAATGTCTGTCACTACTCCCTGACCGGTCTTGTCGGCTCTCACACTGACACCTATCAGAGGTTCCCCGCCCAGGTCTCTCACCGTACCGGTTATCTTTGCCTTTTGGGCGGATGCTGTCATAGAGACACACACCATGAATAACATCATAAGAAACCGATACATCACATTTTTTTTATTGTTTAACAGGTTAATTTTTTGTTATTTCGAATTTTGGCACAAAGTTATGGACTTTTTCATTCAATTGTTACGATAAGTACTCATCAAGTACATTGTCTTTTTTCACCTCTTCTATTACTATACTGATTATCAGCTTAATATCCAACAAACATAAATCCATCAAAGTACATTCACCTATTAGTATAAAAATACAAGATACACGTGTAATTAGGGTCTGCTGAATTAATTTCGAGTCACAGACAGAGGGTAGCAGACGTAGACCCTCATAGTGACGATAATGATGAAAAACCGCCAGATTTCGGTCAGGGCAAGACAAAGTTCCCTCAGGAACTTCATCACGTTTTTGACGAATTAGCACATATTCCTTCTCAAGTTCCGTCATAAACTTAAATGTCAGAGAATTATAAATTATTCAGTAAACACTAAGTAGACGTTCAAAATCATTTAAATTAATTTTGGTCACCTTCTTAAAAAATCGCCTTTGGCTCATTTATATTAATGTAATGCGCCGTTCTTAATGAAAAAATAGCTAACTTTGCACAGTTTTTTACGTCCCATAGGACAATTTGTAATCAACCACTATTTTTTTAAGCAACAAAACATCAAACAAAAAGCCGATGAACGCAACATCGCCTCACATCATTGACATCACACATGTGTCGAAAGCTTTCGGCGAGAAGAAAGCCCTCGACGACATTAACCTTTTCGTAAGGAAAGGCGAGTTTATGACCATCCTCGGTCCTTCAGGCTGCGGCAAGACCACGCTGCTCCGACTGCTCGCGGGCTTTGAGACAGCAAGCGAGGGCGAGATAACCCTCAACGGCAAAGACATTACAGACCTGCCGCCGCACCGCCGGCCCGTGAACACGGTGTTTCAGAAATATGCCCTCTTCCCGCATCTTAACGTGTTCGACAACATCGCTTTTGGTCTGAAGCTAAAGAACACCCCCAAGGACACCATCGTGCAGAAGGTGAAGAACGCCCTGCGCATGGTCAACATGAGCGACTACGAGTATCGTGATGTCAACTCGCTGTCGGGCGGACAGCAGCAGCGCATAGCCATAGCACGCGCCATCGTCAACGAGCCGGAGCTTCTGCTCCTCGACGAGCCGTTGGCTGCCCTCGACCTGAAGATGCGCAAGGACATGCAGCTGGAGCTTAAGCAGATGCACGACCGTCTCGGCATAACCTTCGTCTATGTTACCCATGACCAGGAGGAGGCGCTGACGCTCAGCGACACCGTCGTGGTGATGAGCAACGGACGCATTCAGCAGACAGGCACACCCACCGACATCTACAACGAGCCGGCCAACGCCTTCGTTGCCGACTTCATCGGCGAGAGCAACATCCTCGACGGCGTGATGCTCCACGACTGTCTGGTGAGCGTGGCGGGCAGCGACATAACATGTGTCGACAAAGGCTTTGCCAAGGATGAGCAGGTCGACGTGGTCATTCGTCCCGAGGACATCGAGGTGAGCACCGACACGGAGCATGCCCAGTTTGTGGCCCGCGTAACATCGAGCATCTTCAAGGGTGTCCACTATGAGATGCTTGCCGAGAGCAAGGACGGCTACGAGTTTCTCATGCAAAACTACAAACACTTTGAGGTAGGACAGACCGTGGGCCTGACCGTGGCACCCGATAACATTCACATCATGCGCAAGGAGCGCACAGCCAACGTGCTCACGGCTTCGCTCAAGGGCGACACGTTGCAGGTGCTCGGCGTAGAGTATAAGTTATCAGACCTCACAGCCCTCAACACGCTGCCCGAGATCCAGGCGCTCGCCGCCGACTGCACCGGTCATGACCTTGAGGTGAGCGTCAGCTTCGATGGCGTGCAGCTCTTCGACAACGAGCAGGAAGGCACGTTCACGGGCGATGTCGACTTCATTCTCTACAAGGGCAACCACTATCACCTCACCGTCAACACCGACTGGGGCGACACCCTCTATGTCAACACCCAGGACCAGTGGGACCTCGGCGACCATGTCGCCATAACCGTTCCGCCCGACAACATAACGTTAAACAAACCCATCACCACCGTCTGAGACGACGGCTCTGAACGAACAACAAGAAATGACATTACTGACACGTCTCTTCTCTTCACGCAAGAGCTGGACCATTCCTTACGCCATCTTTGCCGCCGTGTTTGTGGTTCTGCCTCTGCTGCTCATCGTGGTCTTCGCCTTCACCGATGAGAACGGTGCCTTCACGCTCTACAACTTCTCCAAGTTTATGAGCCACCCCGAGGCCATCAACACCTTTGTCTATTCTATAGGCATAGCCTTCGCCAACACCCTGTTGTGCGTGCTCTTGGGCTACCCCGCAGCCTGGATCCTGTCGCAGACGCACATGCGCAACGCCTCTACCGTCGTGATGCTCTTCGTGCTCCCCATGTGGGTTAACATCCTTGTGCGCACGCTTGCCACCGTGGCTCTGTTCGACTTTGCTGACATTCCGCTCGGCGAGGGAGCCTTGCTCTTCGGCATGGTCTACAACTTCCTGCCGTTCATGATCTACCCCATCTACAACACGCTCCAGAAGCTCGACCGCAGCTATATAGAGGCAGCCGAAGACCTGGGCGCCACGCCCGTGCAACAGTTTCTTAAGGTCGTGCTGCCCCTCTCCATGCCTGGCGTGGCGAGTGGCATCCTGATGGTGTTCATGCCCACCATCTCAACCTTTGCCATCTCCGAGCTGCTCACGATGAACAACATCAAGCTGTTCGGCACGACCATCCAAGAGAACGTCAACAACTCGATGTGGAACTATGGCGCGGCCCTGTCGCTCATCATGCTGTTCCTCATCGGCGCGTCCATGCTCTTTGCATCTGACGACAACCAGACAGAGAAAGGAGGCATCCGATGACCAAGAGTGTGCTCAAACAGGCGTTCTGCCAGGGCTATCTCTGGCTCCTGCTCCTCCTGCTCTATTCGCCGATAATCATCATCATGGTGTTCTCGTTTACCGAGGCCAAGGTCATGGGCAACTGGACGGGCTTCTCGCTGAGGCTCTACCGTAACCTCTTTGCCGAGGGTACGCACCACTCGCTCACCGCCGCCCTCGTCAACACCATAACCATAGCGCTCATCACCGCCACGGTGTCAACAATCTTCGGCACCATTACAGCCATAGGCATCCATAACCTGCGGTCGCGCTCACGACGAGCCATCTCGTTTGTCAACAACATACCCATCCTTAACGGCGACGTGATCATCGGCATCTCGCTCTTCCTGTTGTTCATAACGCTTGGCATACCGCAAGGCTATGTCACGGTGGTGCTCTCTCACATAACCTTCTGTCTGCCTTATGTCATCCTGAGCGTCATGCCCCGACTGAAGCAGATGAACCCTAACCTCTATGAGGCGGCGCTCGACCTCGGTGCCTCGCCCATGCAGGCGCTGAGGAAGATTATCATCCCCGAGATCCTGCCCGGCATGGTGTCTGGTTTCATGCTCGCCGTCACGATGTCGATCGACGACTTCGCCGTTACCATCTTCACCATCGGCAACGAGGGCCTGGAGACGCTCTCCACCTACATCTACGCCGATGCCCGCAAGGGCGGCCTGACGCCTGAGCTCCGACCGCTGTCAACAATCATCTTTGTTGTCGTGCTGGTGCTGCTGGTGGCGATCAACAGGAGAAAGGCGAAAGCCTTTTAAAGGGAAAAGTGAAGAACGAAGAGTGAAGAACGAAGAGTGAAGAATTCAATAGCCCTGGCCATTCACTCCCCTCCCTAAGGGGAGGG
>ERZ827498.2009-NODE-2009-length-20785-cov-4.096816_pt1 | contig 20785 bp, 16 predicted proteins | sample MGYA00519865_ERZ827498 | MGnify/ENA primary metagenome ERZ827498 (study PRJEB31778, sample SAMEA3449328) | human gut metagenome | biome: human gut; feature: human-associated habitat; material: faeces | place: United Kingdom | collected 2010/2012 ...
ATTCTGCTGTTTACCTTCCTGCCGGCCTTTCTGGGCGGGCTGCTGAAGGGGGTGCTGCCCCGGTGGGGGCTGTCCCTCTTTGAGGGGCTTCTGAAGATCGCCCTGTTCATCGGGTACCTGGCTCTGGTGAGCCTGATGCCGGACATGAAGCGGATGTTCCAGTACCACGGGGCTGAGCACAAGACCATTTTCTGCTACGAGGCCGGGCTGGAGCTGACGGTGGAAAACGTCCGGAAGCAGCGGCGGTTCCATCCCCGCTGCGGGACCAGCTTCCTTATCATCGCCCTGGTGCTGAGTATTCTGGTGTTTTCTGTGGTGACGTGGAGCAGCCCGCTGATCCGGACGCTGCTGAAGCTGCGGGATCCCTTCCAGCTGGTCACCGGCTTTGACCGGCCCAACCTCTACTTTCAGGTTGAGCGCACCCGCCGCAAGGACGATTTTGTCATCCAATATCTGCGCGATCACCCCGGCGAGAGCGGCATCATCTACTGTGCCACCCGCAAGAATGTGGATAAGCTGCAGGAGCTTCTGACCGAATACGGCTTTGCGGCCACAAAGTACCACGCGGGCCTGTCCGCCGAAGCACGCCGCAAAAATCAGAATGACTTCATCTACGACACCGCGCCGGTCATTGTAGCGACGAACGCCTTTGGCATGGGCATTGACAAGTCCAACGTGCGGTTCGTGCTGCACTACAACATGCCCCAGAGCATGGAGAATTATTACCAGGAGGCGGGCCGTGCCGGGCGTGACGGGCTGCCGTCGCAGTGCGTGCTGCTTTTTTCGGCGCAGGACGTCATCATCAACAAATTTCTGCTGGACAAAAAGGATTTTGCCGAGATGGACGACGAGGAGGCCGACCTTTTGCGCCAGCGCGACCTGCAGCGCTTGCAGACGATGGAGCGCTACTGCCAGACGACAGAGTGCCTGCGCAACTACATTCTGGCCTATTTCGGCGAGCATCCCACCGCGCCGTGCGGCAACTGCGGCAGCTGCAACAACGATTTTGACGAGGTCGATATGACCGACGCCGCCAAGTGGATGATCAACTGCGTGGCCGAGCTGCGCGGGCGGTACGGCAAAGCGATTTTGTTCGGCACTTTACAAGGCGCGAACCGTGCGCGCCTGCGGGAGCTGGGAGCCGAGCGCTTCAAGAGCTACGGCCGGATGAAGGACACCCCGCGCGAGACGCTGGAACGCCTGCTGGCCCAGCTGCTGGAGGATGGATATTTGGTGCAGAGCGACGACCAGTACGCCGTGCTGCATATCGGGGATATTGCCCCGCTGAAGGCCGGCGGGCAGGTGCTGGTCAAGCTGCCGCCGCAGCGTGAGCCGGAGCAGGCCCGCGCACCGAAGCCGAAGCGCTGCAGCCCGATGGACGCGCTGACGAGCGCCGGACTGGAGCTGTTCAATCAGCTGCGCCAGCTGCGGTTCGACACCGCCCAGCGCGAGGGACTGCCGCCCTACGTCGTGTTCGGCGACAAGTCGCTGGTGGATATGTGTCTGCGTGCGCCGCGCCGCGCGGAGGATATGCTGGGCATCTACGGCATGGGTGAGCGCAAGTATGAAAAGTACGGTGCCGCGTTCTTTGCGGTCATTGACGCCTACCGCGCCGACCACCCTGACGCCGTTTTGAGCCTGGACCCGCCCGCACCGGAGCCGGAAAAGCCGCTGCCGTCCGAGAAGAAGAAAAAGCCGCCGAAGGCCGAGCGCCCCGCGTTTTACCTGACGGCGGAGGACGCGCGCAGCTTCAACTATCAGGACAGCTATACCGGCGCGGAGCTGAAGGCCGCGCTGATCGAGGCCGCCGGTGACCCGGATGTGAAGGCACCGACCATCAAGGAGATCGACGAGTGGCTGCTGGCGCAGCGGCTCATCGGCATGGAGCGTCTGCCGACGAAGGGCTTTTACTACGTGCCGACCCCTGCCGGTGTGGACGCCGGTCTGCGCAGCGAGGACAAGGTCAGCGCCCGCGGCACGCCGTATTCAGTGCTGCTGTTTACGCCGGAGGCGCAGCGGATGGTGGTGGAGCACTTTATAAAACCGGACTAACCACAAACCGGCAGGTCCCTGCTTTCGCACACGGCCACGGCGGCATGTGGGCATGCCGCCCTACGTTCCACTTTCCCCGTTATACGTAGGGCGGGGTGCCCACACCCCGCCGCCAGTTCGCGGCATCTGCCGCTAATGAGTTTACGCGCTCTTTTCGTCAACCTGCCCGTTCTTTCGTCAATTCTTTGTCATATTCGTCGATTGCGGATTTTTTGACACGATGTTAAAATGTTAGCAGAGACCGTATACCAATTTATAAGGAGCACCCCATGGACAACGTGAAAATTCTCGAGGTCAAGCAGAGCATCTTTGCCTCCAACGACGAACAGGCCGCCGCGCTGCGGGCCGAGCTGAAGCAGGAAAAAATCTTTCTGCTGAATTTAATGAGCGCACCGGGGTCCGGCAAAACCACGACACTGCGCCGCACGATTGCTGCGCTGCAAAATGAGCTGCACATCGGCGTGATGGAGGCCGACATCGACTCCGACGTGGACGCCCGCGCCATTGCCGAGACCGGCGCCAAGGCCATTCAGCTGCACACCGGCGGCATGTGCCATCTGGACGCCGAGATGACCCGGCAGGGACTGGCCGGGCTGGGCACCGGGGGTCTCGATTTGGTGATTCTGGAAAACGTCGGCAACCTTGTCTGCCCTGCCGAGTTCGACACCGGCGCGGTGAAGAACGCGATGATTTTGTCGGTCCCCGAGGGTCACGACAAGCCGCTGAAATATCCGCTGATGTTCCAGGTCTGCGACGTCGTTCTTGTCAACAAGATCGACGTGCTGCCGTATTTTGACTTCGACATGGACAAATGCCGCGAGTATGTGGCCTTGCGCAACCCGAACGCAAGGGTCATCCCGATCTGCGCCCGGACGGGCGAGGGCATTGACGAATGGGCCGACTGGCTAAAAGAGCAGGTTAAGGCGTGGCAGGCGTAAATAATCCAGCCGCGTTGTAGGGGCCGCACATGTGCGGCCCGCGGCCTTGCCGCAATCGCCCGTCCGTCATTTACAACCGGGCCGGGCATGCCCGGCCCCTACTGTGCAAAAAACGGAGCAACGGCACAAAAAAGGAGCACACCATGAGCAAACCCACTGCGTTCCCGCTGGATGAGAGCAGGCTGCCCTTCGAGATTCCGAGGGACGAGCCGTACCGCGAGAAAATTGCCAGGCTGGGCCAGATGATCACGGACCGCATCCCGGCCAAAAAGGGCATTCTGACGAAGGATGACCCCGAATACTGGGGCTTGGCGTCCATCGTGACCGACGAGATGGCGGACGTTGCCTTAAAAATGAAGGTCCGCAAGCCCATGACCCTGCCCGAGCTGGTCAAGGCCACGGGCAAGCCTGCCGGGGAGCTGGAGCCGCTTTTGCAGCAGATGGCCGTCGTCGGTCTGCTGGAGTACAACTGGGAGAATCCCCGCCGCGAAAAGCAGTACATCCTGCCGATGTTCGTGCCCGGCAGCGCAGAGTTTTTCAACATGAACAAGCAGCAGATCGCCGACCACCCCGAGGTGACAGCCTTCTTTGAGCGGATGACGTTTCTGCCGCTGGAGCACATCACCGCCATGGTGCCCCCGGGCGGCGCAGGCATCGGTATGCACGTCATCCCGGTGGAAAAAGCCATCGAGACCGAGAACCGGTCCGCCGACATTGAGCACATCTCTCACTGGCTGAAAAAGTACGACGGCAAGTATGCCGCCGGTCCGTGCAGCTGCCGTATGTCCCGCGCCGCCATGGGCGAGGGCTGCGGTGACGACCCCGACGACTGGTGCATCGGCGTGGGCGATATGGCCGACTACCTCGTCGAGACCAACAAGGGGCATTACGTGACCTACGATGAGGTCATGCAGATCCTGCAGAAGGCCGAGGACAACGGCTTTGTGCACCAAATCACGAACATCGACGGCGAGAACAAGATTTTTGCCATCTGCAACTGCAACGTCAACGTCTGCAATGCGCTGCGCACAAGCCAGCTGTTCAACACGCCGAACATGAGCCGCTCGGCCTACGTGGCGCGTGTCGAGCCGGAGAACTGCGTGGCCTGCGGGCGCTGTGTGGAGTACTGCCCCGCGGGCGCGGTCAAGCTGGGCCAGAAGCTATGCACGAAGGACGGCCCCATCACCTACCCGAAGCAGGAGCTGCCCGACGCCGTGAAGTGGGGCCCCGACAAGTGGGCCATCGACTACCGCGACAAGAACCGCATCAACTGCTATGACACCGGCACGGCCCCCTGCAAGACGGCCTGCCCCGCGCACATTGCCGTGCAGGGCTATCTGAAAATGGCCGCGCAGGGCCGCTACCGCGACGCGCTGGCGCTGATTAAAAAGGAGAACCCCTTCCCCGCCGTCTGCGGGCGCGTCTGCAACCGCCGGTGCGAGGACGCCTGCACCCGCGGCACCGTGGATCAGGCCGTTGCCATCGACGCCGTCAAAAAGTTCATTGCCGAACAGGACCTGAACGCCGCGCACCGCTACGTGCCCGACGTTGTCCAGCCGTCGCTGCAGGGCCCGTGGCCGCAGAAGATCGCCATCATCGGCGGCGGCCCCGCGGGTCTGTCCTGCGCCTATTTTCTGGCAGTGCAGGGCTACAAGCCCACCGTATTTGAGAAAAACGAGCGTCCCGGCGGCATGCTGCGCTACGGCATCCCTTCGTTCAAGCTCGAGAAAAACGTCATTGACGCCGAGATCGACATTCTGCGGGAGCTGGGCGTTGACATCCGCTGCGGTGTCGAGGTCGGCAAAGACGTCACGCTGGCCGAGCTGCGCCGACAGGGCTACCGGGCGTTCTATATCGCCATCGGCTGCCAGGGCGGGCGCCGGGCCGGTGTGCCCGGCGAGGACGCCGCGGGCATTGAGACCGCCGTCCACCTGCTGCGCACCGTCGGCGGTGACGAGAGCCGCAAAATGACCGGAAAGACCGTCGTCATCGGCGGCGGCAACGTTGCCATTGACGCGGCGCGCGTGTCTCTGCGCTGCGGTTCCGACGGCGTGACGATGGTCTGTCTGGAGCCGCGGGACAAGATGCCGGCCTCGCCGGAGGAAATCGCCGAGGCCGAGGAGGAGGGCACCAAAATCACCTGCGGCTACGGCCCGAAGGAGTTCCTCTCCGAGAACGGCCATGTGACCGCCGTCGTGCTGAAAAAGTGCACCGGCCTTTACAACGCGGAGGGACGTTTTGCGCCCACCTACAATGAAAACGATACCATCACCCTGCCGTGCGACAACGTTGTTTTAAGCATCGGCCAGTGCATCGAGTGGGGCGATTTGCTGAACGGCGAGGCCGTGCAGCTGGGCCGCGGCCAGGGCGCTGTGGCCGACGCGCTGACCTACCAGACCGCCCAGCCGGACATTTTCGTCGGTGGCGACGTCTGCACCGGGCCGCGGTTTGCCATTGACGCGATTGCTGCGGGCAAGCAGGGGGCAATTTCCATCCACCGCTTTGTGCAGCCCAACACAAGCCTGACGATTGGCCGCAACCGCCGCGACTTCCACGAGCTGGACAAGTCGAATCTGGCGCTGGGCGAGTATGACCGCGCACCGCGCCAGTCCGCCGCGCTGGATGCGGGCATTGACGCGCACCGTTCCTTCCGTGACGCGCACCTGACGCTGACCGAGGATCAGGTCAAAATCGAGACAGCGCGCTGTCTGGGCTGCGGTGCCAGCGTTGTGGACCCGAACAAGTGCATTGGCTGCGGCGTCTGCACGACAAAGTGCGAGTTTGATGCCATCCGCCTGCACCGCGACCTGCCCGAGTGCAGCAAGATGGTCAGGAGCGAGGACAAGTTCAAGGCCATTCTGCCCTACATGGCGAAGCGCGAGATCAAGATCCGCTTTGCCAAGAAGGAGAAGTAATGCACGAGCTTGGCATTGTATTCCACATCATCCGCACGGTTGAGGACGTGGCCCGGCAGAACGACGTGACGCGCATCCGGCGCGTGACGCTGCAGCTGGGCGAGGTCTCCGGCGTGGTGGAGAGCTATCTGCAGGACTGCTGGAAGTGGGCGGCGGCGAAATCAGAGCTTTTGCCCGGCGCGGTGCTGACCGTGGAGACCATCCCCGCCGTGACCGTGTGCGAGGACTGCGGCCAACAGTACCCCACCGTGCAGTTTGGCCGCACCTGCCCCCACTGCCAGAGCCCGCGCACCCATCTTTTGCAGGGCCATGAGATGTTGATCAAAGAAATCGAGGCCGTGGAGACAGGACCCACCGCCCCGGAGAGAGCGTGAAGCTGCATGGAATACAAAATTTTCCGCATTGAGGAACAGATGTACGGCTGCGAGGAGCCGCCCGCCGACCAGCCGATTCTGGTTGACGTAGTGCTGGAAAGTGCTGACGGCACGCGGCGCGTGCTCCCCTACCCCGACGAAGCGCTGCGCCGCGGCGGGATGGAGGAAGGCGACAGTGTCAAATTGACCGACGGCATCCTTCGCAAGGTATAATTTCCCCAAAACCAAAAGGGGCTGTTGCGTGTGCAGCAGCCCCTTCTATGTTTTTTACAAAGGTTATTCTTCCGTAGAAATATCGCGGCCAAAGTATTTTTCGCTCAATGCCTTCAGCGTGCCGTCGGCGCGCAGCTCGTCAATGGCGGCATCAATGGCCGTGCGCAGGGCGGCAGTCTCGTCACCCTTGCGCATCGGGATGGCGATCTGGTTCGCATCGTCGGTCAGCACGGCGATCTTCACATTCGCGTCGGGGTGCTCCTTCGTGTAATCGTAGAAGGTCATCTCGGCGTTCAGCGTCGCGTCGATGCGCCCGCTCAGCAGCAGCTCAAACGTCTGGTTCAGGTCGTCAACGCCCGTCACCGTCGCGCCGTACTGCTCGGCCAGCTCGGCGTAGGTGCTGGAGATCGTGTTTGCGGTCTTTTTGCCCTGCAGGTCCTCCAGCGTGTTGATGCTGTCGTCGTCGGCCTTGGTGATGACGGCGGTGCGGTTGAAGGCGTAGGGCGTCGAGAAGTCGTATTTTTCGGCGCGTTCGGGGGTGATGTCCACGCCGTTGACCATGATGTCATAGCGGCCCGCGTCCAGACCGGCCAGCAGGCCGTCCCACTCGCCCTCGACAAACTGCGGCTCAACGCCCAGCTTCTTCGCGATCTCGGTGGCGACCTCGACGTCGTAGCCGACGAGGTTGTCGTTTTCATCGTGGTAGGTCCAGGGTGCCCATGTGCCCTCCATCGCAACCGTGATGGTACCCTTGGCCCGGATCTCGCTCAACAGGTCGCCGGACGCGGCCTCGGCGGTGCTCCCGGCGGCGGATTCCGCTGCGGGCGCGGTGGCGGCGGCGCTGCTGCCGCAGGCGGTCAGGGCCAGCGCGGCGGTCAGGGTCAGGGCTGTCAGCTTGGTCAGGTTCTTCATTACAAAAGGCTCCTTTGCTTGTAGGTCTGCAAAAATTCTTTGGTGCGAGGCTGCTGCGGGTCGTTGAAGAACGCCTCGGCGGTGTTCTGCTCCACAATGACGCCCTGCTCCATGAACACCACGCGGTTGGCCGCGTGGCGGGCAAAATCCATCTCGTGGGTCACGACCAGCATTGTGCGGCCTTCCCCGGCCAGGCTGCGCATGACGGCCAGCACCTCGCCGGTCAGCTCGGGGTCCAAAGCGGACGTAGGCTCGTCGAAATAGATGATCTCCGGGTCGGCGGCCATGGCGCGGGCAATCGCCACGCGCTGCTGCTGCCCGCCGGAAAGCTGGCTGGGGTAGTAGTCGGCGCGGTCATCCATGCCGACCTTGACCAGCGCGGCGCGGGCGATCTCCTCGGCCCGGCGGCGCGGCATTTTGCGCGCGATGATAAGCCCCTCGGTCACGTTTTGCAGCGCGGTCTTGTTGGCAAACAGGTTGTAGTTTTGAAAGACAAACCCCGTGCGGCGGCGCAGGGCGTTGGCCTCGGCGTGGGTGACGCGGGCCAGGTCTACGCGCTGGTCGTCAAACAGCATCGTGCCGCCGTCGGACTTTTCCAAAAAGTTCAGGCAGCGCAGCATCGTTGTTTTTCCGCTGCCGCTGGGGCCTAAAATGGCGACGACGTCGCCCTTGTTCACGTCCAGATCGATGCTCTTGAGCACCTGCAAATCGCCAAAGGACTTGCGCAGATTTCTGATTTGCAGCATAGTTCAGCTCCTTTGCGCGCCCTTGCTGTTGAGGTACCGCTCGCCGACGGCCTGCAGGCGAGTCAGCACGGTGCAGAACAGCAGGTAAACCAGACCGACCTCAATGTAGAGGGCCAGCGGCTCATAAGTGCGGGCCACAATGCGCTGGGTCGTCATGAACATTTCGGTCACGGTGATGTTCGCGGCCAGCGAGGTATCCTTGACCATGGCGATCAGCGTACTGGCCAGCGTGGGGAAGGCCGTGCGCAGCGCCTGCGGCAGGATGATGCGGCGGATGATCTGTAAGTAGCTCATGCCGACGCACTGCCCCGCCTCCATCTGGCCTTTGGGCACGGATTCCAGCGCGGCGCGGATGGTCTCGGCGCAGTACGCGCCCTCGTTGATGGAAAAGACGAGCACCGCCGCGGGGAACGGCTCAATCAGGATGCCGACGCCGGGCAGGCCGTAGAACACAACGAACAACTGCACCAGCACGGGCGTGCCGCGGATGACCCAGATATAAAACCGGGCCAGCCGCTGCAAAACGGGCACATGGGCAAACTGCACCAGCGCCACCGCCACCGCGATGATAAGCGCCAGCGTGAACGAGATGGCGGTCAGCGGGATGGTGACGGTCAGGCCGGGCAGCAATATTTTACCAAAGGAATCCACAAGGATTCCCCACAGGCGTTCGGACATGAGGCGGGACTCTCCTTTTTTGGTTGGGGTTGCGGGAATATTTCCCACTAAAACGGTATGCTATGAGATTGTAGCACACTTTGCCGGATTTTGCAAGAGTGAAATTTGAAGTGAAGTTTAAGGTTGGAGCAGAAAAGCCTCTCTTGTCAAAGACAGACTCCCCCGTGCCGGGGGAGGTGGCGCGTAGCGCCAGAAGGGGAGCAGGTGGACGCCGCAGGTGGCCGGAGGGATTCTGACGGGCTATGCCCTGCACGCTGTCACACCCGCAGACGGGCAGGAATCCCTCCGCCTCGCAGGCTCGGCACCTCCCTTTGGCAAGGGAGGCTTTTCACCGCGGGGTGAGGGTGGGGGGATTGCACGGAAGGTTTGCTATGGCCGGAAGCTGGCACGGCGGCCAGAGGGCCGGCCGCCCTACGGTCCCCTTTTCCGGTAGGACGTAGGGCGGGGTGCCCCCACCCCGCCGAAGTTGGCGGCAGGCAGAATGCAACGGGATTGGCAGACCGTAGGGGCGGATTCCATATCCGCCCGTGGGCGTGTCCGTAATAGAAATGGAATTGAGTGAAACCACAAAAAAGCACAAAAAATCCCACCGCCGGATGGCGGTGGGATTTTACAATTTTTAACTATTTATCCAACAACGACGGTGGAATTGGCAAGCGTACCCTTCTTAGCAACAGTATAAGCACTGTTGGAATAAGTGCAGGTATAAGTACCGTTGATATAAACAACCGTCTTTACTTTACCAGAAGCATCATACGTGACAGTAAAGCATGCAGTATGTTTCGTCTCATCCAAGGTGTAAGTCTTGTTCGTCTCGTCGGCAGTAACTGTACCCAAAGCAGCGACTTCTGCATAATGCGCAATCTCGCCAACAGTCGGCTTGTTCTTGTCCGTCAACGTGCTATGGTCTGCGTAGAAGGTGGTGCCAACAGTCTGAGCACCCATAACGACCATGCGGCACTCTGCGGTAACCTTCTCCTCGTTCGCCTTGTCGATGTAGCCGGTCAGGGCTGGGATCAGCAGGGCGGCCAGGATGGCAAGGATGACCAGAACAACGATGAGCTCGACCAGGGTGAAGCCCTTCTTGTTCTTCATTTTGCGAATTTTCTCGAACATGATAAATTCCTCCAATAAATTCTATAAGGACTCCATGCGTCCTCATTTGTGAAAATATAATATCACATAATCTGCCAAATTTCAACAGCCTTATGTAAAAACAGCAAAAAACATTTTTTTGCTTCTATTTTCGATTTCCCACCGTTTTGCCTGTTGCACTCCAACCGCCTTGCCGTGGCTGCGCCTCTGCCGCCGTGCCGAATTTCATACATATTACCGTCATTTTTAAAAATCAGCTGTGCCGCCGCGCCAAAAGCCGCGGCCAGGACTGCCGCAATTGAAAACGCACATATATTGCGTTCATTTTATCTGTGCTGTCTCTGCCAGTGCGGGCGGCGGGGCGCATCGCGTATGGATTTCAGCGTATATAGGCCAATTTTACAGGCGGGCAATTTTTGTGCTATTTTGTATTTTTCCGTGTTCCCTCTCCCCTGCCCGGCTGCAGGGGTGCTTCCTTTGTGAACATACCGCAAATTCCGGTGCAAAAGTGTGGTATACTGCAAGATTTTGTGCTATACTGGATAAAAAATCAACACAGCCGGGCCGCGCCCGGCACAAAAGGGGCCACACATGAAAAACACCACCGAGGAAAAACGCGAGGCCATCCCCAACAGCGTCAGCCGGATGCTGCTGGCGGGCATTGGCGTACTTTTGCAGGTTTTATGGATCTTCTGGCTTGCCCTCAAGCTGAACGACTACTCCACCGCCATTCAGGTATGCACGTCGGTACTGACATTTTTGATTACGCTTCGTATATATGGGCTGCATATCAACTCCGCGTATAAAATTTCGTGGATCATTCTGATTTTGCTGTTTCCCATCTTCGGTCTGACCATCTATCTGCTGTTTGGCCGCAGCGGGGCCGTCAGCGTCATGCGCCGCCGTTTTGGCGAAAATATGACGATGCTGCGCCGGTATCACACACCCATTTTGCAGCAGCGCCGCGCCCTGCCCTACCCGGACCGCATCACCCGCAACCACGCCCGCTATTTGCAGGACCGCGCGGGCTACCCCGCCTATGACAACACCGATGTGACGTTCTACGGCGACACCTGCGAGGCTCTGGAGGCCCAGAAAACAGCCCTGCGCAGCGCGGAAAAGTTTATTTTCATGGAATACCACGCCATTGAGGACGCCTCCGCCTGGCAGGAGCTGGAGGATATTCTGGCCGAGCGCGCCGCCCACGGCGTGGAGGTGCGCGTATTTTACGACGACGTGGGCAGCATCGGGTTTATCAACAGCAAATTTGTCAAAAAGCTGGCGGGGCGCGGCATCCAGTGCCGCCGGTTCAACCCGGTCATCCCGATTTTGAACGTCTTTATGAACAATCGCGACCACCGCAAAATCACCGTTGTGGACGGGCGCGTCGGCTTTACCGGCGGCTACAATCTGGCGGAGGAGTACTTCAACCGCACCCACCCTTACGGCCAGTGGAAGGACAGCGGCATCCGGCTGGAGGGCGACGCCGTGCGCGGCCTGACGCTGATTTTCTTAGAGCTGTGGGGCGCAACGCAGAAGGCCGCGCCCGAGGTCGAGCGCTATCTGCCCGATGTGCCCTACACTGCGCGGGAGAATGCCGTGGTGCTGCCCTACGCGGACAATCCGCTGGACGACGAGGCCACCGGCGAGAACGTCTACCTGAACATGATCCGCAGTGCGAAGGACTACGTCTACATTACAACGCCCTACCTTATTTTAAGCGACGAGATGCAGCGCACACTGCGGCTGGCCGCGTCCAGCGGCGTTGATGTGCGGATCATCACGCCGGGCATCCCGGACAAAAAGCTGATCTTCTCGGTCACGCGCAGCTATTACGCCAGCCTTGCCAAGAGCGGCGTGCGCATTTATGAGTACGCGCCCGGGTTCATCCACGCGAAGCAATGCGTAGCCGACGGCACGGAAGCCGTTGTGGGTACGATCAATTTTGACTTCCGCAGCCTGTACCTGCACTTTGAGAACGCCTGCTGGTTCTGCGGCTGCAGCGCCGTGGCCGATGTGCGCCGCGATTTTGACGCGCTGTTCCCCGTCTGCCGCGAGGTCACGCAGGAGTACGCCGACACCCGCAGCCTGGCCGTGCGCGGCTGGGACTGCGTGCTGCGGCTGTTCAGCCCGCTGATGTGACGGGCTGTGCGCCGGGCGTGGCAAGTGGAATTTTCCCAAAGAAATCTGTACTATTCCACGTTGCAAACCGCCGCTGCGCGCCGTACAATAAAGACAAAATCATCCTGTGAGGTGCATACCAATGGAGCATATAGCATGGAAGGGCCGCATCAAGCCCGGCTGCAAAGCGGAATATCAGCGCCGCCACGCGGAGATCTGGCCCGAGATGGTCGAGGTGCTGAAGGCTGCGGGCATCTGCAACTACAGCATCTTCTACTGTAACGACGAGCTGTTCGGCTACTATGAGTGCGCGAAGGGCGTTGCCTACGCCGAGAAGGTACAGGCCGAAAGCCCCGTTGTGGACCGCTGGAACGACTACATGAAGGACATTCTGGAGCTGGAAATGGACCCCGTGACCGGCGCCCAGCCCAAGCTGGAGCAGGTGTTCCGTCTGGATTAAACGCGCATAAGACAGCAAAGCCGCCCGTGTCAGGCTGACACGGGCGGCTTGTGTTTTTATGGGCAGGTGCAGCGCAGGCGGTGCTGCCTTTAGGGGATTTACAACACGATGCGGAACGCGACGCGTTGCTCTCCTTCCCCGCTGACGCGGTAAGGCTCCTCCACATCGGTGCCCCAGCTGTCGATGCCGCCGACGCCGCGGGCTGCGCCCAGGATCGTCACGCTCGTGCGGCCCGTGGCGGGCAGCTCGGTGATGTGCTGGGCGGCCTCGATCTCCTGCGCGGTGTTGGGCAGTGCGCTGAAGGCAAACGGCGCGTCGGTCTGCTCAATCGTCAGCGCAGCCGCCGTCTGACCGCAGGCGTTGTGCTGCTCCAGCGTGAACTGACGGGTGCCCACATGCAGGCCGCAGTCCTGCGGGACGAGGGCCGGTTCAATGTGCGGCACCTCCTCATGGCAGCCAAAGACGCCGCCCTTGCAGCGATCCGGGTAGGTCTCGCCCGAAAGGCCGGTCCAGAGCGTGCGGGCCACAGGGGCAAACGTCTGGAATTTTACGCCGAAGCAGGGCAGCTCGGGCGCACCGGGCACGCCATGATAGACGGCCTCGACCAGCAGCGTGCCCTGCGGCTCCACGGTGTAGGTCAGCTCGGCCTTAGCGCCGGGCACGGTGGGCACGCCGTAGGTATAGCGCACCTGCACACCGTCGGCGGATTTCTGCAAGACCGCAAAGCCGAGGTTCTGCAGGTAGACATCCGCCGCCAGCCAGGCCGCCGCTCTCTGCGGGAAGCCGCAGCCGCGGTCATTGTCGGTGGCGGCGCGCCAGAACGCCGGGCGCGGGGCGCGCCAGAGCCACTCGCTGCCGTTGACGGTCAGCGACGACGGCCCGGCCTCGCCCGCGGAAAAGAGAATTTCAAACCCGTCGCCCCTGACGCCGAGGTTGCCGTCGCCCTCAGTCACGGTCAACGTGCCGGGCTTGCGGGCGGCCTGTGCTTTGGCCGCATCGCGGTCCGCCCGGGCGGCGGCTGCGGCGTTGCGGGCATCGTGGGCGGCGCGGCGGGCGGGGGTGTCGTACCAGTAGCGCATGGCGGGCTTCTCGGCACCGTCGGCGTAGACAATGCCGTTGCCGCTGAAGTTGTAATCGGTGTTGCGGTCCGCAAAGTCGCCGCCGTAGCCCAGCACGCTGCGGCCCAGCGCGTCGGTGTGCCGGAGCGCCTGGTCCATGTAGTCCCAGATGAAGCCGCCCTGGTACTGGTCGAACTCGTCGGCCAAGCGCACATAGCTCTCCATGCCGCCCAGCGAGTTGCCCATATCGTGCATATACTCGCAGAGAATGAAGGGCTTCTTCGGGTGGGATTCGAGATACTCGCGAATTTCCCACGGCTTGGCGTACATCCGGCTTTCCATGTCGCTGATGGCGTCGAACGCGCGGCAGTGGAACACGCCCTCATAATGCACGAGGCGTCCCGGGTCGTGGTCGTGGAAAAACTGCGACATGGCGAGAATATCCTCGCCCGCGTAGCTCTCATTGCCGCAGGACCAGATCAGGACGGCGGCGTGGTTCTTGTCGCGTTCAAACATGCTGCGGGCGCGGTCCACGACGCAATCCTTCCACTCGGGCAGGCTGCCGGGCACGTTCCAGCTCGGCTCCACCGCGCCGAGCTTCTGCCAGCTGCCGTGGCTTTCAAGGTTCGTCTCGTCGATCATGTAGATACCGTTCCGGTCACACAGGTCATACCACAGGCTCTGGTCGGGGTAGTGGCAGGTGCGCACGGCGTTGATGTTGTTCTTTTTGAATACGGCCATGGCGGCGTGCATGTCGTCGGCGTCGATGGCGCGGCCCCTGTCGGCGTTCCACTCGTGGCGGTTGACGCCGTTGAACACGACACGTTCCCCGTTCAGGCACATGACGCCGTTTATCATCTCAAAGCGGCGGAAGCCGATGTCGTAGGGCACAACCTCCTGCAAAACGCCGTCGGCATCGCGCAGGGTCAGTACGGCGTGGTAGAGCACCGGCGCTGCATGGCTCCACGGCTGGATGCCCTCGATCTCAATCGTATCGCCCGCGGCGGGGCCTTCGTAGACGGCGTAGCCCTCGGGGTCGGTCACGACGAGGGCAACCGACGCGCCGTCGGTCTCGCCGTCCAGCTTGACGAGGGGCGTCAGCAGGCCGGTGGTGTTGTCGGCGGCAAGGTCGGCCTTGAGCCAGATGTCGTTGATGTGGACCCTGGGCTTTGCGTACAGGTAGACCGAGCGGAAGATGCCCGAGAAGCGGAAGAAGTCCTGATCCTCGATCCAAGCGGCGCTGCTGCGCTTGTAGACCTCGACGCAGAGGCGGTTGTTCTCGTCCCGAATATACGGTGTCAGGTCAAATTCAGACGGGGTGAAGCTGTCCTCGGCATAGCCGACGAACTGGCCGTTGCACCACAGGTACATGGCCTGCTCCACGCCCTGAAAGCTGACGCAGACGCGCTGGCCGCGCAGGGACTCGTCCAGATCAAACTCTTTGACATAGCTGCCCACGGGGTCATCGTTCCAATCGACCTGCGGCGGGCGCAGGCAGCTGCGGCCATCCCACGGGTAGAGGGTGTTGGTGTACTGCAGCTGACCGTAGCCCTGCAGCTCAATGTGCCCGGGCACGCGGATCGTACCGAAGCCGGACAGGTCGGCGTCCGGCTGCCAGAAATCCGCCGGGCGGGCGGCAGGGTTGGCGCTCCACGCAAAGCGCCATGCGCCGTCCAGTGACTGGCGCAGCGATGTCAGGCCGCTTTCGGCCTCGTCCAAGGTGCGGCAGCAGAGATGGTCAGAGTGTGCGTCCAGCCGGTTCACGGCAAAGACGGTGGGGTCACTCAGCCAGCGAAGTTCAGGGGTCATAGGGATCTCTCCTTTACACAATCAGGTTCTTACCGTCATTCTGCCACAGGGCGCGCGGGGTGTCAATGGAAAGTTTCACGCAGATATTTTCCGTATTTTTTGCATCTTTACGGGAATTGTGCTGTGTTTAACACTTCGCGGCAAGATTTTGTGAGATTTTACGTTTTGTCTGGTGGCAGATTGTACGCTGCAGCACCAGATATAGCGGTGGCGGCAGGATTTTTGCGGGGTGGGTTGTTATAGTCGGCACACCTGGGGCGCAAAAAAAACGCCGCACCTTTTTGCAGGGGCGGCGTTTTGGGGTCATACTTCTTCTGTCTCCGCCTCCGCGGCGGTGCGCAGACGCTCCCGCACGGGGCGCAGGGCCTCGGGCAGAGCCTCGTCGGGCAGGTCGCTGACACCCTCGATGCTGCCGCGGGCGGCAGCGGTCTCATAGAACCAGCACTTGTAGTCCAGGGTGTCCATCGTCTGCTGCAATTCAGCCATGCGGGTCTCGAGCACGGTGCGCTGCTTGCGGAACAGCTCCAGCCGCCGGGCAATGGTCTCATCGCCCTGCATGGCCAGCTCGATGTATTCGCGGATGTCCTTGAGGGACATGCCTGTCTTTTTCAGGCATTCGATGATGCGCAGCCATTCGAAGTCCTTCTCCGTAAAAACGCGGATGCCGCCGGACGAGCGCCCGACGAAGGGCAGCAGCCCTTCCTTATCGTAATAGCGGATCGTCGATGCGGGCACACCCAGCCGCCGCGCCATCTCCCCCACTGTATAGGCCATGTGTTTTCCTCCTATGACTTAAACCCAGGTTTAACCTGTGTATCAGTATAGGACAAAAGGGCGGCGTTGTCAAGGCGGGCGGGGTCACCCGCGGTATTCTCCCCTCATCCGGCTGAACGGTTTCCTGTTCTTGCACACGCCGCGGGGCGTGCCGCCGCACCCCTGCCCGCTTTTCTTTTATAGGGAAGGCTTTTTCTATTTTTTATTGACAAACGCGCGGTTTGTTTCTATCATGTTCATATAAGCAAGGGAGGGACCGCCACTATGCTGACCTATAATATGGACGTGGAGGAACGCAGCACCTGGCTGCGCGCCACCCCCGGCGCGGCGGCGCTGGCACAGCCGTTTTACTGCACCGAGGCCGGCAACTTTTATGGCCGCGCCCATTTTGCCACAGCCCGCACCGATAAGGATAGCTTTCTGCTGTTTTATACGCTGTCCGGCTCCGGTCTGATCGAGCAGAACGACCAGCGCGTGGAGCTGCCCGCCGGCAGCGCCCTGCTGTTGAACTGCCGCACCCCCCAAAGCTACTGCACTGCCCCCGGGCAGGACCACTGGCACCACTACTGGGCGCATCTGGACGGCGCGGGCGTCGCCAATCTGGCCGAGGTACTGCAGCCGCAGGGGCGGCTGTCCCCCGTTACGGTCAGTCGGCTGGAAATGCAGCCGCTGTTTGAGTCACTGGCCGCCGAGTGGGAGCACGGCGCCGCCGCACAGATCGAGATCTGCCTGGCCCTGCACCGGATGCTGGCCCTGATGGCCCGCCAGCTGCTGGCCGGGGACGAGAGCCGCTCCAATCGCACCTTGATCGAACAGGCCGCCGAGTACATCCGCCAGCACTATGCCGAGCCGCTGTCGCTGGACAGCCTGCTGGCCCAGACGCCGGTGAGCAAGAGCTGGTTCCTGCGGCTGTTCCGCCAGTACATGGGCACAACGCCCTACAATTTTTTGCTGTCCACGCGGATCACACGCGCCAAGGAGCTGCTGGTGCTGACGGATTTCTCCGTCTGTGAGATCGCGCACCAGGTCGGCTTTGGGGATGAGAGCAACTTCTCGACCCGCTTTACCGCCATGGTGGGCCAAAGCCCCCAGCAGTACCGCAAAAGTGCAATGAAGCCCGCGGAAAACTGAATTAAGGAATTATGGGAAAGAAGGCATTTGTATGTTGAAAACCGAACGCATGGACCGTGTCCGTGCTGCCCTGCGCGCGCAGGGACTGACGCAGATGATCGTCTGCGACCCCAAGAGCGTGTGGTATCTGACCGGCGTCGCCGTGGAGCCCTATGAGCGTCTGCTGGCGCTCTACCTGCCCACCGAGGGCGAGCCGGTGCTGTTTTTGAACAGACTGTTCAATGTGCCCGAGCCGCCGTGCAGGACCGTCTGGCACACCGACACGGACAAGCCCGTGGCGCAGATTGCCGAGGTCGTGGACGCGGGCAGGCCGCTGGGCATTGACAAGGAGTGGCCCGCTAAGTTTCTGATCCCGCTGATGGAGACCCACCCCGGTATGCAGGTCGTGCTGTCCAGCGACTGCGTGGACGACTGCCGCGCCTGCAAGGACGCCGAGGAGCAGGCCCTCATGCGCGAGGCGTCCCGCATCAACGACGCGGTGAACGAGGCCGCGAAGCACTATATAAAGGCCGGCATGACCGAACGCGAGGTCGCCGAGTTTATCGACGCGCAGTTCCGTGCCCACGGCTGCGAGGGGCCGAGCTTTACGACGATCGTCTCCTTTGGTGCCAACGCTGCCGACCCGCACCACGAGCCGGACGACACCGTGTTAAAAGAGGGCGACTGCGTGCTGTTTGACATGGGCTGCGTGAAGAGCCGCTATTGCAGCGACATGACCCGCACCTGGTTCTGCGGCCAGCCCACTGAAAAGCAGGCCGCCGTGCACGATCTGGTACGCCGCGCGAATGAGGCTGCCGAGGCGCTCATCAAGCCCGGCGTGCGCCTGTGTGAGCTGGACGCTGCCGCGCGCGACCTGATTACGGAAGCGGGCTACGGCGCGTATTTCAACCACCGTCTGGGGCATTTCATCGGCCAGACCGACCACGAGAAGGGCGACGTCAGCAGCGCGAACACCGCCGTAGCCAGACCCGGCATGATCTTTTCGATTGAGCCGGGTGTCTACCTGCCCGGCGAGTTCGGCGTCCGCGTGGAGGACCTCGTCCTGGTGACCGAAACCGGCTGCGAGGTGCTGAACAGGAACGATAAGCATTGGGATGTGGTGGGGAAATAACTGCCGCCATCCCTGCCTCCCCTTGAGGGGAGGTGGCCCCGCAGGGCCGGAAGGGTGGCTGGCAGCCGACCTATAAAAGGGTTGCCGCGGCCCACCCCTCACCGCCTGCGGGCGGAGCTCCCCTCAAGGGGAGCCTAAAGAATTTCAGAGAGGTGTACGATTGAAAAAACATCTGTTCCGTATCATTGCCGTCCTGTCCGCCGCGGTCCTGCTGGCGGGCTGCGCGTCGTCGCGGCTGCGGCTGGGGGCTGCGGCTGCAGGCGGCGTGTACAATGCGTTTGGTACCGCCATGGCCGCCCAGAACAGCACCATCGAGGTCAAACAGACCGCCGGGTCCGCCGCCAACCTGCGGCTGCTGGCGGGCGGCTATTTACAGCTGGCCGTTGCCCAGTCCGACATGGCGCAGGATGCCTACGACGGCAGCGGCGTCTTTGCCCACGAGAGCACCGAGCGCAGCTTCAGCGCCGTGGCCACCCTGTATGAGGAGGCCGTGCAGGTCGTTGTCCGGGCCGACTCCGGCATTACGACGCTGGAGGAGCTGCAGGGCTGCACGCTCAGCGTCGGCGAGGAGGAATCCGGCACCGAGCAGAACGCCGGGCAGGTTTTGGCCGCCTGCGGCCTGAACAACCGCCTGGTACACACTGTAAACCTGAACTACACCGACGCTGCCGCCCGGCTGGCCGACGGCACGATCGACGCAATGTTCGTCACCGCCGGTCTGCACGCCGACGCGCTGGAGCAACTGGCCGAGACCTGCGCCATCCGTCTGCTCTCCGTCGATGGGGGTGTCGGTGCGCGGCTGCTGGCGGCCTACCCGGCCTACCGCGCCTGCGTTATCCCCGCCGGGACCTACGCCGGTCAGGGTGAGGACGTCTGGACCGTCAGCGTGCAGGCGCTTCTGCTGGCGTCGAACGTGCTGTCCGACGAGACCGTCCAAAGGCTGACTGCCCGGTATTTTGACAGCGTGGACGCCGTGGCTGCCGCCGTGCCGGTGCCGCTGGTGACCGACCCCGCCGTGGCCGCCGCGCAGAGCGTTATCCCCTACCACACCGGGGCCGCTGCGTACTACACCGCGCAGGGCATCACCCCTGCAGGGCCGGAGACGGGCGCGTCCCCTGAACAGGAGGCCGCCGCATGATCATCTCACTGGATATGTACCAGACGCTGTTTGCGGCGGTCTGCGTGCTGATGCTGGGCCGCTTTTTGAAGGCGCGCATCGGCTTTCTGGAAAAATTCTGCATTCCCGCGCCGGTCATCGGCGGCGTGCTGTTTGCCGTTTTCACCTGTCTCTGCTATGTGACCGGCATTGCCGAGTTTGAATTTGACGACATTTTAAAGGAAGTCTGCATGGTGTTCTTCTTCACCTCGGTAGGCTTTCAGGCCAACCTCAAGGTGCTGAAAAGCGGCGGCAAATCGCTGATCCTCTTCTTGGGGCTGGTCGTTGCGCTCATTTTGTGCCAGAACTTCCTCGCCGTCGGGCTGGCGGATCTGCTGGGCATCTCGCCGATGATCGGTCTGTGCACCGGTTCCATCCCGATGGTCGGCGGCCACGGCACGGCGGGCGCGTTCGGCCCCGTGCTGGAGGACTTCGGCGTTGCGGGCGCGACCACGCTCTGCACGGCGGCGGCCACCTACGGCCTGATTGCGGGCAGCGTCATGGGCGGCCCGACGGGCCGTCTGCTCATTGAGCGCCGCAAGCTGCTGGACACCGTTGTGCCCGAGGACGACAGCCTGCTGGTGGAGGAAGAAATCAAGCATGAGCGCCACACCAGCATGTACCCGGCTGCTGTGTTCCAGCTGATTATCGCCATCGGCATCGGCACGTTCATCTCCAAGGCGCTGGCCATGACCGGGCTGACGTTCCCCATTTATATCGGCGCGATGATCGCCGCGGCGTGTATGCGCAACATCGGCGAATTCACCCACAAATTCACGACCCACATGGGCGAGATCAACGACATCGGCGGCATCAGCCTGTCGCTGTTCCTGGGCATTGCCATGATCACGCTGAAGCTGTGGCAGCTGGCCGCGCTGGCACTGCCGCTCATCATCCTGCTGGCGGGCCAGACGCTGCTGATTTTCCTGTTCACCTACTTTGTGATTTTCAACATCATGGGCCGCGACTATGACGCTGCGGTCATTGCAGCGGGCGTCTGCGGCTTTGGCATGGGCGCGACGCCCAACGCCATGGCCAACATGCAGGCCCTGTGCGAAAAGTATGCCCCGTCGGTCAAGGCGTATCTGCTGATCCCGCTGGTGGGCAGTCTGTTTGCGGACTTCCTCAACAGTCTGGTCATCACCTTCTTTATCAACTTTATCTAATTGGGAGGTCCTTCTGATGTTCCGCAAGCTGCGCGAGGCGCTGAAAAAACAGCGCTACCGTGTCCAGAGTGACGAC
>ERZ827498.2014-NODE-2014-length-20741-cov-5.204244_pt1 | contig 20741 bp, 13 predicted proteins | sample MGYA00519865_ERZ827498 | MGnify/ENA primary metagenome ERZ827498 (study PRJEB31778, sample SAMEA3449328) | human gut metagenome | biome: human gut; feature: human-associated habitat; material: faeces | place: United Kingdom | collected 2010/2012 ...
ACTCGCTTCGCTCAAACAGCAGACGCTCCGGGCGCTCACTCCGGTCTCTTCGCTTAACGCTCGCCAGCTTAGGCCGAAGATAGAGCCTGACGGCTCTTTGGGGATGGCCGATACCGACATTTATGTAGCAGGCAGTATCGGCCATCCTAAGAGAAAGCGTAGCTTTCTATGAAAGGCCTAAGCGGACAGGAGTAGCCCAGACGGTTCAGCCTTGATCTTTTGGTTACTTTTGGATCAAGCCAAAAGTAACGGATAAATCATTAGAATCTTCCACCCGGAGGCGGCCCCATCGGACCGCCATGTCTCGGCCCTCTTCCGCCAGGTCCGGACACATCGTTCATGCTGGCTCCCCCTTTGAAGATACTAAAGCGGTAGATGAAGTGCACCATGAAGTAACTACCCAGTGTGTTGTATTCGGAGTCCTGTGTATAGCTGGCGGTTACGCTGCGGGATATGTTGCTGCGTTGTTTCAGTATATCGTATATTTTGAAACGGAGTGTCGCTTGGTTCCCTTTCAAGAATGATTTGGAAGCAGAGGCGTTCCATAACACTTCGTTCTGTTTGAAACCGTCTGAATAGCCGGAGTTTGTCGACCAGTTGATATCACTTTCCACTTTGAAATCGAGTGGAAGATAGATCGTTGTCGTTCCACCCACACCGTAGTTGAAGGTGTTCAGTTCGCTCTGTCCCTGGAGTGAGTTTTGTGTTCCGTTGTAACGGATGTTACCGTTCAGTCCGAGATCCAGATAGTCGGAACGGAAATCGATACCGGCGCGTTCCACCAGAGTCAGGTTCTTGTTCGTGTTCTTTTCGTCGTTGATAAAACCATTCTTGTTGGCGTATGAGGCCATTGTCATGGAGTTGATCGAGAATCTGCGGTTTTTGAGCGGCGTGTTGAACAGGACGCGAATGTTCCCATTGTAGTTCCCGTTTACGTTGTCGTAGGTCGTCATCTTTTTACCGGTATTGCCGACATAGACGGACTTGTTGACGATATCGTTGATCACATAGTCGAAATTCAACATTACCATCAAGGCTGTTTGCTTGTCCGGCACAAATTTCTGGAAACGGATGAACAGGTCGTTTGTGTAAGTCGGTTTCAGGTCCGGGTTACCCATCGTCGTATTCAGCGGGTCGGAGATGTCTGCCACCGGCTGCAACTGTGTCATGCTGGGTTGGCTGGTACGTCCGCGATAGTTGATGCGAAGGTTCGTGCGTTTGTCGAATTTGTAGTTGAAGCGAACCATCGGTGAAAGGTTCACCACGTTGCGCGACAATTTGGAGAGAACCGTATCGCCCACGAAGTTCTCGCTCGTACTATGGGACGGGTCTACCGTCAAACCGACCGTATAGTCATATTTTTCCCGGATAGCTTTGAAGGCGAGGCTGACCTGCTGGTTGATGAAGTTGTTGCGGTAGCTTTTGCTGTAAGCCGTGTCCAACAAGTTGTAATCTTCGCTTCCTTCTTCACGGGTATAAGAGTTTTTCAGAGATTCCTGTTTGTTTTGCCGGATGCTGTAGGTTGCTTGAATGAAGTTGTTGTGGCCGATCGGTTCTACCCAGGACAGGTAAGCCCGGTAGTTGAACCCTTTGTTGTCGTAGCGGAAGCGTTGATCCACCAGTTCGTTGTCCATCCCGTCAGCCATCATTAGATATTCGGTGTTCGAATAGTTCAGTCCCTTATTATAGGAATCGCTTAGTCCTCCTGATAGAGATCCGCTGAAAACACGTCCTTCACTGTTCAGTTTGCGGCTGAACTCCAGGCGGGCATTGAGTTTGTAGCCGCTTCCGTCGGAGAGATAATCGGATTCACCGATGTTGACCGTGTCGCGGTTTCCGCTCAGCGTGTTGAAGGTGCTCCCTTCACGGCTATGGCTGTTACTGTAACTGAAACTCGGACGGAATATGATCTGGGTGAGCGAGTCAGGTTTCCATTCCATACGGAGGTCGGCTGCTACATTGTCGCTGCGCGTGTTGCTGCTGTTGTTTTCGTTGTAGAAAGAAGTGCTGTCGCCCGGTAGGATATTCTGTCGGTTGCTCTTGCTGATCGCGTCGTTGTCGGAATGAGAATAACGGAGGTTGCCCCCGACCGTCAACTTCGGATTAAATTCTTTACTGAAGTTCAGGCCGATATTGCCGGATGTTGTGATCCCGTTGCCGGCTCCTCCGCCCCGACGTCCACGCGGTCCGCCCATCCCAGAGAACATACTGGAGGCAAGGTCTGAAAATCCCATATTATTCGTGTTGTTGATACCTCCCATCAAGGTCAGCTGATCGTTGTTGATGAAGCGGTTTACCATGAAGTTCCCTTCGTACCGGTCTTCGCTACCGTAACCGGCAAAAGCGTTTCCGAACCAGCCCTGCTTCATGCCGGGCTTGACAGTCAGGTTGATGACAGTTTCCTCTTCTCCGTCGTCAAATCCAGTCATTTTGGCCATATCGCTCAGTTTGTCCAACACTTGCACTTTGTCGATCATTTTCGATGGTAGATTCTTGGAGGCCACCTTGGGATCGTCGGAGAAGAACTCTTTTCCGTCAATCAGCACCTTTTTGATCTCTTTCCCGTTGACGGTGATCTTTCCTTCGCTATCCACTTCCACACCGGGCATTTTTTTCAGCAGGTCTTCCAGCATGGAGCCTTCCGTGGTTTTATAGGAATCGGCATTGTACTCCATCGTATCGTTGCGTACGGTTACTTCCGGTGCTTTCCCGATCACGACAGCTTCGCCCAATTGAATTGCCCCGTCGGTAAGCGCGAGTTTGCCCAACTTGACCGGATTGGTTTTCCCCGTAACACGCAGGGGTTGATAGAGCGGATCGAACCCGACAAACGACACGTGCAGTAGATAACTGCCGTTCTTGATGTTCTTGAGCATGAAACTTCCGTTGCGCGATGTGGCGACACCTCCGATCATGGAGCTGTCTTTGACACTTAACAAACGAACTGTAGCCTGTTCGATCGGTTCATTGGTCCCTTCCTCAATCACCGTTCCGGTGATGTCTACACCTTTTTGCGCATATGCAGGCATAATCAATAGAATTAAAAACAGAATAAAAAAATACCTTCCCGATTTCATAACTTTTATTTTATCTTATCTGATATTAAGTACGAAAAGATAGACACGGAAGTTTTCCGTAAGTTTAATAAGCTTTGGTTTGATTTTGATTTATTAACGAATGCGTTGTGCCTTACAGATTAGTATTGTTTTCCTTCTCTTGTCATCCATATGAAGTGTTAAAAATATTATCCGCTATAGTATTTCTATTTACTTATGGTTATTAGTCGTAACTAATGTTATGATGGTAACATTTTGTCAATATGCTTTTAGCCTAAGATATTTATCAGAAGCGGAAGATAATCTTTCAATTTAAAACGAAGTATCTTAAGTGCCTGCGATATTCTGTATTCGACGGTTTTTACCGATATTCCGAGTTTCTCGGCAATCTGCACATTCGTCTTTTCCCCGAATCGGCTCATGGCAAATGTTTCCCGATAGGTTTCGGGTAGGTTCTCGATCGCTTTCTGTATGTTTTCTGTCAGTTCATTCACGAAATAGTAGTCCGGGTCTTCAAACTGGTCTTTTATTTTCTCATATATCTGGTTATGGATACGTTCGTGGTACTGGTTTTTCCTGATCGCATTGAGGCAACGATGCTTGGTGGAGATAAACAGATAGGATTTCAAAGACGTCTCAATTACAAGATTTTCCCGTGTCTCCCAAAGAAAAAGCATTAACTCCTGCACAAGCTCTTCAGAATCATCATCAGAAATATATTGTGACGCATATTCGCAAAGGGGGGAGTAATACTTGATAAACAGCTGCTTGTAAGCATTCCGGTCTCCTTGTTGTAATAGTATTATTAGGTTATTTTCATCCATATTCCTTAAGCTTTGTAATAAAAAATAGCGTGAGAAATGTTTTGACTTATTAGGAACCCGAGGCTCTGGTATGCCTTATCCCCTAAATATGTCTAAATATCCCACATCTATAAGGACGTAGGCATTTAGTTATTACTTGGTGGATATTGAAATTTTCCAGATTTCGGATCCTAAGATAATATCTAAACGCTTCTACATTATATTGTATTCAATCTATCGAAAGACAAAAATACAAGAAAAAGTTATATAACGGAACTTTTTGTATTGAATTTGCTTAGGATTTTTTACAAAAGAGATGGAGATTTTTTACATAAAGTCGAGTCGTTTGAGGCAGAAAAGATAATCTATTGTAAATAGAAGAAAAAATAAAGTAAGAATATAGAGATGCTGTTTAGGGTATTTATCTCTTCTATTTGTCTTATAAATAGAATGAGAACAGAAAATACACATATATATGAACCGGATGGTTCTCTTTTATTGAAATACATCCGAAATACCGCTTCTGAAGAGGAGAGAGGAAAGGTTGAGTCTTGGTTGAAAAAAGATTCGAAGCATGAGAATATAATGTTACAGTTGGCTCGTATTTATCATATGATACGTACACAAGAGCGAATAAAAGAACGGAATGTATTAAAGGTGTACAAGAAGATACAAAAAAGTATTGAAGAAAAGTCGATAAATAAATATTATTTATGCTGGTCACAATTGAAGTATATATATTCAATAGCAGCTTCTATCGCTCTTCTTTGTGTATTTATTGGAGGTTATTGTATTTTAGAAGAACGTGAAAAAATATTGTCTTTTAATTTATTAAAGGAAAATGAATATCGAGAATGTAAAGATATTTTATTGATTACTGATGAAGATGAGGTGAGTATAAATAAAGATGATGTTTTTATTGAATATGATACAAGTGGAAAGGCTAATATAGAACAATTTGCATATAAATGTAAAAGAAATAGAATAGAGAAAAAAGTAGGAAAGGATGATTTGGTGCGAGTCGTTGTTCCGAAGGGAAAAAGAGTCAATATTATTTTTTCAGATAGTACGATAATGTATGTGAATGCTGGAACAACAGTTGTTTATCCAGCTGTTTTTAGTCAAGATAAAAGGGAAATATTAGTTGATGGAGAAGTTTACTTAGATGTGAAAAAAGCATCTTCATGGCCTTTTATCGTTAAAACTGAATTTTTTGAGATAAAGGTATTAGGTACACAGTTTAATGTATGTGCCTATAAAGGAGATCTTTCTGCAGCAGTAGCTTTGGTGAAGGGACAGGTGGAAGTAGAAACTATACAGGAAGAGAAGATGATTCTTTCTCCTAATCAATTATTAAAAATAGAGAATGGGGAAAAAACGATTGAAAAAGATATAGATATTTTCGGATATATTTGTTGGGTACAAAATCTAATGCTTTTAAAGAACAATAAAGTAGGAGAGGTTTTTGATCGACTTGCCCGTTATTATGGATGTAATATTATCTATGATGGGAGTATTGAAAATTTATTAGTGTCTGGTAAATTAGATTTGCAAGACGATGTTAAAGATGTGATAGAAATGGTTTGCCAGTCTGTTTTTTTGAGATATGAAATAGATGATAAAAACAATATTTTAATTTTAAAGTAGGATGCCTATGAAATGAGATGTATTGATTAGAGGCTAAGTTTCTATAGTAAGATAGAACTTGATTTGGAACTTTGTGTTAAATCTATAATTGTTGTTATAAAAAAAACGATGTATGAAAAAAAGTGAAAAAATCGATTTTAGCACATGCATTGTAATTAAAATCATGTGTTTAATATTTTGTTTAGTGATTTTTGAGACGATACCATTACGGGCAGAGACTGGTTTTGATTATGTAGAGACGGTGAGATTAACTATACATATGCACAATAGTGTGAGAAATGTTATTTCTTATATAGAGAAAAATAGTGAATATGTTTTTCTTTATCATGAGGAAAATATAAATTTGGATAGGAAGGTTAAGCTGGATGTTAATAACGAAACGCTAATTCCGATTTTGGATAAATTGTTTAGGGGGACAGATGTCGAATACTTAATAAAAAATCGTCAGATTATTATTAGGAGGAATAGTACATTAGTTAAAAACAACAAGAGCTTAATTGTTTCTCAAGAGAAAAAAAACTTGACTGGAAAAGTCTTGGATGATAATGGAGAACCACTACCAGGAGCTGCTATTGTTGTAAAAGGTAGTACGCGTGGGGTTACGACTGATTTGGACGGTTCTTTTGATATAGAGGTGTTGCCGAGTGAAATTCTTGTATTTTCTTTTTTAGGAATGCAAGATCAAGAAATAAAAGTAGGAAATCAGACACAACTTGTAGTGAAGATGCTTCAACAGGCAGACGAGTTGGAAGAAGTAACGGTTGTTGCTTTTGGGAAGCAAAAAAAATCTAGTGTGATTGGCTCGATTTCAACGGTTACAGCAGAAGAACTTAAAGTACCTGTAGCAAAGATCAGCACTAGTCTTGCTGGACAATTGGCTGGAATTGTTGCGGTTCAGCGTTCTGGGGAACCTGGTGCTGGAGCTGATTTTTGGATTAGAGGGGTAAGTTCTTTTGGTGCCAATACGACCCCCTTAGTATTGGTGGATGGTATCGAACGATCCATGGATTTGGTAGATCCAGAGGATATCGCATCGTTTTCAATATTGAAAGATGCAACAGCTACAGCATTGTATGGAGTTCGTGGGGCAAACGGAATCGTTTTGATTACTACAAAAAGGGGAAAAGAAGCACCTCCAACTGTTAATGCCCGTGTGGAATATGGTGTTTCTCAGCCAATTCGTATACCTAAATTGGCAGATGCAGCTCAGTGGATGGGATATTATAATGATATAACTTTGTCGAGTGGTGGACAACTTACTTATCAGCCTATGACTCAAGAAAAATATTTGTCAGGATACGATCCGGATTTCTATCCTGTTGTGGATTGGATGGATATGATTTTTAAAAATTCATCGACTAATCTTCGTGCAAATGTCAATGTAACAGGTGGAGGGAAAAGGGTACGTTATTATGTTGGTGGTTCTTATTACAATGAGGGAGGTGTTTTTAATCCTGCAGATAATCTTCGTTTTGACCCACAGGTAAAATATCAAAAATTCAATTTCCGTGCGAATGTGGATATAGATATTACAAGTTCGACGGAGTTAGGTATTTCGATGTCTAACCAATATGAAATCAAACGGCGTTTAGGAGTAGATATGGCAACAATGTATAATAATGCTCTTTCGGTACCGCCTACGGCTGTTGTACCGATCTATTCAGATGGAACATTGGCGAGGCCAGATGTTGGTGCTAATCCTTATTTGGATATGAATTATACAGGTTTTTCACAAGATTTTTATAATAATGCACAATCTTTGATTAGTTTGACGCAGGATTTTTCGGAGATTGTTACTCCCGGATTAAAGTTCAATGTTAAATTTTCTTGGGATGCTCGTAATGAGTCGACAGAAGATAAACGAATGTCCCCCTCGACTTATATCGCTACAGGACGTGATGAGAATGGTAATTTGATCTTCAATAAAAACAGGGACGGTAATGACTATATGAAATTGGCTGTTTCTAACAGAGGTAGCCATTCGATGAATTTGGAATCATCGTTTACATATGAAAATTTGTTTGCGGAGAAACACCGTGTTAGCGGTTTAGCTTTGTTTACTATGCGAGAGTATAAGGATAATTTCCCTGGTTCTGATTATATCAAATCTTTCCCTCAAAAGAATATTGGTATTGCAGGAAGAGCTACCTATTCTTTTATGGATAAATATTTTGCAGAATTTAATTTCGGCTATAATGGTTCTGAAAATTTTGCACCCAATAAACGGTTTGGTTTTTTCCCTTCTGGTGCATTGGGATATATGATTAGTAATGAGGATTTTTGGCAACCAATTTCGAACGTGATCAATCATTTGAAGTTTAAAGGGTCGTATGGAGAAATTGGAAATGACAAGATCGGAGGAAATCGTCGTTTCGCCTTTAATTCAGAAATGAATACGAATATCGGAGGTTATAATTTTGGCCGTGATAATATTCAATGGATTGCAGGTATTGCTACCGGGCATCCCGGTAATGATGCGGTTTCTTGGGAAACCGCAAAAAAGGCAGATGTAGGTTTGGAACTGGGTTTATTTAATCAATTAAGATTGAATGTAGATTATTTCTATGAAAAGAGAGAGGGTATTTATATCCAACAGCAGAGTGTTCCTTCTGTTGTTGGTGTAAATGTGACCCAATATGTTAATTTGGGGCGTATGAAGAATCAAGGATTTGATATGTCTTTGGAATATGAGACTCAAATTGATCAAGATTGGTATATTTCTGCACGAGGTAATTTTATATTTAATCGTAATAAACGTTTGTATGACGATGCTCCGACACCTATGTGGACTTATCGTAGTAATGCTGGTTTCCCACAAGGACAACTTAGAGGCTTGATAGCTATGGGATTATTTGAATCTGAGGAGGATTTAGCGAATAGTCCTCAACAAACTTTTGGTGAAACACGTGTAGGTGACATTAAATATAGGGATATTAATAGCGATGGAATTATTGATGATAATGATGAGGTTGCTATAGGGTATACTACTATTCCGGAAATTAATTACGGATTTGGAGTGAGTACTCGTTGGAGAAACTTTGATGTTTCTGTCTTTTTCCAAGGTGTGGATCACGTTTCTCGTGTTATAAGTGGTAGCAATTTGTATGGACAAAGTGGTTCAATTTTGTATTACGGGCAAATTTTTGAGGATGTGGCAGAAAATAGATGGAGTGAATTTTCGCGTGATCCAAATTCGAAATATCCTCGTATGTCAATGACCTCTAATGCAAATAACTCCCGTTCTTCTACATTTTGGTTACGTGATATGAGTTTTTTGCGTTTGAAAAATGCGGAGATCGGTTATTCTTTGCCAAAAAAATTTAGTAAAAAAATGGGACTTTCTACACTTCGTTTTTATGTGCAAGGTGTTAATTTGTTGACATTTAGTGGATTTAAACTGTGGGATCCCGAATTGGATACAAACTATGGAAATACTTATCCTCAGATGAGAAATGTGACATTGGGTATGAATCTTAATTTTTAAATGGATAAATCATGAAAAAGACGATATATAAAATATGGCTATTTTATTTTTTTGTTGGGTTTATAACTTCATGTGATTATTTGGATGTTGTTTTGGATAACCAAATGACACAGGAAGAGGCATTTAGTAAACGAGAAACAACGGAAAGGTATTTAGCTCATATATACGATTATTTACCGAATACATATGATTGGCTGTCAGATGCAGGTAGTGCTGTGCCTCGTAGTGATGAGGCTCTATTTTCTTGGTATTCAGGTGTTAGTCATTTGGTTTTTAATGATGGAACTTGGGGAGTGACTACTGGAGCTTTCAATATTTGGAAAGGAAAATATGAGGCAATTAATCAGGCTACGGTTTTTATGGATAATGTTGACCAGTGCTTGGATTTGACAGAGGAGGTGCGGACGCGTATGAAAGCGGAAGTTCGTTTTCTCAGAGCTTATTTTTATTTTGAGCTTGTTTGTCAATACGGGCCTGTTTTTGTTTGGGGAGATAAGACTCCGGATATAATGCTACACGCGGAAGATGTGGATCGGCATCCATTGGATGTGAATTTGGAATTTATAGAGAATGAATTTGATAAAGCGATGGCTGATTTGCCCATGACAATAACCGATCCGATGTGGCAAGGACGTATTACTAAACCTATCGTGATGGCTGCTAAATCTCGTTTGTTGTTATATGCTGCAAGTCCGTTGTTTAACGGATGCTCTCTTTATTATGGCCTAAAAAATAAGGATGGAGAATTTTTGTTTCCGCAATCTCCAGATCCTTCAAAGTGGGATAGAGCAGCAAAGGTTGCAAAAGATGTCATAGATTTGAATATGTTCTCTTTGTATGAAGATAAAACGGAATCTGATCCATTCCGGAAAGCTATCAAGTCGTATCAAGGAGTTGTCTTTGAAGAATGGAATAATGAGGTTATATGGGGGTGTTGGCAGACCGATGGATTTCAGTTAAATGTACGTAGTCTACCTCCAAGAGTTGTGAAAGAAGGTTATGGAGGCTTTGCGCCATCTATAAAATTAGTTGATACCTATCCGATGGCAGAATCTGGTCGTTATCCTATTTTGGGATATAACGCAAATGGTAGTCCTATTATTGATGAAAAATCTGGATATTCAGATTCTGGTTTTACGGAGAATTTTGAACATCCTTTGGAAAATAAGGCTAGTGGATATACTACAATCAAGGCTCATAATAGCTGTGTAGGGAGAGATGCTCGCTTTTATGCTTCGATTTTAGCAAATGGGTTTAATTTTTATAATACTTATAAAGGGATAAAGCTGGTTACCTTTTTTAATGGAGGAACTTCTTCTTATTTAGGGTCAGGTGATTGCGTTAAAGTTGGTTACTTATGGCGTAGGATGACAGATCCTCAATTAGATGTTGAAAATGGTAATTGGGGACGGATTTTTTGGCCTTATTACCGTCTTGCAGAAATTTATCTTAATTATGCAGAAGCTTGTAATGAGAAAAAAAATCGTAATGAATCAGAAGCATTGAAATATGTCAACTTGATTCGTGCTCGTGCTGGTTTGAACAAGCTAGAAGAGGCTTATCCAGAAGTGATAGGAAATCAAGAGTTGTTGCGTACGCTGATTCAGAAGGAACGGATGGTTGAATTGGCATTTGAGGCACATCGTTATTATGATGTAAGACGTTGGATGATTGCTGAAAAGGAAATGTCAGGGGCAAATTGGTGTAGGAATGTAATGTCTACAACCTATGAAGGTTCTTGGGAACGTACAGATCAGGTTTGGACAACACCACGTGTTTTTCAGCCGAAACATTATTTTTTCCCAATTAATCAAGCTCAACTGAATGAGATGAAGAATATGACTCAAAATTATGGTTGGTAATTAATAAAAGAATGTATTATGAAAAATATATATAGTTATTTGCTTTGGTTCATGTTGCTTGTTATGTCTTCTTGTAATCAAGATTATTTAAATGAATATATGGTTGAAGATAAAATTTATTTGAATGAGGCTGGGCTGAACACTCCGACGATCTTTAATTGGGGTACGTATACTTATGATTTGTATGTAATAAAAGGAGGCAAGGGAGGACAAGGTGCGAAAGTACGTCTTGTTGTTGATGAAACTGTGTTATCTGATTATAATAAGACGAATGGGACTTCTTATAAAATGATGCCGAAAGGAGGTTATGTATTAAAAGATGCAGAACTTTCTTTTGGAAAGGAAGACTATCGAAAGGCTTTTAAAATAGATTTTAATCCGGAAACGATCCTTTTATGGAATGCAGAAGCGGAAAAACAATATGTCTTGCCCTGTCGTATGGAGATTATTGATAATTCAATCGCTATTGCAGATGAGGAAAAAATGTCTGTTATATTATATCCAAATGTGAGTGAGCCTTATTTGAAGTTTTCAAATTCAGGATTGATGAGTCCGGGAACTTCGTTCGTACCAAGTTCAGATGATGAGTTTCTTTTTTATACAAAAGTGCAAACAAATTATTACAACCAATGGGATATGACGTATACTTTGGAAGTTGATCCAAAAGCATTGGATGTTTATAATAAGGAGAATAAAACAGATTATAAACTTCTTCCAGAGACAGCATACGAGTTCAACCAGTCTTTTTGGAAAATTCCAGCAAAATGGGATGAACAATATGTTGAAATAAAGTTGAAAAAGAGTGGATTGATCTCTGATGGTGGAGATAACCTGTTTGGTAAATATGTTCTTCCAATACGTATTGCGTCAGTTTCTATGCATAAAATTGATCCGGATGCAGATTTATTGTTATATGTTGTAACTTTTGAAAATAATGATTGAATAAAATTATGATAGTTAGGAGAAGATTTATAAAAAGTTTGGTGGCGGGGGGAATTTTATTGCCTTCTATCCCTCAATTCTTATTAGGAGTTGAAAAGGGAATGGATCATTCGTTTTCGTCTATTTCAGATGGTTCAGATATGAAAGAGATTCGTATTGCATTGATTGGAAAAGGAGGAATGGGAACTGCTGATACTAATACAGCATTGTCTGTAGGTGGAGTGAAATTGGTTGCTGTTTGTGATTTGTATGATGCTCGTCTAAAATTGGCAAAAGAACAATGGGGAGATCATCTTTTTGTAACGAAAGATTTTCAAGATATTCTTCGCCGCAAGGACGTTGATGTTGTTCTTATTGGAACTCCAGATCATTGGCATCAGCCAATAGCTATAGCGGCGATGAAAGCAGGAAAACATGTTTATTGTGAAAAACCAGTTATCCATAAAATAGAAGAGGGAAGAGAAATGGTTGATGCTCAGCGTGCTAGCGGTTCGTATTTTCAAACAGGAAGTCAGGGTATGGCATCTTTGGGAAATAGGAAAGCCCGCCAGTTGGTTCAAGCCGGGATTATTGGAAAAGTCAATTTTGTGGATGGACAATTTACGGGAGGTCCAGGAACTTTGGGGTATTATCCGATTCCGGAAGATGCTTCGGAAAAAACAATTTGGTGGAAACAGTTTATAGGGAATGCTCCTAAACACGATTTTGATGCTCAACGCTTTTTTTATTGGAGAAATTGGAAAGATTATGGAACTGGGATTGCAGGGGATTTGTTTGTACATGTTTTAGCAAGTTTGCATTTTATAATGGATGCTATTGGTCCGGAAAAAATTTATACAACGGGAGGAATACGATATTATATAGATGGTTGTCGTGATACACCTGACATAATGCTTGGATATTTTGATTATCCAGACCGAAACGGTATAGGAGCATTTACTGTTCAATTGGGTGCTAATTATATAGATGGTGTCTCAAAAAAATGGGGAAGTATGGATTTTCGTATTGTGGGATCAGAAGGAACTTTAGATGTCGCGTGGGATAAGGTCGTTTTAAAAACTTTCCGTCCAATGGATATCCAATCGTTGAATACATTGAAGAAAATTGGACAAGGTATAGATACCCCTGTTCAAAAAACAAAGACTGAGTATGTTTTTGCAGCAGAGCCTAATTATAGAGGTGGGCATTATGATCATTTTTACAATTTTTTCAACGGTATTCGAAATAAGACTCCTCTGGTTGCGGATGTTCTGTTTGGTGTTCGTTCTGCTGCTCCTGCATTGTTGAGTTATGAAAGCTATGTGCGTGGTGATGTTATTTATTGGGATGCGGAGAACTTTAAAGAAATTAAAAGAAAAAAGTAAATTATTGTGGTATGAAGATAGTGAACATTATTGTAATATTATTGAGTGTTTGTTCTAATTTTTGTGCATGGGGGCAACAAAAGAATGTAAATCAACTTTCAAGAGAAGAAGAAAAAGATGGTTTTCAATTGCTCTTTGATGGGCAATCGTTGAATAATTGGATTAATAATGCAGAAGAATATTTTGTGGAGGATGGATGTATCGTAAAAAAATCTTCTGGATTTGGAAATCTTTATTCGAAAGAAGAATTTGGAAATTTTATTTTACGTTTTGAATTTCAATTGACTCCAGGTGCAAATAATGGGTTAGGTTTGCGTCATGTTGTTATGCCTAAAGATAAAGGTTATTTGGGCATGGAGTTACAAATTTTAGATAATGAAGACTCTCAATATAAGGATTTGAAACCCTATCAGTATCACGGTGGATTGTATAATTACGTTCCGGCTAAGCGTGGATATCTCAAACCAGTTGGAGAATGGAATGTTCAGGAAGTAATAGCTGATGGTGCCCATATAAAGATTATTTTAAATGGCTTTGTTATTTTGGATACGAATTTGAAAAAAGTTACACAAGGTATACCTGTTGAAAAAATACAACCGGGTCTGTTACGTTCTAAAGGGCATATTGCTTTTTTGGGACATGATTCAACTGTGCGATTTCGTGCAATTAGGATTAAATCGATTGTGGAATAATAATATCTGAATAAGAAAACTTTAAATTTGATTTAGCATATGAATTTGGTAAATAGATTGATGATCGGTCTCTATTTTATTAGCTTTTTGCTTTTTTTGAATTCTTGTGAGACAAAACAGAATGTTCTTACACCCGAAGAAATCGCAGACGGCTGGCAACTCCTCTTCGACGGCAGAACATTAAACGGCTGGAAAGATTACAACGGAACAACCCTGACACAACCCTGGCATGTGGTTGACGGATGCATCCAAGCAAAAGGAGACGGTAGCGACGCGAGTGGTTATATCGTAACCGACAAGCAGTATGAGAACTTCGAATTGTCTTGGGACTGGAAATTGTCCAAAGGAGGCAACAGCGGTATGCTATACCATGTAGTCGAACGTCCCCAATTCGCAGTTCCATACGTCACGGGACCGGAATATCAGTTAATAGACGAACCTAACTTCCCCGAACCACTGGAAGAATGGCAGAAGTTGGGTGTCGACTACGCCATGCACCTCCCCGACAAGGCAAAAATGAAAGTAAACCCGCAAGGAGAGTGGAATAATTCAAAGATCGTATTCGACAACGGACATGTAGAACATTGGTTGAACGGAGTCAAAATCCTAGAATTCAAAGCCTGGACTGACGATTGGTATGCAAAGAAGAACAGCGGTAAATGGGCAAACGCCCCAGAATACGGCTTGGCCAAGAAAGGTGTCCTTTGCCTGCAAGACCACGGATACCCTGCTTCTTTCCGTAACATCAAGATCAAAGAACTCCCCCGCAAGACAAAAGAAGTGACGCTATTCAACGGTACAGACCTAAAGGGATGGGAAGCCTATGGCACGGAAAAGTGGTATGTAGAAGATGGTTTGCTGATCTGTGAAAGCGGTCCGGACAAGAAATACGGCTATCTGGCTACACGCGATTACTATGACGACTTCGACCTGACGGTTGAATTCAAACAGGAAGCAGACGGAAACTCCGGCGTATTCATCCGTTCCTTTATCGAAGAGGATGTTAAAGTAAACGGTTGGCAGGTTGAAGTAGCTCCCAAAGGCCATGACACTGGCGGCATCTATGAATCATACGGACGCGGCTGGTTGATCCAAATCCCGGATGAAAAAGAAAATATCCTGAAAGAGGGTGACTGGAATACCATGCGTATCAAAGTACAGGGAGACAATGTCCAAACTTGGTTGAACGGTCAAGAGATGGTCAACATCAACGATGAAAAGATCGGAGCCGGACAGGGACGCATTGCTCTGCAAATCCATGACGGAGGCGGTATCAAGGTTCTCTGGAGAAACCTGAAAGTAAAAACATTATAAATTGGACATAAAATATAGTTTTTAATTGTTTGTTTGTTTACTTTGATTTAAAGAAATGTTATGAAAAATGTTTCAAGAAGAAGTTTTTTGAAAGTCAGTTCTGCTATGGTAGCAGGACTGACCATTGTTCCCAGCTCTATACTTGGCAGGGGGGCTGGACATGTCGCTCCGAGTGATAAACTGAATATAGCCGGTATTGGTGTGGGAGGTATGGGGCGTCGTAATTTAGCTAATATGAGTACGGAAAATATCGTTGCACTTTGTGATGTCGATTGGCATTATGCAGATAAAACTTTTAAGGATTATCCGAATGCTATACGTTTTAAAGATTGGCGTGTTATGTTTGATAAGATTGGTAAGTCAATTGATGCAGTCATGGTTGCAACCCCAGATCATACGCATGCCGGAGTGACTGCTCACGCTATTACATTGGGTAAACATTGTTATACCCAGAAACCACTTGCGCATTCTGTTTATGAATCTCGTTTACTGACAAAATTAGCTAAGAAATATAAAGTCGCTACTCAGATGGGAAATCAAGGAAATTCTTTTGATTGGTGTCGTCAGGTTGCAGAATGGATACAAGCAGGCGTTATTGGTGATGTACGTGAAGTACATTGTTGGACGGATCGTCCGATTTGGCCTCAAGGATTAATGAAGCCCAAAGATGAGTTTGAATATCCGAAAAATTTAGACTGGGATCTTTTTATTGGTCCAGCACATAAACGACCTTATAACCCTGTTTATACACCATGGAATTGGCGTGGTTGGTGGGATTTTGGAACAGGTGCATTGGGTGATATGGCTTGCCATATTATGGATCCACTCTATTGGGCACTTGATTTAAAATATCCAACTAGTGTTATCGGGAGTTCTACATTGTGCAATTTGTATTCTCCACCTCATGCTCAAACTGTAACATATACATTCCCTGAACGTCCGGCAAAAGGTAATGTGAAAATGCCTGAGGTAAAAGTGTATTGGTATGATGGAGGATTAATGCCACCTCGTCCAGAAGAGTTGAAAGATGGGCAAATGATGGGAGATGAAAATGGTGGAATTATATTTGTTGAGGCGAAGGGAAAGATTATGACTGGTTGTTATGGGATGAATCCAACTTTGTTACCGGTTTCAGAGATGGAACATTTTGATCAGCCAAAACCTACTTTGGCTCGTGTAAAGGGAGGAAATGGAAATATTTGGTCGACTAATGCTCATGAACAAGATTGGATTCGAGCCTGTAAGGAATCTCCGGAAAATCGGATAGAAGCTTCTTCTAATTTTCAGTTTTCAGGTCCGTTTAATGAAATGGTGGTAATGGGGATTCTTGCTGTTCGGCTATCAGGTTTATATGGATTGCATCGTGAATTGCGGTGGAATAGTGAGAACATGCGTTTTACGAATATTTTTTCAGAGGATAAAATAAAGATAGTGACGGTAGATGATTTTAAAGTGATAGATGGAGATCCTCGTTTTGATCGTCGTTTCGCTGAATTGAATGCAGTAGAAATGGCTGATGAATGGATTAAACACACTTATCGTAATGGCTTTTCTTTACCGGAAATGCCAAATGATTGAACTATAATAGATGAATTATGAAGAAGTTATTTGATATTTTTTTGTTTTTTGTATGTTTTCTTTCTGTTACTTTTATAGATGCACAAACGATTGCTGAAAAGAATGGGTGGCGTTTGGGAATACAGTCGTATAGTTTTCACCGTTTTTCATTGATAGAGGCATTGGATAAGACCAAAGAGCTCGGTTTAAAATATATTGAAGTATATCCGGGACATAGGTTAGGGGGGAAGTGGGGGAATCGAGTTTTTGACTTTAATTTGGATGTTCAGAGCCAAAAAGAATTGAAAAAGCTGGCGGCTTCAAAAGGTATAAAGATAGTTGGTATTGGGGTTTATGTTGCGGAGAAATCTTCTGATTGGGAAAAAATGTTTCGCTTTGCCAAAAAGATGAAAATGGATTTTATAACTTGTGAACCTGCATTTGGCGATTGGGATCTTGTAGAAAAATTATCGAAACAATATGGAATTTCTGTATCAGTACATAATCATCCTCAGCCATCTGATTATTGGAATCCTAAAAAATTGTTGCAGGTAATATCTAATCGCAATCATTTACTTGGTTCATGTGCAGATGTAGGGCATTGGAGTAGAGAAGGGCTTGATCCTGTAGAAAGCATGAAATTGTTAAGTGGACGTCTTATATCCCTACATTTTAAAGATATAGCTGCAAAAAAAAATAGAGAAAAAGAACAACATGATGTGATTTGGGGAACAGGTATATTGGATATCAAAGGAATATTGAATGAATTAAAAAAGCAGAATTTTAAAGGATTATTTTCTATAGAATATGAATATAATTGGGAAAATTCTATTCCTGATATCAAAGAATGTATTCTTTATTTTGATAAGGTTACCTGTGATTTGTTTGATCGAAGTAGTGATTGATTTATTTAAAAGTAGGAATAGGTCATAAAGTTCCCTCGAATAAGGAGATAAACAACTCTACATTCCCGTTCGGGTTTCGTGGAATCTTGGGGCTATGCTTGTCTAATATCTAGGGCTCCTAGGTTTCTACATCCGTAAAGATACTTTTTAAGTTTTTACGGCATTGTTTGAATGTTATTTTAATACTATACATCTAATATTTTTGTCGCTATGTTATTATTATTCAGTCAAATATTTGATCAAGTTATATCGAAGTCATCTTATTTATCTGTTTTCATTATCGATGACAATACGAAGGTAGGACCTCGTTATAGGCAGGAATACAGTTTCGGGAATATCGGCGAATATCGGTGCGGAAACGGGAGGAAACAGGTAGAATATAGGTGCCATTATGTTTGGAAAATCAGTAATTATTGCTTATCTTTATAGGACAATGAAACGATGGGGATTATGATGTAGAATGGGTTCGAAGTCAAGAGTTATGGGTAAGCCTTGAAACAAGGGACTTCTGCGTACGAAACAAGGGACTTTGGTGTGTCAAACCATGGAGTTCGGGAGGTGAAAGACCGGACTTCCGGATGCGAAAGAAGGGATTTTTCTCGTTCCTGTCGTGTCTTTGCTGGTTTAAAGAGGGGCAAGGAAATGAGCTTATATATATTAATATATTTATTTTAAGATGTAGGATTGAACCATAATGAACGGAAAACCTCTGTAAGCCACTTGTAATGAGTTGTTTATATTGTGCTATTGACTGCACCGTTTTTATTTGGAGGTAAAATGTTTGGTTTAAACAGGCTCTAAGATGTTGTTTTTGAGATATAATTATTTCGGCTATCGGATAAAAAGATTAATTTTGTAGCTCAGTGTGATGTTGTTGTCGCATTGAGCTAACTTTAAATTCGGACATTTATGAAATCAAGTCTTCTTATTTCCCTTTGTTTGGTATTTCTTTGTTCTTGTCAGGAACTCCCGATAGAAGAATATGCCGTGATCCCCCAACCGGCGGAAATCGCCTACACTTCCGGGTTTGTCAAATTGAAGAGCCAGCCCGTTGTCGCCTATCCTTCGGAGCTGGCGAATGAAGCGCAACTCCTTCAATCCTATCTGTCTTCCGACTTTTCAGTCGGAGCCGTATTGAATGAAGGTGGCGGGAAGGCGGATATAACCTTACAGTTGGACCCGACTGTTTTGCCGGATAAAAAGGAAGGCTATGTTTTGGACGCAATATCCGGGAAGGTCATGATAAAAGCCAATTCACCGGCCGGTATCCTGAATGGTGTTCAGACTTTGAGGCAGGTGATCAAAGAAAAAGACGGCAAGTTGATGGTACAGAAGGCGATCGTTACGGACTACCCTGCTTTTTCGTGGCGTGCCTTTATGTTAGACGAAGGTCGTTATTTCAAAGGCAAAGAAGTGGTGAAGCAGCTGTTGGATGAAATGGCAGACCTGAAAATGAATGTCTTCCACTGGCATCTGACCAACGATCAAGGATGGCGTATCGAAATAAAGAAGTATCCGAAGTTGACGGAAATAGGAGCTTTCAGGGATTCTTCCGAAATCAACCATTTTGGGAGTGACGTGTATGACGGTAAACGTCATGGCGGTTTTTATACGCAGGAAGATTTAAAAGAAATTGTGGATTATGCGGCAAAACGCCATATAACGATAATACCGGAGGTGAGTATGCCAGGACATGCCAGTGCAGCTATCGCATCTTATCCCTGGTTAGGGACGAGCGGAAAACAGATAAAAGTGCCGGGGAAATTCGGTGTACATTATGAAGTTTTTAATGTGGCTGATCCTGACGTGATGAAATTCTTGGACGAGGTCACAGATGAGGTAATCGCGATCTTCCCCGGTTCTGTGTTCCATATCGGAGGTGATGAAGTGAAATATGATCAATGGAAAAATTCCCCAGCGATACGTGCTTACATGACCAAACATAATTTGAAGACTCCGGCCGAACTTCAGGTCTATTTTACAAATGAAATATCCAATATGTTGGCAGTCAAGGGCAAGAGAATGATGGGGTGGAATGAAATTACCGGAGATAAACTGCACGAATATCAGTCAGATGCCGATACAGAAGGCGTGAAACAGGAGTTGGCTTCCGGTACGATCGTCCATTTCTGGAAGGGAGACACGGCTCTTATTAGGAAAACAATAGAAAAGGGATATGATGTCGTGAATTCTTATCATGAATATACCTATTTGGATTATTCATACGAGTCGATTCCTATGGAAAAAGCTTACTCGTTCAATCCTATACCGGAGGGCCTGACGGATGATCAGAAAAGTAAAGTATTGGGATTAGGATGCCAAATGTGGGGAGAGTTTATCCCGACAGTCGAGAGCATGAATCTGAAAGTCTATCCCCGCTTGGCCGCTTATGCGGAAACAGGGTGGACGGATGCTTCCAACAAGGACTATCAACGTTTTTTGGACAAATTGAATTCCTTTCTACAAAAGTGGAAAACGGAAGGAATTACCTGTGGTCCGGTTCAATAGGAAATCATTGTTAAATAATAAAATAACATCGATCTGGGTTAAACCTTTCGTCCGGCTCCAAGTCTATTATCCAGAAGCGCTTCAAAAACAAATAAGTTTAATATTAATAACAGGTAATTAGTTTATGAAGAAGGTAATAGGATTGTGTTTGGTTCTCTTGATCAGTTCGATTTCTGTTTTTGCCCAAGATGGCAAACGAGGTGCAAAAAAAGGAGGTGATCCGGCACAACGTTGTGAAAAAATGATTGCTGATCTGAAATTGGATGAGAAACAGGCGGCAGATTTCCGTAAAGTGGAAGCTGAGTTCAGAGATAAGATGAAAGCGGAAAGAAAACAGGCCGATTTGGATCGTCGGAAGATGCGCGAAAAGATGATGAGCTTGCGGGATGATCGGGATGCGGAGATGAAAAAGATACTGACGGAGGATCAGTATAAACAATATCTCGAAAAGCAACGCCCCCAGTCTCCTCGTAAAAGACATGGTCGCAAGGAATGAAAAAATGACTCCCGTCTCATATTGTTTGGAACGGGAGTCATTTTTTATGGGACAAGAATTTATAATGTTTTTACTTTCAGGTTTCTCCAGAGAACCTTGATACCGCCTCCG
>ERZ827498.2020-NODE-2020-length-20699-cov-4.211296_pt1 | contig 20699 bp, 15 predicted proteins | sample MGYA00519865_ERZ827498 | MGnify/ENA primary metagenome ERZ827498 (study PRJEB31778, sample SAMEA3449328) | human gut metagenome | biome: human gut; feature: human-associated habitat; material: faeces | place: United Kingdom | collected 2010/2012 ...
CCCCTTATGGAGGGAGTGATTAGCTAAGGCTATAGGATTCTTCACTCTTCGTTCTTCACTTTCCAAGGCTATTGAATTCTTCACTCTTCGTTCTTCACTCTTCACTTAATAAGCTTTTCCCTTAATTAAATGAGTTCACTAAAAGAAAAAACTGCAAAAGGTCTGTTCTGGGGCGGCATGAACAACATGGTGCAACAGATTGTGGGGCTGGCGTTCGGCATTGTGCTCGGACGACTGCTCTCACCTTACGACTATGGCATGATGGCAATGATCAGCGTGTTCTCGCTCGTTGCCACAGCCCTGCAAGACAGCGGTTTCAAGGTGGCTCTCACAAACCAGGAAAAACCTACCGATGCCGACTATAACTCGGTGTTCTGGTTCAACATCATCATGGGCCTTGCCATGTATGCAATGCTCTTTGCTGCCGCTCCCCTCATAGCACATTATTATAATACACCCAAGGTGGTGCCGCTCTGCCGTCTGGCGTTCCTCAGCATCGTCATAGCATCGCTGGGCACGGCACAGTCGGCCTGGCTCTTCAAGAACCTCAGGGCCAAGCAGCAGGCCAAGGCGTCAATGGCGGCGGTGCTCGTGTCGAGCTGCGTGGGAGCGGGCATGGCGTTTGCTGGCATGGCCTACTGGTCTCTGGCAACGCAAGGCCTGGTCTATGTGGGCCTCAACACGTTGCTGCAATGGCACTACTCGCCTTGGCGACCCTCCCTCCACGGCATAACGTTCGCTCCCGTGAGACGGATGTTCCGCTTCTCTTGCAAAATTCTCGCAACGACCATCACGACGCACGTCAACAACAACGTGCTCAACATAATGCTCGGACATTATTTCACGCCACAAGACGCGGGCAACTATAACCAGGCATACCAGTGGAACTTCAAGTGTTTCTCGCTCGTCCAGAACATGGTGTCGCAGGTGGCGCAGCCCGTGCTCGTGGACCTGCGCAACGACAGTGAGCGGCAGCTTGCCGCCATGCGCAAGCTCATGCGCTTCACGGCGTTCATCTCCTTCCCCCTGCTCCTGGGCTTCGGCATGGTGGCACGCGAGTTTATTGTGCTCGCCATAACCGAACGGTGGCTCGCCAGCGCCCTGCTCATACAGATGCTCTGTGTGAGCGGAGCCTTCATGCCGCTCAACACGCTGCTCTCCAACGCCATCATAAGCAAGGGACAGAGCGGCACCTTCTTCCGTGCCACGCTGGCGCTCGGGCTGCTCAGCATCGTCCTCATGGCGGTCATCTGGCCGTGGGGCATACGCGCCATGGTGGCTGCCTATGTGAGCCTCAACGTGGCATGGACCTTCGTGTGGCATTGGCTCGTGCGACGCGCCACAGGCTACCGTCTGCGCCATTTCCTTGCCGACACCATGCCCTTCGCGCTCGCCGCCACCGCCGTCATGACCGTCACGGGGCTCGTCACAGCCCCCATCTCTTCGCTGTGGCTTCTGCTCGCCGCCCGTGTGGTCCTCGCTGTCGTGCTCTATTATGCCGTCATGCGGGTGGCAAAGGTGAAGATTCTTGACGAGTGTGTCAGTTTTATCCTTAAAAGGAAACCCTCTGGAAAAGATTAGAAAAACATACGGATATGAAGAAAGACATCAGCGATAACAACAACAGCTGCAACAGCAACAACGACAGCACCCCCGCCCGCCCCTCGGTGGCTGTGGTGATGTGTACCTATAACGGCGAGAAGTTTCTGCGCGAACAGCTCGACTCTATCTTAGACCAGACCTACCCCATAAGCGAGATCATCATTCAAGACGACCGCTCGACAGACGGAACGGTGGCGCTGCTAAGACAGTATGAGGAGCGTCATCCCAACATCCATGTGTTCGTGAACGAGCAGAACCTCGGCTTCAACCTCAACTTCAAGACGGCGTGCATGAGACCGACAACCGACCTCATTGCCATCAGCGACCAAGACGACGTGTGGTTCAAGGACAAGATTGAGCGCCAGGTGGCTGCCATGGGAGAGAACAACATCTGCTGCTCCACCTATCTGCGCGGACGGTCTATGGAGACCTCCCACAAGGTGGGCATGCAATATTCCTTGCCTGCCCTCCTCTTCACCAGCAGCATTGCAGGACACAGCATGCTCATGCGCCGCGACTTTCTGCAACGCGACGTGGTGTGGATGCCACATTTCTTCTACGACTGGAGCATCGCCGTCAACGCCTATTTCTACGGCTCACGCTCCGTGACACGCATTGAGGAGCCGCTCGACTGGCACCGCTCACACGATGGCGAGGCGGCCCTGAAACAGAGTCTGGCGGTCATGCCGGCCTTGAAGAAGCGCCCCACATGGCAACCTTACGTCAAAGGTCTGAAAGCCTATCGCCAGCTGCAGAAGAAACCGCAGTGGAACCAGTTCTACGCTTACATCAACAGCTGCACGCGCGGCATCGACGACCCGCAGTTTCGTCTTGCCCACCGTCTGTCTGCTCTCATGCTGCGCCGCGACACCCTGTCGCTGCTCCGCCTCATGTGGCTCTGCATGCGCCACCGCCGCACCGTCTACCGCAACCCCTCGCGCACCAAAGGCCTGATGGGACGTGTCCACGGTTTCTTCTTCCCCTTCATCTTCGCATATCGCCTCACCGCCTTTGATCTGTAGGATTGCTGGGAGGAAGATGGAAAACCGAGCTTTCTCAAACACATAACAATCGCAATATCATACAGTTACATGCTTGAGCAGCATCTATTATGTGAATAACGGAACGATAACTTTGCGCTTCGCGCGGTTTTTTAAACATTAATTATCATTAATGACCCATTAATTACCATTAATACGCGCGAAGCGCGAATTATTGATGTTCATACTCCGCAAAGCGCCTGAGCACCTACGGAGCGCAAGAATGTTCAATTAATGGAAATTAATGTTTAATTAATGGAAATTAATGTTCAAAACCGCGCGAAGCGCAAAAAAAACAACATTACTTTATCATTACAGGAAAAAATTATCGGCAGAAAAAACTTGTAATGTCAAAAAAATTTTGTTTATTTGCAAAAGGATATCCACAATTGTGGAAAACCGACGAAACTATTGATTATTAACGTAACAACATACCGCTATGGCAAAAGGAAAGAAAGCAGGCAAGCGCCTCGGAAAGAAACAGGTGTCGGAAAAACTGGTCGAGTTTTTCACACAACGCGGTGAACGGCCGGCGTCGTTCAAAGAGATATTCCGCACGCTGCATCTTGACACGCACCCCCTGAAAATGCTCGCCATCGACCTCATGGAGGAGATGGCATGGGACGACTTTCTCTCGAAGGTCAGCGACAACTCGTATCGTCTCAACAACAACGGACAGATCATGGAGGGACGGTTCCAACGCAAACCCAACGGCAAGAACACCTTCACACCCGACGACGGCTCGACACCCCTCTTCGTGGCGGAGCGCAACTCGATGTCGGCGCTCAGCGGTGACCGCGTGAAGGTGTCGGTCATGGCGCGACGACAGAACCATATAAAGGAGGCACAGGTCATTGAGGTGCTGGAACACGCCAAAGACACGTTCGTGGGCAAGCTGCGCGTGGAGAAGGAGCTGGCGTTTCTCGTGACACCGGGATCGCTCTACACCAGCGACATCATAATACCCAAGAAGAAGCTGAAGGGCGGAAAGACGGGCGACAAGGCGGTGGTAAAGATCACACAGTGGCCCGACTCTGACCACAAGAACATCATGGGCGAGGTCGTCGACGTGCTCGGACCGACAGGCGACAACGATGTGGAGATGAACACCATCCTCGCACAATATGGCCTGCCTTACAAGTATCCGAAGAACGTGGAGGAGGCCGCCGACAAGATCACCGGCGAAATCACGCCTGAGGACGAGGCTGAACGCGAAGATTTCCGCCAGACGTTCACCTGCACCATAGACCCGCACGACGCCAAAGACTTTGACGACGCCCTGTCCATAAAGCAGCTGGGCAAGAACCTGTGGGAGGTCGGTGTACACATTGCCGACGTGAGCCACTATGTGAAGGAAGGCTCCATCATTGACCGCGAGGCGGTGAAACGTGCCACGAGCATATATCTCGTCGACAGGACCATACCCATGCTGCCCGAGCGCCTCTGCAACTTTATCTGCTCTCTGCGACCCGATGAAGACAAGCTCGCCTTCAGCGTGGTCTTCAACCTCAACGACGATGCTGAGGTTAAAGACTTCCGCATCGTGCACACCATCATACGCTCCAACCGCCGCTACTGCTACGAGGAGGTGCAGGAGCTGCTGGAGCAGAACGGCGTGGTCGACGGCACAGGACAGCCAGCACCCGCTCCTGGACCCAAGGGCTACAAGGGCGAGAACGCCGACCTGCTCATACAGCTCGACCGCCTGGCAAAGAAGCTGCGCGAACAGAGGTTCAAGAACGGAGCGGTGAAGTTTGACCGCGAGGAGCTGCGCTTCGACATCGACGAGAAGGGACACCCCACGCGCTGCTACTTCAAACGCTCAAAAGACGCCAACAAGCTCATCGAGGAGTTTATGCTGCTCGCCAACCGCACCGTGGCAGAGAGCGTGGGCAAGGTGAAGAAGGGCAAGACGGCAAAGACGCTGCCCTATCGTGTGCACGACAACCCCGACCCGCAGAAGCTCGAGACGCTGCGCGAGTTTGTGGTCAAGTTCGGCTACAAGATGAAGACGCAAGGCACAAAGGGAGCCACGGCACGCGCGCTGAACAAGCTCATGGACGCGTGTGAGGGCAAACCCGAGGGCAACGTCATACAGCTCGTGGCGCTGAGGGCCATGATGAAAGCAAAATACAGCATTCACAACATCGGCCACTTCGGTCTGGCGTTCGACTATTACACCCACTTCACATCGCCCATACGCCGTTACCCCGACACCATGGTGCACCGACTCATCACGCGCTATCAGCAGGGAGGACGGTCTGCCAACAAGGACCACTATGAGGAGCTGTGTGAACACTGCAGCGACATGGAGCAGGTGGCAGCCAACGCTGAACGCGACTCTATAAAATATAAGATGGTAGAGTTTATGGGCGACCACCTCGGCGAGGAGTTTGATGCCCACATCTCCGGCATACAGTCGTTCGGCATCTACTGCGAGATCGATGAGAACCACTGTGAGGGTATGGTGCCCATGCGCGACCTCGACGACGACTATTACGATTTTGACGAGCGCAACTACTGTCTCGTCGGCCGTCGCCGTCACAACCGCTACCAGCTCGGCGACCCCATACGCATAAAGGTGGCCCGCGTGAACCTGGAGAAGAAACAGCTCGACTTCACCATCATCTCCAACAATGGCGACAAGACAAAGAAAAAGACCGAAAAGGATGATGGCGCCAAGGACGGTGAAAAACCAAAGGGCAGCAAAAGCTCCAAAGGAAAGAGAAAGCGCTAAGCGACAGCAGCAACGGCTCCAAGGGCTGTGATGGCTCAAAAGAGCAACAACAGCTCAAAGAGATGTGATGGCTCAAAAGGGCTGCGAAAGCCCCAAAAGGCAGCTGAAAAAGAGCCGTAAAGGCGCAAGAAAAAGAGCAAAAAAACAGAGGCTCTCTCACAGGGAAAACTGTATAAATATGCAGAACAGAAAGCAGAAATGAATAAATATCCAAAACAGCGATTGTAAGCTAAAACAGGTGTTCTGCTTTCTGTTTTCAAAAATAAGACGGTTTTAACTTATACTTTTTGTTAACAATCCTTAAAAACAGGGTCGTTTTGTCAAAGAGCCTCTTTGAGGCTGTCAAAGGGCCTTAATGAGCTCCTCAAAGAGCCTCTTTGAGGACGTCATTTGGGCACTTTCAAATCGTAAGTTGGGCTCTTTGAGAACGCCACTAAAAAAGAGGGCAAAACTGCATAAATATACAGTTTTCCGCGCCCACTTTTTCGCTTGTTTTTGGCGGTGCAAAAGACAAGCCACAAACTTGTGAGCTTCTTGTTTTTTTCTTACCTTTGCATTCTATATCAATATAGCAAAAACACAAACAAAACATGGAAAAGAAACAAATAGTTTTTATTGATTACATCCGCGTCGTGGCCTGTTTTCTGGTCATGCTTGTTCATGCCAGCGAAAATTTCTATGGTGCAGACAGCTCAGGATTGGCCGGCAATATGTCAATGCTGGCCAACGAAAGCAACCGCTTCTGGGTCTCGTTCTATGACGGAGCGTTAAGCCGCATCTGCGTGCCTCTGTTCATGGTGGTGAGTGCTTTCCTTCTTGTGCCAATGAAGGAGGGCATGACGATGCACTCATTCTATAAACGGCGATTCATGCGCATCCTGCCACCATTTATAGTCTTTCAGCTCCTTTACACTTTCATCCCCGCCATGCTCGGCCAATGGACGTGGAACGAAGCTTTAGACGGTCTGTGGATGTTGCCGTTCAATTTCTCACCAATGGCCGGACACCTGTGGTTTATGTATCCGCTCATCTCGCTCTACCTCATCATCCCTGTCGTCTCGCCCTGGCTGGAAAAATCAACGGCCAAAGAGGAACTCACATTCATCGGCATTTTCATTCTCTCAACCTTCATTCCATGGCTTCACAGATTTGTCACCCGTGAGCTTTGGGGCGAATGTTTCTGGAATGGGTTTACAATGCTCTGGTACTGCTCAGGCTACCTGGGCTATCTGGTGCTGGCACATTACATCAGAAAGCACATCACCTGGAATCGGGGCAAGAGAATGAGAATCGGCTTGACCTGCCTTTTCATAGGTGGTGCCTTTACAGGTTGGTCATTCTGGTGGAAGGGTGTTCCCGGTCAGATCATAGAGACACCTCTGCTTGAATGGTCGTGGGAATTCTGTACGCCCAACGTGCTGCTGGCCACCTTTGGTGCCTTCCTGCTGTTCACATGTATTGAGCAGAAAGAAGCCCCCAGATGGATTACAGACATTTCCCGCCTCTCGTTCAGCATGTATCTGATGCACCTGTTCTTCCTGGCCCCTATTGCCGGTTTCTTTGTGAACGGCAACCAGGCAGAGCCGCTCATACCTGTTTGGGCAGCTATCCCCTGCATAGCTCTGCTTTCCTTTATGTGCTGTGTGATTACCGGCAAGCTGCTGTCATTTTTACCTGGGCACAAGTATTTTGGCATATAAAGCATATAAGCAAGTGTTCAAAATTAATCGCATATTTGAATCTTATAAGAAGATGTTATGCGATTAATTTTGAACACCTACTTATTAATATTGCAAAGATAAATGATTGTTTCTAAAAAGCGCAACAAAACGGAAGATATTTTTTGTTCTACGCTAAATTTAACGTTTCAACATATGAGAAAGCCTTGACACAGCAAGCAAAAAAGAGCATTGATTCATTTAATTTTCTTTCAGACACCCACTTGTCTAAAAAAATTTTGTATATTTGCAATCTATTAATCAACAAAAACAACGTATAACCAACGAGAAACCTATGGACGTTAAACAATTTTTTCTACTATCAACTCTGTGCTTGACAATGGGTGCCACACAGGCTCCTGCACAAGGATTCCTGAACAAGTTGAAGAATAAAGGTGCAAAACTTATAAAACAGGCGATGCCAGATCCCGTGAAAGACGTGGTGAAAACGGTTGAGGATACCGAAGGTGCTGCTTCGAGAATCCGAACCCGTGTGGAAAACAAGGTGCGAAACAGAACGGGCGGCGAAAGCATGCAACGCAGAAGAACGCAAGCTGGCAGCGGCGGCGTGACGCTAAGCCCTAAAAAGAAAGAAATAACGATAAAGCTTTGCCGTGGTCTTGGACCGTCGACATGGTACGGCCGCAACAACGCGCGTTCGCCACTGCCTCCTGTCTGCTCTAAGCAAGACAGCTGGTACGAGTCGCTCTCATTCATCAACGACATGGACAACGCCAGCCTCGTGGCTGAAGCAAACATGTTAGAAAACCTTGTGACGAAACATACGTCAAAAGTTTGCTCACCCGTGGTTTTTCGTCGCGAGGAAAACTCAATAGAGAGGGGAGCACGCATAAGTGCGCTTAACAACGCCGTGAGATACCTCAACGGCAGCACGGACGAGATGCCAGAAGTGTTTGAGAGCGGGGCGTTCAAACGCGCCATGCAGTCAGACTATTCGGCCCTTTACCCCTCGCTGGAACCCGAGACGGTGAAATATCTCAAAAGCATAAACCGCACCACAAAAGAGGTAACGGTGACCGTGTATGAAGGCAATTCGGCTTACGACAACAGGATGAACATCGACGAGATGTGGTTTGAAGTGAACCCCAGCGAAAGAACCGCCAAGCTGCTGGAGATGGACAACGACGAGTCGACAGGCAAAGACTACACCGTGCCCTCATCCATACGCTTTGCTGGCCACGTGTTCAGGGTGACCGAGATCGGAGGATCAGCCTTCTGCGATATGAAGGTGAAGAGCGTGACGCTGCCGATGGGCCTGAAATCGATCGGTGTCAATGCCTTTATGAATTCCACCATTTCAGAGATCAGCATTCCTGCAACAGTGACGAATATCGGCAAGGGAGCCTTTAGTAACATTCTTGCACTCAAAACCATCAGCGTGCCCAACAGCGTGAAAACCATCGGACACAGCTGCTTTGCCGCGTGTACAGGGCTGACAGAAGTCAAGTTGCCTGCACGTCTTGAGAAGCTGGAGAACAGCATGTTCTGGGGCTGCCGGTCGTTGACAAAGGTTACGCTGCCACAAAACATCGACAAGATAGACACCGGAACCTTTGAAGACTGCAAGGCGCTTGCACACATCGACCTCCCGCAGATAGTAACGACTATCGGGCAGAACGCCTTCAAGAACACAGCCCTGACAGAGGTGCCTGTGACGACGAACCTGAAACTTATCGACTCTAACGCCTTTGAGGGTTGCAACGGCCTCACATCGGTCTCGTTGCCGGCAAGCGTGCAGGTAGAGCACGAAGCTTTCAAAAACTGCAAGAACCTGAGAAAGGCTACCATCAGTGCAGAGTATAGAGGCATAGCCGACGACATCTACATGATCTTCATGGGTTGCCCGTTTGCACAGAAGCCATTGACATCGGTACCCTCTTGCGTGACGTTCAGCGAATAGGCACAATGTTCAAACAAACGGCTCATGACGAGCCATAAACAGGAAAAAGGCGAACACAGCATCCAAGCTTGTGTTCGCCTTTTTTCTATAATGATTAAAAGAACATTGTTACGGTTGAAAGGATCTTGTAACGGTTAAAAGAACCTTGTTACGGTTGAAAGGGCCTTGTTACGGTTAAAAGAACCTTGTTACGGTTGAAAGGACCTTGTTGCGGTTGAAAGGACCTTGTTGCGGTTAAAAGGACCTTGTTACGGTTGAAAGGGCCTTGTTGCGGTTGATCGAAAAGGAGTTATCCCTTCACCGCGATACACTCTATCTCAACGAGAGCACCCTTGGGCAGCGTCTTTACAGCCACGGCAGAGCGTGCTGGATAAGGCTGCTGGAAAAACTCGGCGTAGACCTCGTTCATGGCAGCAAAATTGTCCATGTCGCTGAGGAACACCGTTGTTTTCACCACATGGTGCAGGTCGGTGCCTGCTTCGCGCAAGATGTTCTGGGCGTTGGTGAGCGACTGACGTGTCTGCTCCTTTATGCCGCCCTCTACAAACTGGTCTGTGGCAGGGTCAATGGGCACCTGTCCTGATGCGAACACCATGCCTCCGGCCTCAATGGCCTGGCTGTAGGGTCCGAGCGCCTTGGGCGCGTTGTCGGTGTGAATCTGTTTCATATCTTCTTTATTCTATAATCTTAAAACCTTTCTCCATGAGCTGTCGCTTTATCTCTGCCACATGCTCATGGTTCTTTGTCTCAGCGGTGAGGCGCAGCAGACACGCGTTCACAGCCTCGCTGTCGGCGTTGCGCTCATGGCTCACACTTATGATGTTGGCTCCCAGCTCCGCAATGACAGTGCTCACCTGCACGAGCTGTCCCGGTTTGTCGTCAAGCTCTATGCAGAGCGTGCAGATGCGTCCGCTCTTCGTCAGACCGCGGTTGATGACGCGGTTGAGAATGGTGACGTCAATGTTGCCGCCACTCACGATGCACGCCGTCTTCTTGCCCTTTACAGGCACCTTGTTGAACATCACGGCAGCCACGCTGGCAGCACCGGCACCCTCTGCCACCATCTTCTCAGCCTCAAGCAGATGCAGGATGGCAGCACAGATCTCGTCCTCGCTCACCGTCACGATGTCGTCGACATAATGTGAGCAGGTCTCGAAGGTCAGCGAGCCGGGCTCTTTCACGGCAATGCCGTCGGCAATGGTAGAGACAAAAGGCAGCGTCTCCTGCTTGTGGTCATGCAAGCTCTGCACCATGCTCGGTGCGCCTTCGGCCTGCACGCCATAGACCTTTACCTCGGGGTTGAGCGACTTAACGGCAAAGGCTATGCCGGAGATCAGTCCGCCGCCGCCCACAGGCACCACGATGGCCTCAACATCGGGCAGCTGGTCGAGCAGCTCCAGACCGATGGTTCCTTGGCCCGCAATGACGTTCTCATCGTCGAAGGGATGAATGAAGGTGTAGCCGTTCTCGTCGCGCAGCTGCAATGCTTTCTGGTAGGCATCGTCGTAGACGCCAGGCACAAGGCACACCTCGGCACCCAGCCGCTTTGTTGCCTCCACCTTGCTGATGGGTGCGCCCTCAGGCAGGCAGATGAGCGATTTTATGCCCATGGCCGTAGCACCGAGCGCCACGCCTTGCGCGTGGTTTCCGGCTGAGCAAGCAATCACACCCTTGGCTTTCTCCTCGGGTGTGAGCTGTGAGATCTTATAGTAGGCACCGCGAATCTTGAACGAGCCTGTCTTCTGCAGACATTCGGGCTTCAAGTAGACATCGCTCTCGGGGTTGACCTTCAGCGCGTGTACCAGCGTGGTCTTTCTGATGACCTTGTTAAGCACATAACGCGCCTTGTAAAAGTTGTCTAAATTCAACATTGTCCTTACTGTTTTTCTTTCTATCTTAAAGCATAGTTATCCTATTGTGCTGTAAGATACTGCAAAATTAAACAAAACAAGCGATATATTAAACTTTTAAGCCGTTTTTTTATACAGGTGTCAAAAAAAATTTAAACGAACTTTCGCAATGATTAATTTTTACATTGCGCTTCGCGCTCGTTGTTTTTTGAACATAAATGTCCTAAATTCGAGCACCTGCAATGATCAATGCCCCTTAAGAATTTTCTTTATCTCGTTGAGCTTGTTGAGAGCCTCAACGGGCGTGAGATTGTTGATGTCGAGGCCCACGATCTCGTCACGGATCTGTGAGAGCACGGGGTCGTCGAGCTGGAAGAAGCTCAGCTGCACGGCATCTGACGAGCCAAGACACTGCGTGGGGGCGTTGCTGGCCTTTGGCTTTATTGCAGCCTTGGCACCCGTTGCAGAGCCGCCTGTGCCTGTTGGGCCGCTGTTTGCAGAACCGCCGTTTGCAGAGCCACCAGCACCCGCTGCAGAGCCGTTGCCTGCCGTAGCCGCCAGACCGTCCTGCTCAAGCGCTCCCACCTGTGCGTTGTCGGCCTCGAGCTGTTTCAAGATCTCGTTGGCGCGTTGCACGATGCTCTTCGGCATGCCCGCAATCTCTGCCACATGAATGCCGAACGAGTGTTCAGAGCCGCCGGGCATCAGTTTGCGCAGGAATATCACCTTGCCGTCGACCTCGCGCACGCTCACATTATAGTTTTTTATGCGCGGGAAGAGACGCTCCATCTCGTTGAGCTCATGATAGTGGGTTGCGAAGAGCGTGCGTGCCTTCGCCTTTCTGTACTGGTGCAGATGCTCCACGATGGCCCACGCAATGGATATGCCGTCGTAGGTAGAGGTGCCACGGCCCAGCTCGTCGAAGAGCACGAGCGAGCGCGGCGTCACATTGTTCAGGATGTCGGCGGCCTCGGTCATCTCTACCATGAACGTCGACTCGCCCAGCGAGAGGTTGTCGGACGCTCCCACACGGGTGAAGATCTTGTCGACCACGCCCACATGTGCGCTCTGTGCCGGCACGAAGCAGCCCACCTGTGCCATGAGCGTGATGAGGGCTGTCTGGCGAAGCAAGGCCGACTTGCCCGCCATGTTGGGGCCGGTGATGATCATGATCTGCTGGCTGTCGCTGTCGAGGAAGATGTCGTTGGGCACATAGCTCTCGCCCACAGGCAGTTGCGTCTCTATGACGGGGTGACGGCCCTGCTTTATGTCGAGCACAACATCGTCGGACACCTCGGGGCGCACATAGCCGTGCTCGTCGGCAGCCTTGGCGAAAGACAGCAGGCAGTCGAGACGTGCCGTCACCGTGGCGTCGATCTGTATGTGCGGAATATAGGCTTGCATGTCGGCAATAAGCTCGTTGAAGAGACGTGTCTCGAGCGCCAGAATCTTCTCGTCGGCACCCATGATCTTCTCCTCATACTGCTTCAGCTCCTCGGTGATGTAACGCTCAGCCTGGGCGAGCGTCTGCTTGCGCACCCACTCTGGCGGCACCTTGTCCTTATAGGTGTTGCGCACCTCAAGATAATATCCAAACACGTTGTTGTAGCCCACCTTGAGCGAGGCAATGCCCGTGCGCTCCGTCTCGCGCTGCTGGATCTGCAACAGGTAGTCGCGTCCGTGGCGCGAGATCTGCCGCAGCTCATCAAGCTCGGGCGAGAAGCCGTCGGCAATGACTCCGCCCTTGGCCACGAGCTGTGGCGGGTCGGGCTGCAGCTCCTTCTCTATGCGCTGTCTGAGAGCCTCACACAGGTGTATCTGCTCGCCCATGTTCTGCAACGCCTCGTTCTTGGCGTGCTGGCAAGCCGTCTTGACCTGCACGAGAGCCTGTAGAGCCATCTTGAGCTGCACCACCTCGCGCGGCGTGGCACGTCCCACAGCCACCTTGCTGGTGATGCGCTCCAGGTCGCCCATGCGGTGGAAGGCATCGTCCATGCACTCGGCAAAGGCCGGCTCATGGGCGTAATAGTCGACGATGTCGAGACGCGCCTTGACGGCCTTGACATCCTTCAACGGGAAGACGAGCCAGCGGCGCAGCATACGTCCGCCCATGGGTGTGGCTGTGCGGTCGATGACGCCGAGCAGCGACACACCGTCGTCCTGCATGGGCTGCAACAGTTCGAGAGAACGAATGGTGAACTTGTCGAGGCGCACATAACGCTCCTCCTCTATGCGTGAGAGCGACGTGATGTGGGCTATGTGTGTGTGCTGCGTAAGCTCCAGATACTGCAAGGCAGCTCCCGAGGCAATGATGCCGTTGGGCAGATGCTCCACGCCGAAACCCTTGAGCGACTTTGTGCCGAAATGGCGCAGCAGCTTCTGACGGGCTGTGGTGTCGGTGAACACCCAGTCGTCAAGCTCGAACACGCACCAACGGTTGCCAAAGTCCTGCTCAAACTGCTGTTTGCAGGCGCGGTCATAGAGCACCTCCTTGGGCTGGAAGTTGCCCATGAGCTTCTCCACATAAGGTGCAGGACCCTCGCCTGTGAGAAACTCGCCCGTAGAGATGTCGAGGAACGCCACGCCCACCACCCCGCCACGTCCGAAGTGGACAGCAGCGAGGAAGTTGTTCTCCTTATAGTTGAGCACGTTGTCGCCCATGGCCACACCTGGCGTAACCAGCTCTGTGATGCCGCGTTTCACGAGCTTCTTCGTGAGCTTGGGGTCCTCCAGCTGGTCGCAGATGGCCACACGCTTGCCGGCGCGTATGAGCTTGGGCAGATATGTGTCGAGCGCATGATGCGGGAAGCCCGCCATCTCGGCGTTGCCGCTTCCTGTCTTCGATGCGCCGTTCGACCGTCGGGTGAGCGTGATGCCCAATATTTTCGATGCCGTGACAGCGTCGTCACAGTAGGTCTCGTAGAAGTCGCCGCAACGGAAGAGCAGCAGCGCGTCGGGGTGCTTGGCCTTCAGCGAGAAAAACTGCCTCATCATCGGTGTTAGCTCGTCTTGCTTTGTTGACATTTTTCTTGTTTCCTATCTTTTATGGTTTCTTTTTTCTTTTGTTTTGAATACTGGAGGTGAAGGGGCTACGGTTTATCTTCAGTTTTTTTCTGCGGACTTCCTTTTCATCAATGATTTCCCGCTTCATCAATGATTTCCAGCTTCATCAATGATTTCCCGCTTCATCAATGATTTCCCGCTTCATCGATGATTTCCAGCTTCATCAATGATTTCCAGCTTCATCAATGATTTTCCGCTTCATCAATGATTTCCCGCTTTATCATTTCACCCTGAAGAACCTCTCTATCACGTTGCCGTCGACAAACGTCCTGTCGGCCGATATGACATCGTTCGGGAGCGAGGGGGCAGGTGTACCGTCGCCCACACACAGGGGTGAGGTCTCGCGGCGGATCTCGTCCCACAGTCCGGCGTCGATGAAGGAGCGCAGAGTGGCAGCGCCGCCCTCCACAATGAGCGACTGCTTCTTTCTGCTGTATAACGTGTCGAGCACGTCGGTGATGCGTTGGCCGCTGGTCAGCACAATGCGCTCTGGCGACGGACCGCTCCACTCGCGCACGTCGAGACGCGGATGCTCGCGCTGGTCGGTGACACGTCCCACAAGAATGGCGTCGTTCTCGGCCCGCATCTTGTGTACGAGCATGGTGGTGAAGGGCGTCGAGAAGCGTGCGGCATGATAGTGGTCGTCAAGGAACCCGTCGGCCGACTGTGCCCACTTGAGCAGGATGTAGGGCCGGTGCTCTGTGTTGACGGTCATGAACCTGCTGTTCAGAGCCTTACACTCGTCTTCGAGCACACCCACCGTCACCTCTATGCCCGCCTCGCGCAGCTTGGCTATGCCGCGTCCGTGGACCTTGGCAAAAGGGTCGACGCAGCCCACGACCACGCGACGCACGCCTTTCCTCACGATGAGATCGGCACATGGCGGCGTCTTGCCGTAATGAGAACAAGGCTCCAGACTAACATATATCGTGCTTCGGCCGAGCAGCGGCTCATCACACAGACGCACCGACGCAAAGGCGTTGACCTCGGCATGGCCCTCGCCACAACGCACATGGTAGCCCTCGCCTATTATCCGTCCGTCACAAACGATGACGGCACCGACCATGGGGTTGGGCTTGGCATTCTGACGGCCACAGTCGGCAAGCTGAAGGCAGCGACGCATATACATCTCGTCGACCTCACGCTGAGCAGCTTCTTGAGAAGAAGCAGCGTTGACCTCAGATAGCGAAGCTTCATTGGTTCCTGATAGCGAGGCTTCATTGGCCTTAGGTTGAGAAACCTCGTTATCAGCCTGTAGCTGTGTAGCTTCAAGCTGTTGAGCGTTGTTCTCCGCATCGGTCTTTAAGCCCTTGTTGTCATTATTTTCTTGGCTGTTATTTTGGAACATAATCAATTTTTATTAATTTTGTGGCATGACATACAACCAATTATGGAAGCGGCTCACCGCCATATACAATGAGCGTGAGGCCCAAGCCATCGTGCGCACCGTGCTCGATGCCCTGTTCGGCATGTCACTAACCGACATTTGTTTAGGCAAAGTTACACAATTATCGGCAGACGACACCACACGACTGGAGAAAATCATGCAACGATTGGAAAAATCGGAGCCTGTGCAATATGTGTTAGGTGCCGGATGGTTCGCCGGACGACTGTTTGACGTGGCTCCAGGCGTGCTCATTCCAAGACCCGAAACCGAAGATCTGGTGAAATGGGCTTGCGACGAGGCGAAAGAAAAAGAAAAAGAAGATAACAGCAAGGAAGAAAGAGGCAAAGAAGAGGAAGAGGTTTCTGAAAAAGGAGAAACTCCACAAAAAGAAGAACAACCCTTATCTTCTCCTTTAAAAGAAGAAAAGGAGGGGTTAAGAAAAGGGAAGGATGCTTCCAAAAAAGAAGAACAACCCTTATCTCCTTTAAAAGAAGAAAAGGAGGGGTTGAGGAAAGGGAAGGATGCTTCACAAAAAGAAGAACAGCCCTTATCTTCTCTCTTAAAAAGCAATAAGGAGGTTTCTAAAAAAGGAGAAGAAGCCCCCCACCCTTTAATTCTTGACATCGGCACAGGCAGCGGTTGCATAGCCATAACCGTTGCGTTGGCCTTGCCTCAGGCACATGTCACGGCGTGGGACATATCGACAGACGCACTGGCCATAGCAGCGGGCAACGCCCATAGGCTTGGAGCGAGCGTAAGATTTGAGCATCAGGATGCTCTCAACGCCCCCGACGACGAAGAGCGTTGGGATGTCATTGTGAGCAACCCCCCATATATCTGCGACAAGGAGCGTGCCGACATGTCCGACAACGTGCTCAGTTATGAGCCAGAGCTTGCCCTTTTCGTGCCCGACAGCGACCCTCTCCTCTTCTACCGCGCCATTGCCCGTTACGCGTCGAAGGCTCTCAAGCCCGGCGGCCGTCTGCTCTTCGAGACAAACACCGCCTATGCCCACGAGGTGGCCCAAGCCATGGCCAACGAAGGTTTCACCGCCATAGAGGTCCGAAACGACTGCTTCGGGAAACCAAGAATGGTTAAGGGAACCTTTTTAAAAGTAAAAAGGTAAAAAGGTAAAAAAAAGGCTGACGCCTTTATAAGAGAAGAGTGAAGAAACAACGTTCGGCGGCCGAAGGGAAAGCCAACGAAGAGTGAAGAATTCGATAGCCATTCTAAAGAGGAAAATTCTTGCTTAGGCAAGCGTCTCTACGAGCTGAGCGCAAAATTCGAAAATTCAAAATTCGAAAATTCAACATCGGCTGAAAGCCGACAATTCAACATTCAACATTCAAAAATCAACATTCCTATAGCGGGGGTGGGGCTTTAATTATCTTATATGACCACACAATTATCCGAATCTGAGGCGTTCTCACGCCTCTCATCATCATGCGCACGGGCAGAATATTGCTCGGGGCAGGCACGCGACCGCATGCGACGATGGGGTCTTGACGAAGAGACCCAGGAGCGTGTACTCGCGCGACTGATAAAAGAACGTTATATCGACGACCGACGCTTCTGCGAGATGTTCATCAACGACAAGATCAAGTTTGGCAAATGGGGAAGACGCAAGGTCGAGGCTGCGCTGTGGCAGAAAGGCATAAGCAGCGACATCTATGCGCCCGTGCTCGATGCCGTGGACCGGGAGCTGTATGCCGACACTCTCCTGCCGCTGCTCAAAGCCAAGCAACGCACGGTGACGGGACGCACAGCCTATGAGCGCCACTACAAACTGCTGCGCTATGCCATAGGCCGCGGCTTCGACGTTGAACTGGCCAAGCAATGCCTCGACCAGATAGAAAAAGACAATGACGACGGTTCAACAGCGGAGGATGAACCGTTTGACAGCGGTTACGATTTTTAATCGTCAATTGTGCGATTTTTTGTCGTCAATTGTGCTGTCGAAAGAAGATAAAGAAGCCAAGAGCTTTTTTAATAATTGAACAATCGCAAGTGCATAATATACATGCGAAACTTGAGTTAAAAACAAAAACCAGAAGTTGTGAGCTTTCTGACAAACATAAAAGTGGCGATCAGACGGTGGCTCTCTGACGCCGTGCTCTTCATCAGTCCCTACATGTGCGAACTGTGCGGCGACCGACTGATGAAGGGGGAGCATGTGCTCTGCGCACGATGTTTCGACAGTCTGCCGCGCACCTCATGGTCGAAAGACCTCTACAGCAACGCCATGGCCCAACATTTCTGGCGTAAGATAAACATTGAGGCGGCGTTCGCCTTCGTTCACCACAAAGGCCACTCACATGCCAGCGACCTCATCTATCAGCTGAAATATTGCCACAACGAGGGCGTGGGTCTGTGGATGGGGCGCATGATCGGCAGGGAGCTGAAAGACACGGAGCTTGCCGAGAACGCTGACATCATCATCCCCGTGCCGCTCGCAAAGAAGCGCGTGCGACAACGTGGCTACAACCAGAGCGACCTCATTGCTGAAGGACTGGCACAGACCATAGGCCTGCCCATGCGCACCGACATCATTATGCGCACATCGTTCAAGCGCAGCCAGACGGCCATGACCACCGAGCAGCGCGAACTGAACGTCAAGGATGCGTTCGTGCTCCTGAAACCCGAGGACATAAGAGGCAAGCACATCATCCTCGTCGACGATGTGGTCACAACAGGAGCAACGGTGTGCTCCATAGGCAAAGAGCTGGAGAAAGCCGGCGACGTGAAGATAAGCATCGTTTCATGGGGCGCAGCTTTCGGAACCTTCTGACCAGCTTTCTTAAACCTTTATTTCACAAGCTCTTCGCACAAATCCTTCACACAAGCCTTTCACACAAGCCCATCTCACAAGCCCTTCACACAAGCTCCACATGCTCTGCCTTAACCTTCTCGTTAAGGAAGATCTGAGCACTCTCGCCAAACCTCTCTTCGCTCTCTGTCGTCAGATAACGGCAGGTGCCCCCTTGCGTCACCATGGCCTCCATCTCGGGATGGCGCTCAAGATAACTCTTCAGGCTGTCAGCCACATAGGTGCCCTGCGGCATGATGCGCACACCGTCGGGCACATTCTTAACGATGCTGTTCATGAGCAACGGATAATGGGTGCAGCCAAGGATAATGGTGTCGATGAGTGGGTCGCGGCGCATCAGCTGGTCTATGCGCTTCTTCACGAAATAGTCGGCCCCTGGACTGTCTGCCTCGTTGGCTTCCACGATGGCAGCCCACAGCGGACAAGCCTGTCCCGTGACCGTGATGTCGGGGTGCAGCTTGCCAATCTCCATGTTGTAGCTCTCTGAGCGTATGGTGCCCTCGGTGGCCAGCACACCCACATGGCGCGATCGCGTGAGCTGTCCAACGGTCTCTGCCGTGGGACGGATCACGCCAAGCACACGGCGCGAGGGGTCCACCTGCGGCAGGTCACACTGCTGGATGGAGCGTAACGCCTTGGCCGACGCTGTGTTGCACCCTAAGATCACGAGGTGGCAGCCCATGCTGAAGAGCTTCAGTACGGCCTGACGCGTAAACTCATACACAACCTCAAAGGATCGCGAGCCGTAAGGGGCACGGGCGTTGTCGCCGAGGTACATGTAGTCGTATTGTGGCAGAAGCTGACGAATGCCGTGAAGGATGGTCAGTCCGCCGTAGCCCGAATCGAACACGCCGATAGGGCCTGCGTTGTGTGGAAGATTCATAACTGCACGCTGTTTTTTTGTCTTGGGTTATAAAACCCTTTTTGTCGTAAAACTGTTCAGGAGCTTTTCTAAGGCGTAGGCCATAATTTTGGGGGCCTATGCCCTAAGCCTTCACTTCCCTACCCTTGCTCTCACCAGGCTCGTCACGTCAACGCCCATGGCGGGGTTAATGTAAGGGCAAGCGTTGTTGTCGGTGTTGAGCACGAAGGCCAGTCCCTGCTCTGCTGCTACCTCGCCGATGGCAGCCTTGAGCTTGGCATGTAGCGGCGCGTAGGCATCGCTCTCAGCCTGTGCGAGCAGACGGCGTGCCTCGGCACGGAAGGCGGTGTTCTTGTCCATCATGTCCTGAAGCTCAGCCTGACGCTTGCGCAAGATGGAGGGCACGAGGTCGCGCTGGGCCTCAAGAAACTCCTCATACTTGGCGTTGAACTCGTCCTCGGAACGTTTCATCTCGACGTCATACTTGCTGCGCAGCGTCTCCAGCGACTTCTGTGCCTGCTCAATCTCAGGCATCGACTGCAGCACGTCGTTATAGCTGACGTAGCCATAGCGCAAGAGGGTGGCAGGTGCCTGTCCTGTTTGCTGGCGCGCTGCCGGTGCGTCGTTTGTGTCGATGATGATGTTGGTGTCCATCAACTCTGTCTGTGCGCTTGCTGCCAAGGGTGCGAGCAAGGCAAGAATGGCTATTGCGATTTTTTTCATATTCTGACAATGTTTGTTGTGGTAGCGGTTAAACCCAAACCGGTCATTAGGCCGTTTGGGGTTAAAACCAAACGTGCCGAAGGGCGTGAAGCTCTCCGGCACATTGGTGGATGCGCTCCTGCGCACTTTTCTTAGTTATAATTGCTTAACAGCTGTCTTGTTGGCTGTGTTTTTTTACTTCTTGACGGTCTTCTGGAGCTCAGCCTTAACCTCAGATGTAACGTCCTTGCTGAGAGTCTCGCTGATGTAAGGCACACCAGAGGTAACGTCCATGATGTAAACATAGCCACCAGCCTTGCCAACAGCCTTGATGGCGTTGATCAGACGGTCTGTGATGGGAGAGATCTTCTCCTGCTGAAGCTTCTGCATGGCCTGTGAGTTGTCCTGATAAGCCTGCTGAATCTTCTGCTGAAGGGTCATGAGGTTCTGCTCGGTCTCCTTCTGCTTGGTCTCGTTCATTGTCGACTTGGTCTTATCATACTCCTCTGCCTTGCGCTGCAGCTCTTCCTGCATTGCCTTGAGGTCGTTGTCATACTGCTTTGCAGCAGCCTCAACCTCACCGCGAGCCTTGATAAACTCAGGCATCTGTGCCATCACTTCCTGGGCATTGATATGACCAAATTTCTGTGCGAAGGCAGCCATAGGTGCCAACAGCATCAACATCATTAAAAGTTTTTTCATTGTTTTGTTATTGTTTTGTTATTGTTTTTTTTTTAAATTAAAGCACAACCCTAAAGCCCCACCCCCTCGCCACCTAAAGGCGACTTGCCCCACCCCAGTGGAGAGGAGAGTGAATGGCGAAGCCCCACCCCCCTCGCCGCTTCGCGGCTCACCCCTCCCCTTATGGAGGGGAGTGAATAGCCAAGGCTATAAGAGTTTTGAATTGTGAATGTTGAGCTTTCGAGTTTTGTGCTCGGCTCGAAGAGATGCTTGCCTAAGCAAGAATTTTCCTCTTTAAAAGGGCTATCG
>ERZ827498.2033-NODE-2033-length-20597-cov-4.051261_pt1 | contig 20597 bp, 16 predicted proteins | sample MGYA00519865_ERZ827498 | MGnify/ENA primary metagenome ERZ827498 (study PRJEB31778, sample SAMEA3449328) | human gut metagenome | biome: human gut; feature: human-associated habitat; material: faeces | place: United Kingdom | collected 2010/2012 ...
AATGCCTTCTTTACGCGATCAACGGTGGTGTTGACGAGAAGACAAAACAGCAGGTTGCTCCGGAATATCAGCCGATCACCAGCGAGTATCTGGACTATGATGAGGTTATGAAGAAATACGACGTTATGATGGACTGGCTGGCTCATCTGTACGTTGGAACTCTGAACATGATCCATTACATGCATGACAAATACTACTATGAAGCAGCAGAGATGGCTCTGATCGATACAAAGGTTGACCGTTCCTTCGCAACTGGTATCGCAGGATTCTCTCACGTAGTAGACTCCTTAAGCGCAATCAAATACGCTAAAGTTAAAGTTATCCGTGACGAAGAAGGAATGGCTGTTGACTTCGAGACAACCGGCGACTTCCCAAGATACGGCAACGACGATGACAGAGCAGACGAGATCGCTGTATGGCTGCTTCGTACCTTCATGGACAAACTGAAATACTGCCATACCTATCGTGATTCCGAGCCGACTACCTCTATCCTTACCATTACTTCCAACGTTGTATATGGTAAAGCAACTGGTTCTCTGCCGGACGGAAGAAAAGCCGGTGAGCCTCTGTCTCCAGGAGCTAACCCGTCTTACGGCGCAGAGAAGAGCGGACTTCTTGCTTCCCTGAACTCTGTAGCAAAACTGCCGTACGAGGATGCTCTGGACGGAATCTCCAACACCCAGACCATCAACCCGGGCGCACTCGGCCACAACGACGAAGAGCGTACCGAGAACTTGGTACACGTTCTGGACGGATACTTCGAGCAGGGTGCACATCACCTGAACGTAAACGTATTCGGAACCGAAAAACTGATCGACGCAATGGAGCACCCGGAGAAACCGGAGTATGCAAACTTCACGATCCGTGTATCCGGCTATGCAGTTAAATTCATCGACCTGACAAAAGAGCAGCAGATGGACGTAATTGCACGTACCTGCCATGATCATATGTAATTTCTGAAAATGTTATTTCTAAAGCCCCCGCGGCCGCAGTAATGCGGCTGTGGGGGCTTTTTGTATATCGGTGCTTGAATTCCAGTAAAATCCACTTGATTTAGAGTACATAAAATGAGAAAATTTATCAGATGCAGAACGCTAATTGAAAAACTTTTATCAAGTAATTCATAGCGTAAGTTACGAGTTAATGTTATAATACCAAAGTTAGAGTTTCCTAACACAAGAAAAAATGGAGTTTTATTTATGAAAAAGAAAATTGTTGCAGCATTTTGTCTTGCCATGGTGATGACGGTCGGCGGATGTTCCGGTACGGGGACAGCAGCGCAGCCGGAGAGCAGCGGAAGTCAGACACAGCCGGCATCTGTTGCGGAGCCTTCGAGCAGTTCTGACGCTTCGGAAGAGAATTCCACGCAGGAATCCGCATCATCCACAGCTTCTTCCGATACCGCAGATGCATCGAGCAGTCGGGATATCTTTGCGATGGATACGTATATGACGGTGACTGCTTACGGTCCGAACGCGGAGATGGCCGTGGATCAGGCACAGCAAGAGATTGAACGGCTGGATGCGCTCCTTTCAACCGGTGCGGAGACGAGTGAGGTAGCGCAGATCAATGCGAACGGCGGCGGAACCTTGTCAGAAGATACCATCTATCTGCTGGAGCGTTCTCTGGATCTGTATGACAGTACGAACGGTGTTTTTGACATCGCAATCTACCCTCTCATGGACGCCTGGGGATTTACCACCGGAAACTATACGGTTCCTTCGGATGAGATGATTGAAAATCTTCTCCCGCTCACCGACGCGAACAATATTATCTACGATAAAGACGAATCGTCCATCAGCTTTGCAAAAGATGGTATGAAAATCGATTTCGGCGGAATCGCAAAGGGCTATACGTCCGGCAGAATCGCAGATATTTACCGGGAATGCGGTGTGACGAGCGGACTGATTAACCTCGGTGGAAATGTTCAGGTTGTCGGTACAAAAACGGACGGCAGCAAATGGCGCGTCGCAGTGCAGAGTCCGGAAACAGAGGACGATTACCTCGGCATTCTCTCGACTGCAGACCGTGCCGTCATTACCTCCGGAGGCTACGAACGGTATTTTGAACAGGACGGCGTGAAATATCATCACATCATCGACCCATCGACCGGTCATCCGGCAAATAACGGTCTGGTGTCGGTGACGATCGTAAGTGCTGACGGAACACTGGCGGATGGCCTTTCTACTTCTCTTTTCATCATGGGAAAGGACAAGGCAGCCGAATACTGGCGTGCACACAGCGATGAATTTGACACCATTCTGGAGGATGAGGACGGCGTTCTGTATGTAACCGAAGGAATTGCTGACGATTTCACATCCGATCACGAGACAAACATTATCAGGAAAGACGGTGATACATAACCATGGGAAAATGGAAAAAACTGACAGCATTTGCACCGGCTCTCGCGGCAGTTATCGTAGCAGCCTGCGCCGGTATTTCGCTGAACGGCTATACTGCACCGGTTTACGCCGTAGAGCAGCCGGAGGCACTGGTGACACCGGAGCCGGAACAGGATACTGATGCAGCGGAAAAGAAAGATGATACAAAAAAGAAGGACGATACCAAAAAGACAACCGATACCGAAGCAGAACTTGTCGCAGCCGTCGGTTCCGGCAGCTTTGAGCTGGCGGACGGAACGTACGAAGGAAGCGGAACAGGTTTTGGCGGTACGATTACAGTCTCTGTCGTATTGAAAGACAAAACGATTCAGTCGATCTCGATTGTAAGCGCTCCCGGCGAGGACGCAGCTTTCCTGAACCGTGCGAAGGGAGTTATCGACCGTATCATCGCATCCCAGAGTGTGGATGTGGACACGGTTTCCGGTGCAACTTTCAGTTCAAAAGGTATCCTTGCAGCCGTGAAAAATGCACTGACCGGTCAGGAGGACACTTCAGAACCGGCATCCGCATCAGGAGCGGCAGGCGGCGGAGCCTCTGCCGGCGGAACCGTTACAGTATCTAAAATCGAAGAACCGGCTGCCTACCGGGATGGAACGTATTACGGAACCGGAACAGGATTTGGCGGCACAATGAAAGTCTGCGTTGTTGTCAGCGGCGGAAAAATTGCTTCGATTGATATTGTGGAAAACAGCGATACGCCAAGCTACCTTTCCAGTGCTTTCTCTCTGATTTCGACGATTATCTCAACACAGAGTACGAATGTGGATACGGTCTCCGGCGCGACATACAGCTCCCGCGGTATTATTGAAGCTGTGCGGAGTGCCTTAAGTCAGGCGGCAGTGAACGGGTCTTCCAGTACAAACGGAGGAAGCCAGGGCAATACAAACAACGGAAACAACAGTCAGAATAACGGCCAGAACAATAACAACTCGTCTGCATCCAAGGGAAGTTTTCCTTATCAGGACGGAATTTATTACGGAACGGCCGCCGGTTTCCAGGGAGACATCAAAGTGGCGGTAGCCCTGCAGGATCAGACGATCAAAGCGGTACTGATTCTGGAAAACGAAGATGACGAGACATTCTTCAACCGTGCCAAAGTCGTAGCGGACCGCATCGTAGACGGACAGAAAACCGATGTAGATCTCGTATCCGGCGCAACGTACAGCTCCCGCGGCATCCAGAACGCAGTAAAACAGGCGCTGGAAAATGCGAAGAAAGCAACAAACGGCGAGACCGTTCCGGATAACGGAACGAGCAGCGGCGGAACCACAACGATTCCGGAAGGAAAATTCCCATACGAGGAAGGCATTTACTACGGAACCGGCGAGGGCTATCTGGGAGACATTACAACGGCAGTTGTCATTCAGGATGAGACGATCAAGGCAATTCTCGTGACCGAGAGTGAAGACGACGAAGCATTCTTAAAACGCGCAAAACAGACAGCAAAGGACGTTGTGAAAAACCAGACACTGGAAGTCGACACCGTATCCGGCGCAACCTACAGCTCCAGGGGAATTCTTGCGGCAATCGAGGAAGCTTTAAAAGAGGCAGAACGCGTAACTGAGGAAAAGAAAAATCCAACCCCGACGCCAACGGTAACTCCGACACCGACGGAAACACCAACCCCGACCGAAACCCCGGAGCCAACTGAGATGCCAACACCAACCCCGACGGAAACTCCGGAACAAAAGCTCTATCAGGACGGCGAATACACAGCGATTGCCGTCTGCGAGCCGGATGAAGATGAAGATTTTACCGCTTATCAGCTTTCCGTGACGGTAACAATTGAAAACGATAAAATCGTAGCGTTAAGCAACATCACCGGTGACGGAGACAGTCAGAATGCCTCCTACATCCGCCGCGCATCCGAAGGAACCTCCAAAATCAAAGGCGTTTCCGCTCAGATTCTGGAAACCGGAACGCTTGAAAACATCGACACCGTTTCCCGTGCAACCTGCTCCTCAAAAGCCATTCTTGAGGCATGCCGGAATGCGCTGGATGCTGCGAAAGTAACGCAATAAAGGGGAAAACAGATGAGACAATTGATTGTTCGTTTTTTGAATGTCGCTGTCATTGCTGCTGTTCTGATCGGCTACAATACCGTACTCGACAAAAGAGACAAAGAAGATCAGATCGCGCGGCTCTCGGCAGAGCTTGAGACGACCCAGCTTCAGAAGGAAAACCTGCAGGCCGCAGCAGCTACATCCAACACGGCAGATACGGCCGCAAGTGAAGCAGCAGAAGCAGAAGGGCAGTACGTGGACGGTACGTATGACGGTGAAGCTGACGGCTTCGGCGGCACCATTGCAGTTGAAGTAACCGTAGAGGGCGGCCAGATTACCGATCTTGCCATCACATCCGCCGACGGCGAGGACAGTGCGTATCTGTCAAACGCGGAGGCGATCATTCCAAAGATTATTGAGGCACAGTCCGCCGATGTTGATACGATCAGCGGAGCAACATTCAGCTCCACCGGTATCAGAAATGCGGCGCAGGAAGCAATAGAAAAGGCGGAGAAATAACATGAAAAATTTAGATCTATCCACATTACCGGCAAAGAAGAGAAAACAGATCGTTTCCTGCCTGCGTGCCGGAATCCAGCTTTTATATTTCCTGTTTCTTCCGTCAGTATTTACCGCTGCATTTAACGGAGTGAAATACATTTTTACGCAGCTTGGACAGGGTGAAAAAATTGAGATGACCGCGTTTGTGTCGGCTCTGCTCCTTGTCTGTGCATTTACGATTGTTTTCGGCAGATTTTTCTGCGGTTTTGCATGCGCTTTTGGAAGTCTGGGGGATGCAATGCACGCAATTTATGGTATAATCTGTAAGAAACGTAAAAAGAAGCCCAGATGCATGAAACCGGAGCTGGCAAAAAAACTGGTACTGATCAAATACGGCATTCTGCTTCTGATTGCTCTTTGCTGCTTTGCAGGAGTTTATCAGAAAGCAAGAGGAACAAGCCCGTGGGATGTTTTTTCCATGCTGCATGCGGGAAATTTCCGACTTTCCTCTTATATTCCAGGCATTGTTCTTCTGGTGCTGATCCTGGTCGGCATGTTCTTTGAGGAGCGCTTTTTCTGCCGTTTCCTATGCCCAATGGGAGCTGTCTTTTCTCTGCTTCCGATCCTGCCGTTCTTTACTCTGCACCGGAAACGCGAAAACTGCATCCGCGGCTGCAGCGCCTGCACGAGACAGTGCCCGTCAGCAGTGGAACTGCCATCCGATGGATCCGTGGAAATCTCCGGCGACTGTTTCCAGTGCCAGAAATGTATTGATACGTGTCCAAAAGGCAATATCCGCTGCGGGGTAAAGGAACTTCACGGAAATGAAATCCTCTTTACGCTGTTTCGTGCTGTATTTCTGCTGACACTGCTGTTATGGGCTGGCATCTGATTCAGAATAAGGAAAACTATATGAAGAAAAAAGATCTGATTCTGGCAGGCGCCGTTCTGCTCCTGGCTGGAATCCTTGCCCTGGCGCTTCGGCTGCCGAAAACGGAAAATGGAAATACCATGAAAGTCACGGTGGACGGCGAGGTCTACGGAACGTATTCACTCGCAGAAAATCAGACCGTGAAAATTCAGACGGGTCACGGAACGAATGTCCTGGTGATTGAAAACGGAAGTGCCCATATGGAAGAAGCTGACTGCCCGGACGGCTACTGCAAAAGACAGGGTACGATTTCCCGGGTAAATGAGACGATCGTGTGCCTGCCGCATAAGCTGGTTGCGGAGGTAGAAAGTGACGGATCCACAACGGATGACGCCGACGATGCGCCGGATGTGATTGTAAAATAATACCAGCTTAGAAGAAAGGAATTGGAATTTATGAGAGACAGCCGCACTGCAAGCAGAAAAATTGCCTTATGCGCCATGTTGATGGCACTTGCCATGATTTTCAGTTACGTGGAGGTACTGATCCCGATCAACCTCGGCGTTCCCGGCATTAAACTTGGTATTGCCAATCTGGTTGTCGTTGTCGGTCTCTTTTTCCTTCCGGCCGGGGAAGTCCTGATGATTTCCGTTGCCCGCATTCTTCTGATGGGCTATCTGTTTGGAAATGGAATGTCCATTCTTTACAGTCTTGCCGGCGGACTCCTGAGTTTTCTTGTGATGTTCTTACTGAAACATATCAAAGGATTCAGTATCACCGGCGTAAGTATTGCCGGCGGCGTGACGCACAATGTCGCGCAGATCTGCGTGGCGGCTCTCGTTGTACAGAACCGCAAACTGTTCTATTATTTACCGGCACTTCTCGTAGCCGGTGTCATTACCGGAATGCTGATCGGAATCCTTTCTGACCGCATTCTTTCGGCAGTAAAACGCGAAGGACGGAAGAGTTCTTCGCGGTAGGTACTGCACATCTAGTACCATTTATCTGTGCGGAGACAGAAATCGTTCCGCAAATTTCAAAGAAACATACAAATTAATAATAAAAAATCTCAATAAACAGTATCTGTACGCTTTTGAGAAAAATACTCAGTTAAGAGTTAGACAAAACAATCTAAAATTAGTAAAATGTTTTATGGTTAGTTAAAACGATTATTAATTAGTATAAACTAATATAATAATAAATAACAGTTTTGCCCCTGTTTTTCCTGCAAAACTGTGGAAAAGGAAAAAGGAGGAAGTTATGATCAAAAGAAAAGAACTTCAGAAAAAATCATTAGCAGCCGTAATGGCAGCTTCCATGACCATGAGCCTGCTCCCGGGAACCGTACTGGCGGATTCCACAAGCGGCGTGCTGGCAGATGGTACTTATGAGTCTACCGCTCATGTTACCAGAACAGCAGAAGACGATGAGGATGAGAATGCATGGGATGAATATGACGTTAATGTCAAAATCACAGTTGCAGACGGCAAATTTTCTGACATTGCAGTAACGCCTGGCTCTGGATACAATACAGAGAATGCCACATATTTCAAAAAAGCAGCTACAAACAGCAAAGGATTCAAAACGAAACTTCTTGGAAAAGATGCAACGATTGAAAACATTGAAGGATGGGATATTGTATCGGGTGCAACCAGAACTTCGAATGCAGTAAAAACCGCGGCTCTTGCAGCAACCCAAAAAGCAACCCCGACTCCAGAAGCAGTAGACACCACAGCACTTGAAAAAGCAATCGCAGATGCCGAAGCATTAAAGGAAGCTGACTACACCGCAGACTCCTGGAAAGCTGTCCAGACTGCTCTTACCGCAGCAAAATCTGCTCTTTCTGCAAAAGAATCCCAGAGCGCTGTTGATACCGCGAAAGATGCGCTGAATACTGCAGTAAGAGGCCTTGTTAAAGCACCGACTCCGACGGCGACCCCGACAGCAACGCCAACCGCAACCCCAACGGCGACCCCGACCGAGACTCCAACTGAGCAGGTGGCTTACGTTCTGATGAACATTCCGTATGATGAATTTTATGCTGCAGATGTAAACAACTCTGTTCCAGTGGATGTATTTTCTTCCGCAACGAAGAGCAAAACAAGAACAGCCACTCTTGCCGGTGGTTCTTATCATACCAATGCAGATGGAAGTGCAATCAATGGAATTACCTTCCCGGTTAAAGTAACAGGAGTGGATCTTTCCAAATTTAAGAAAGTAACAGATTCTGATTCTGTAAGTATTACAGTAACAAAGCGTGGTCAGACATCTACACAGACATACACCGGAAAAGACGCCTTATTTGAAAACTCAGACTATGCATATTATGTATTAAGCGAAGCACCTTCTTACTACAAAGAAGCAACGGTAAATGCAGATGGCTCTCTTTCTTTTGGAAAAACAGTTGGAACTGCAATTGAACTGACCAATGTATCTCCGGAATTTATGACTGAATCAAAATATGGAGATTATCAGCTGGATCTCGACGGACTGGAGAACACGATTGATGTTGGAACCGATCAGATCTATGGTGTTATTGTCAGCACGAAAGAAGGCAATGACTATGGTATGCGTCATGTGGAAAATATCTGGCGCGGAACAGAGCTGGCATGGTCAACTGGATTTACAACACAGGTACATGGATGCCTGACTTCTTCTGCACATTACAAGAGCATGATGGGACAGCATATCAATAAGGTTACTTATTATACCAGCAAAGGAATCTACACGATTCCAGTGAATGATATTTTTGTTCCAACAAAATTTGAGGCAAGTGTATCCGTAGAAGACGCTTCTCTTTCCGCTGGAAAGACAACGATGACCGTAACCGGACTTCCGGCTGATTATGATGCAGAATATTCCGTAGATGGTCTGGATGGATTTGCAGTAGACGGAAATACCATTTCTTATTCCGCAAATGCGAAAAAAGGAATGTATACTCTGACGATTCATGATAAAAAAGGTGTTTATGCAGATCTGACACAGAGCTTTACTCTGTATACAGATGCAATACCGGCTGCTTACAACGAAAAAGGAAGTGCTCCGGCGCTTGTAAAAGCAGAGAATGCATCAGAAGATGACTTTGCTGATTATATCAAGAACATCACTTCGGTAAAAGTAAATGGAAAAGAATATGCAGCAACTGGAAAACGGAAAATAATTCTGATCAAAGAAGACGGTACGCTTGATCTGACAGCTGCCGCTTTTGCAGAAGGAAATAAATTTGAAATCGAAGTAACTGCAACAGGTTACAAGACGCTTTCCTTTACTTATGAGAAGAAAGAAACAACATATAAATATGTATATGCAGGTCTTACCTGGGCTGAGTATTGGGCAGCAGAAGGAGTTCAGGCGGCAGGAAGCGACGCTGGTTCGGATGAAACTGACAGTCGCGAAGAAAGTGATAAAGGCGCTTTTGATGTTGTAACCCGTGCGACTACAAACCATGGACTGCACAGAGGAAGCTTCCAGTGCGCAGCAACTATCTACATGAAAGATGGCACAACCTATGATGTGGCATATTATACCGCAGCAACCACGGCAGTTCTGACCAACGGCGAGACCGTAACTTACGATAAGAGCCAGATTGATCATTATGAAGTAAAAGGTCTGAAATATGTGCCTGTAAAAGTTTCGGAAGATGATTACGAAGATTTCTGCAAAAAGTATGTTGTGGTAGAAAACGGCGGAACACTTTCCGGTGGATTTTCTGAAAATAAACTGCAGAGCTATACAGGCCTGGTTGCAGATGTAACAGAAAACACAAACGGTCTGAAGATAGCAGTGAAAAATGCAGATGGAAGCTTCTCCTTCTCTGCAAGAACAACAGGAAGTGAATCCGGAATCAAAGATCAGGCGCTGAAGACAGCTCCGGATGCTGAGACCGTAGGACTGACCGTGAAAGAAGCCAATGGTTCTTATGGAGAATTCCTTCGCGTAGATTTAACGGGAGATTACGGCGATCTGGCTGCTAATCTGCAGACCGTAACCTGGACTTATTACGGTGATGATTCCACTTATACGAATGCAAAAGCAACGTATGGAACAAAATTCGCAGCAGATAACTGGATGCATAAAGTAATGGGAATCCAGCTCGGCCTTACCGATTCCCTGCGCTGCACTTTACCGGAGGGAACGGATGGAACCGGTTATTGGAAGATTACGATTCATGCACTTGGCTATGCAGATGCTTCCTACACTTTTGAAGCAACCAAAGCGAATATTGTAGGAGCTGATCCGGTAGAGAGCACAGCAGCACTGGAAGAGGCAATTGCAAAGGCAGATGCACTGAATAAAGATCTTTACACGGAAACTTCCTGGAATAATATGCAGACAGAACTGGCAGAAGCAAAAGAAGCATTGGAGAAAAAACAGAGCCAGGGAACCGTAGATGAAGCAACCGAGCATCTGAATGCAGCCATCGAAGCTCTGCAGTCCCAGTATGTATTAATGAATATTCCGTATGCAGCGTTCTATCAGGCAGAGGTTCATAATGATGTTCCGGTAGATGCGTTTACTTCCGCAACAAAGAATAAAACAAGAACCGCGTCTCTTTCCGGCGGATCTTATCATGTGAATGCAGACGGAAGCGATATCACAGGTATTACCTTCCCGGTAAAAGTAACAGAGGGTATGGATCTTAGCAAATACACGAAAGTGACAGATGAGGATTCTGTAGAAATCACCGTTACCAACCGTGGACAGACATCCACCACAACGTATACCGGAAAAGATGCACTGTATGAGAATGCAAGCTATGCATATTACACTTTACATGAGGTTCCGTCTTATTACAAAGAAGCATCTGTAGATGCAGACGGCAATGTAACCTTTGGTGCTGTTCAGGGAACCGAGGCAGCAAAGCTGGAAAATGTAACGGCAGAGCTCTCCACTAACAGCAAATACGGTGATTATCAGCTGGATCTGGATGGTCTTACTGATACCATCAAAGCAGGCGAAGATACCGTATATGGTGTTGTTGTCAGCACAAAAGAGGGCAACGATTACGGAATGCGTCATCTGGAGAATATCTGGAGAGTGTCTGAGCTGGCATGGAGCACTGGATTTACGACAAGCGTTCATAACTGCCCGACCTCCTCGGAACATTACAAGAGCATGATGGGACAGACCATCAACAAAATTACCTATTACACCAGCAAGGGAATTTACGAAGTCGATGCAGATGTATATGTACCGGTTAAGTTTGCATATGAATTTTCTGTAGAGAATGCGTCTGTCACATCTGGAAATGCTTCTGTTAAACTGGAAGGCCTGCCGGATGATTACGATGCTGTCTATACAGTAGAAGGTCTGACGGGAACCGTGTCCGGTGATACTCTGTACTTCAAGAATGCAGAGAAAGGTTCTTATACATTGACTGTCAGCGATAAGAATGGTAAATATGCAGATCTTTCCGCAGACTTTATCCTTTACACGGAAGAGATGCCAGCAGCATTTAACGAAGATACGACAACACCGGGTCTGCTTAAGAACGGGGATGCAACAGATGAAGAGTTTGCAGATTATCTGAAGAACATTACCTCTGTTACTGTAAATGGAAAAGCATATGCAGCAAGCGGAAGAGGAGCTGTTGTACTGTTCAATGAGGATGGTTCCTTAAAGACAGATGCAGCACCGTTCGCAGAGGGCGATTCCTTTGAAATTACAGTTTCTTCACTGGGATATCAGGATCTTAGCTTCACCTGGAAGAAATCAGCAGAAGAGCCGACTCCTACTCCTACAGAGACCCCAACCGTAACCCCGACCGAGACTCCGACTGTTACCCCGACAGAAACCCCGACCGTAACCCCAACTGAGACTCCGACTGTTACACCTACAACAGCACCAACCACAACCCCGACGACTGCTCCTACCACAATACCTACGACGCAGCCGACGAAGACCCCGACAAGCACCCCGAAAGCAACATCTACTCCGCTTGCAAGTAATAAAGTATCCAATACTTCTACTTCCAAGAAGAGCGATAATGCAAAGACCGGTGATGCTACCAACATCTGGGGATGGGTAAGCATGGCAGTTGCATCTCTTGGCGCTGGCGGACTTGGATTCAAACTCTGCGGCAGAAAGAAAAAAGACGACGAAGAGTAATTCAGAACGAAAGGACTGAGAAATTCTTCTGACATAAGAAATCACAGAAACCTCTGTTCCAGCTTTTCTGGCGGAGGTTTCTGCCGTTTCGAGGAGTAAAAAAAGTGATTCTTTTCTTTTTGTAAAAAACAAAAAATTAAGTGTTCACACAACACCCAATTCATGCGATAATAATACTGTATTTTTTGCACATGCAGCATAATGGAGGTGACTTAGAAAACATGACAGCAAAACTGTTGGAAAAACATATTACCGATACAATTCGGGAATGGCAGGTGAAGATCGGCTATGAGGGCGGTACGATGAAGCTCTACTACCCGGCGGAGTCCCTGCGCCGTTCCCTCTCTTTAGACGAAACAGAAGACCTGGATGCGGCACTTGCCGCGTTCTGTAAGGAAGTACAGCCGCGTCTTGGAACACTTGCGATTTCAGCGGTCAAGGACCGCTACTGCATGGAAATCCCGGAGGAGGGATGTTCTTATATCGAGCGGAAAATTCCTGTTCCGGAGTTCCTGCAGAACCTTCTGCAGGTGATCACAACGCCTGGAAACACAATGGAACAGGTTCGAAACTGCTTTTCTTCCTATGCAGAGAAAATGCATACTACCGTGGAAGAAAACGCATCCGAGGAGCATGAGATGGGCCATGTATTTTCTTTTTCAGACCCGTCTGTAGATGAATACTGTTACTGTGTCGAAGAAAATGAATTCGGCCTGACGTATCACCGTTTTTCACGGGAAGATTACGAGGCTTTATAAATAAAAGGAGGATATACACCATGGAATTTACAAAACTGCTGGAAGAAAGAAGAAGCATCCGCGCGTTTGATCCGGAGAAACACGTAACCGCAGAGCAGATCCAGGGATCGTACAGGCAGCGATTCAGGCACCATCCTGGAAAAACTCACAGACAACACGGTACTATGCTCTTGTAACACCGGAGAAAGTGGAAGAATTTTCCGCAAAATGCCTTCCAGAATTCAATCAGAAGAGTTCAAAGGGAGCCGCACTTGTCGTAACAGCATTCGTAAAAGACCGCTCCGGATTTACGCAGGACGGCACACCAGACAACGAAGTTGGAAACGGCTGGGGCTATTACGATCTCGGCCTGCACGACGAAAACCTGATCCTGCGCGCAAGAGAACTTGGCCTTGATACTCTGATTATGGGAATCCGTGATGAGAAAGCTATCCGTGAAGCCCTCTCCATTCCGGAGAATGAGCTCCTTGGTGCTGTCATTGCTGTCGGCTACCGTACCATCACCCCGGACAAGCCGAAACGTAAAACCGTGGACGATATCTTAAAACTGTTCTAAATCCGGCGCATCCGTGTGAAGACGTGCGCGGTACTTTCCAGGCGGGAATCCAAAGAACCGGGAAAACTGTTTGCTGAACGCATAGACATCGCCATATCCGACAAGACCGGCAATTTCCTTCATCGGTACGCCGCCCTCGAGAAGAATACGGGCCTGCTCCATTTTCTTCCTGGTGCGGTACCGTGCAGGAGAGACGCCGGTTTGTTTTTTAAATACTTTTCGAAACGTCTCATAACCGATCTGGAGTGACCGGGCAAGCTCTTCGAGAGAAATTTCTTCATCAAGATTCTGCGAGAGCATATCGCAGGCGGCCTCGATCGGATCCCGCTGCAGATTCACCCGGTGCGCATGGTAGCCGTACATTCGCAGAATCTCTTTTTCCATCTCCGGAATCCGCAAAGGCAGCAGGCTGTCCGGTGTGGCCTTTAACGACTGCAGAATCTTCTGATACCGCTCGAGATCGCCGGGAAGCAGCTCTGCCTTTAACACCGGCTCCCGGTTCAGAACCGAAAGTGAGCAGAAAGAATCAAAAAACGGTTTCCCAATCGAGATAAAAAATTCCAGCCATTTCCCATCGGGGTCTACGCGTGTGGAATGCGGCACACCCGGCAGACGCTGGACCAGACTTCCCGCCTGCAGCGGATAGGAGGTGCCGTCCTCGGCAATATATTCCCCGCTCCCGCGCAGCAGCACGAAACAGCTGTAATACTCGTTCGAAAAATGATACTGCGAGCGGTCCGCCGTCTCTTTCCGCATAAAACCGCACGCCAGAATCCCGTTCTTCATTTCATTTCCAATACAGCGATAGATAACATCGCTCTTTTCTATTTTTGCAAGCAGATATTCCGGTATCATACGACTTCTCCTTTGCTTTCCCATTTTGGATAAAAGAAACACCAGATCAACTATTTCTCATCCACGTGCAGTGTTTTATACTGAATCATAAGATAACTGCATGAATCTTCTGAAAATCCACAGATGTATTATATCACAGGAAAGCAAAAAAGGAACACCAATCTGGATAAAAAGAAGAGAGGCAGTCGGAAAATGCGAAAGCAAAGGCAAGGAGGGTTTCAAGAACATGAAACAGACAAGAGACTGGGAAAATCAGTATATAACGCAGAAAAATCGTTATCCGATGCATACGCCGTACGGTGCATATGAGACGGTAGAGCAGGCGCTCGCCGGAAAGCGGAACGCGTCACGCTTTGTAATGGATCTGAACGGAGACTGGAAATTCAAAATCTATCCGTCACCGGAAGCGGTGGAAGCATTTTATGAAGAGAATTTCGATCACGCAGCATGGGATACGATTCCGGTGCCGTCCAACTGGGAATTGCAGGGATATGGAAAGCCGGTTTACACCAATATGCTGTATCCGTTCAAACGGGAGGCAAACGGCGAAGCATTTGAGATCGAGATTACCAAAGGCACCTACGAGCTGAATGCGCCGTACGTACCGGAGAAAAATCTGACTGGCTGCTATTTCAGAACCTTTGAGGTTCCAACAGACTATATCGGCCGACAGCTTCTCATCGATTTCGGCGGTGTGGAGTCCTGCTTCTATCTCTGGGTCAACGGAAAACAGGTGGGGTATTCCCAGGACAGCAAAGTGAACGCGGAATTTGACATCACCGAATATGTGCAGGAAGGAACGAACACCCTCGCCGTACAGGTGATGCGCTACTGTGACGGTACTTACCTGGAAGATCAGGATTACTGGCGTCTGTCCGGTATCTACCGCGATGTCCGCCTCGTATCGAAACCGGTGCAGCATATCCTGGACTACAAAGCAGAGACGCTGTTCACACACCCGGATTACACGAAAGCTACTCTCTCTGTCACGATCTGGCCGGACAACTCCAAACCGTTGTACGGCGAGTATCATGCCAAAGTGACGCTGTATGATGCAGAACAGCACAAAGTAACCGAGATGGCTTCGAGACCGTTTGCTGAGTGCGGCTTCTATCTGATGCCGAAATTTATCGCAACCGTTACTGCTCCGGTAGAGAACCCGGCACTCTGGACTGCAGAGACCCCGACACTTTACACCCTCGTTGTCGAGCTGCAGAACAAAGAGAATGAGACGGTTGATATCGAGAGCTGCAAGGTCGGCTTCCGTCAGGTGGAAATCAACAGCCGCGGTGTTCTGACCCTGAATGGCAAACGCCTTGTGATCCGAGGTGTTGACCGCCACGATTTTTGCGCCGAGACGGGACGTACCGTTTCTGAGGAGCAGATGCGAAAAGAAATTGCTGTGATGAAACGCCTGAATTTCAACGCTGTTCGTACCAGCCATTATCCGAATTCCGTGAAATGGTATGATCTGTGTGACGAGCTCGGCATTTACCTTGTCGACGAGGCAAATCTTGAGACGCACGGTTACGGCGGACAGCTCAGTGCATCCGCCGAGTGGACAGCCGCTTATCTGGAGCGTGCAACCCGTATGGTACTGCGTGATAAAAACCATCCTTCCATCGTCTTGTGGTCCCTTGGAAATGAATCCAGTGCCGGGGCGAATCATGCCGCGATGCACGGCTGGATCCGCGAATACGACAAGACAAGATACGTTCAGTATGAATCCGGCAACCCAAAGAGTAATATTTCCGACGTTATCTGCCCAATGTATCCGACGATGAGCTGGCTTGAGGATGTGATGGCAGACGATTCCGATCTCCGCCCGTTCATCATGTGCGAATATGCGTATGCAAAGAGCAACGGCAACGGAAACTTCAAGGAGTTCTGGGACTATGTCAATAAATACCCGCGTTTCCAGGGCGGCTTTATCTGGGATTTCGCGGACAAGGCGATTGCGATCCACGAGGAGGACGGAAATATCAAATACGGCTACGGCGGAGCGTTCGGAGAGGATGTGACCGATCCGGTTCCGGATATGTGTCTGAATGGTGTTGTCTTTGCCGATCTTTCCTATAAACCGGGCGCCTATGAGGTGAGAAACGGCCAGTCCCCGGTTACGATTGAGCAGGTGAAAAATCCATATACCGGCGAAACTATATGGGTGCTGGCAAACCGCTACCATACCCTCGATCTTTCTCATCTGCAGGTGCGTTATGAAATTGTGCAGAACGGCGAAACGCTTGCCAAAGGCAGCTATCCGACATTTTACACGGCAGCCGGAACAACAGAGACGCTTCCGCTTCCGGAGCTTCCGGAACAACTGCATGGCGAGGCGTATGTAAATTATTACGTTGAGCTTGCCCAAGATACCTTCTATGCACCGGCGGGAACAGAACTATACCGCCGTCAGATTCCGGTTACTACAGGTGTTTATCTGGCAGACGAGAAAACGATTGTGGAGAAACCACTGACCGTAGAGGAGGATGAAAATCATGTTTGCATCACTGGCGAAGAGACCGAAATTATCTTTGATAAAAAGACAGGTGAATTTACCAGATATCAGGCAAAGAGCGTTTCTTTTATGACCGGCGGAAAAGATGAATTTTATCGTGCCCCAACCGGTATTGATGAGGGAACCCATGAAAGTGATTACGATGATATCTGGCGCGCGGAAGGTCTGGATCGTCTGAAAAAGGAAGTACAGTCAGTATCGGCTGTCAGTGCCGGAAATCAGGTGCTTCTTGAAGTGCAGGCTTCCTATACCGCGGAGCCGGACAACGCAGTACTCTTTACCGCTCATACTCTGTATCGCATCGGCAGTGAGGGAATGGAGCTGAAAAACGAAGTAACAAACAACAGCGGTCTTGAGACCATCGCAAGAGTCGGACAGTCGTTCCGCCTCCCTGCAGCGTTTGATACGCTCACCTGGTATGGAAAAGGTCCCTGGGAGACGTATGCAGACCGAAAAGACGCAGCACTGATTGGACTTTATACATCTTCTGTAGCAGAACAGCACGTTCCGTTTGCAGTACCGTGCGAATGCGGTGGCCATGAGGACACGCGGTTTGCCGCTCTTTCGGATGGAACACATACCGTTCAGATTGTGGGCAGTGATGATTTCCATTTCAGTGCACTTCCTTATTCTATAGCAGAATATCGAAAAGCCACATATGAGGAAGAACTTCCGGAGCAGACAACAGGAACCTGGCTGATCCTGGATGCAGCGCACGCAGGCCTTGGCGGAGATACCGGCTGGACGAAAAATATTCACCCGGAATATCGTGTATGCAAGGGAAGATACAGCTATACGTTCCGTTTCCATTTCGCATAAAAGAAAAAATCGGCCAACTGCCTATTGGATTCTTACAGAACAAATTACAGATTTCTCGTGAATGCTGTATATGATGAAATGAAGAAAGCTATGAGGAAGCAGGATATTTGCCTGCTTTTTCATAGCTTTTTAAGTTAATCTCAAATTTAGCAAAAAATAGTTTAAATTAAGTTGGCAGTTATTTGCTATCATATTAACGTAATCTTAGATGTTAATAACGTCATAGAGGAACTAATAGATAAGTGACAGAAAGCAGGAAAGAACGTGGGACGAAGAAAGAAGGTCCGTCTGGAACAGATTGCAGAGGCAGTGGGATCAAGTGTTGAACTGTATCAAACGCATTAAATGACAGGAAAGGGGGTGGTGAAGAGCTTCGCAGCCGGATTAAGGAAACATAAAACGAATCGAAGGAGACACGCATCCGAAAGGAATTCGAATCGTGGAAGGCAGGGTGATCCAGGGAAACACGGTAAAAGGAAATAGAAATTGAGACAGGTGAAGAAAATGGGAAATGTAAAATTAAAAGACATACCCGAGGCATTGAATGTGAGTACAGTTACTGTCTCGAATGCATTTGCAGGAAGAAAAGGGGTAAGTGAAGAAGTCAGGAGCCAGGTGGTAGCAAAAGCTAAAGAACTTGGGTATGATCTGAAAAAATATACGAATAAAAGGCAGGGGTTTACGATCGGTGTGATTGTATCAGAACAATGCCTGGAACTTGGAGTTTCTTTTTACTGGAGCATGTATCAGAAAGTCGCGTATGCTGCATCGAAAAGTCAAAGCGTGACAATGCTTGAGGCATTGGGACAGGAAAATGAAGAAAAAGGGTTAAATATTAAAAAGTATTGTATAAGATATGCGATATGATACAGGTTATATCAAATTAGAGCATAACTTAAGATTAAACTTTAGTATACTTATTAAGCTTAAATTAATCGCATAAAAACGTGATAAAGCCATTTGCAATAAAGGAAAAATCCACAAAACTCAATTCGTAAAACTGTGCATGGTGTAGAAAATAAGAAAATATAGAACTTAATATTGAGAATAAACGAAGTTAATGATAGAGTTAAATCAGCTTAAAAAGTAACAAAATAGGAGAAAAAACATGAAATGTAAAGTTGCAAGTAAAGTGATCGCAGCCTCAATGGCAGTAGCAATGGTTATAACAATGGCTGGATGTGGAAGTAGCGGGAAAAAGGTTGAAGCAACAAAGATTGATGTGACTTTTGACCAGATCGAGTTCAGAAAGGATTACACAGATATTAAAGCAGACCTGAAGTTCCTTACTCATAAGACAGACGTCGTGGATACAAAGTTCAAAGAGTATGTAGAAGAGTTCCAGAAACTATACCCGAATGTAAACTTCAAATATGGAAATCAGACATTTGGAATCCCATCCATGGCGAATGTACAGGGAATTGTTTACAACTGTTACTTGTATTTCCATCAAATGGAAGGCACGAAAAAGCCAGTAAAATGTATCTGAAATATGTCTCATTTGTCGTTTAACTCATATAATTGGAGAAAATGCAGATGCGAAAAAGAACAGATAACTGGTGAAAAACAGACTGGAGGAAAAACAAATGAAAGATGTAAGTTTAAAAAGACTGAAAGATTGCATGAAAAGAGCTGAAGAAGGAGAAGAACTTACGATTGGATTTTTAGGTGGATCGATCACACAGGGAAGTCTTGCGACAACAATGGAGAATACGTATGCTTATCGTGTGTTTACGTGGTGGAAGCAGACGTTCCCAAAAGCAAACGTTCATTATGTGAATGGAGGAATCGGCGGAACAACTTCTCATTACGGAGTTTCCAGAGCAGTGACAGATGTATTAATGTATCAACCAGATTTTGTAGTTGTTGATTTTAGTGTAAATGATGAGGCAGACATATTTTTCCAGGAAACGTATGAAGGAGTTGTCAGAAAACTGTTAAGCTGGGATTCAAAACCGGCAGTGGTTCTTTTGAATAATGTTTTTTATGATACTGGTCTGAATGCGCAGGAATATCATAACGAAGTTGGAAACTGGTATCAGGTGCCACATGTGAGTGTAAGAGATACGATTTATCAGCGAATGAAGGCTGGTGAATATATAAGGGAAGAACTTACACCAGATGGACTTCATCCAAATGATAAAGGACACAAACTTGTTGCAGAAGAAATTGAAAAATTCCTTGAAAGCGTGAAAGCAGAATTAGAAGTTGAGGAAAAAGAACCTGTTTTTCCGAAGGCAATGACGGAGAATGCATATGAGAATGCAAAACGCCTGACAATCCGTGAAATTTCACCAAAGCTTTGCGGATTTCATGCAGATACGGAAGAGAAAACAGGACATCTTGATCATTTTAAAAATGGATGGATCGGGAAAAAAGCCGGGGATTCTATTCATTTTGAGGTGACTGCTTCCTGCATTGCAGTGCAGTATAGAAAAACAATACAGCTTCCTGCAGCAAGAGCAGAGCTTGTGTTAGATGGTGATAAAGAAAGATCTATCCTTTTGGATGGGAATTTCGATGAGGACTGGGGAGATTGTTTGTACCTTGAGAAAGTATTGCACCATGGAGAAAAGAAAATTCATACGGTAGATATAACAATTCTTCCGGAAGAGGTAACGGATACAACTCCATTTTATCTGATGTCATTAATTATTGCATAAGATTTTTGAAGGAGAGGCTTCCGAAGATTGAGACAGCAGCACTTGGAAATGAAGCAGGAATGATCGGTGCAGCAAGTTTACTGTAAAATATGGAGGGGATAAGATGAGAATTAATCCTGATAATAAAAAAATACGTTATAGCGGAAGGATTGACTGGACGAATCCAAAAGAACCAATCTGGGTTTATCCATGTACATCTGTGGAATTTAAATTTACAGGAAAATATTTGAAAATTTTCCTGAGAAACAAAAATGAATACTGGCAGAATTATCTTGGATGTGTTTTAGATGGAGTGCAGTTGTGTTATTATCTGGATAACAAGAAAGAGAATGAAATAGAGATTCGTGTTCCTGAGAATGAAAACGGAGAACATCATGTTCTTTTCTTTAAACGTCAGGATTCCTGCCATGAGATGCACATCCTTGGATTTGAAATTGAAGACGGAGCAAAATTATTGGAACTTCCGGATGCACAGACAAGAAAAATTGAAGTTTGTATAACTAAAATCTCAACTTTCCTTATTTTATGCGACTTGGCGGTATGCCT
>ERZ827498.2042-NODE-2042-length-20533-cov-5.970651_pt1 | contig 20533 bp, 20 predicted proteins | sample MGYA00519865_ERZ827498 | MGnify/ENA primary metagenome ERZ827498 (study PRJEB31778, sample SAMEA3449328) | human gut metagenome | biome: human gut; feature: human-associated habitat; material: faeces | place: United Kingdom | collected 2010/2012 ...
TCCCTGTCCATAATCTCCTGATAATGCTTACTGATACTCACACGCATCTTGTCCAGCTTGCGGTTCACCTCCAATGCCAGCATACTTTTTCCTGTCATGCGTCCGCCCTTGGTGTCCCACAATTTTGGATTTGCCGTCACCTTACAACTGAACTGTGCCTGTGTTCCGTCCACTGTGATACGTCCCATGACTGGGACTGTACCGTCTTTCTTAACTACCTGTCTTTTGAGGTAGAAGATAATTGAAAATGTACTCTTCATAACTTCATTATTTTTTTGCGTACAAAATTAATATCTGAAGAGTCTTTTCTTGCCACGCAATTCACCACAGAACGCCACAATTTTCGTTTATCAACAAAAAACTTACGTTTCTCATTAGCAACTCACTATATATCTGCACATTCCCTTACTATATATAACCTACATTATTCTTCAAAACTCGAATCGTACCATTCAAAAGTATAGGTTACGAGTTGGTAACGTTCCTCTGTCTTATATTGTCATATTTCCGTCTTCGTTTGTCGTCATCTCTTTTAACCAAAATGAGGAAAGTAACTGATAATCAGTAAACTTTCCTCATTCTTCTTTCAATCACTTTTTATAACTCGTTTTAAACAGACAAAATAGGGGTTGGATGCTTACACAACTTCATATTTTTATGATATTTTGTGTTTCAATTATTTATCTGTTGATGAAAAGAAAGTAAAAGAAGTAACCTGTCTCATTGTAAAAATATTGCTATTTGATGAATCTTTGCAACTTTGGTTTCAAGTCCTCATGCTTGGAATAGTCGAACATCAAACATTTATTAGCTTCCTTAAAAGGTATAACTGCATGGTATTCGCCTGCAGCAAAGCAATCAATCTGATAAGGATGATATGTCAAGACAATTCCTTCTGGCAGTACGGCAAAGTGAGTCAAAGGAAAATCCTTCTCGGTAAATGCCTTTTCGTTGTAACCATTCCATCCAGCCCAATCATCGCAAGAATAATTATGTACAAGAAATGACCGCATTACCTCGTCCATACCGCTTGTATCAATCATTGGACAATGGAAAGAGAAAATGCTATGTGTGAAATCCTCCCATGAAGTTTCACGTTCATAACAGAAATCGTATTCTTTCTTCAAACTCTCCAATGCTAAATGCCGAAACTGTTGTACCATCGCAGGTTTTACAGAATTGTTGACATCCAGCAATCCGCCTCTTCGCTTGTCATATGTGATATAATACTCACGAGGCAAATCATGAAGTCCTCCATTGTAAAGGCTTGCCCAATAATAGTATGTGGTATAGTCATCACAGTCTGCCACTTTCCTCACTCTTATATTGCAAGTCATTCTAAGCTCCAATGTATCTTCTATTTGATACTCTGCCCGACAAAGTTTCTCCCACAACACACCATATTTATCCAAAGAAAGCTGTAAATCCTTTAACGATGTACACTTCCCAACAGGAATGCCCCGATTGTTTTCCAACTGATAAAACGCATCGTCTCTAATAGCAGCCAACAGCCATTCTCGAATAGCCTTGTCAGACTCAGCATCACCTTTCGGTATATCCAAATCAACACTAAATCCAGCTTCCATCCGTTCATACTTACTCCTTGGCTTGATATAATAGTTCTTTGCCAATCTTTCTGTTGTCGTATCGGGGGCATCACTCTTTTTCTTTGCGTTGTATAAGTCGCCGAATGAAACATCTTTTGTTTGTGCCCCTGCCACCAAAGTTACCATACCTTCTTTCCTATGTTTGCGACAAAACACATCATCTTGGAGTCCAACACATTTTCCATCAGAGAAGCAAATCGTATCAGAACTTGCAAAAAGATGCAAACCTTTCCATCTGCCAAGATAATAAAGCCCCGAAGCACAACATGGAGATGAGAACAATATCTTTCTATCCTTAATGTCATAAACATCATTGTCGTCAATGCTCACATAGTTGACGGTATTGTCAATAGAAGTGATATTTGTTGCTCCAATTTGAGGATAATAGAAGCCATTACGTTCATACTTTAGAAGGTAGCATGGTGTCTTTTCATCGGAATGTTCATAGTTCCAAACGATAAACAGACTGTCACCAATTCGTTCTTGAATAGTGAACGTATCACCATCCAAGACAAGGGTATCTTCATCAATGACTTCCCCTTTTAATCCGACTCCCATACGCAAACCATGACAGCCTGTAAGAACTGCAAGCATAAGGAATATAAACAGAAGTTTTTTCATAGTGTAATATCATCTGTTACTTTCATATCATCGTATTCGTCGTCCCAGTAAATCATTGGAGCCCATTCTTCCCTAAATCCAGGGAATTGAAACTCTCTTAACTTTTCCAATTTATTTTCAACCTCATCTTTTGACTTTGCAAATACAAAGCTACGATGCCAATAATTGTCGCTGAGATAATCGCATTCATCAAACCAAAGATGATGTCTCACGAACTGCCCTACATATACACCATCCTTGGGCATTTCCTTACACGAATAGTCTGCTATCTCGTAAATATCCTTAAACGTAGTTCCAAGGACATGTATCTGCTCTGTAATCTTAATTTTCTTCATAACGATTTCCCTATCTGTGTCGGGCACAACTTTTATTAAATGCTTGTGTTATTGTTTTCATTCCGTTTCTACACCTTTAGGTTGTACAATCAGTTCCAATCGCTTGATATCGCCTTCTGTCAGTTGGATGTTACCTCCATTTCTGTAATAGTCGAGCACTCTTTCAGCACCATGGCGTCCCAATACAGCATGTTCTTCTGCTTTCATGTAGTATTCTACAGCAAGTTGCTTGTCTGATTTGCCATTATTGTCAGGTTCATAATAGAGGTCGCCAAGAATCAGATTGGCGAGAGGTACACGATGAGCAATTATGGCAAGTTTTGTTGCATCTGCTCTCAGTCTGCCTTTCCAGTCAGGTATGGTAATCAGCAGTTCAGCCAAGGAACAACCTTGATCTGCTGCCTCTTTAATCATATTTATCCCCGATATTGTGTCGCCTTGGTCAACAGTAATCATTCCGAGGAGTGTCTTTGCTTCAGGACTGTCGCTCGCACGTAGTACATGCTCTATGCTGTCTGGATCCTCTTGAACATACGACTTATAGCCATCCATTAGGATATATAATGTTTTGTAATCATTACCATCTGGCAAGCCGTAGATATAGTCATCTATGCGATTGATTGCTCCACGCCCCTCAGCCATGTGAGCCATAGTAATCATACCAAAGAAATCCTTCTTCACACCAATACCATCTCGATAACAATCTGCCAGTTTCAGATATGCCGAACCATCGCCCCAGCGAGCTTGATAGAGCAATGACATGATTGAGTCTTTCGGACTGACAGTCATACTTTTCTGCTCTGTCAACTTTGTTGAAGAAGCCGTTTCTTCAATTATCTGTTGTTCAGAGCAACTTGCAAAGAACAACAGCATCATCATATATATGCACCAATTTTTCATCTTAAATTTCTTATTTTTTATTCTGACTCAACATAGCATTGGCCTTTTGGGTATAGTCAGCAGCTCTATCTCTTGCTTTGTCTGCTTTATGAGAATATACCAAAGTTTTGTCTGCCATATTCCTCGCCCTGTCTTGATATTTCTTCGCCCTGTCATATTTCTTCTGTCTTACATAAAACTCGGCCTCTCTTAAATCATTTTGTGTCTGTCTGTTATAGTAATCCGCCTCTCGTTGGTAGCTTTCCGCTTGCCGCAGATAATATGCAGCTTCACGCTGATACGCTTGGGCTTGGCGAGTGTTGTAGCTCAAATTTTGAGCGAATCCAAACGCAGACAACATAGACAGAACTATGCACACAATAAAAGTTCTCATAATCGGAAGTGATACAACTATACAACGGTAGACAATTATTTATGGCAGCTCTTTGCATGCTTGCAGTTCTTGCAAATAGATTGCTGATAAACAGTTCCATTTGTTATAGGAGAGAAACCTGGGCAACTACATCCAACTGTCCCCGAACAATGTTTACCTTTAAAAGATAGTCCATTTGAATTCCCTGCATCAGTTTGGGTGCAAGTCCACGATGCTTTCTGTCCATTCGGATATGTGATTACATATGTATCACCTCTACACCATTGCCATCTCCAAGGGGTTGATGGACCAAGAATGAAAGCAGCACCAGCACGAAAGTTAAGTGTTTCACTATTGCACAATCTGTTGTTTCGATACACAGCACCTGTTGCATTGAAATTGTACTGGCTTTGGTTTTGTATCACCAAATACATTCTTCCATCCTCTAAATATTGGAATTGACAGGCAACTTGGCTATATGCCATCGTACAAATGACAAGGCAAACTATCAAAGTTAAAAACTTCTTCATTTTTCTACACCCTAATCCGTGTCGGGCACAACTTCTAAGTTTGTTATTTGTCTGTTTATGAGAGATAGAGTACCGAAGTAACCATTTACTATCAAAAAACTGCGTGGAAAACAAAAAGCAGAAGATCATGGAATACAAACTACATAGCCTTCTGCTCTTTTATTCTTTCAGAATAATCCTGCTGATTGATTATCTTTTCAAAGTGAACTTCTTTACAACCTTACCTTTTCTGTCAATAGCACCATAAAGAATGATTTCTTCATCATCTGTCATACCGAAACCGTCCTCATCACGATAGTACATACCATCAGGGTTAAGCTGCCATTCCACTTCTGCCACGCCATTTTTATATTGATATACATGACCAGGAAAATGAAACGAATGCGATTTCGCTCTATCAAAAGCATCTTGTGGAAGCCCTTTCATACTATCCCAGTCAATATCTTCATCTGTCACGATTTGCAGCACCTCATCAATAGACATGAATTCGTATGCACATTTCGCTTCATTATCCAACAAGTAGCGAGGTTTCCAATATTCTCCAATCACTTGATTCACCAAGGTCATTCCTTCGCCAAGGTCACGTTGCTCATATGGGCGATCCTTATATTGAGGAGCACATAATCTTTTGTACAGTTTTTCCTCTTCTGATATATCCGTATCATAGGTGTTTCCATCTTGATACAGCAAATTCCATGGATTGCCACAAATGATTTCTGTAGCCTCCTTCTGACCCATAACAAAGTCTTCATTTTTTGTCCCATACTTTTTCTCAACCAAGAAACGTAGCTTTCGTATTAAATCACGTTCTTCCTCATTCGCAATATTGTAGGCTTCTTGAATAAAGCGGTCGTAATAGTTGTATGAACTTTCCTTAGCACTTCGCTCCGCAACTTCTTTGTCAGACTTGTAGTTTATAATATATGTGGCATAAGCTATAAGCCGTCCACGATAACGAGCACTACTGAGGTTTGGAACATTATCCAACAATTTATGATAATCATCTTTCTGTTGAACGAGCATTTTGATATTCCCTGTAGATTTGTTTTGCCAACCAGTCTTTGTCTTATCGCATGACTTACAGCCGAATATAGCAGCAGCCAATGAAGCAAAATTATCACCATCAATAACATCAACTGTACGTGTCACCATCTTTTGGATAATATCCGGCGTGTCCTCGGTCAAGGAAACAGAAAAATTCAATGTCGCAGCTCTTATTTGGTATTCTTTATCTTTATCTATTTGACAAACAGTGGTATAGAAAGAGTCTCCTTTTTGTACAAAACTGTCTATTCTTTTCACTTCATACATAGAAGATTTCGCTACTTTACGATTTACAGGTATAGGAAAAGGTATACAAACTATTATTCTGTTTGCCTCATAGCTTAACGTAACATTAAATACACAATATTTACCTTGCACTTTGAATGAAAACTCATCGCCTTCACGATGTGGTTCTATATCTGCCGAAGCCAACATTTTTATAATGCAGTCTTCAAGAGTAAGCTCCTTTTGTGTATCTTTACCTTTATTTTTGCAAAAATCGAATATTCCCATAGCTCAATGATATTTGTATTTTAGTTTTACTAACTAATCAGTAATTTCCAACAATTGTATTCCTGTTGTCCTTACATTACTAAAAACTTTTAGGTCAAATACACTTTTAATGTAATGAGCAGTTCTTGATTGACAACCCATTCGTATCATATCAAACACCAAGGCACCATCAATGCTTTTAATAGGACATGATCTTTCCAAGTTTGGCATATACATATCGTCGCAGATGAAATATCCTTTCCAGGTTGCATAGTTTTGCCCTTGTGCATGAAACCAATTACCAATTCGCATATCACGCTCTATTTTATAAAAGCGAACTGGTGAAGGTCTCAATGTGGCCTTGGCACACTCAAATTTAATATCCTCTTTATGAAATATTGCAGAGCAGAACTTAATGCGTTCTATCACTATTTGTGGCATTTGACTTACACGAATCTTTCCCATTGTATGAATCGGGTTGTAGTAAAACTCATAAAAATCTTTCGTTGCCAACACCCAAAAGCAATCACTAATATATAGAGTGTACCCTTCTTCCTTTTCCAATCTGTCTACCCAATAGAAAGGCACATTATGTGGCGATAAAAATTCTCTCATATTAACATACACTAATCCGTGTCGGGCACAACTTCTATGTTTGTTATTTGACAGTTTATGAAATACTGGGTACATAAGTAACCAATTGCCATCAAAAATAATGTAGCTTCCAACAGTATTTCTTGGAGAGATTATTTCAAACACAAGACCAATAGATGTAAAATAGCCGCAATAGCAACAGGCCATTTTATCAAACCAAGAAACATGCATAAGAGTTCTCTCCATGCCATTCTTTCTCCTCCTATAATTCTATATCCACCATTTTCTTTGATTACTCGGTAGCATCCTAAAGGCAATATTGGGATAAAAAATAAGCAAAAAACATGATAAGTGACATAGGTCTTATAATCACCTATAAAAGTCTCTCGGTACTTCCCGTAGAAAGAAAAGCCTATTCCATTCACTCGTAGTAATGATAGTTTGTTTCCATCATTGCTTTCAAGCGAGTATTGCAAGTTGTTCTCCCAAGTCTTATTCAAGTATTTGTGAAACTTGTTATACACCACAAATAGACCAATGGTTGTAATCCACAATAAAACAACGATGTAAGTATCTGGCATATTGTCTTCCCTAAATATGTGTCGGGCGCAACTTCTAATTTGTCATTGTAATAATTTCTAAAAATTAGAAATTTAGAACATCAAAAGCATCTTTTATCGGTTGCACATTAGTATAATCGTAAAATTCAATTTGTGGTTCTGAATATTCTGGATAATCGAATTCTGCAATAGGAATAGATGCATCCTTACAAACCAATGGTTCTTCCTCTATCTTACCGTTCTTCATTAGTAGCTTGCAACTATAATATGCCCCACTTTGCGCTTCCACCATTATCACATATGTAGAACCTTGCTGAAAGTCTCGATGTCCAGCTGTGGCTTTGTATATTAGATGCACACGTTCTTCCCTTATCGTATATACATTCAGTTTAAAGTCAGCCTCGCAATGTCCGTATTTGACAAATAGCTCAGGCATGTCATCATTGTTCATATCCGCTAGGAAGTATGTACAATATCCACGCCCTTCTTTGTCTGCAATTTTGTCAAAACACTGTTCCAACTGCTGTTTGTACAATTTAACTTTCGATTTATTCTTTTGTCGTAATTTTTTTAAGTTGGTATACTTCAAACAGTTTCCGTTCCAATCAAAGACTGAAATGACATTATATCTCCCTCCTTTCTTATAATAAACGTAAGATTGGCCTATAGGCAAATCTTCTTCAGAAGACATTCCGTAAATACCTGCATTACAAGGCAACTGAATTGTTGGTAGTCCTTTAGTCAAACTGATGATGTACGTGTAACTATTCCTGGCATCGTAACCTTCCACCAAGATTTTGTCCTCTTCAGCGTTAATATGCACAGAGTTAATTGTTGGGATTGATGTCAATGAGACCTTTTGAGCCTTATCCCCATATCCGAGACATTCATAGTTACCATTAGGATTTGTTGTCAACAGTTTCATCAGTTTGCCACTTTTAGGTCTATATACCCATAGTGTTACAGCATCCATACCATTGTCATAGCAGCTATCCACATTGGTAAACACAATGAGATTTTGGCCTTCTGCTGCAACTTGTGTTGTTTGTGGTAGGTGTAGAGTATTTTTTAGCGTTGACACAGTTTTTGTTTCATGAGTATTTGCGATAATAGATAGCGTTGTCGTTACCAACATGCCAATAACCAGAAGTTTAAATATTCTCTTCATATTCGTAATTTTAGATTAATATTCACAAACAGGCCTAACAGACATACCACGCCATCTTGGACATGAATCTATCATTTTGAAATCTTTATCCATATACAAATATTCATTACAATTAGGCATCTTACTTACATCACTAGACCAGTAAACTCCATAAGTGCCTTTATAAAATTCTTTTTCACCATCTCTAAAACCATTCTTTGGCAAGAATACGGCACATCCATTTGTTCCTATAATTTTATAGCCAGACACCCCTTTGTAAGTTGTTTGAACAACAATTGCCGAATTCAGTAATTCTTTCCATTCTTCAGCAGAAGGCATATGCCACCATTCTCCTTTTATACATCTCACAATATCGTATGACGGATTCCCTTTAATACTTTTTATCGTGTCAGGAATATAATAATCTATACTATCTCTGCTTCGAAATTTGCCAGTTATATCTCCACAACCAAACAAACCACCACATTCTTCAACTTTATTTGCTCCTAAATTCATTGATGACCAGTTTACGCTAACCCCTAAATCCACAGGATCATATAAGCATATTGGGATGTTTCTTGTTTCGCCTTCCTCGGACGTATAGGCAATAGTTGGTTCTTCTGATTTTATGGAGTCTGGCCAAGCATTCAAGATTTCAAGAGATGGGTAAGCAAAAGTAACAGAAGCTATTTTCTCTTTATTAGAATTTCTATACCACTCATATCTCATTTTCATATTCAGTAAAGGAAACCCTTTTGCTTTCTTTAACTTTTCTTTATCAATTATGGCATCCATGTTTAGTTGTATCTGTCGAATAGTACCCTTCATATTTTTTATTGAAGTGGTATTTGCCACAATATCTGACACCAGACTACAATATGTTATAGTATTGTTCTTAATTTTTATAGAATCAAGAGTAATTCCCCAGCCAGCTTGTGTCGGCAATGCTTTTTGGTTTAATCTGATACCTCTAAGCATTGTATATTTCTCTTTCATTACTTCATTCACGTTGCCACCAAATTTATTTATTGTTGCTACTTCATCAAAATCATTCATGTCAAATGAAATTCTATGAATAATCTTGTTTGGCGTACTACGTAGGACACCAGTTCCTTTGATGTTAAACCACAATCTCACCTTATTCTGACGCAATTCATTACCTATCTTGTGATAGTATATAAATTGCCCGATGTCTGTTACCATTTGTGATTTAAATAGCATATATAAAATCCATGTTTCGTCCTGTGGAGTTCCATACAAATTAATATTTTGAGTATTTATAGAACCACCATTTTGCTCATATGCATCCTCAATATTTTGTTTGATTGATTCAAAGTCCGTGCTACCAATCATTTTTAGGTATGCTCTGTAAGAGTCTGACTCTTTATCTATATGACATACAAAAGTAAGTTTGTTCTTATCTACTTGACAGTAGTCTATACAAATTCCATATACGGATTTTGGCAACTGACAAAACTCAATTATATCATCAATGGCACTTGCCTTTATTGTTGCAATATGCAACAGCAAAGCCATAAACACTAAAGCGAAACGTTTAATCATATTATTCTATTCTTTATTCCACAATACCTGATACACATTCTTACCATCACACTTCAGCAACATTAAAAGCATAAAGAAAACGATCTTACCTACACTTGTCCACACTCCCTTGAAAGCCAGAGTTCTTGCGACTGAGTACATTGTTCCGTAGTCATCAATGGTAATATTACTATACTGAATGTATGCTAATACAGCATTTATTAAGCATCCTAAAACCAACAAATAGAAGCCAACTTTCTCTGCTTTCAAAAGCCAAAAGAATCCAGCAATGGCAATACATACAGCACAAGTGCTTCCAAGAGCATAAAGGTCAAAGCCATTGTCTCCTTTCATGAGGTTAATCAAGTTCATAATCAAGCCTAAGCCAGAAAAGGCAATATTAAGCCACAGAATAGCATTGAACCACGAGTTTAAACCATTTCCATTTTTTAGTTCCATAATATCTCCCTATATTCGTGTCGGGCGCAACCTTTTAGTTATTGTTGTTGTTACCGTTTCTCTCTTACCCTCTCCCCCAAGTACCCGACGGCAAAATTCAAGGCCGTGATGATGTGTGGCACAATGTCCTTGGCCGACTCCTTTTCGGTAATTTTATGGTCATAATCTAAAGACACTTTAATCTCATCTCTATCCGAAAACAGAGCCTTGATAAACTTCACGTTTCTGTTGGCATCATTCACAGCCTCATTGAGCAACCCCTTGTCCTGCAAAGAAAGTCCAGCAACAAAAGGAATGCAGAAGCGAATCATGCTCTCGTCTTTGCCTACAACATAAATATAGACCTGTCCGTTGTACCTGAAATGCCAACCTAAAGACGGCATAAACTTAGCGTTACCACACATTCGGCGAATCTCGTACACTATTTCTTCCTGCTTCATAATCACAAATGTTTTGTTTTTGCCATTTATGATAAGAGAGGAAGAAAAGTAACCATTTCCATCAGTCCAACATCACAAACGCAGCCCAATGGAATGGATCGGGATGCTTCTTTCTGATGATTTCTTTGGCTTCCTCGAAAGCCTTGCGCTTGTTCCATGCATTATGGGTGTCCGCAAGCCGTTCATAGAATGTGGTCATAAACTCAGAAGCTGTTTTGTCGCTCACGTTCCACAAGGACATGACGATTGTTCCAACTCCAGCTTTTTTGAAAGCTCGTTGCAAACCATATAATCCTTCAGATGTCGCCTTGCCCTGTCCTGTCTGGCAAGCTGACAATACCACCATATCCGTATTGCTCAAATCCAAACGTGCTATATCATTAGCTGAAAGTATTCCACCAAGAACACCTTTAGGTAAGGGTTTGCCTAACCATGCAGCATTACCACCCGAGAAGACCAGACCCGACAAGGACATAGCATCTGTATAGCCTTTGAGATAATCTACATTCTCCGCTCTATTTGGAGTGTAGTAAAATCCATGAGTGGCAAGATGTAACAATCTTGGCGATTTGCCGTGCATATTTAGGAACGACTCTTCTGTGCCGTTCTTGCCCATATACGGTGTGACCTGCCATTTATTTTGTTTCAGCACGTTTTCGATCTTCTCTATTTCGTCCTTTGTTCCTTGCAAATAATGGAATATGGAATCACCACGAGCGACCTCTCCACGCATGGCAAACAAGCTTGACAAATCATATTTCTTCGACTCTTCAGCCATTGCGCTTGTCTCCAAATCATATTGCAAACCTCCATACAAGACCGCCGTATTGGCCTTGCCGTCCTCACCGCCCAATCTCATCTTCAACAACTCACGAGCCGAAGACAGTCTCACAAAACGATAATGGTTTCCCAACAGCGAACCGTCTGGCAGAGGCAACGATTCCAACGAAACCTGAAACAGCAGTTGCGATGGAACATAATAGACGGTAGCACCTTCCGATACATCTTCTTTCAACGGTTCCCATATCAACCGCAACATATCCTGTGCATAATCCTTGTCATAATACCTATCCGGCCTGACGATGCCAAGCGAATCGATCTGTCGTTCAGCGAACAGAGGTCTCAGCAACGGATTGTCTTGTATCCTGTTTATTATGTAGGCAGCATATTTCCTCCCTTGCGACTGTGAGATATAGTCGGTGAAATCTATCAACACCTCGTTCTGCTGCAAAGTCTGCTTTACGGCATCATAATCCACATCCATGAAGCCTGTGCCGTCGCTGTATCCTTTGCATCTGTTTGCCAACAGGTTTTCCAGACCGCTCACCCTCCTCGACACACTCAGAATGCTGTCCGCATTCACCTTATAATCCCTTTCCCAAGCCTTCACCTGGTTCTTCATGCTTGCCAACACGGCATAGAGGTTCATGTCTTCGGCCGTTCCTTTCGTCTTGATGACATCAAACATGGAGCGTTCCGATTCCAAGAGAAACGCTTTCGACATGACCAGAGCATCATAACAACTCTTGGTGAAAGCCGTCTGCGTCTGTTTAGCCTTCAGGGCATAGGGAGTCATCATCGTGAACAAAGACGACAAACTATGCCACAAGCCTTCACGCTCCGTTGTGCTCATATACGGGATGCGCCGTTTCATCAATGTCTTCAACTGCCGTTCCGCAGCGGCATAGTCGTCGCAACCACTCGTCACATTGCCCGCAAAGCCTTCGGCGTTGGCAAGATATATTTGCGCATTGATATGTTCCAGACTGTTGTCACCATAAAGAATCTTGGTGTTTTCTGCATACCTGCGATAGCAGTTTTCCGACTCCGCATAGTTGCCCAACTGATGCTCCACGCCTCCTGTCAGGGCTAACAACGTTATCCTGTCTCCATCAGCCTGTGCATATTTGGCAGCGAGCAACTCATCCGCTTTTCTGTAGTCGGCCAACGCCGACCTGAAGTCTTTGAACGTCATACGGCACCTGCCTCTTGTTGTATATAAGGGATAGAGCTGTTTAGGTTCTGAAATTCGTTGAGCCGTCTCAAAAAGCAAGTCAAGACATCTGTAACAGTTTTCCTTGTCACCCATAAGGCGGTAGATGTCAGCCAAAGCCATGTAGGGCATGTTGTAGGTGGCATCATCTTTTGGCGTGTATGTATGAAATTCTTCTATCGCTTTCTTGGCATACGTCAGAGCATCGTCATAGCGTCCGACAGCAGCATACAGGTTACGCAAGTTTGAATAGCTCAGATGCTTGTTTGGCGACACCGCTTTGGCATCATTATGTTCTGCAATGTCCTTTCCGCGCAAAAACCATTGTTCCGCGATGCTGTATTGTCCCAAGCCTCTCGCCTCGCTGCCTTTCTGGTTATAATAGCCAAACCTTGTCTGCAAGTCGGCCGTTGCATCCATCAACGAGTCCATGCTTGCAGCATGAGCCTGTGCTTGTCTTACATCGCCAATGGTTCTGCAGATGTTACACAGTTCTCTTAAGACAGCCATCTGCACATCCGCCTTGCCCGTCTGTCTGGCCAAGGCCAACGCCTGCTCATATGCCTCCTCGGAACCTGCCACATCATAAAGAGACGCCTTTATCTCGGCGATATGCTGCAATGTGGAAACCTCGTTATCCGTCTTGCCAAGCCTTTGAAAACCTTCAAGGGCAATTTGATAGCACGCCAAAGCCCGGTCAAAGTGTTTCGCCAGATGATGTTCCGTAGCTTCAAAATACCATGTCAACGAAATCTTGGGCAGAGCATATTCTCTCACCTTGCCGTCAGCATAAGGCATAATCTCTTCCAATATGGCACGGGCCTTCGCCAATTGTCTGTTGCCTCTGAGCATGAAGCCGGTGGCATACATATATCCATTCATAGCATACAGATGGGCGACATCCTTCTTCTCGTTCTCTGAAAGACGGCCATTGATCAGCTTCTTGGCCAACAGATAAGCCTCTTCATAACGTTTCAAGGTCTCATAACACATGCACGCCATCGTCTGGCTGCACACATACACCTGACGTTCCACATCTGTACGCTGTAGTTCCGTGTTCCTGCCTACAAGAAGGAAGGCGTCAAGAGCCTCAGCAGTTTTCTCGGCACGGTTCAGAGCAAAGGCTTCATTCATCTTCACCGTCACTTCAGCCTCGGTCAATGTCTGCGCCTGCATCTGTAGGCCACAACAGAACAGAACCAACGATATGACAACAGCTTTATTCATGCTTCAAGGTTATGGTGTCTGCTGCCGTCGAGTCGTTACCGTTGCGATCCACGGGTGCAGCCTTCTTTTCAAACACATCGTTTTCGCCACCACGCACATTGTCTGTTGAAGAGTTAGCCTCAAACAACGAATTGACGGTAAAGAAGCCTACAACCAGCACAGCAGCCACACTTGAGACCCAAAGCCATACGTTCCTGTTGCCACGCTTCATCTCCTTCTGAAACTCAGCCATGGCTTTCAGCTTCTCTCCACGGCTCGTCACAGCCTGCTTCACACTCTTCGTAAACTCATACTGCTCCTTCTTCTCGGCATCCTCCTCTATCTCTTTCAGAAACTGCGCCTTGGCTTCCTCCGACATGGCATCGCCATGAAGCAGATATTCATCTATCCTGTCTTGAAAATTATTGTCCATATCTATCGGTCGTTTTATGTAGGTGTTCAAAAAAAATTTAAATTCTTCTTATGAGTTCAAATAGTTGCGGTAAATGTTTCGTGCCGAAGAGCGTAACGACTCCATACACTTATGCTTCTTCGACTTGAGAGCTTTCTTCGACTCTATTGTCGGTATCTCCGACAGGATAGTGTCAAGGTTCTTCTCTTCATAATAGAACTTGCTCAGTATCTGGCTGCAACGCTCCGACATGTGCGATATGACATCGGCTATGATGTCGAGCATCTTGTTGTCTTCTGAGTCGTACAGCATGTTGACATACTGCTGCGCATCAAACCCTTCTGTCTTTGTCTTCCGCCCCATTTCCGTTTCAAGATCAACAAAAGAAGGATTCTCTCTCGTCCATTCCTTATACTTTATTCTTGCGATACCCATAAAATAGGTAAGCAAGCTACATTTCAACGGTTCGTTGTTCTTGCCCGTCACCCTGCCGTTGCTCACACAGATCTTCCTCTGCTCGATGTTCTCCCACATCGCAAGGAACGAGTTTTGGAAGATATCCGAAGCAGTCTCCCCATCAGCAAAGAACACGCCACGATAGTTTGCCCAAAAGTAGCGTGAGCAATAAGCATACAGTTCCGATTGTATCTTCTTGTCCTTATCGTACATGCCGGCAACAAGTCGGGCCTCCTTCTCCTGTTGCGACGTACGCATTTCCATTGTCTTTTCCATTCTATTTAATCAGTATATCTGTTATGTTATATTTTCCAATGTCTTCACCCGTCATCTCAGGCTGTTGCGGTCGGCTACTGCTGTTGCGGTTCACAAACCTCCATATCCGTTTCATAAACTCGCCATTGCCCACCTTTTCGCCATCCTTCAGCTCCTTCCACAAAGCGTAGGTCAGCTTTCCTACCGTTGGCTTTTTCATCTCGATGTTCACCTGGTCACTTCTGCAAGCGCTGATCGTGATCCACCTCTCAGCCAAGGGCTTTGCCTTGTCGTTGACGACTTTTACCTTGCCATTGTCACCCACGAACAGCGATCTCACCATCTCAAAAGCCTCATATAAGCCACGAGCGTTCACGCTGTCCACCATCAACGTGTCTTCCACACCTCTCGCCACCTCGTCATCATCGCCATCATCGCCCCGGGTGCCGTCGCCGCTATGGCAAGCGTCGATAACCACCAGCAGCTTACCTTTTGCCCCAATCCGGTTACGAATGGCATTGAGATAGACATTCAGTTCATCATCCGTCAGATGCCTCTCGCCGTGATACGTCTTGCTTGCCCTCCTGTAGGCGTCATACGGAATCCAGCACTCATCCAGGCCGTCCTTCTCGTCGTCGTGCACATCCGTCATCTGCTGCCCATGCCCTGAATAGTGAACATACACCACATCGTCCTGCCTGCACGATGCCGCCATCCTCTTGAGCGCCCCTACAATGCCCGTCTTCGTAGCCTGACGGTTCACCAATGTCGTGACCCTTTTGAAGCCGGCACGTTTCAGCATTCCTTCCACAAACGCCACATCCTTGTCACCGTTAATCTTGTTCCAAGCCTTGTCCTGCTGTTCACCCAGCCCTATAACCAAAGCTCTCTTTGTCTGTGCGTTGGTGGACAAAGAGAGCAACAGAAGAAAATATATGATTGTTCTCATTCTACACATTTTTCATCCTCTTTTGACTTGTTCATGCATCCCAAGTTACAAAGATAAATTTCTATCCATGTTGGTTGCGATGGCTATCTATGGCCCTTACGATGGCTATCTATGCTACTTACAATAGCTATCTATGCTACTTACGATGGCTATCTATGGCACTTTTGAAAAGTTTCTATTTATGACAGATGACAGACATGACACTTGTTTTCTATAATTTTTCTTTATAATAATTATATATTAATATAAAATATCTCTTTTCCTGCGCGCGCGTAAGAATATTTATAAAAACATGTGTCATAAGTGTCATGTGTCATACTCTAATGCAAACCTCGGCACAGCGTCAAGCTTGCTTGAACGTTCTGCCGAGGTGCAGCTTATGTTCTACAAAGATAGCAAATTTGTTGGTAAAATCCAAAGGATTTTACGAGAAAATATCTTTGGAAGATAGAAATTTCATTGTTGTTGCAATTCTTCCATCTTGCGTTTCCACAATGTTTGCAGTTCTTGTTGCTTAGGCACCAGATAATCTTTGGTATAACTGAGAATGTTATATTCTGTAGTTTCATCGTCAGCATCATCCTCAAGGTCACAAGTAATGGAAATGCCTGTTTTGGTAAAAGCAGGTTCATAGCCAACGCTATACCTCACTCTACTTTCCTTGGTGTTCAGATCCTTACAAAGCTCACGAGCCATGTCAGCATGCAGATCATTTACGATAACAGCCCCAACAAGAGAAATGGCAAATCTGTCATTTCCAAGAGAAAACACCTTCACTATCCCTTCCGGTAAGCCAAGATACACCTCTCCCGTACCGTCCTCGTTACACTTACTGATGTTGCGTCTCAGCCTCTCCTCTTCCGCCAGCAACTTAGCCAGCAAGACATAAGAATGTCTGCTTCGGATCTCCCGTTTATAATCCCGTTTTTGAAACATGTTGAAAATCCAACAGCAACCCATCATTTGCGCAAAGCCTATAACTATAAGCCAAAACTGTGTAGAAAACATAATAATATTATTAATAAGAGAGTGTGATTTTTCAAATGAAAACGGTGCGCTTCAAATGTTGTTTTACCATCAATCAAAGACCTCAATATAGTTGGTATATTCAGGAAACCACTTGTCAAGCAGTTCATCTGTTTTCCACTCGATCTCAGGCGTTATGTTCTTGCTCACTTTCTGAAAAGCGACAGAAAACGAGAAAGCCTCATCAATCCATCCGATGACAGGAAGACGCTTAGCCGAAACCAGATCTATCGGGAGCACCAAATAAGATATGGTTGACAATATCATCAGCTTATCGCTCTTCGGGGTGTCTTTGCTCACCATAACGAAATAGAGCAACAACACAGGTCTGGCGCTAATGCGACCAACCTTCATTGCATACTCTTGCACTTTCTCTTTCAACACAGCTGTGTCTATAATACTTGTCTTACCCATCGTCTTCAATGTTTTTAATGTGATACGTTTTAATGTTATAGAGGAGAGGAAAGTAACCAATCTATCATCAGAAAAATGCCTTCATATTAACTTGCTTTATATTTTTGTAAGATATGTTTCATGCATAGCAATAACTGCATCTCAATCACACATATATATACTCTGTCATATACTAAAACTCTTAATCGTGTCGAACTCAACTTCAAATCGTGCTATAGTAGAGACATAGCAAGGTTTCAGGACCTATCAAACAAAAACAGAACCTATCAAACAATAATATAAAAACGAGACTTGTTTTTTGTTTTCAAATCTCGTTCTTATTCACTATAAAACCAGCGTCAATCTTTTGTAATTTTAAAACCCAAATTCAAAATGAGTTTAATCGTTTCAATAGATGTATTGCGATCGTATTCCTTTTCCTCCTCTGATAACTCTTCATAAGGCACAAGGCAAGGATGCTTTTTCTCTGCATCGTTGCGTTCTTCTCCATACGTCCAACCATCCTTTATGCGTCCTGCAGACCATACCTCATGCACGTTCTTGGCTATATTCTCTGCCAAGGCTTTCAATTCTTGTGGCAGAGCCACATCTTTCGTATCGATGGGATGTGGCGTGTAATTGTTCTTGTTCATAAATTGAATGTTTTGTTACTTAACTATACATAAAAAGAGTTGATAAGTAAAATGTATCTATCATTTAGACCTAAGTTTTAGTCCCTAGGCTTTAGTTTTTCCTTTGCCGCCTCAAGTCCTTGACATGCAGCCTTATCATACCATTCTTTTGCCTTTGCAATATCAGCTGTCACACCCCATCCATTGGCAAAACACTCTGCTACCATATACTGAGACTTACCATTGCCCTTCTGTGCACCACGCATATACCATGCAAAAGCCTCCCGTTCATTCTGTGTAACACCTAATCCTTTCAATAAACAATCTGCGAGGTTGCGTTGAGCACTGGCATACCCCATCTCTGCTGCATATCGGAACCATTGTGCAGCCTTTTGCAAATTGCGTTCGTAACCATGTCCTTCAAAATAGTATATGGCAATAGCATTGATAGCATTGGCTGACCCCAAGTCGGCAGCTTCAAGAAAGTAGTCCATTGCCTTGTTGTAATTAGCTTGGTTGTAGCAATGCCATCCGTGTTCCAGCAGCAAACTTATCTTCATCTTTTCAGATCTCTCTTTGATTACAATATTGTCATCAGCAGGAGCCTCCATTAAGAATTGCTTCAATCGTTCATAGAAGGCATCAAAGTATGCCGTATCATATTGTGGGCCGTTTTTGTATCTTACATCCTTTATCTCATCGGGCAGTCCTTCGGGAAACTCAGTAAAGCCACGCAACATAATAGGAATAACGTTCTTGTCAAGTTTGAGAGCCTCAGCAAGTTCAACAAAGAGCCAGTCATGCTCTTTGTCACCTTTTTCCTCAATGGTTCTGCGGAACACGTCGGCATCACATATCAGGATAAAGTCCTTACACTTGGCAATTCTGTCAAGCAGAGCCTTATCAAAGTTGCCATTCATAAGATTGTCCTGGTCAAAACTGACGGAATATCCGTCTCGCTTAAGCAGATCATATATATGTCGTGCTGTCTCATAACCACCTTCTCGTCGGTAGCTAATGAAGATGTCGTAGGGTTTGGTAGGCATATCTAATAATAGATGGAGTGGATAATTTAAATTAAATACAGGAGCTATATAGCTGTATTTCAATTAATTAAAAATAACTGTCAATTCATTTTGATGTGACAGTAGTGGTCATAATAGTAGTATATACAATCCGATTATCAAGATTAAAATGAGAAAGTATAGAATAGCCTTATAATTATTTTTATCCAATATTTTCTCAAAATATTCAAATGATTCCCAATTTTCCGAAAGCCACACAATGGTTGTTCCATTACATCCCCACAGTAGCCTAACATACAGATTTATGAATAAAGTAAAAATAATAATAGTTTGTACTAAAACATTATCAAATACAACATTTAAGAGATTGTTTTCAAAAACTATTCCATAAAACAAAGTTATAAGAAGTATAAATCCCATTGCAGCGAAGACGTTTAATATACAAAGACCTAAATATATAGGTATTCGATATTTTATTCTATTACAAATAACAAAGAATTCTGGAAGCAAAAATGCAATCACATTCCACCTTTGAACACCTTTAATTAGCTCTTTGTCTTTTTTCAATGAAAAAAACAATTTCACTTTATTGTTTTTAGCATGAAAATAATACGCCCAAGAATCTTCTAAATCTTTCTTGTCCACTAAATATTGCTCGATAAAACCCTTATAAGATTTTTTCTTCTTAAGGTTTTGTACTTTGAAACCTATTTCTGTTGGATAGATAACCGTATTGATTACATCTACATTTGGAAGAGAAATACCGTATTTTTGCAATATGTGAATCGAAAACTTTCGATATTCGTCTAAGTTCGTTATCCACAATATTGTTTTAAATAAGTATTTGTTCAAATAGCATTGCTCAAATTCCCAAAGATAATTATCTGTTGTATTGACACGCATGAGTATTATAGGTGCTTTACTCATTAAACTTATGACATCTTTTTTCCAAGTTTCACCCACATAAATTCTACAAGCTCCTGTCGACGGATAAAATTCATTTGGACGCCCTATCTCAAATGTACAGAAAAGCTTATCCAAACATTTCATAAGTTTATATTCTTTTCTCGGCATCTTCTTATCATCCTTAAAACTTCTAAGATAAAGAATGAAGAAATCCAAATTATTTATATGAGATGATGGATATAAAAAAGAATAGCCAAAGAACCATTTTGTAAAATAGACATATGGTACGATAAGTAATACAGTATATCCTAGACCTAATATTCTAATCCAGCCGCTGAATCCTGCTAAACCTATTATATTTTGAATAGTGAGATACATGCATGACAATACAATAAACACACCTAAGCATATGTCTATTATATTCCGCAAAGTGATTGCTGTGGTGTACTTTCTTGTTCTATCTATAGCTATACGGAATGGTAAAGTTATAATCAAAAAGAACAGATAAAATATTGTAAGAAGTATCATTTTTCTCTGTTTTGTAAGATGAATACTATCTATCAAGCAATAAATGAAATAGAAAATATAAATTTATTCAGAGATAAGTAAGTCGTAAAAATTAATTTATACTAAGCCACATGGGCAAAGTTGATATTG
>ERZ827498.2043-NODE-2043-length-20525-cov-3.815681_pt1 | contig 20525 bp, 18 predicted proteins | sample MGYA00519865_ERZ827498 | MGnify/ENA primary metagenome ERZ827498 (study PRJEB31778, sample SAMEA3449328) | human gut metagenome | biome: human gut; feature: human-associated habitat; material: faeces | place: United Kingdom | collected 2010/2012 ...
TTTACTTGCATTTGTTGAGTTATTTATAAGGAGGGAAAGAGCATGATTTATTTACAATTATTTTGGGCATTTTTCCAAATAGGACTCTTTAGCTTTGGGGGTGGTTATGCTGCATTACCTCTTATTAGTCAACAAGTAATCTCCACCTATCATTGGATCAGTCAGAATACATTTACGGATCTTATTACGATTTCCCAAATGACACCAGGACCCATTGCGGTCAATTCTTCAACATTTGTTGGACAATATGTAGCTCATTTACCTGGTGCTCTTATTGCCACTTTTGGTTGTATTTTACCTTCATGTATCCTTGTTTCATTACTTGCTTATTTTTATGTAAAATATCGTCATATGGAAGGACTACAAATGGTGTTAAATACTTTACGTCCTGCGGTGATCGCACTGATCTTGACTTCTGGAATTACGATTCTTGCACAGACATTTTTTCAGGGAAGTCATATAGATCTTCAACAGATCAACTGGATACAGGGTGGTATTTTTATCATTTGTATGTACCTTTTATTGAGAAAGAAAAAAGATCCGATCATTGTCATGCTGTTTGCGGGTGTGCTAAATGTGATTGGAAGCTTTTTCATTTCATAGGAAATTTCAATGAAATCCCCTATGAAATAAAAAATGGGAATATAAACGATGAGAGTGGTAAAAGTATAAATAAAACAATAGGAAGTGATAGATTTGAGTAAGATACAAGAAGCGAAGAAACTATTAAAACAATACTTTGGATATGATGAATTCCGCCAAGGTCAGGAACAATTGATCGAGGCAGCATTAAATGGGCAGGATGTCTTAGGGATCATGCCGACAGGAGCAGGAAAGTCTCTTTGTTTTCAGATTCCAGCATTGATGATGGATGGAATTACACTTGTGATCTCTCCACTGATCTCGCTAATGAAAGATCAGGTTGGGGCACTGAATCAAGCCGGAATTCATGCGGCATTTTTAAATAGTTCTCTGACACAGGGACAGTATCATACCGCATTAAAATATGCGATGCAGGGAAGATACAAGATCATCTATGTGGCACCAGAACGCTTGGAAACAGAAGGTTTTATCAATTTTGCGCTAAATAGTGGAGTGAAGATATCAATGTTGGCAGTTGATGAGGCACATTGTGTGTCACAGTGGGGGCAGGATTTCAGACCAAGTTATCTGAATATATTGTCTTTTGTTAAGAAACTGGCAAGGCGTCCTATAATAAGCGCGTTTACAGCTACAGCGACAAGCAAAGTAAGAGATGATATATTGCAGATTCTTTCACTCGAAAGACCTGTAATACTTACGACAGGTTTTGACAGAAGCAATCTGACATTCAAGGTCAAGCATATTAAGGACAAGGATTCATATATACTTGATTACCTTGTAAGCCACAGACAGGATAGTGGGATTATATACTGTGCTACAAGAAAAAATGTTGAAAAAGTCTATGACATGCTTAATGCTAACGGACTTTCTGTGACTAAGTATCATGCGGGTCTCTCAGCAGAAGAAAGAAAAGAAAATCAGGATTCATTTATATATGATATCAAGCCAGTTGTTGTTGCAACTAATGCATTTGGAATGGGAATTGACAAGTCAAATGTAAGATTTGTAATTCATTATAATATGCCGCAGTGTATAGAGAATTATTATCAGGAGGCTGGACGTGCCGGAAGAGATGGAGAGGATTCAGAATGCGTATTGCTGTATTCTCCGCAGGATATTATGATAAATAAGTTTTTCATAGAACATAGAGAGCCTAATCCTGATATAGATGCAGAAGAACAGGCACGTTTTATGATTCTTGATAAAAGAAGGCTTAATGCAATGGTCGATTACTGCAAGACAACAGGCTGTTTAAGAGAGTATATACTTAAATATTTTGGAGAAAGACCAGACAATCCAAAGGGTGGAAGATACAACTGCCATAACTGTTCTAACTGCGTTATTGATGAGGCAGAACGGGAAGCAGATGAGGCTTATATGTATCCGGGAAACCGTTTCAGTGCACCTGTATCAAGGAATGCTGCAATGGTGGCAGACAGAATGAAGCGTTCTGCCGCTGCTGCAAAGTCAGCATATGCAACGCCCAAGTCAAAGAAGCCGGAGGATGCACTTAATGACAGAGGTGTTATGTTGTTTAACAGACTGCGTGAGTTAAGAAAACAGATAGCTGTTTCAGTAGGTGTTCCGCCATATGTAATATTTTCAGACAGGACGCTTATAGATATGTGTCTTAAAGTTCCGTTTAATGAGGAAGAAATGCTGTCAGTAAGCGGTGTCGGTGAGAATAAATATGAGCGCTATGGCAAGGTGTTTATGGATGAAATATATGATTTTCTCGATGGTATGAAGCAGAATCTGGCAAGATGAGAAAATGTGCTTATGGACATTATTTTGCGAGATGAGATTACAGATGTTAATTGTATGAAATTATATGGCTTCAAATCAGAAGAATGAATGGGAGATATGAATGAAGAATTATAAGATGATAATTACTTATGATGGTACAAGGTATTATGGCTGGGAACATCAGCCGACTACTGATATGACAATTCAGGGAAAGTTAGAATCAGTGCTTTCTGCCATGACAGGAACTGAGGTTGAGGTTATAGGTGCAGGAAGAACAGATGCCGGAGTGCATGCAAAGGGAATGGTAGCCAATGCACATATGGAAACAAAGATGAAGGAAGATGAGATATGCGATTATATGAACAGATATCTTCCAGAAGATATCTGTGTGCAGGAGGTTCGTGTTGCATCTGACAGATTCCACAGCCGTTACAATGCACAGGGGAAAACTTATTGCTATACATGTTATGTTGGGGATAAGAAGCCTGTATTTAACAGAAAATATGTCAATATAATTGAGGGTAAGCTGGATGTTGATGCTATGAAGAGGGCAGCAGACATACTTACTGGGGAACATGATTTTGCATCATTTTGTGGTAATCCCAAGATGAAGAAATCGACAGTCCGTGAGATTTATTCGATAGATGTTTCTTTAAAGGGTTCATTCCTTAATCTTACATATCATGGAAGCGGATTCCTGCAGTACATGGTAAGAATCTTAAGTGGTACACTTCTTGAAGTTGGACAGGGAAAGAGAACACCAGAGAGTATGTATGAACTTTTAGAGGCACGAAACAGAAGTCTTGCAGGTGCAACTGCGCCGGCGAAGGGGCTGTGTCTTTTGAAGGTTGACTACTCGAAGGAGGCTTGATAGGCCGGACACCGTACAGTGTGCTGTGGTGTGTGTGAGATGTCCTTAGGCATCTGCCCTCAGGATACTTATGTCTAGTGAAACTAAATGCCGCAACCTGCTAAGTTTATAATGGGACTTGTAATCAAACGCGCTTCGCTTGAACGAGATTACAAGTCCCAACCTTTAGCAGATTGCGGCATTAACTTTCACACGACATAAGAATATTCGGGCATACACCTAAGGACATCTCACACCCTCCAACAGTACACTGTACGGCTGACTTCTTCTTCACCAAGTAGTCAGCCTCCAGACGAATGCTCGCCTGCGGCATTGCATTCTGAGTGCGGGGTGGTGTCGCTTTGGTGTATGTTTAAGTTGTGTGCTCGATTTATGACGAGTCGTGTGAATGTTAATAACGCCATCTGCAGAAGGTCTGTGCATGAAATCTCGTTCAAGCGAAGCGCGTTTGATTTCATGCATAGTAATAGACTTTGCAGATGGCGTTATTTACTTTCACTAGGCGAGGAATCCATGAGAGCATGCAATATAAACATACATCCAAGCGATTCCCTCACTGTACTAATTAAAGCACCTTCGACAAGAAATCCTTCAATCGCTCACTCTGAGGATTGCCAAAGAATTCTTCCGGAGCCCCCTCTTCATTGATGACTCCATCATAGAAGAACATGCATCTGTTGGCAACTTCTTTTGCAAATCCCATCTCATGAGTTACGACAATCATTGTCATTCCTGATGCAGCAAGTTCTTTCATTATTGCGAGAACCTCACCAACCATTTCAGGATCAAGTGCGGATGTCGGCTCGTCGAAAAGCATTATCTCAGGATTCATTGCGAGTGCTCTTGCAATAGCAACTCGCTGCTTCTGACCACCACTTAACTGGTTAGGATAAGCATCGGCTTTGTCAGAAAGTCCCACTCTTGCAAGAAGCTCATCAGCTTTCTTATCAGCTTCTTCCTTACTCATAAGTCCCAGCTTAGTAGGAGCAAGAGTTATGTTTCTTCTTATAGTCATATTAGGAAAAAGGTTAAAATGCTGGAACACCATTCCAATCTTCTCTCTTAATTCATCCACATTTACACTCTTATCTGTAAGATCCTGCTCATGGAATAATACATGACCTTCTGTAGGAGTTTCAAGAAGGTTAAGTGAACGCAAAAATGTTGATTTACCGCAGCCAGATGGTCCGATAATTGCAATAACCTCTCCTTTGCGGACTGTTGTATTGATTGATTCTAATACAACATGGTCGCCAAAAGATTTCTTCAAATCCTTAACTTCAAGTATGATTTCGTTAGTATTATCGCTCATTGTTTCTTAACCTCCTCTCAAGTTTCTTAACAAGCTGTGAAAGTCCCATAACCATTACAAGGTAGATGATGGCAACACCAATAAGTGGAAGCATTGGATCATAAGTTATGCTTCGGATAATATCGCCGCCTCTTGTAAGGTCGTTAAGACCGATATAACCGCTGATAGATGTTTCCTTTAACAGAACAATGAACTCATTAGCAAGTGCTGGGAGAACATTCTTGAATGCCTGTGGAAGAATAACACTTATCATAGTTGTTTTATAAGAAAGACCAAGGCTTCGTGCTGCTTCAAACTGTCCGTTATCAATGGACATAATACCTGAACGGAATATTTCGGCAACATAAGCACCTGAGTTGATACCAAATGCAAGTATCGCAACAATAAGCTTGTCAATATGTATAGAACTGAATATTACATAGTAGATAATAAGCAGCTGTACCATAGTTGGTGTTCCTCTGATTACAGTAAGATAAATGTTGCAAATGAAGTTAAGAACCTTCATGTGTCCTGTCTTATCATGGTTAGAACGGACAACTGCAATAAGGAAACCAATAACAACACCCATAAGTGCTGCAAAGAATGCAATAATTACTGTGTTTAACAGACCTTTTAGAAGATAAGTGTATCTTGCTTCTTTGATGAAGTCTGTCTTGAACTTCTCAGCAAAACTCATGCCTGATGCAGAAGCATTGTCGTCACGGACAATAATAACCTGCTTAGAAGTTGTATAAGTAGTTGTGAAATCGATATTTTTCTTACGCTCATCAGTAACTGTCATACCAGCCATACCGAAATCAGCTTTACCAGAAGATACGGCAGTGATAATTGAATCAAATTCCATATCCTCAATTTTTAAATTCATTCCGAGGTAATCAGCAATAGCCTGTGCAATATCAGCGTCAATACCAATAATAGAACCCCCTTCATAGTACTCGTATGGCTTGAAATAAGCATTTGTAGCCATAACAAGAGTTCCATTAGTACGGCTTATACCGTCTGGTGATTTGTAACCAGAAAATGTAGCATTATCGCCAACATAATCGTCAATAAGCTTCTGGATAGTTCCATCTGCCATAAGTACTTCAATAGCCTCATTGAGCTTTGCAGTAAGGGAATTGCCCTTAGCAACACAGATGGCATAATCCTCATTTGCAAATTCTTCTTCAAGAATTGTAAGGTCTGGATTAGCTTTAACAAATGCTAAAGCAGGCTGTTCATCAATAACAACAGCATCAGCTTTACCCTGCTTTAAAGCCTGTATAGCATCAGAACCTTTGTTGTATCTTGATACTGTTGTGCCAGAACCGTCAGTTTCGTAATCACTTACGAGAGTATCACCAGTTGTTCCTAACTGAACACCAATAGTCTTGCCTGCAAGATCATCTACAGAAAATACAGTGTTCTTAATCTTCTTGCCCTGACATGAAGTAAGAAGAACAGAAGAGAACAAGAGAGTGAGGGTCGCAAAAACCAAAAGGAATCTCGACCTGTACTTTTTAAAATTCATTAGTAACTCCTTTCCATGCGAACTGTGGTGTATACGGACGCTGCAAAGCGAATATATTTAGCTGTGGAGCACGCTTTCGCTTCTTGTCGCTAGTAACGGACACTAAGTTCACCGCAATTAGGCTTTCTTCAAAAGCCGCTTGCGGTTTACCAAGTGCCGGCTACTCCGAAGAGCATCCACAGCTAAATATATTCACTTTGCGACTGTGTATACAACAGTTCAATATAATATATTTCATTAATTATACACACATAGTAGGGAAATTAGCAATTAAAATATTTGCGATGGAAGAAAATGTGAGCGTACAGATTAGGATTGGATGTTGAAGCAGAGGAATGCACAGAGGAAGTCCAAAAGGGAAGAAGCGGCGTGGTGGATTGGACGTTGAAGCGGAGGAATGCACGGAGAAAGTCCAAAAGGAACGAAGCGGCGTGGTGGATTGGACGTTGAAGCAGAGGAATGCACAGAGGAAGTCCAAAAGAAGAAAATATGTACATGGAAACAGCCGCCAGGCAGGCGTCTGTTCCCACAGATTGAGGTTATTAGTTAGTCTTGCTGCATATGCCATTGCAAGGTCCGGTGCAGGCACCAGAGGAAGTCTGGCTGTTATTGCCATTATTACATGCGCTCTGGCAGGCTGTGCTGTTAGTATTAAGAGTGTCGGTGCAGTCATTCATGCAAGGCTTCTTGCAGTCTTTTTTTAAGTTACCTTCGCATGAAGGTGGACTTAAATCGAGAGGCTTGATGGCTCTGTCTAAGAGGTTTCCGCAAACAAACTTGATGCAGTCAGATTCTTCACCGGAAACAATGCTTCCCTTAGGCGTTGAGATTCTGCCGGCACTTGTTACGCGGTATCCACAGAAGTAAAGGCTCTGTAAGATGAGAGTGAGACCTACAGTAACCTCGTCATCTGTAGTATCAAGACCTAAAAGCTTAGGTATTGCATAAAGGTTGAGTCCCTGGGTTACAACATTGGCAGATGACAAGAAACCTATACTGTTAAGTGCAGGCGTATAAACAGGTGGAGTTGCGTTATTCGAGTTGTAGGAAACTCCGTAAGGAGCGAATATTTCAAGGGTGACAGATGTCGGATTGGTATCTTCATCATAAGTTGCAGCAGTAGTTGAGTTAGGAAGGTAGACTGCCGTTGGGGTAAGAGTTGCTAATGCTCTGCATGACTCATCATAAAGCGTTATTGCAAATGTTACAGTAAGGTTGGCAAGTTTCACAGAGTAGCAGTTAGGCCTTCCGGCTATCTGGGTGATTTCAACATTTTCATCACCATAAGTGTAGGCTATATCTATAACACTGACTGATGCGTTGGTAGCTGTTGGATAAGTCGTTGAAATATCTGTGCCGACAGCGAATGTGGTACACAGATTAATACCTATCTCATCATAGATAAGAGGGGCAAGAATACTGAGTTCATCGGGGGAACCGCATATCGGGTTCGTGCATACATCAAAGCAGCCATTAGGCATGTTCTGCACGATATTGCTTACAATGCGGGTAGAACCACATTTGCTGCATTTACATTTAGCCATTATCTTTTCCTTCTTCGTTTCTTTACTACATTATATGTTCTATCTACATTCGCGTGACCATATAATAATATAAAAACGGGAGTGTCCTTTTATGGCAAATGTATACACGGCAGGCAGTGACAGACGGCTTATAATCTATAGCATATCACGATATATATTTTTGAGAACGGCGTACATAGACGGTATAGAACGCCCGATAATGCTTGTGTCAGACTTTTTGGACGGACTTTCAGATGTAGTGTTGGGAGACACAATATATTATGCATATCAGAACCAGAACGGAGATATTCTTGTTAAAAATGTGATGAACAACGAAGCACTTTTTCGTGTGAAAAGCAGCGAGAACCCAGATATGCACTGTCCACAGCTTGTAGTAAATAAAGACAGGTTAATGCTGTTTTATATGGTGACAAACCCGCTTACGGACAGACTGTCGCTGCGAGCTGTCTACCCACTGGAAGAAGGTGACAGTCTTAATATTCCTGTTGATTGTGAAAATGTTGATATGTATGAAGTGTTTGGAATGCAGGGAAAAGCATTTTTGTATGTAGACAGTTTCTACGAAATAACATCAGATGGGAAATTCATTAAATGTCAGGATACAGACATGCTGATGCAGAATGAACAGAAAATATCAGAGTACGAAAACCAGCTTAATACATATATGCAGGAAAACAGACAGGCAATACAGACAATAAGCCAGCTTGAGGCAACAATAGAAAGTGTAAAGGCACAGTATAATGAACTTATGGAGACGGCAATTGCGTATAGGGATGAGGCAATTAAGTGGCGCAGTAAGTTTATATAAATTACTTGAAATCTTCCTCCATAATTGCGATAATAATGCAAATGGAGGAATTATGGATAACAGGAAGCTAAACAGAAGGAATTTTTTACTATTATTATTTGTTGTGGCGGCATGTATTATGGGTGGCCGCTCTATATTTGGGTTCTTTGCACTGCTTACAGGATATGAGACTGCGACAACAGAAGTGTCTGCATTTGCAGCTTCTGAGATGTATATGATGTTTCTTTTATTTCTTGTATGTATAATTGGAGGCATTGTTATGAGCTGTCTTAGTAAAGCTAAGGTGAGCAGGACATTTTTTCTGATACGCAATACGGTGCTGATTGTGGCACTTGTGCTTAGTAATATGTCTTTTCCTAATATAACAATCATGAGTACGGTTGTTATGTCTAAATATATAGGTGATACGGGGATGTATGATTTTGCAGTCAGCTCACCGCTTCTTGTGTCAGCGTTAAGACAGCCATATCTGTTCTATACATACATGGCAGCAGAGGGGCTTATGATTATTCTTGCGTGTGTCACAGTGTATAAGTATATTGTAGACAAGAAAAAGAACAGTAATTATAATAATATGTACATGTAAATGTGTCTGCTGCACTAATAAGGTGTGGCAGACAATTTTTGCGTAGTTAACAGATGCACTTAACATGCCGGTTTATATGCGGGAGATAATAAAATGAAGGTAATGACACCACATTATTATAAGGATTTCAGATGCATTGCGGGAGCCTGTACAGATACATGCTGTGCCGGGTGGGATGTCGATGTTGATAAGGATTCTTACAAATATTATAAAACAGTTAAAGGTGCTTTTGGAAAGCGCCTGAAGAGTGTAATGGTACCATCCCAGGACGGAGAATGTACATTTACACTGCAAGAAGGAGGACGATGTCCTTTTCTTAATGATGATAATCTGTGCGATTTATATATAGAACTTGGAGAGGATAAGCTGTGTGAAACATGTGCAGAGTTTCCAAGATTTATTAACGATTATGGCAATATAAGAGAAATTGGCATAGCCCCCTCGTGTAAGACGGCTGGTGAGCTGATGTTTTCATATAAAGATGAACTTACATTTGATACGGTTGAGGATAACAGTCTTACGCTGGAGCCTAATGATATAGATGCATATACATATATGCATCTTCGGCAGGCAAGAATAGTGGCTTTTGGAATAATATCAGACAGGGATATAAGTATATTTGAGAGACTGATGCTCTATCTTGATTATGCAAAGCGTATCCAGAAGCATCTTGATGCCGAAAAGGACGAGCTTATAGCTGGTGTTGCAAAGCGGTTCTGTGGAGCTGATTACAGAGAGGAGCTGCTAGACAAGCTGAAAAGCCGGGATGAGAAGCTGCATGGCAAAAGGCTGATAAAGGGATTGAGACATTTCTTTGATGACTTTAAAGGAATGGAGGTAATCAATCCTGACTGGAATATTCATGTGGCGAGAGTAAGACAGTTCCTAGACGGGCTGGCGGATGATTCTGGGCTTGCAGCGGTAATGAAAACTTACCATGCGGGAAGTGAAGCATTTGCACATGAATATGAGCAGCTTGCAATGTACTATGTGTATAGATACATGCTTGATGCAGTGAATGATTACGATATCCTGCTTAAAGCCAAGAATGCGGTTATAGGCATACTTGCAGTGGACATTATGGCAGCAGCTAATCAGGCGTCCGGCTGTATGCCAGATTTTACAATGCGCGTTGATATAGCACATTTGTATTCAAGACAGTTTGAACATTCATATTACAATTATGAAGTTTATAGAGAGTACTTTGGCATGAAGAGATGTTATTCATATAAGTTTCTTATGGACGCTTTAGTGTCACTGAATTAATGGAGGAAGTTTTCTTATGAAAATGATTATGAGATTCCTTAAGGATTACAAAAAGGAATGTGTTCTGGCACCGCTTTTTAAGATGCTTGAGGCGATATTTGAGCTGTTTGTGCCGCTGGTAGTATCATCAGTTATCGATAAGGGTATTGTTAATGCAGACAAGGGATACATTATGCAGATGTGTCTTATGCTTATACTTCTTGCAATCATAGGACTTGTATGTGCTATCACAGCACAGTATTTCAGTGCCAAGGCTGCAGTTGGTGCAGCAACAGGAATGAGACACAGTTTATTTGCACATATTCAGACATTCTCATTCACAGAGATGGATACACTTGGTACATCGACACTTGTAACAAGAATGACAAGTGATATTAATCAGGTACAGAATGGTATCAACATGGTACTGCGACTGTTCCTTCGTTCACCATTTATTGTATTTGGTGCGATGATTATGGCATTTACTATTGATGTGAAGGCAGCACTTGTATTTGTTGCGGCAATCCCGGTACTTGCACTTATCGTATTCGGTATCATGCTTGCAACAAGACCTATGTACAAAAATGTACAGTCAGGACTTGATAAGATTCTTGGAATAACAAGAGAGAACCTTACCGGTGTGAGAGTTATCAGAGCATTCAATAAGGAACAGGATGAGATTAAGCGTTTCAAAAACGATAACGAAAGCCTTAACAGATTACAGAAATATGTTGGTAAGATATCAGGACTTATGAATCCGCTTACTTATGTTGTTGTAAATGTATCAATAATTGCACTTATATGGATTGGTGGAGTAAGAGTTAACGCCGGTGCGCTTACACAGGGACAGGTCGTTGCACTTTACAATTATATGTCACAGATATTAGTTGAACTTATCAAGCTTGCCAATCTTATCATTACAATAACTAAGGCACTTGCATGTGCAGGAAGAATTGAGTCTGTATTCGATGTAACATCTGGAATGGCAGATGGCAGCGTTAAGGAAGCTGTAGCTAAGGAAGAACAGCCAGGTGTTGAATTTAAGAATGTTTCACTTACATACAGTGGTTCAGGTGCACCTTCAGTTGAAGGAATTAATTTCAAGGCTATGAAAGGCCAGACAATCGGTGTTATAGGTGGCACAGGTTCAGGTAAATCCAGTCTTGTTAATCTTATCCCGAGACTGTATGACGCTACACAGGGTGAAGTACTTGTTGATGGTGTAAATGTTAAAGATTATGATATTGAGGCTTTAAGAAATAAGGTCGGTATCGTCATGCAGAAAGCAGTACTTTTCAAAGGTACTATAAGAGAGAATATGTGGATGGGAAAGAAGGGCGCTACTGATGAGCAGATAGATGAAGCACTTGAGATTTCACAGTCTAAGGAATTCGTAGATTCTAAGCAGGGACGTCTGGATTATGTTATAGAGCAGGGAGGTAAGAACCTTTCAGGTGGCCAGAGACAGAGACTTACTATTGCAAGAGCAATCGTAAGAAAGCCGGATGTGCTTATTCTTGATGACAGTGCATCAGCTCTTGATTTTGCAACTGATGCAGCACTTCGAAAAGCTATAAGGGGAATGAACAATTCTCCTACTGTGTTCATAGTTTCACAGAGAGCGGCATCACTTATGTATGCTGATCTCATTATCGTATTAGATGACGGACAGGTTGCAGGAATGGGAACACATGACGAGCTTCTTGCAAATTGTGAGGTTTATAAAGAGATATATGAATCACAGTTTAAGAAAGCAGATTCAGAAGGGGGTGTAGCATAATGAAGAAGAATAAATCAACATTTGTAAAACTCCTTAAAAGAATTAAGAAGCACAGCTTTTTTATAATACTATCGCTTATTATGGCAGCAGTAACTGTTGCAACTACACTTTATGTGCCAATTCTTGTAGGTCGTGGAATTGACTGCATTATCGGTGTGAATAATGTGGATTTTGCAAAGATTGTGAATATACTTATAAGAATTGGTATATTTGTTGGAATTACAGCACTTTCACAGTGGCTTATGAACATATGTAACAACAGAATCACATATGAAGTAACAAGAGATATAAGAAATGAGGCTATAGAAAAAATTCAGGTGCTTCCACTCAAGTACATTGACGGACATTCATATGGTGAGATTGTGAGCCGTGTAATAGCTGATGTTGACCAGTTTGCAGATGGTCTGCTTATGGGATTCACACAGTTCTTTACAGGTGTCATGACTATACTTGGAACACTTATATTTATGATTACAATCAATGCTAAGATTACACTTGCTGTTGTTGTTATCACGCCACTTTCGTTTTTAGTTGCAAGCTTTATTGCCAAGAAGACCTTCAGCATGTTCAAACTCCAGTCTGAGACAAGAGGCGAGCAGACAGCACTTATTGATGAAATGATTGGCGGACAGAAGGTAGTTAAGGCTTACGGATATGAAGATGAGGCGGTAAGAAAATTTGATGAGATTAATGAAAGACTTCAGAAGTATTCCTTAAAGGCAATCTTCTTCTCATCTATAACTAATCCTTCAACAAGATTCGTAAACAGTCTTGTATATGCGAGTGTTGCGATTGTTGGTGCATTTTCAGCTATCAATGGCATTAACGGAGTTAGTGCAGGTATCACAGTTGGTCAGTTATCAAGCTTCTTAAGCTATGCCAACCAGTATACTAAGCCTTTTAATGAGATATCAGGCGTTGTTACTGAACTTCAGAATGCTCTTGCATGTGCAGCCAGAATATTTGAACTTATTGAAGAAGACCCTGAGATTCCTGATGCAAAAGATGCAAAGGTTGTTGATGAGGTTGATGGAACAGTTGACCTTAATGATGTGTGCTTCTCTTATGTGCCAGATAAGAAGCTTATTGAGGGCTTCAATCTTCATGTCAAGAAGGGACAGAGAATTGCGATTGTAGGACCTACAGGCTGTGGTAAAACAACAGTTATTAATCTTCTTATGAGATTCTATGATGTTAACAGTGGAAGCATTGATGTATCAGGAACTGATATAAGACAGATGACCAGAAAGTCTTTAAGACAGGGTTTTGGTATGGTTCTTCAGGAGACATGGCTTAAGTCAGGAACTATAAGAGAGAATATCGTAATGGGTAAGCCTGATGCTACAGAGGAAGAGATTATTGCAGCAGCCAAGGCAGCACATTCATATGGATTCATCAAGAGAATGTCTAACGGATTCGACACAGTTATAGGCGAGGATGGTGGAAGCCTTTCACAGGGACAGAAGCAGCTTTTATGTATAACAAGAATTATGCTTGCAAAGCCGCCAATGCTTATTCTTGATGAGGCTACATCTTCTATTGATACAAGAACAGAGATAAAGATACAGAATGCATTTGCAAAGCTGATGGAGGGAAGAACAAGCTTTATTGTAGCCCACAGACTTTCAACTATCCAGTCTGCGGATGTTATTCTTGTTATGAAAGACGGACATATTATAGAGCAGGGTAATCATGAAGAATTACTGGCTAAGAACGGATTCTATCACAAGCTGTATTACAGCCAGTTTGATACAGCAGCCCAGAATTAATGTGGAGATATATGTATGTTTATAGAGGTGGAAAATATTAGAAAATCATATGGCAGGAAAACGATAGTGCTTAATGGCGCTTCGTTTAATGCTGCCAGCGGAGAGTATATTGCCATAGTCGGTGCCAACGGCTGTGGCAAATCTACTCTTCTGGAGATACTGGCAGGAAGTCTTAAGGCAGATGGAGGAAGTCTTAAGATAGATGGCATTGACGCATTTGCAGATGCGTTGGTGTTTCAGAAATATATTGGTTTTGTGCCACAGGAGAATCCACTTATGGAGAAGCTGTCGGCAAGAGATAATCTTAAATTCTGGTACTGTGATACAGGAAGAAACATGGACGCAGACTTACAGGGCGGTGTTCCTGCAGTGTTAGGAGTGTCAGAATATCTTGACAAACGTGTTGATAAGCTGTCAGGAGGCATGAAGAAGCGCTTAAGCATATGCTGTGCACTGGCTAAGAATCCACCCGTACTTATATTAGATGAGCCGGGAGCTTCATTAGATATTGTGTGTAAACAGGATATTATGAATTATCTGTCTGCTTACACGAAAAGCGGAGGTACAGTCATCATAACAAGCCACGAAGAAGGTGAATTAAAGCTTGCTGACAGAATGTATCTTTTAAAGAATGGTAAGCTTAATGAACTTGACCATCCGGTTACCGGCAATGAGCTTTTAGAGATTATTCACAGATAGATTTAATTGGGGGATTAGATGAGAAGGAAACTGGAATTATTAAAATTGCAGATTAAATCCGCATTTTTATCTATACCGAAGATAATTCTGGGTACGATAGTGACGGCAGTGCTTGTTATTGCAATAAGTACATGCATAGGCATTGCAACGGCACAGGACAGCGACATGAGGATGAAGGTTGCTGTTGTGTATCCTGATTATGATGACACAGAAAACTCTGATTCGGCAGATAATAATAAGGAGTTTCGATATATTAAGATGGCATTCAATTATGTCAGCGAGATAGACACAATTAAGAATGTCTGTACATTTGAATATACTGACAGACAGCAGGCTATAGATGGATTAAGAAATAATTATTATGTTATGGCTATTATTGTGCCAGAGAATATGATAAGTGATATTATGTCGGGCGAGAATACACCTGTTGAGGTTGTGTGTCAGTCAGAGGGTGTTAATAATACTTCGATGATATTCCGTGAGATGGTGAGGGCAGGAGGCTCTGACCTTGCAACTGCAGAGGCGGGGATATATACATTTGACGATTTGTTCAATGGTGTGCTTAAGAATTACAGGGGCTTGCGGGGTACACATGAGAATGAGCTTAATGACATATATCTTTCGTATGCACTTAACAGAAGCATATACTTTAAGACAAGAGATATATCGGTTAAAGAAGGCTTGAGTACAGTACAGTTTTATGTATGCACAGCAATTGTGATGCTGCTTTTACTTAGCACAATAACATGTGCCGGCAATATGAAGGGGGAGAGCAGGTCGCTTGCAAAGAGCCTTAAAGGTGCGGGAATATCAGCATTTGATACCGGAATTGCAAGAACTACCGGAGTTGGCATTGTGTATATAATGATATTTGAAGTGCTTTTTATTATAATTAATGTAATGAGGCTGGGGGTGCCTGCAATATCAGGAGTTCTGGCAGTTTCGACAGTTGGAGAATTCATTGCTTCCATACTGGGGATTGTGGTGCTTGTGTATGCGGCAGTTTCATTTATAAACTGTATATTCTCAGTAGTTGACGACACGGTGTATTCAGTTATTACGGTGTGTATCCTTGGAATGGCGTGCATGTATGCATCCGGATGTATTGTTTCATCAGCATTTCTTGCGCCGGGTGTGAGGGTTATTGGCATGTATCTTCCGACTAACGGCTTATTCACACTTGCATGTCAGATAATCAAGGGAACTGTGGATATCAGTACCATTATGACAAATGTTATGTGGATAATTATATTTCAGGCAGCAGGAGCATTGGCGGTTAAGATAAGGAGAGACAGATAATGAAGAGATTGTTATACTGGCTGTATCTGCTTGTTAAAAGGCAGTTAAAGAATCCTGTGATTGTCGTGGTGCTTATTGCAATGCCTGTTGCAGCGTTAATAATTACGAATACAGCGTCTTTTAAGGAGAAAGAGCCTGTAAGGGTTGGAATAGTGCTTGAAGATGACGATAAGATTGCCATAATGACAAGAGATTATCTTGTAAATGGCGATTATTCAGTTCAATTCTACGAAGCAGAATCGCAGGAAAAGCTTGAGCAGGATATAATGAATAAATACACAGAGTGTGGCTATGTAGTTGGTACCGGGCTTAAGGATAAGCTTGACAGTGGCAGCTACAGAGACATTATAGAGCTTATTATATGCAGGTCAGATTTTGTCAGCTCAATGACTGATGAGATATTCTTTTCTGCTATGTTTAAGGCATATTCGCCTGAGGTTGCAGTTAATTATGTTAATTCTGTAGACATATTTAAAAAGCATTCAGAAAAGGCAGAGGAAGAGATAAGAAAAGGGTACGAGGAATACATATCCGGAGATGACACATTCAGAATTGATTTTAAGGTGCTAGATGGTGTACAGGATAATGGGACACAGCTTGAAGATAAGACAGGAGAGTTTCCGTTAAGGGCATTACTTATAATTCTTGTATATATAGGCGGACTTTTTGGAATCGTGGAATATTATCTTGATAAGAATTCCGGAACATTTATAACACTGCCTCGTATGTACCGTGTGGCAGGAAAGCCGTTGTATGCATTCATATCATGTGTACTTTTTGCAGTATCAGCAATGTTAACACTTGCGGTGGCAGGACAACTTAAGGGGGCAGCAGATATACTTCATATGGTTGTGTATGTAATAGCGGTTACTTTATTTGCATGGCTTGTGGCAATACCTGTAAGGAGAGCCAATGCAATGATTTCAATAATACCGGTGCTACTTATAGCGTGTCTTATATTATGTCCGGTATTCATTAACATAACGGCATATGTGCCATTTGCAAAATATATAAGAGCATTGCTGCTTCCGTGGTATATGCTTAAGTAGGAGGATGGGATACGGTGAATAATAAGAAAAAACGTATATTTGACATTATCCAGATTGGATATGTGGGTGATGTTGCAAGCCGTACATTTGATATTGCGATAACTGCTGCAATTATAATCAACCTGTTCATTGCGATATTTGATACATTTGAACAGTCAATTCCGTACCAGCCTGTGTTAGATGTTATAGAGTGGATTACAGTTATCGGCTTTACAATTGAATACATACTGCGTGTATGGACGGCAGAATATCTGTATCCTAATAAATGTACAGGTATTGCGAGAATAAAATACATCTTCTCAGGAAGCGGTATTGTTGACCTTTTATCGTTCCTGCCCAATTATCTGCCTGTATTTTTTCCGGCAGGAGCAGTTGCTTTCCGTATGTTCAGGGTTATAAGAATCCTAAGGATATTCCGTGTCAATTCATATTATGATGCGTTAAATGTTATAACAGAGGTAATAAGGCGAAAAAGGGACCAGATATTATCCTCTGTATTCATCATTGTGATGCTTATCATAGCATCATCACTGTGCATGTACAGTTTAGAGCATGAGGCACAGCCGGAAGTGTTTAAGAATGCATTTTCAGGAATATGGTGGTCGGTATCAACACTTCTTACAGTAGGTTACGGCGATATCTATCCTGTGACAGTGCTTGGAAAAATGTTCAGTATTATCATTACATTTCTTGGCGTCGGAATGGTCGCTATTCCAACAGGTATCTTATCTGCAGGTTTCGTTGAGCAGTACAGCCTTATTAAGAAGTCTACAGATTACCTTATGGAGAAGGAACTTAAGTTTATTAAGCTTATTATAACTAAGGACCACAACTGGAATGAAAAGAAGGTATGCGAGCTTAGTCTTCCAAGAGGACTTATTCTTGCAGCAGTGTTAAGAAATGGTGATACTTTGATTAAATCAGGTGATATAGTATTCGTGTTCTCAAAGCGTTATATGGCAGATGCACAGACAATAAGTGTATAGATGGTGAATGATTATGATGATATTTGTGACAACGACAGATGCATTAGCAGATGAAAAGTTATATGAAAAGGCTTATTCGCTTATTCCGGAATACAGGAAAGCTAAGGCTGATAAGATGAAAATGCGTGAAAATAAGCTGCAAACCGTGACGGCAGGCCTACTTCTTAATTATGCGGTAGGAAAATGGTCTATAAAAACAGGAGAAAGAGATTATAAAACAGATGAAAATCTATATGAGAAGGTGGATATTATTTCTGTGATTGAAGCGAATAATCAGTACTTTGATTATGAAATAGCATATAATTCGCAAGGAAAACCTTATTTTTTGTCAAATCGTGAAATTTTTTTCAATATCTCACATTCGTCTAATTATGTAGCATGCGTGATAGGCGACAGACCGGTAGGAATTGATATTGAAAAAGCCCGCAAAGGTAGACAGAATCTGGCAAAACGCTTCTTTGACATATCTGAAGCAGAATGGATTAAAGAGTGCGATAGTGATCAAAGATTCTTCAGAATATGGACATTAAAAGAGGCTTATGGCAAGGCTACAGGTCAAGGTGTGCTTGACATTTTGGACAAAATAGTTTATAGATTAGAGAAAGGGAAAATGAAAGCATATATGTGCGGACTTCCCCAGAATTTCACTATTGTAGAAAAGGAAGTTGATGGATTCAGTTTATCGGTAATACAATTGTGAAATCCATATCCGACTATTCATTATACAGTTGAAAAATATTAATAATGGCAGTATAATATAGAATATGTATATCTATGGAAGAGCCTAAGGAGGGTTTATGAGCAGAAATCATTTTAATGAATTAAGTCCATGTGAAGCATTAATTATGAAGCTTATATGGGAAGCACCACAGGATATTCCTGTACAGGAACTTATTGATCAGTTAAGAGACGATTATGGTAAGGATTACGCAAGAACAACAGTTGTTACTTTCGTAGGTAAGTTGAAGGACAAGAGATTTGTTGATACATACCGTAAAGGAAAGGCAGCTTTCATTCATCCACTTCGTTCAGAAGAAGAATATAGAAGACAGCTTTTAAAGGAAGAAGCTGATTTCTGGTTCAACGGAAAGGCTGTTGATATGGTTGCTTCTATTTGTGAATCACAGAAGTTAGAAGACGATGAAGTTAAGAGAATTAAGAAGATTCTTAATGGTCTTAATAAATAATAATTTTATAAGCAAAAGCAATAAAAAACATCACCTGATACGAAAGTCGGATTCGTCAGGTGATGTTTTTTGTTATGCATATATAATATAATTAATGGTTTTTATTCTGATATTCAAGTGCTGCTGTTATGAAGCCTCTGAATAATGGATGTGGACGATTAGGTCTTGACTTTAACTCTGGATGAGCCTGTGTGGCAATAAACCATGGGTGATTCTTTAATTCTATCATCTCAACAATTCTTCCGTCAGGAGATATTCCTGAAAGCATCATACCATTCTCAGTAAGAACTTTTCTGTAATCATTATTAACTTCATATCTGTGTCTGTGACGTTCATGTATAAGCTCTTCGCCATAGAGTTCATAAGCCTTGCTTGTTTTATCAAGTACACAAGGATAAGAACCAAGTCTTAATGTACCGCCGATATCATCAATGCCTTCCTGGTCTGGCATAAGATGTATAACAGGGTGAGTTGTGTTAGGATTAAGTTCAACACTGTGTGCGTCGTCATATCCTATAACATTTCTTGCAAATTCAACAATTGAAAGCTGCATTCCCAGACACAATCCTAAGAATGGAATATTATGTTCTCTGGCATAACGGATAGCTTCAATCTTTCCTTCTGTACCTCTGTCACCGAATCCACCTGGAACTAATATGCCAGATACGTCAGAGAGAAGCTCATCAGCAGTTTCAGGAGTTACAGTTTCTGAATCAATCCATTTGATAGTTACATCACATGAATTATATACACCACCATGCTTTAATGCTTCTACAACACTGATATAAGCATCATGAAGCTGGATATATTTACCGACTAATGCAACAGTTACCTTCTTAGTAGGATTCTTCCAGGCCTTGCACATCGCTCTCCATTCATCAAGGTCTGGTTCTGGACAGTCAAGGTGTAAACATTCACATGCTACCTGTGCAAGATGTTCTTCTTCCATCGCAAGAGGTGCATCATAAAGAATCTCAACATCTAAGTTCTGAAGTACATGAGACTTAGGTACATTACAGAAAAGTGCTATCTTATCCTTGATACCAGCCTCAAGTGGATGTTCGGTACGGCACACAAGAATATCCGGACGGATTCCCATTCCCTGAAGTTCCTTAACACTTGCCTGAGTTGGCTTAGTCTTCATCTCACCAGATGCTTTAAGATAAGGAATAAGTGTTACGTGAATAAGAATTGCGTTCTCATGTCCGACTTCATGCTGGAACTGTCTGATTGCCTCAAGGAAAGGCTGACTCTCGATATCTCCAACAGTACCACCAACTTCTATAATTGCAATCTTAGTTTCATCAGTTGAATAATCTCTGAAAAAACGGCTCTTTATTTCATTAGTAATATGAGGGATTACCTGGACTGTGCCTCCACCGAAATCTCCACGGCGTTCCTTCTGTAATACAGACCAGTATACTTTACCGGTAGTTACATTAGAATTCTTATTAAGGCTCTCATCAATAAATCTTTCATAATGTCCAAGGTCAAGGTCTGTCTCAGCACCATCGTCAGTTACGAAAACTTC
>ERZ827498.2059-NODE-2059-length-20409-cov-41.787511_pt1 | contig 20409 bp, 19 predicted proteins | sample MGYA00519865_ERZ827498 | MGnify/ENA primary metagenome ERZ827498 (study PRJEB31778, sample SAMEA3449328) | human gut metagenome | biome: human gut; feature: human-associated habitat; material: faeces | place: United Kingdom | collected 2010/2012 ...
TGATGTACTTGTGCATGGCAGGAGAAACAGAACCGATCATCCAGCAGTTTCTGTCGCAATGTCTTACCTTCTTACGAACCTGCTCAGCCTCTGGAGAACTCCAGAGTTCATCCCAAGTCTGGCGGTTCAGGTTACCCATCACCTCCTTATCCTTGGTACCATTGCAAGGCATCACATCACCGTATGGGTCGATGAAGAAGGTATCGAAACTCATGTCGCAAGGCAAGAGACGCTTCTGACCATAGATATAGTTGATGAGTCCATGGTTGAAGTAAGCACGGAACCACTTCTTTGGAGAGTTAGACTTCAACAGTTCATTTACCAGGTTCTCGAAGTTCTTAGCCACCATCGGACGGTCGTGGATGATGTTCTTAGCCTCAACGAAATAGAAAGAGTTATGGAGAGATGCGGTAGCAAACTCCATACCCATCTTGTTGCTCAGTTCATAGAGAGGCACGAGGTCTGGAGCGTTCTTGTCCTGAACGGTCATACCGAAGCCCACATCCTTCAATCCCATCTCGCAGAGCTTCTTCAGGGTAGTATAGCCACGGTTGAAACCATTGTTCAGACCACGGATTTCATTGTTGGTCTTCTCCAAACCCTCGATAGAGATACGGATACCAATCTGAGGGAACTCCTTCGCCAGGTCGATGATACGGTCGGTGAAGAAGCCGTTGGTAGAGATCACGATACGGTCGCTCTTCTTATAAAGCTCACGTACGATATCCTTCAAGTCCGTACGGATGAAAGGCTCACCACCCGTGATGTTGGTAAAATACATCTTAGGAAGTTTCTTGATAGTCTCTATAGAGATTTCCTCCTCAGGCTTAGAAGGAGCCTTGTAACGATTACACATTGAACAACGCGCATTGCAACGATAAGTTACAATGACAGTACCATTTAATTTCTTTTCTGACATAATATATTTATTTATAATATTCCATTAATTTATGATAATAAGCCTCGGAAGAATATCTTTCGATGGCATCTTTTGCGATGGCTTGATAATCAAAGTCACAAGCAAACATCTTTTCTATTTTAACCTTCAAATCCTCCACATCACCAGATGTAAATGTCATACCGTTAGGAACCATTGTTGCAGGAGATTTACCGTCCTCAACTATCAGTTCAGGAATACCTCCGATATTCGCACCCAGTACTGGTGTACCCAGGCTCTGTGATTCTATCACGGTGAGAGGATTGTTCTCGCTCCATTCTGCAGGAAGCACCATCATGCGAGCCTTCTGGAGGATAGGCATGAACTCCTCCCATTGCATCTGTCCTTTGAACTCAATATGAGAGCAGTTCTTATAGGTATCCTTCAGTTCCGGAAGTAGCTCACCATCACCAATCACTATCAATTTTTTGTCGAGTTGGGCTGCTGCCTTACACAAGGTTCTTACACCCTTCACTTCATTCACTCGACCCAGATAGACATAGTAGTCTTCCTTTATCTGAGTCTTTGAAGAAACCTCCGGAAGTTTCGTCACATCGATGAAGTTGCAGAGCACTCTGAACTTCTCTGGAGAATAACCGCCCTTCACACAGGTATCCATCATAAATTTCGATGGAGGAAGGAACCTGTCCACATACTTCTGCAACACCTCCTTGTTCCATTTCTTAGCCTCCAGATAACCCACGATTGCCCCAGGAATACTTCCCGGCATACAGCGATGCTTCACCACTGCCAGTTTATCCGTAAAGCATTCCTCGCACCACTTGCCATCTCTCATGCATGTATAGCACGGACAAACGAGTTTGGTATCATGCAATGTCCAAACCACCTTTGCTCCGTATTCATGCGCCAACTTGGCTATCAGCGGAGAAAGCTGTGTATGGATATTGTTCAGATGCACCACATCTGGCTTGAAGTCATTTAGCAGTTGCAAGAACTTGCTCTTCACTTCCCCATCACCAAAAGGACGGGTAAAAGCCATCAATTTGCTCATATTCTTTGGAAAGTATTTTTTCCAAGGCGTATCCAGATTCTCCGGATAGTCCATGGCAAATACCGCCACATCATGCCCATGCGCCTTCAGCAGCTTTTCTAGATTGAGCATATAAATACAATCACCGCCACGGCGATAATAAAACTTATTTGCTAATAAAATCTTCATAAAAAATGTATTTGTAAAGTACAAACGCTTAACTACTCTTCTATCACAACATTAATGACACCATCACACCTTATTGATATAAATAATAAGGAGCTTCCAGCTTCATTTCATCATAATCTACCACTGACCATCCATTTTCATCATATTCCAAAGAGATTTTAAACTCACCATCAAGGGTAATATCATTTTTTATCTCTTCTTCAGAATCAAGATAGGCTATGACAGATATAGAGAAATTGCCCGATACGACCAACGATCCTTCATATTCTACAACATCAAGGATTTCACAGTTTTCTACATTTAAAAATTCCAAATGATGACCTAATTCGTCAAATTCATCAGCCCCATTGGTGTGATAATAATCATCTATAAAATTATCAACATAACCTAAGTTCCCTACTATCAAGATATCTCGATCATTAACAGCCTCATTAGATCTAATACTGAGATTTCTAAAAGGTATTCGTAATGTGTTTTTTATTACATTACGTAAACTTTGTCGAATATATGCAGTTTCATCCAATAAATCAATAACACTGCCATTTTCAAATCTCATATCATCTATAATCCATATTTTCTTATTAGAACTTTGCCACAAATCAGATTGTTCTAAAAACAACCTGACTGTATGAACTTCATTTCCTGGCACATAACTTACCTGGTCCTTGAAAGGTTCAAGTTCTTTCTGTATAAATGTCAACGAAGAAGCAAAATCTGGGCTATCACAAACCTTTGCCACTTCATCAAATATCCAAACGCCTTCTATGTTCTTATTTCTACAATTATCTTCCTTGTCAAAGAACATTTCATATAAAAAGCCATCAAAGAACGGATTTTCATTTCCAATATTGAGTAAAGCGAGTTTAGTGATATTGATATATTTGGCTGCAAACACACTTTTACTGGCATGAAGCATATATCGTCCCATTACAAACAATTCTTCCTTTTTAAAGTCTTTTTTATGGGCAACCAACATACTCATTGCATGGTCTATATTTTTCTCAACACTACTATTTATATCCTGTACGAAACTACTTTTTAGAGCATCTGTTAATGCTATTGTTGTTGGAGAAAAAGCCATAAAACTATAAGTATTTCCATAATGCCTATTCAATTGACCATGATTGAAACAGAAATCATCTAACAAACATGAGTAATCCCAAGAATATTGTCTACGGCCAGAAGCAAACATGTCCTTTCTTACTTGCTTAAACAAATCTTCAACCTTTAGATTTTCGGTCATGATATGATTCAGTAAAGCACCCGTAAATGGGCTGTGCCCACCAACCTTACCATCAGAAGCAGTACATCCAGCAGTCGTAGAGTAAGCTATGAATGTTTGATGAGGCACCTTAAAACCCGTTTCTTGCTTAGCAACAGCTCCTCTCGTTTCATTACGACAAGCATCAAGTATAAGAATGTTCATCTGGTCTCCAGCCACATTCATCCGTTGCATAATATCATTGACGACAAGGCAATGCCCAAGCAATACCGTTTCACCTTTTGCACTTCTTTGAGCATTCTTCAAAACCAAACCATCTTTCAAGTTGGGACGTTCTCCATGACCTGCAAAATAGAATATAGCAACATCTGGTCTATCATCCATAATTTTGTTGGTAAACTCATCTAAACGCTCCCTTACGACATCATCCTCTTCATCATAGCTCTCCTGAACTTCAATCTTCAAATGAGATAAAACTTCCGCTACTGCTTTAGCATCACCAACTGCGCAATTCAACACATGGAAGAACTCTGGATGAGAATAATGATCTATACCTATCACTAATGCAATTACTTTCATAGCTTATAATTAGTTTGCAATGGTTATAGTCCCATTATCTATATATTTTTTTCGAGATGCTGACGAATACGTCCCAGTAACACGCACAACAAGTCCGTTTTCAAAAGCCTGACTCACGACATGATAACTTTCTGCATATTTAAGCCTAACTATTATATGTTGCTTATCATTATCATCTCCTAAGGTCAACAAGGTTATAGTAAATACATCCCTATCTTCAGGATTTGCATCACCTGACATATTTATAATCTTCCCAAAAATCGTCTTCATTACATTTTGTGGCTCATGAGGACGGTATCTATCTGCTACATCTATAATTTTTTGATTGACAACATGACTTACCTGAATATTGGTTACTGCATCATCAGGAGAAGGAACATTTTTACTTCTAACAATATTAATGTCAAAATTCGCTAGTTCATTAACTGATATGATATTTGCTATTGAGTCTAAGAAATTAACACTAAGATTTCCTTCTCCAACAGCATCATCCAATTCACTACTTCCTTCAGCAACACTTCGATTTATAACGGAAAGAGACTCCATCATTTTAAGATTAACCTTTCGATATAAAGGCAAATCCTCGACATCATTATCAAACAAATTGTATTGATATTCACCCAATGGGCAAATAACATTGATTATATAACTTCCAAACTCTGTTTGTCCAAAAGAACAATTGGATAGTTCTTCTGTAACATTTTTAGTTAACAACTTTGAATGAAACACTTTTGGATTTATTGTATCCTGCAAAGCAGCTGCCAAGCTATTTTTGATACTTCCTATATAACTTATCATTGAATCAAAAGGAATTTGCCCAAGTTCTGTTTGGTTATCTATGATACGCCATTTCAATATATCAGCAGAAGGATTGAGTAATTCACTCAGCAATGTGAGAACAGATATCTTATTATATTCAGCAATATCAGAAATTGCCCTATTCAATAATGACAAATAATCACTATAGCTTGAATCAAAGGGAATCAACACAACTTGCGTGTCATCATCTGAAACAAACTGTTTTGCCGTTCCACCAAACAAAGCACACAATTCCCTCCAACCATGAATCTGTAGATATCTACAAATCTTGACAGGAACCAATTTTTGCAATGCAGATAAATACTTAATCATAATTCTTGTTGTTTTGAGATTTTTACCATTATTTCTTTTAGCGCATCAGGTGAAAGTACATTTCGTCCAGGAATTACTATGCGTTTGCTTGTTCTGTTTTCCGTTGGCTCATCTCCTTCCAAACACGCCCAATAAGCACATTTCGTCAACTTCAAATAGTTAGCATTATGTTCTATCCACAAATTCTCATCCTGATACATAACTAACAAGATTAAAATATAAGGAATAGTTCTGTCTGTTCTTACTAAATAATTGTAATTTCGTGCAGGAATATCATACTGTACATCACCGTTTTCCAATATATGTACACCAGCAAAAGATGCTTTCATCTGAACAGCAACTAATGGGGAATACATTACACATTCACCATCATTTATAGGAAAGCCATTACACGATATTTGACAATCCACACAGTCATTATCGTGTCTGGCATTCCATATGTCATAGCCATTTTTTGCACAAATAGCTTGAAGATAAGCAATACTCATATCTTCCATTCTATGTTGTAAAGGATTTGGCATAACAGTTTATTATATTACAAAAAAATGTTTATCAACTTATAATAAGAAGAATGAGCAATTAATGCCTATCTCCATAAACAACCAAGGCATCCATCTGATGTCTCCAATTATCTTTAAAAAAGAAAAGGCCATCTATTTCTTAGATGCTTAAACACATAATATTTGATAACGTGCGAAAAGCAGATCGCACCAATCAATGTAGTGAGACAAGTTGCAACATAGAGCATATCATCATTGTGAATGAATCTTTCTAAATGAAGTATACTTGACACTCTATAAAACATCATGTGACAGAGATAAATCTCCATACTGATACCACTAAGATACTTAGCCACCTTGTTGTTAATACGATATTCTTAGAACCTATGGCATACATCAGCCAAGCAACAAATTCCAATAAATCCGGCAAGATAAACAAGCCCTTGAAATAAACAACGAATCTTAATACGGTAAGTACAAGACATGGTGCCAAGATATCATTCAATACTTCTCAAACCTAAGGGCTAAAAGTAATTTATCGTTCATTTTCTTTTTTTCCAATTATTGAAAGTTTATCTATCGTTTTTTCCATCACATCAAGTACCTCTTTGAGTAACTTTGGTAGAAGTATATTTAACCTATTTGATTGACTATAAAAGTTTTTTCTGTTTTTTGATGTAACAAATAAACCATTTTCCATGTCAGGAAACAATATTGCAACCTCAGAATGCCCATTCGGCCCATCATAGCAATCATAAACCATTTGCATAAAATCAAAAGAACCATTATGCACAATTCTATCTCTAATACTTAATATTGTTTTAACACACAACGGTTTTTCAAATATAGTACCAGCAATATCAGAATTGGCCTTAACTATACTTCCCAGAAGAACTTTCCGTGAAATCATATTGGAATATTTAGAAAAATCCACTTTGTCATAATCACGCAATTCAACGTAAATTTTAGACAGTATATCAAAAGAAGATGCAAGATAAATAAATATGCTATTAACACATGCAAAACTTATCGTATCTTGTGAACTAATAGCAATGGTTGCTTGGTTAAAGTCTTCCATCTTGCAGGGAGACTCACTAGGAAAATGACAGTAAAATTCCTTCAGCATAGATGCAATCATTTTAAAGCGGTCACACAAAGCGCAAACAAGCATATCACAATCATAATAATACAACCATTTATGGACAATCTCGTCATCTTCATAATTTCTCTGATATAATTCAAACATATCCTTTGTCCATCCACTTTCTGCAGTATTTCCTGCATTTTGAACCCAACAAGATACCCTACTATAATCTCTTTCAAACTGGTTACATCCTCGAAATATTATATCTTTAAAAACATAAGACAAGTCATAACCATTATTTATAAGAGAATCCAGTTTATCATATATAGGTCGAAGAGTGTTATTGAAAGAATCAAAATCCATTGCTAAATCTTTCTGTTTACTTTTACTAATTTCATTTTTTCAAAAACGTAGGTCTTTATCACCTTGACCAGATTACTATCCACAACAAAGTAACTATATACCAGTTTTTTACAAATGTTTTTTTAGAATAAAGGATTACTATGCTAAAAGATTTTTCATAACATCAACAGATTTTTCTCTTTCTACTTCCAGGATATAATGAACTTCATTATAATCAATCATTTGATTAATTAGAGAATAGTCATTAAAGTCACGGAGAATACGATTAGATAATCCCGTTAATTCCAAAATACTTTGGTTTCTTGTACCAGTAGCATTATTTGGCAGAATTTCAATGAACTGCTTTCCAAAGTTGATGGCAAAACAAGTTCCATGGAATGAATCAGTGATGATACATGACGCATTATCAACAAGTGCAAGGAACTCTCCCAAGTCTGGACAACAGAAGAACTTACCACCACGAAATCTCTGATGTAAATATGGATTGACTCTCAATAATTCCATTCCAGTTTGTCTTGCTATTCGTTTTGCATAATCAGATAATTTAGGATCATTATGAATCTGATACACCAATATATAGTTCTTGTTGGCATATTTTTGAGAATCATGCTTTGATACTAATAAGTCCTTCCAAGTTTTGCTATCAAGAAGCAACGTTGGATCCAAAACCTGCCCTAAGCAATTATCCAATCCCCATTCATCCAGCATTACCACAGCAGATTTCTCTCTAACAGCAATCTTATCATAAGAAGCTAGCATCTTCTTATAATCAGCAACCGTAGAGGCATCAAACTTTGTTTTGCCAAAACTGGCAGCATAAGCCAACTTACGTACATTGTCTTGAGCAAACTGCAAAAAATAAGCACTATCATAATACCCATTCATCATAGGTCCCCATACTTGATCACTTCCTGTCATAAAGGCATCTGCCGATAACTTAGCCAAATCTTTATGAGAAGAACATCGCTTAGTCATTTTCAAATAACACTTTCGCATTCTGTCAAACTTCACTTGAGCGTACTTCTCTATAGGATATCTAATGGCTATATACGCCAGTCTTTTAAGCGGATTACCATAACTTCCCTTACAATTCAATTGCGTAAGTACACCTTTCAGACCACGCTCATCTTTGCGTTGATAATCTATTATCTCACATTGATGTCCAAGTCGTTCTATAACATGTACCGTTGCTATAGATTGCAACAGGGAGCCATAGTTTGAAGGAGAATGTCTCGTTATTACTTTTATGTCCATCATTCAATTACAGTTATTTAGACTTAGTTCTATTACTTCTCCATAGCATCAGTTTTGCCACTATATAAGGGGCTATCAATCCTAAGAAGCCTCTTATTCTTTCTGTTCTTTTTGTTGGAACACTAAATGCTATATATGCTTTAGATTGAGATACGTATCTACATTTCTTGTACAATTCTACATTTTCATTTTTTGCCTTGGCATTAACAATCCAACAATACATATCAAAATGAGTATGCCAATAAGCAAATGTCCAAGCCTTCTCGATTCGAGCAGACTTCAGCACAAGATTAGCTTTTATAATGTCTATTGCCTTTAAAGCCATTTGGCATTTAGCCTCCTTAAATTTGGTCATGGCACTAGCTTCATTATCTCTTCTGTAAAAATAAATTCGCTCATTACTCATTACCACTTTATTCGCTCTCTGAAAGCAAGCCGTATTAAAATTGAATCCCTCTCCGATATAAACATCTTCCAAGAAGCGGATATTGTTTTTAACCAAGAATTCTCGATTAAACAATTTAGAATACACTCCGATTGGTACTTTATAACAAAGTATGTTCTCTGTAGCATCTTCTGGTGTAATAACCTTAACATGACTATTAACGACATGTTCGTTATGGAATGTAGTGTACATATCAACCGTGTATGCCACATCTGCATTATCTGTTAAACATAATTTTAACAGATGCTCTACATAATATGGCATCACATAGTCATCCCCATCTGAGAAACACACAAAGTCACCCGTAGCCGCATCCAAGCCTGAATTTCGAGCAGCACTGACACCAGCATTAGCCTTATGGATTACCTTTATACGATTATCTCTCGTAGCATATTCATCTGCTATATTTCCAGAGTCATCCAAAGAGCCATCATCTACCAAAATAATTTCGATGTTCTTATAGGTTTGCTCTATAATACTTAAAATACATTTTCCAATATACTTTTCTACATTGTAAATTGGAACGATAACAGAAACCTTTACGCTTTCATTCATCATATTAAAGTTTTTATGAAAATTTCACTAGAAATTTCTTCATATAGAATTTTGACAGATTAAACAAAAAATCACAAGAACTTCTAAAGCTAGATAAATATTTTTTGTTAACTTGATAACTTTCAAATAGTCGCTTAGGACTAGTTGAACTAACTCCATCAAGGCTGAAAATTGAAATAGGAGTATCAACCTTTGTGATTTTAGCTTGAGAAGAAATCGCCTTGCATACTAAATCTTTATCCGCCAATATCTTATAATGTTCATCAAAGCCGCCCAGTAAGTTAATTAAGTTTCTCTTCATCATCAAAGACTGGTGACAACAAAATCCACCTTGTTTAACTTTAGATGAATGCTGCATTCTCAAACCTTTCCCATCTGGTGAACGAAAATAGGTATCTCCATACACCACATCAGCCCCATTACTATTTTTAATCAAAGCCTTGATGCCATCTTTGGTATATTCATCATCACTCCCCAAATACATCACCCATTCACCCTTCGCCATTTTCCATCCCTTATTGAAGGCATCATAGATACCCTTGTCTGGCTCTGAGATATAACGGAAACGAGAGTCTTTTTTCATGTATTCCTTCACTATTCCGATGGTGTTATCTTTTGACGCACCATCCACCACGATGCACTCCCAATCCTGGCAACTCTGATTGAGCACGCTATCCAGCGCACGTCTCAAAGTCTTCTCAGAATTGTAAGTGGCTATAATTATTGAAACCATACTCATTTAGTCTAATAAAGATATTTCAAAATTTTATATTTATTGCTTGCCCATACTATTATACCTGCGCATACCGATGCCAAAGCAAATACTACCAAAAACTCTATCGCCCCATATTCGTAAGGGATAATATGCTTATCAGCAAGAACATGAAATACTGTTACTGGCACAAAGTGAATAAAGTATATCATGATGCTCATCTTACGTAAAAAGACATAGTTAGAATTCTTGGAATCTGTTGCAATCTTGGCACATATCGTAGGAACACATATCGCAATTACCGCATTAAGAACAAACACATAATCTCTTACAAATAGTTCTGCTAAAATTGCCCCCCCCCGAAATTGCAGCCAAAGCCACAGTAGGTACACTCACTCGCTTCAACTTAGGCAACAAATAATAGGCTGCCTCTATCCAAAATATGGAGCGAGTTGGCAAATAAAATGAATCCAAATGGAAGCCATCACCCTCACCGTGCAGATAAATTTCCAAGCAATCATCAATATATCCACCTTTGACCAAACTGAAATAGAGCCAGATGAATGCACATAGGGCGAATACAAAATGCTTGTTTAAGTATCTGTTAAGCAAGTAGCAGATAATAGTGCCATATATCAAAGCCATAATAAACCAAGAGCCCTGCGCAGAGCCTTGAGTCAAAATTTGCGGAACCAGCCACAGATACCAATCATCAGGATTGTGCCTAATAAACTTTGGGAGCCAATGTGGCAGGACTATAATAGACCAACACCCCAGCAGGATGAGCAATCTCTTGCAGAAATGCCCCAACTTATCCCAATCATTATTGTTGAAGTCCATCTTCTGCCAGAAAAGCATAGAAGAAACCACAAAGAAGATGGAAACAAACACTGGACACAATTTTTCATACCAATCTTTTAATGGCTCTACTGCATAAAATAACGGCCATGTATGGATGCCCACAATGCCTATGCAACAAACGAACTTGAGTAAGTCTAAATATGGATAATATTTCTTTTGCATATTAATTAGATTTTTACATTAATAATAGAACGTTGTGTTTGGACAGATGTAGCCTTCGTTGTTATGGTTCTAGTCTTCTTAAACGAAGCAACCCTTCCCATAACCAACCAAAAGACGAAACAACTCTTATCAATCGTTGATAATGGAGCAGCACCAATCATTGCTATTAATAGGAAAGCCATGGTTGAGAACTCAAACAGCAAATGTTTTGGATGAAACAAACATTTTATCATCACTAAGACTATCAAGATAATATAAATGTATTGTCCCACATAGCCCACTTCCTGCATCAGCTTCTGGTATTCTCCATCTCGCATACTAGATCCTACAACGTAGTCATCTGCCCAGAGATTATGACGCCCTGCACCATCTCCAAAGAAACTTTCGTCAGCTTCCATCAACTTATAACGGTCTTCCACAAATGTACTATTCTTTTCAGATACAATCTCAAACTTCTCTAGCAAGAAATCTACATACTGAGCATTGGTATTTTTCATTACAGTGAAGAGTATACCACTCAACATGACAACACCTAGTACTGCATAAATTAACTTTTTCCATTTTCCCATAGATAAGCACGACAGCAGTAATGCCAATAAAAAATAAATAGCCGTACCAGCCATCGGAGCACGCATCATGCAGAATGCCAAAGTTATGACAAAAATAGCTATGTGGTATTTATACCTGGTTATCTGTTCATTATTTTGAAATATCTGAAAGAAGATATAGCCAAGCAAGAATGTATCCATATAGGCTAATGTATATGGTGAAGTAAATATAGAATGCAAACGCAATGCCTCCAAAGAAGAGAGATTACCATCCTCCATGATAGAAAAATACCAAGCAGGTGGGAAGAAAAAGCAATATATGCCTATTACACTGGTAATCAATGCTGGTAGTAAAGATGCCTTAAAAACCTTATAACTCTTTTCTACAGGTAAATTGCGCCCTACATAATAGATGAACATATAGGATACGGGACCTATGATATGCCTCATAATCAAAGTACTTTTAAACCTATAATCGTTTATTGCCCAACTTATGACATCACTTATCAAAATACAGATAATCAACACATCAAAAATTGTCAAATTCTGTTTTTTTCGTGAAGCATAAGCCAAAGCATAGAAAGCTATAGGCAGCAACATACTTATCAAATACTGCTTAGCTCCAAATGCAATTAGCAATAAGGAACTGACTGTAACTATCCAAAAGTAATTGACAAATACAAAATAGCTATATTTAAATAACTTCATACTAATATCGATTATTTACAAGCGACATGCTCCATCACATTTTTGATAGCATCCAAATAGCCTGTTCCGAATTTTAAATCAGGCTCCAAATAGTTGCCTTCCCCCCATTCATTCCAAGCCTTCAGGAACAAAACATTCTCCTTTTCTGCAACACAAGCACGTTTTGAGACAGTTTTTTCCAATAACTGTCCAAACAACTGAGGATTAGAATTATGCAGCAACATTCCTCTCTTACCAGAGCGAGGTGTATGATCATAATTAGGCAAAAGACAAGGGAGTATTCTTGGATTATCTGATATACGTGCTGTTACATATTTTACATAATCAGAATATAATCCTATATATGGTCTTTTTAATATATGACTATTAATCCACTTAAAGCCACGACTCATTAAATGATCTTTGCTCGATATAGCCTCGCCATAATAATCTACTGTTACATAATCAAACTGCTCCAAAACTAATTCACTTTTTGGAGGATAAGGCAAATATCCAAAGAACACAAAACCATTCAGTCCGTGTTGTTTTGCAAGATTGTTCCATGTCTCTTTAAAGACTTCCATATCTGGCATATCAAGAGGAGCAAACAGTCCAAATAAAAGTTTACTATCCACCTTGATATATCTTTTATCCTTAAAAGCTGGTAGCATCTCATTAAAATGCGCCACATAATCATCTACTCCAGGATAAGTCTGTTCCATTAACATCTTTGGCGCCTTAGTTGGATCCCATGTTTTTGCATACCAGGAATGATTAGCCCAGCAAAGGCAAAATGGAAAATCAGGCTTGCCTGTCTCTACTACCTCACGAAAAACTCTATCTAACAATCTTTTTCCATTGCCAAACCAATAATGCCAATAGCAAAATCCCTCTATACCTGCTTCACGAGCCAAATCTGCTTGCTGTTCACGAACTTCAGGAATACGCAAATCATAATATCCTAAATCCGCAGGCACTTTCGGCTGATAATGCCCCTTAAACAAAGGCTTTGCTCTTCCAACGTTAGTCCATTCAGTAAATCCCTTACCCCACCATTCATCATTCTCTGGGGTTGGATAAAATTGTGGTAAATAAAATGAAATTAATCTTGGTTTCATACTTAATTTGTTTTAATTACTTTTGCAGGAATTCCTGCTACTACACTATATGCAGGAACGTCTTTTGTAACGACAGAGTTTGCTGCCACAACGGCTCCTTTTCCAATAGTTACATTTGCTAATATAGTTGCTTTATCTCCAATCCATACATTATCTTCAATTATTACAGGTCCCTTGCTAACCCATTCTCTTTCAATTGGTGGTTTTTGTAATGAAAGCATATCTGTATATCCATGATTATTATCGGATATTGTAACCCATCGCCCTATCAATACTCGATTAGACAGACGCACATGATTTATACAAGTTATATGGACATGTTGACCTATAAAGCAATTATCACCTATTTCCAAATTAGGTTGATGTTGGATTCCTGCTCCATCTTTGGTGTTCCATGCAGACAACACGGCATCGGTTTCGACCAAAGTATCTTTTCCTATGCTGATACACTTTCCACCCACAAGTGTTAAGCCTGTTTTTATAAAGCCAGAATTGGATTTAAGCTCTAAAGAAATCCACTGCGAATATATTTTGTTAACAAACAAAAGGACAGAGCTATATATTGTATAATTCCAAAAACAATGCACTAATTTAAGCCCACAACCCATTATCTGTTTAACTACATTTTTAAACATTATCTTATTTGAAAAATATCTTTAGCATCTTCCACAAATTCTTGCTTCTCCTTTCTTATATTACTGCGATAATGCTCATAGTCTGATATTCTTGACTCATAATTATCCAAAAGATCATGAATTTGTTTTAAAATGACAGGAATATCTTCATTTGTTTGAGTATGCTTATATTTTGTTGGTATATCTATATCTAAATAATTAGCAGAGCCATGAATTCCAGTTATAATGCAGCAACCATTAGTTGCAGCCTCTCTTGGCAATCTATCCTTGCCTGGATGGAAACCAAAATCACTATAAACTTTTGCCTTACGCATCAAATCAAGGACCTCACTTCTTGACATATTGATTATTGGTACCCATTTAATAGATGCATCATACGCAATTAGTTTTTGAGTAAACTCATACCCCTTCTTCGGATTATAAATAACAATATTATCTCTACCTGAAGTGTCTAGAACATAGGCAAAATTATCATCATTGATATAATCTTTCAGAGGATGTAAATTCTCGTATGAATGCTTAGCCAAGAATGCCTTTGCGTACTCAGATTGATAAGCATTAACAGCAATATTCTTGCCTCGCATCTTACCTAAAGAGATTGTATCATATGGCTTTATAAAAGATCGTAGAATACCTTTAAGGAGCTTACGAGTGCTATACTTCTCTGGATAAACTAGCTGATAACGAATCATCTCCAAAGCAGAATGGTTGTTGCATATAAAATAATAATCTACACTCAGCCACCACAACATAATCTGTGCTTTATTTATATGCAGAGCCTGTTCAAAACAGCCTTCATGAATTACAGCAACATTATCTTCTGCATCATCTATCAAATCTGCAAACTTTATGTTATACTTTCTATAATCACTTGGCAAGCTATGCTTACCTGCCCCATAATAAACAATATATGCATCTACATTGTTGTTATTTAATAAATCTACTAGCTGATGCAATAACTCTGCACCACCAGTACATGCCCCTGCTGTACAGGGAACAAAAACCTTAGTTTTTTCTGTAATTTTCAACATATCAGTTATTTCTAATTTATTATTTATTTGACTTTTATGGTCTCATGCCGCCAGCAGAAAACTAGCTCATAAATATCATAGCTGATGGCAATCAGCCTGCCGAAGTCCATATAATTTTATTTCTGAGTCATTTTATAATCCCTTGCTATCTAACTATAAACTCTAACATTTTGTCTATAATTTGTCCTAAATCAGCCTGCCTTTCGTTGTTATTTGGGTAAGAACGAGACCTCAATATTCCCTTGCCGGTATTCTCATCCACCCCAACCACAGTATTAAATAACCCATAATCACCATCTCGTAAAATAAAATGCGCATATCCGTTAGGGGCATCTTCTAAAAACATATGATAAGGGGCTATATATTCAAAGAAATACTGCTCATTATATTCAAATACTTTTTTTCCTATACCTCGAATTTCTTCATCCTTAAGTCCTAAACGTCTCATTGCTGCAAAAACTTTTAAGAAAGTAACATCTATTCTTACCATTTTATCAGAAATACGACACCAAGGAATATTAGCTATCTGATTATCTATTTCAAACGAATGAATACAATCACGAATAGTCTTATCATTAATTTTTTCAACAGGAAGAATCTTTTGCAAAAGAGGTAAAGGACATCCTGTATGTTCAGCCAAATAAGCACATATATACTGATCACGCTCACTCTTTTCATCAAAAAAATATGATTTTCCATCACCAAACTTCGATGAAAAAATAGTTCGTGGATTCACATCTAAGTGAAGAAGAAATTCTCTTATTGCCTTATCTATAGGAATAACGAACTGCATCATAATAAGAACAAATTATGGTCAACAAAAATCTTAGAACCTCTCCATCACCTTCTCGATAATCGGAGCCATGTCGTAGTACTTATACTCTGCCAGTCTGCCACCAAAGATGAAATTCTCCTCCTTATCAGCTAGTTCCTTGTACTTGGCATATAGCTCGGAGTTCAGCTTGTCATTCACTGGATAGTATGGCTCCATGCCGTCTTTCCACTCGATGCTGTACTCCTTCGAGATAACGGTCTTAGGGGTATCATATACCTCAGCTCCAAACATCTCGAAGTGCTTGTGCTCAATAACACGGGTGTAAGGTACTTCACGCTCAGTATAGTTTACCACTGCATTGCCCTGATAGTTAGGTTTGTCTATAATCTCTGTCTCAAAGCGTACTGTACGATAGTTTAGCTTACCAAACTGGTAATTATAGAATTCATCTATCTTACCTGTGAACACTATCTTGTCAGCGATACCCTCCCAATAAGAGCGATTTTCAAAGAAATCTACATTTGTTTTCGTCTCTACTCCTTCTAACAAGCCTTCAATGAGTTTGTTATAACCACCTACAGGGATACCCTGGTACTTATCATTGAAGTAGTTATTATCGAAGATGAGACGAACAGGCAAGCGCTTGATAATGAAAGCAGGAAGTTCTGTACATTTTCTTCCCCACTGCTTCTCAGTATATCCCTTGATAAGTTTCTCATAAATGTCTTTTCCTATCAATATCTGAGCCTGTTCCTCCAAGTTACGTGGTTCTGTTACGCCATCTGCTTTCATACGAGCAACAGCTTCCGCCTTCTGCTCATCAATCTTAGCCTGAGCTTCTTCAGGTGTAGTTACGCCCCACATCTGATAGAAGGTGTTCATATTGAAAGGCAGATTATAGAGTTTGCCCTTATAGTTAGCTACTGGCGAGTTGGTATAGCGGTTAAACTCCACAACAGAGTTTACAAAGTCCCACACCTTCTTATTGGATGTATGGAAGATATGTGCGCCATACTTATGCACATTGATACCTTCGATGTTCTCACAATAGATGTTGCCACCCAAGTGAGCTCGCTTGTCTATCACCATGCACTTCTTGCCATGCTTGTGGGCAAGATGAGCGAATGTGGCTCCGTAAAGACCGGAGCCTACTATTAAGTAATCGTAATGATTTTCCATATAATAATTAACGTTTTATTTTTGACAATATTTGAACTAGCATCTCGTCCTTGCGGATACATAGGATAATGAAGTAAGCTAAGACTCCACTGCAACCTTGTAGAAGCAAGATGGTGAGCGTAGGTAGTTGCAAGAGACTTATTCCATATAAGGCTAAAGCCATCACAATGCAACCCAACGCATAAGTGAGATGCGATTTCTTAAAATATATGATAGGTATATACTTGCGACCAATGAAATACATTGAAACTGTGGTTGCGACCTCAGCCCCTAGATATGCAATTGATGTTCCTATATAAGAGAAGAACGGGATCAAACACAGGTTGAGAATCAAATCTGCAACCGCTCCAATACCGCAACACAAAGTCACGACATTGATTTTTCCCTTAGGAAATAATACCTGAATGCCAAAGACATTGGAGATGGCAACCATTAATATAATAGGTGCAATAATCTGTGATGGCAATATAGAATGTTCAAACTTGACACCACATAATGCTGTAATGAGACTTGGAGCACAGAAGATGAGACCAATCGTCATCGGAAGTGCTATCGCCAAAGTGAAGTCGTATGACTTTTGAATCAAACGATTGAATTCATCTTCCCTGTTCTCAGCAATGAGGTGAGATGCTCGTGGCATCATAACAGAACCAAGACAGACAGACATCGTCAGCAACATTTGCATCACCTTAGTGGCTGCTGCAAAATATCCTACCGCCAAAGCATTCTTCAAGAATCCCAATAAAACCGTATTCAGTTGGAGATAAATACTGGTTACCACAGAGAACGAGAAGACCTTTAAGACAGGCTTGATATGTCGCTTGATATGAAGTTCAGAGAAGATGATGTTCTCACGATGGATGTACTTACGAAGACGGAAGAAGTTGAAGATATTACCACCTAAGACTCCAAAGACGGTATAACAACCATAGTAGAGCAAATCTGTCTTACTCTTCACAAAGATGAACAAGAGGACAACCGAGACCGTCTTGATGATAAGTCCTCGTATGGTAATATATTTAAAATCCTCTATTCCCTGATAAAACCATTCACAGCCGATAGCCGTAAAAAAGATGGTTAGGCTCAGAATCAAGAACAATGGTATGTTGACTTGAATCTGCGGAACAGTCAAACAAAGGATGGCGACGATAGCGTATCCAACCAATGTCAGCATCGAATGCAGCAATAGGATCTCCATCGCCGTTCGATTCATCTGTACCACATCACTTCTATCTCTTGCTATCTCTCGGATGGCATACATCGGTATGCCTAAGCAAGTAAACAAGGAGATATAACTGATAATGGACTGGAAGAAGTTGATCTGTCCGATACCATCAGCCTCTATAACTCGGCAAACATAAGGAAAGGTTATCAATGGGAACAGCATCTGTGTTCCTGTATTGATAAGGTTGAGTATATAATTAACTTTTACTGATTGTGCCATTAGTATAAATCTACATTGATATCGAATGGTGAATCAAAGTCTTTCAGCATCGCATGCTTCGTATCCTTCTCTGAGAGATTAGCATGTTCCGTTGGTATCTTCCAATCAATACCGAGGGTTTCATCGAGAATCGAGATACCTCCATCAGCCTCTGGGTGATAAAAGTTGTCACACTTGTATTGGAATACTGCTGTTTCTGAGAGAACGGCGAAACCATGAGCAAAGCCCTTTGGGATGAAGAACTGGCGATGATTGTCTTCTGTCAGTTCTACAGCCACATGCTTGCCATAAGTTGGTGATCCTTTGCGGATATCTACAGCTACATCAAGCACTCTACCTTTTACGCAGCGTACCAACTTGCTCTGGGTATAAGGTGGGCGCTGGAAGTGCAGGCCTCGCATCACGCCATAACTGCTCATAGACTCGTTGTCTTGGCAGAAGTGAACACTGTGTCCCAGGATTGGGGCAACCTTTTCTTCAAACTCTCGCTCGCTGAAACTCTCGAAGAAGTAGCCACGAGAGTCGCGGAAGAGGCGTGGCTCTATAATGAGAACGCCTTCTATTTCTGTTTTTACTATATTCATTGTTTTCTAATATTCTAAATTCTTTTTTAGTGTTTGATTTTTCTCTTCAAGTATTGAAAGGAGATACTTGCCATAGTCATTCTTCAACATAGGCTGAGCATTCTCTCTCAACTGTTCTGCGGTAATCCAACCTTGACGGTATGCGATACCTTCCAAGCAAGCAACCTTCAAACCCTGGCGCTTCTCCAGGACCTCAATAAATGTGGATGCTTCAGAAAGAGAATCATGAGTTCCGGTATCGAGCCAGGCAAATCCTCTTGCCATAGTCTGTACCTTCAACTCCTTATCTTTCAGGAACTCCTGGTTGACCGTTGTGATTTCCAACTCGCCACGAGCAGATGGTTTGATATGCTTTGCTACTTCTACAACCTTGTTAGGATAGAAATACAAGCCCACCACAGCATAGTTGCTCTTAGGATGCTCTGGTTTCTCTTCAATGCTGAGGCAATTGCCTTGCTCGTCAAACTCAGCCACGCCATATCGCTCTGGATCACTTACACGATAACCGAAGACGGTTGCCTTGTTGTTCTGCTCAGCATCTACTACTGCTTGATGAAGCATCTGATTTAATCCTGCACCATAGAAGATATTATCGCCTAATACGAGGCAAGCGGAATCATTACCAATGAATTTCTCACCGATAATGAAAGCTTGGGCTAAGCCATCTGGTGATGGCTGCTCTGCATACTCGAACTTCACACCTAACTGGCTTCCATCGCCTAAGAGGCGCTTGAAGCCTGGCAAATCGAATGGGGTTGAAATAATCAATATCTCACGGATACCTGCCAACATCAGAACCGAGATAGGATAATATATCATCGGTTTATCAAAGATTGGAATCAGCTGCTTGCTGATGCCCTTCGTGATAGGATACAAACGTGTACCGCTACCACCTGCTAATACTATTCCCTTCATTATATATTTCTTTGCTTAAATGCTACTTTATATTGTTCCTTGGTTTTAGCTAAACTATCAACTTTGGTTTCAATATCACCAGTGATATTCTTACGAAGTACTTCCTTTCCGCAAACAGGACAATCCGCTGTTTCTATACTTCTTGCAGGATAAATTCCATACGATATTTTCACCAATAAATCAGTGTTACAAACAGGACACGTAACATGCAATACATCATAACTAGCCATAATTCATATTTTTTATTTTCCAAATTCCTTAATTTTCTGTTCCTCTTTCGATGAGTAGACAAGCGGGTGTCCTTGCCTACTTTGGCGTTACCAGCCTCATCTTATGGAAATAAGGTGCAGAGGCTGTATTAATAACGAGGGCATCGGATGGTGTCACCATGATATGGCTTTTCAACCAAATACTTTTCGATGTAATCGTCCTGGATTGGAGAAATCTTATTGCTGAGTTTCTCCACCTTCTCTGGGATTACATCTACTGCTGTTACATGATGGTGCTG
>ERZ827498.2078-NODE-2078-length-20260-cov-5.590299_pt1 | contig 20260 bp, 20 predicted proteins | sample MGYA00519865_ERZ827498 | MGnify/ENA primary metagenome ERZ827498 (study PRJEB31778, sample SAMEA3449328) | human gut metagenome | biome: human gut; feature: human-associated habitat; material: faeces | place: United Kingdom | collected 2010/2012 ...
TTGCAAGCAGATGGCGTGCAAAGTCGCCAGACGCTCTTTGTGCGGTATTGCCTTACAGCTGTTCCTTCACCAGTGCGATCAGTTCTGCCACATCTTCCGGCGGGTGCACGGCATAGAGAATGCCGTAGGGAATGGTATATTCCCACTCCACCGGAATCGTCACCAGCAGCGGGTGCACATCACGCCAGCACTCGATCGTGAGAAGCACGTCATCGGTCTGGGCACAATGGTTAAAGACACCCATATCATAATATTGCGGTGTATCCACAATGTGAATCTGCGGGTGACAGACTTCCAAGTCGTGGTGGATCTGATCGTTGATCGCAGAATCCCCGCGGGGCACCATCATCAGATTCTGCCCGTACAGGTCGGAGATTTGCAACTTTTCCTTTTTCGCCAGCGGGTGTCCGGCACGGACGGCAACGCATTTCCGGTATGTACCCAGCTGCAAAAAATGACAGTGCAGCAGCCACTTTGCAGAATCGCAGACTCCCACCAGAAAGTCAAACTTTTCCCCCAGTGCGGAGATCTCCTGCAAGATCGTGGTGTGTTCGTCCTCAAAAGGCACAATATTCAGCCGGTATTCCGGAAAGTGATCGGATACTTTTCCCCACAAATCCACAAAGGGTTTACAAGGGTTCAAGATCGAAGTGCCCACGCAGAATGTCTTTTCATAGTCAGACATTCGCTGCTGTGCCCGGCGAATCGCACGGGCAGAATAGTCTATCAGATACTTGGCATCTGCATAGACTGACTCCCCCGCCGGTGTCAGGCGAATTCCCTGATTGGTACGGGAAATCAGCTGCATCTGCAAGTGTGCCTCCAGAGCATTGACTTGTTTCATCACTGCGGTGGGCGACAGATACAGTTTTTCTGCCGCCTTGGTAAAACTGCCGCAGTCTGCCGCACAAACAAACGCTGTCAGCTGTGGATTATACATGTGCACCACCTCATATAAACTTTTGGTTAATACGATTATAACACATCGGGGATTCCCTGTCAAGAGAATTTGCGGTATACTATTTATATGAGAATATGGCAGAGATTACAAAGCCGGACTTTGTAAAAATGTTGCACCAGCTGAAGGTGCATGACTAAGGAGAAATCTTCCATGAAATACCCCCAAAAAACCGCATTTGAAGCAGCTGATGCATTCGGCATCGGTGCTCCCAACGACACATACGCCCAGTATTTTATCGGGCAGTCGTTTCTGAAACCCCTGACTGAACCGGAGAAGGCACCGGTTTTTCTAGCAAACGTAACCTTTGAACCGAGATGCCGGAACAACTGGCACATTCACCATGCCACCAAGGGCGGCGGACAGATCCTGATCTGCACTGCCGGAGAGGGCTGGTATCAAGAGGAGGGAAAGCCTGCCGTCAGCCTGAAAGCCGGCACAGTAATCACTATTCCGGCAGAGGTCAAACACTGGCACGGTGCCAAAAAGGACAGCTGGTTCAGCCACATTGCAGTGGAATGCCCCGGCGAAAACTGCAGCAACGAATGGTGCGAACCGGTAAGCGATGCAGAATACGAAAAATTGGAAAACGCTGAATAAAGGAAGGAATACCAGATATGGCTATCAAACAAACCGCAGGCAGAGATGCCTTGGGCGAATTCGCCCCGAAATTTGCAGAACTGAACGACGATGTACTCTTTGGCGAGGTCTGGTCGCGGGAAGAAGAACTCTCCCTGCGGGACAGAAGTCTGGTCACTGTTGTTTCCCTGATCGCCATGGGACTGACAGACAACTCTTTCCGGTATCATCTGGAATCCGCCAAGAAGAACGGCATTGCCGCATCTGAAATGGCAGAGATCATCACCCATGCGGCATTCTACGTTGGCTGGCCGAAAGCGTGGGCAGCGTTCCGCATGGCAAAGGAGGTCTACGGCGAATGAAACTGCTGATTTTGTTTTACTCCTACGGCGGCAACACCCGCCAGATCGCCAAGCTGGTACAGCAGGAAACCGGCGGTGACCTCTGCGAAATCGAAATTGCAACACCCTACACCGGTAGCTACAACGACGTGGTCGATCAAGGACAGCGGGAAGTCAACAGCGGTTTTACGCCGAAGCTGAAACCCGTTTCCGCAGACCTGAAAAATTACGATACTGTGATACTGGGCACGCCGGTCTGGTGGTACACCTACGCACCAGCAATGCGGACACTGCTCCAGGGCAGTGACTTTTCCGGCAAAGTGATCTATCCATTTGCCACGAACGGCGGCTGGCTGGGGCACACATTTGCCGACATTGCCGAAGCCTGCCCCACAGCCACGGTAAAGGCAGGGCTGAATATTCGATTCAACGAAGACCGTCTGGTCACACCGGAGGCTGAGATCCTGCGGTGGGTAAAGGGCATTTCGGAGAAGTAAAGGAAACACTGCATAAAGCCGTCAGGCGGGCTTTATGCAGTGTTTCCGAAAGGCAGTGCTATACAAAACAGTGTAAGACAAAACCCGACTTCTGCAGCCATATGCAGAGGTCGGGTTTTTAATTGCGGATATGCTTATAAAAGAATCACTTTGCCAGAATTTCTTCCCACGATTTCTGCATGCCGGCTCCGTGGAGTGCCACGTAGTAAAGCATGTAGTAGATGTCCGTGGAATCTACCGTGCCATTGCCGTCTACATCTGCGGCAGCGATCTGCTTGGCACTCAATTCACCGTCATTGCCTACAGCAATGTTTGCCACATAGTACAAAACATAGTAGATGTCGGTGGAATCAACATCACCGTTCTTGTCAATGTCGCCGGCAACTACATCGGCAGGCTTTGTCACAGTGCCGTCAGCAAAATGAATCGCAGCAGTTACTAAGAAGTAATTGTCATAATTATCAGTGGAATTGCCGCCGGTGATTGCAATTGCATTCCACTGTTCCGGTGTTCCCGCATAGTAAACGTCTGACAAGTTCATACAATTGCAAAAAACAATGTTCCCCACAAAGGTTACACTTTTCGGAATAGAGATGCTGGTCAAATTATAACAACCATAAAAAGTTGCTTCGTCAATACTGGTTACACCCTCCGGAATCGCAATTTCTTTCAAAGCCATACAGCCATTAAACGCAAATGAGCCAATACTGTTCACACTATCCGGAATAGAAATTTCTGTCATTTGACAATTTGCAAAAGCACCTTCCGTGATGCTGGTTACCCCATCTGGAATCGTCACCTTGCCGGAACACTGGCTATAATCCACATCAACTAAAATATGGTTGATGATCACAAACGGATTTTCATCATATCGATACGTTACCCATGCAGTATTCGTAAAGACTGACTCTCCAAAAAATGTAACCGAATCCGGAATTGTGATATTTTTTAAATTTCCACAGTCAGAAAAAGCATAACTGCCAATACTGGTGACACTATCCGGAATCACAACGCTCGTCATATGATTTTCCCAAAAAGCAAAACCACAAATACTTGTTACATCATTCGGTATGACAATTTCTTCATCAGTACAAGTCGTTCCGTCCAGCAAAATACCGTTTACAATTACCAGAGGATTTTCTTCCTGTCTTGCATCCAGCCAAGGCGTATTCTGAAAAGCATTTCCGCCAATGCTGGTCACACTGCTTGGAATTGTAATCTCTGCCAAACTCGTGCAACCATCAAAAACACTATATCCGATATTTGCTACACTATTCGGAATGATGACACTTGTCAAACTCGTGCAGCCAAAAAAAGCACTATCTCCGATACTCGTCACCGTTTTCCCGTCAATCTCTGCCGGAATTTCCAAGTCCCCTGCCGCATCATTTTCACAATCTGTAATTTCTACAGTATCATCGGCATTGACAGCATAGGTCAGCTGCGTTGTTCTTGTTCCCACCGGAACTGTCACTGTGTACGCAGTATCATTTTCCGCTGCACACACCGGCATCACCGCACTGACACTTCCCAGCACACCCTGCAAGCCGGATACGCCTGCACAGCCCAGACAGAGCATGCCGGCTGTAACCGCTGCGAGCACTTTTTTCCATAACTTCATTTTCATTCCTCCGTTTCTATTCTATTGCAAAACATCTGCATTTTTATTATAGCACACATGCTTAAAAAAGTCAATCTACTTTTCAAAAATTTCCATTTTTGCTTTTACCTTGACGAACCGCTGTGAATATGCTACAATACAGATAAAAACAACCACCACAACAGAGAAAGGACGCATCATGGATCCACAGACACAACCACAAAACAATAACACTCCGCAGCAACCAAATCAACCACCGCAAAATGGCTACCCCTACCAACAGCCTTACGGGCAGCCACAAAACGGCTACCCCTATCAGCAGCAGCCTTACGGACAGCCACAAAACGGCTACCCCTATCAGCAGCAGCCTTACGGACAGCCACAGAACGGCTACCCCTACCAGCAGCAGCCTTACGGACAGCCACAAAACGGCTACCCCTACCAGCAGCAGCCTTACAGACAGCCACAAAACGGCTACTCCTATCGGCAGCAGCCCTATTTCCCGCCGGCACAGCCGCCCAAGCAGGGGGCAGGACGTGTGGCAAACTTTTTCTTTTCCCTGCTGCCAATACTGAGTTTTTTCGCCATACAGATCTTTGCTTCTTTTGTGATGATCTTCCTCATGATTTTCGTTGCCCTCTGCCGTACTGACGGCAACATGCAGGCAGTCCTGCCGTATTATGAAAGCATCGTCTATAGCAGCGTTCCGACCGCCACGGCACTGTCGCACCTGCTGGCAGCCATCGTCTTTGCGTTCTGGTATCGGTTCAGCTTCCGGAAGCCACGTCCCGCCATACGGGAAACCACACAGAAGCTGAAGCCGGAGCCAATTCTCATGGCACTGGGACTGGGCATTCTCATGTCTGTTTTCAGCAGCGGCACCTCCGGCATCGAAAGCCTGCTGTTCCCGCAAATGGTCGAGGACACCTACGAAATGATGGAGCGTTCCGGCATCGGCACCAATGGTCTGGTCATCTTTGCCACTGTCTGCCTTGCTCCCATTGGAGAGGAACTGGTTTTCCGCGGACTGACCATGAAATATGCAGAAAAAGCATTCGGGCGATTCTGGGCAGCCAATCTGCTGCAGGCGTTTCTGTTCGGCGTGATACACATGAACTGGGTACAGGGCGTGTATGCATTCTTCGGCGGACTGGTGCTGGGCTGGGTCGCTCACCGCTATCGCTCAGTGGTATTCTCCATGCTGATGCACTTTGCTGTCAACAGCTTTTCCACGTTCGGCGGGGACTATCTCCTCGGCTGGATCCCGCTGAACTTTATCACTGCTACCCTGCTGGTGGTAATTCCTGCGGCAATTGCAATCGGTCTGATTGCATGGCGAAATGATGCCACGGAGAAAGCTGCCCCGTCCGGCGGAACACTGCCGCCGCAGGGACAGTGCTAACAAACCACAATATTTCCGAAACCGGTTTCTGTAGATACAGGAGCCGGTTTTTTGTATGGACAGCACTGCGGAATCCATTGACTTTCCTTTTGCTTCATGCTATAATGAGAACACTGCAAAACGTCAATATGCAGTGTCCTCAAACGCAAAAAGAAATGGAGAATACACATGAAATTATGGAAAAAAGTTCTGGCAGCAACGGCTGCCAGTGCATGTTGTCTGAGCTTTGCCCAAGTATCCGGATTCCAAAACCTGCTGCAAACTGCTGAACCGGTGTTGTCGGCAAGTGCAGCTTCCGGCACTTATGAAGATTTGACCTATTCTGTCAACAGCAGCGGAGAAATCACCATTACCGACTGCGACAAAACGGTAACTGCTGTGGAAATTCCGGCAGAGATCAACGGCTGCCCTGTAACCAGTATTGAAGATGCAGCCTTTCGGTGGTGTTCTAATCTGACTGATATTACCATTCCGGAAAGCATCACCTATATTGGCAAAGAGGCGTTTTCCTATACCCCGTGGCTGAAAGCACGACAGGCGGAAAATCCACTGGTAATTGTCAATCATATTGTTATCGACGGACAGACCTGCACCGGAGATGTTGTCATACCTGACGGGGTGACCAGTATTGCCAACTATGCCTTTTCTTCCGACTTGGGACTCGCAACCGCCTGCTCTACACAAATGACCAGCGTCACCATACCCGACAGCGTGACACGCATTGGTTCCTCTGCCTTTTCCGGCTGCAAGGGGCTGCTCCGTGTCGTACTGCCGAAAAGTATTACCACCATTGAAGTGGCATCTTTCTATCAGTGCTCCAGCCTGACCACGCTCACCATTCCCCAAGGCGTGACCACGATCAAAAGCAACGCCTTTGCCGCATGCACCGGACTGACCGGTCTGTGTCTGCCGGACAGCCTGACAAAAATAGAAAACTGGGCGTTTGCTTCCTGCTCCAATCTAACCCGCATCACCGTCCCCGCAAGTGTGACCAGCATGGGAGAATCTATATTCCGAGAATGCAGCGGGCTGACCATTCGGGGATATGCCGACTCCACTGCCCAGAGATACGCCGAAAAATACAGCATCGCCTTTGCTGACCTGAACAATCCTGACACCCTGCTGGGTGATGTGGACAACAGCGGCAGCATTGATTCCACGGACATCTACTATGCCCTGTTCCACGTGGCAAATATTGCGGTAGGCAATGACAGCGGGCTGGAAATACAGCAGATCGCTGCCGCAGACATAGACTGCAACGGGGCAGTGGATTCTACCGACATCTACTACCTGCTGTACTACGTGGCACTCCACGGGGCAGGACTTGACAAGTCGTGGAGCGAGGTACTGGCGAAGTAATCCACACAGAGAAAATCCTTCCGCAACAAAAAATTCATTGACAAAACCAGTAAAATCGCATATAATAATAAGGAAATACTGTTGCACAGTATGATTTGTGCATACAGGCAGATGATAGGAACAACGCAGCAGTGAGAGTATCTCCGGCAGCGGTGTGCAGAGAGCATTGGGTCGGTGAAACAATGTCCCGCACCGGAGGGAAGTGCAACTGCGACGGGAATCCGAATTTTTCGTATTCCCCGTTGGCATGGGGAACGGCAGTTTCTGTGTAAGATCGCCCGAAGTATCCGTGTCCGGCCTGCCCCGTTATCGGCATGGGAACTGATTTTTTGCGTAATTGCGTAATAGAAAACCAGTTCCAAGGGATTTTCTCTATAGAAAAATCCCGTTGAGTGAGAAATCAGAGTGGAACCGTGGAATATTTTTTCCGCCTCTGGAAGTGTATGAAAAACGCACTTGCAGAGGCGTTTTTTTACCCCTGCAAGTACCGACAATTTTAGGAGGTGACATGGGAAGATGTTTCGACAGCTTCGGGAAGATATTGCCATTGTCAAAGAGAAGGACCCTGCCGCACGCAGCAGTCTGGAGATTCTGCTGACCTATTCCGGTCTGAAAGCAGTCCGCAGCTACCGGCGTGCCCACTGGTTCTATCAGCATAAATGGTTCACCATTGCCCGCATCATATCCCAGCGGGCACGGCACAAGACCGGCATCGAGATTCACCCCGGTGCACAGATCGGAAAAGGGCTGTTCATCGACCACGGCATGGGTGTCGTGATCGGGGAAACCACCGTGATCGGTGACAACTGTCTGCTGTATCAGGGTGTCACACTGGGCGGCACCGGCAAAGACAAGGGCAAGCGGCACCCCACACTGGGCGACAACGTCATGGTGGGTGCAGGTGCCAAGGTGCTGGGGCCGATCAACATCGGCAACAATGTCAAGGTGGCTGCCAACGCCGTTGTCCTGAAAGACATTCCTGACAACTGTACCGCCGTAGGCGTTCCGGCGAGAATCGCCCGCATGGCAGGACAAAAGGTCCAGCAGCAGGATCTGGATCAGATCCACATTCCGGATCTGACCATGGAGGACATCACCATGCTGAAATCCGCAGTGACCTGTCTGCGGACGGAGATGTCTAAGCTGGAAAAGCAGGAACAGACGGAGAAAACGGAGGAATGACCCATGCAGTGTGTGGTATTTGATATGGACGGCGTGCTGTTTGACTCCGAAGCGTTGGTGCTTCAGTGCTGGGAACAGACGGCGAAACTCCACGGAATTCCGGAAATACAGGAGATCTGCCACCGGTGTCTGGGCAGCAATGCCGACATGGCCCGACAGATGTTTCTGGAGAAATACGGAGCCGATTTCCCCTACGACACATATAAGGCGGAGATGTCCGCAAAGTACTGGGAGAACGTGGAAGCCGGCAGGCTGGAACTGAAATCCGGTGTGCGGGAAATGCTGACGGCACTCCGTGCCCACGGCTGGAAAACCGGCATTGCCTCCTCCACACGGGCAGTGATAGTTCGGAAAGAGATGCGGCATTTCGGCTTGGAACAGATGTTCGATCAAATCATCGGCGGCGACATGGTGCAGCACAGCAAGCCGAATCCGGAGATTTACCAGACTGCCTGTCGGGAACTGGGCGTACTGCCGGCAGAGGCTTATGCGGTGGAGGATTCCTACAACGGGATTCGCTCCGCCGCCGCAGCCGGCATGCAGGCGATCATGATTCCCGACCTGCTGCCGCCCACACCGGAAATGGAACAGCTTGCGGCAAAAATTTTCCCGTCTATGGGAGATTTTCAACAATTTTTGTTTGGATAAGCCAAACCGGAACGGCACTGCCGTTCCTACATAATGTGCATATATTATATAATAGTATAAAGGAGCAGAACGGTCATGCAGATCTATAACACGCTGACACGAAAAAAAGAAGAACTCGTCCCCATGACAGCAGGGCACATGGGCATCTATGCCTGCGGTCCTACCGTCTACAACTATATCCACATCGGCAATGCCCGCCCGATCTGTGCATTCGATGTGCTGCGGCGGTATCTGAAGTACCGCGGCTACACGGTCACCTATGTGCAGAACTTCACCGATGTAGACGACAAGATCATCAAAAAGGCAAACGAAGAAGGCACCACTGCGGCAGAAATTGCCAAGCGGTATATTGCCGAGTACAAGACCGATGCCCACGGGCTGAACGTCATGGACGCTGATGTACACCCCACCGTCACCAGCTGCATGGATCTCATCATCGACATTGTAAAAAAGCTGGTAGACTCCGGTCATGCCTATGCCGCTGCCAACGGAGATGTTTACTTCCGCACTTCCTCTTTTCCGGAATATGGCAAGCTGTCCGGTCAGCCTATTGAAGAATTGCAGGCTGGTGCCCGCATCGACATCAACGACGGCAAGGAAGAACCGCTGGACTTCGCCGTGTGGAAAGCTGCCAAGCCGGGCGAACCCTACTGGGAATCGCCGTGGGGCAAGGGCAGACCGGGCTGGCACATTGAGTGCTCTGCCATGTCCTGCCATTATCTGGGCGAAACCTTTGACCTCCACTGCGGCGGTCAGGATCTGATCTTCCCCCACCATGAAAACGAAATCGCACAGAGTGAAGCTGCCAACGGCAAACCCTTTGCCCACTACTGGATGCACAACGGCTATATCAACATCGACAACAAGAAAATGTCCAAGTCGCTGGGCAATTTCTTCACCGTGCGGGAAGTGGCAGAGCAGTACGGCTATGAAGTCATTCGCTACATGATGGTGCAGGCACACTACCGCAGCCCCATCAACTACTGCAAGGAACTGCTGGACGCCTGCAAGGCATCTCTGGAACGGCTCTATGTCTGCCGCGACACACTGGATCGTGCCATTGCTGCGGCAAAGTCCGGCGAGATCTCCGCTGAAGCAACGGAAACTTTCGCCAAGCGGAAAGAACAGTTCATCACTGCAATGGACGACGACCTCAACACCGCAGATGGCATGACTGCGATCTTTGAACTGGTACGCGACCTGAACCGCATGAGTGCAGATGCTTCCACCTCCAAGGAGCAGCTGGAAGCCGGTGCAAAGCTGTTTGACGAGCTGACTGGTGTCATGGGCTTGCTGTACAACCGGAAACAGGCTGATACAATTCCGGCAGAAGTCACCGCACTGGTTGAACAGCGGCAGGCTGCCCGCAAGGCAAAGGACTTCGCCGAAGCAGACCGTCTGCGGGACAAGATCGCTGCACTGGGCTATGCAGTACGGGAAACCAGACAGGGCACTGAAATCACCAAGATCGACGCGTAACTGCGTGAGAATCCACTCCGGAAAGGAAAGCTATGGCACTCAAAAACCATAAAAAGACCATTACCCGAATTTTTATCCTGCTGGTTGTGATGACGCTGATCTGCATGGGCGTGTTCGCCTGCACCAACTATCTGGAGCAGCAGAGCAAGGCGTTTGTGGACATGAGCAAGGTGCAGCTGATCCAGTTGGACGAACCGGAATCAGACGCTCCTGCCATGAAGATCACTACCACTGCCGGCACGATCGTGGCAGAACTGTTTCCGGAACAGGCACCGGCGTATGTAAAGCAGTTCACCGAACTGGCAGAATCCGGATACTATGACGACACCTATGTGTTCTCGGTGGAAAAGGGTGTATACTTCGAAGCAGGCAGCCCCAATGCAGACGGTTCGCTGGACAGCGATGCAGACGGCACCTATGAAAAAGTAGAACGGGAAACCAGCGGCGACCTTTGGCCGTTCCGCGGGGCATTCTGCGTGCCGACGACCTCCAAGGAGGGCAACATTTTAGACCGCTTTACCGGCAGAATGACCTCCTACTGCGGTACCCGCTTTGTCGTGTGCAATTCTATCGTTTTCGACGATTCCACCAAGGAGGAGTTGCAGTCGGTTTCCGAAAATGCAGAAAAAATCAACGATGCATTTCTGGAACGCGGCGGCGTGCCGAACTACTCCCAGCAGATGACTGTCTTTGCACAGGCTTACGGGGACGAAAGCTTCGATACCATTGACAAGATCACAGAAGCAGCGACTCAGCCTGCCGCTACTGAGGGCGGCTATACCCCGCCGGAAGATGAAATCCGCATCCAGACCATTGAGATCGGCACCTATGGTGAATTTGCAGACACCGCCGAAAACACAAAAAAATGACGGGAAATTTTTTGCTTTTGAAAAATACATATTTCCCCTTATGGATTCCATACAAACCGGTTTTCACACGGGAGAATATTTCCGTCGATACTTCCAAATAACGCGAAAAAAGTTTGGTTTTTACTTTACAAAGTATCAGAATTCGTGTATAATGAAGAAGATAGCATGCAAACTATGTTTGTATGCTCACCGGAGAATCGCTCCGGAAATGGAAGTCAACCGGCAGCAGTTTTCACTGCCGGAAACAGTGCGGCATGCCTGCATGCCAATGACACGTGCCGCACGAAATCGTGGAACGGGGACGACCTGCGGCAGACTGCTGCGGGAATGTCCCTGATGTGCCGCCGTATCTGGGTGATACCGGTTCCTTTCCCGATGTCATCACAGCAATGGACAATTGGGTGGCACAGAAAAAAGGAGAGACGAAATTGGATAAATTTGTCATTCACGGTGGGCATCGGCTCACCGGCGAAATAGAAGTCAGCGGAGCAAAGAATGCAGCAGTCGCACTGATCCCTGCCGTGCTGCTCTCTGATGAGCCTTGTGTTCTGGAAAATGTTCCGGACATCAGTGATGTATCCATCAGCCTGCAGATCATGAGCGAAATGGGTGCAACCGTAGAGTATCTGACCAAGACCACCGTCCGCATTTCAGCGGCAGGTCTGACCAATTATTGTGTGCCCTATGAGAGTGCACGAAAAATGCGTGCATCGTATTATTTTCTGGGTGCACTGCTGGGACGCTATGGCAAGGCGAGAGTTTCCATGCCCGGCGGCTGTCCGTTGGGCGACCGCCCCATTGACCAGCATCTGAAAGCATTTGCGGCACTGGGTGCCAAGTGCAATATTGAACACGGCATGGTAGATCTGGTGGCAGACCAACTGACAGGCAATCAGATCTACTTAGATGTGGTTTCCGTTGGTGCCACGATGAATGCCATGCTGGCAGCAGTCCGTGCCAAGGGTCTGACTGTCATTGAAAACGCCGCCAAGGAACCGCACATCGTCGATCTGGCAAACTTCCTGAACTCCATGGGTGCAGAGATCATGGGTGCAGGTACCGATGTCATCAAGATCCGCGGCGTAGAACGGCTGCACGGTGCAGTGTATTCCGTCATTCCGGATCAGATCGAAGCGGGCACGTTTATGATCGCTGCCGCTGCCACCAAGGGCGACGTACTGGTGACCAATGTCATTCCGAAGCATCTGGAGCCGATCACCAGCAAAATGCGGAAGATCGGTGTCAATATCGAGGAATTTGACGACAGTGTTCGGGTATGGGTAGACGGTCCGCTGGTGCGTACCAACGTCAAGACCATGCCGCACCCCGGCTTCCCCACAGATATGCAGCCGCAGATCACCACCCTGCTGACACTGGCAGAGGGTACCAGCATCATCACCGAAGGTGTCTGGGAACAGCGGTTCCGCTATGTGGACGAACTCCGCCGCATGGGTGCAGATATTTCCGTGGACGGCAAGGTTGCCGTAGTAGAGGGTACCGGAAAGCTTACCGGTGCACCGGTGAAAGCCTGTGATCTCCGTGCAGGAGCTGCCCTGATCGTGGCAGGACTGGCTGCACACGGCGTGACCGAGATCGAGGACATCTATCACATCGAACGCGGATACGCCAATCTGGACGCAAAGCTGCGGCAGATCGGTGCAGATATTCAGAAGGTTTCCGATCCGGCAATACCAGCGAAGCTGAAAGAAGCACTCTAAGCCAAAACATCATTCAAATGCAAAAAGCCGTCAGCTTCGTTGGCGGCTTTTCTTGTGGAAAAGAGGAGATCTGATCTTGTCGAAATTTTATTCTCTGTTCAGTTCCAGTAAGGGCAACGCCTCCTTTATCGGCGGCCCTGCCGGCGGCATGCTGGTCGATGCCGGAGCCACCTGCCGTAAACTGGTGCAGTCGCTGGAGGCTCACGGGCTCTCTGCCGAAGCTGTGCAGGGAATCTGTATCACCCACACCCACACCGACCACATCAAGGGGCTGCGGGTATTTCTGAACCAGCACCCCGTACCGGTTTACGGAACGGCAGAAACGCTGGCACAGCTGCGAGTGCTGGACAAATTTCCCCAGAACGCCGACCTGCGGGAGATTCTTCCTGCGGAAACCATACATACCGACACCGTAGCCGTAACTGCATTTGCCACCATGCACGACTCCCCCGGCAGCTGCGGCTATCGCTTTGAACTGTCAGACGGGCAGACCTGTGCCGTGTGCACTGATCTGGGCTGTGTGACACCGGAAGTGAAAAAGGGCGTATACGGAGCCGATCTGGTGCTTCTGGAGGCAAACTACGATCCGAGCATGCTGCGAAACGGTCCCTATCCGGAAATGCTACAGGAACGTATTCGCGGAAAGTACGGGCATCTCTCCAACGGGGACAGTGCCGGTATGGCAGAGGCTCTCATTGCACATGGCACCACACGGCTGATTCTGGGGCATCTCAGCGAAAATAACAACACCATGCCGCTGGCACAGCAGACGGTGCTGGAGCATTTGCAGGAACAGGGCATGCGGCGAAATCAGGACTTCCTGTTGCAGGTTTCCTCGCCGGAAGGATTGAAACAGGCGGTGATCTTCTGATGCAGACGATACAAATCATAGCACTGGGAAAGTGCAAGGAAAGCTACCTGCGGGAAGCCTGCAAAGAATACGAAAAGCGGCTGTCCCGTTTCTGCCAGTTGCAGGTGACAGAACTGGAGCCGGTTCCCCTACCCCAGAACCCCTCGGAAAAGGAAATTGCAGCGGCTCTGGAAAAAGAAGGGGCAGAACTGCTGAAACGTGCCAAGGGCTTTTGCATTGCCATGTGCATCGAGGGCAAACAGCTGGACAGCACCGGACTTGCGAAGAAGCTGGAACAGGCGGCACAGGGCGGCGAGAACGGTGCCGTCACATTTCTGATCGGCAGTTCCTACGGACTGGCTGATGCAGTAAAGCAGCGGGCAAATTTGCGGCTGTCCATGTCCGCCATGACGTTCCCCCACCAGCTGGCACGGGTGATGCTGCTAGAACAAATCTACCGGAGCTATCAAATCTTATCCGGAACCAAGTATCATAAATAGGAGTGATTTTTCATGCAGAAAGCAATGACCATCGCCTATGCAGTAGGCAAAAATCTCTATCTGAATATTACCAACCGCTGTCCCTGTGCCTGTACGTTTTGTATCCGCACCATGTGTGACGGGGCATACGGTTCCGACCCGCTGTGGCTGGATCATGAACCGTCTATGGAAGAGATTCGGGCAGCACTGGACAAAGAGGACTTATCCCATTATCAGGAAGTGGTATTCTGCGGCTTCGGCGAACCTACCGAACGGCTGGAAACCCTGTGCGAAACCGCAAAGCTGCTAAAAGCCCGCGGTGTCAAGACCATTCGCATCAACACCAACGGACTGTCTGACCTGATCCACGGCAGAAAGACGGCGGCAGACCTGAAAGGACTGGTGGACATTGTATCCGTCAGTCTGAACGCCGGCACAGAAGCGGAATACCTGAAAGTCACACGTCCGAAATACGGTGCGGTAGCCTATCCGGCAATGCAGCAGTTTGCACTGGACTGCAAGCAGTACGTGCCGCAGGTGATGTTCAGCGTGGTGGACATTCTGCCGAAGCCGGAACTGGAAGCAGCACAGCAGCTGGCAGACCGACTGGGGATCCACCTGCGAATCCGCCAGTTTGACAATGCAGCGACCCGCCGGAACGGTTAAGAGAACATTTATCATTTACGGAAACACTGAATAAAGAGGCAGTACCAGATCTGGTGCTGCCTTTATTATTTTCTGCACACCTGAAACATTTTCTGAAAACCGGTGTATATATCAGTGAACGTTCAAAAACGAGGTGATAACATGGAAACCGATTGGATTCGCCGCCCGAAACAGGACGACGAAACCGCACTCTGCGAGATCATCAGAAAATACACCGGCTATGTCTATACCATTCTCCGAAACTTTTCCCACGGCACCCTGCCGCAGGAGGACCTGGAGGAACTGACAGCAGATGTGTTCCTGCGGCTGTGGAACAGCCGGAACCGTCTGCGGGACGGCAGCGACCTTGCCCCGTATCTGGCGGCGATCGCACGAAATGGTGTGAAAAACCGCTTTCGCATGCTGGGGAAACAGCCGCCGGTGCGGCAGTCCTACGAAGATCTCACACTGTCCGATGCCAAAGATCTCTGCGGCGATGCAGAAATGGTGGAGATGATCGCCTGTCTTCTCCGTGCACTGGACAGCCTGTGCGAACCGGATCGTTCTCTGATGATACGGTTTTATTTCTATGGAGAAAAAACCTCTGCACTTGCAAAGGCATATCACATGACAGATGCCGCGGTACGGCTCCGGCTGCACCGCAGCAGAGGGAAACTCCGGAAGCTGATGACAGAAAGGGGTTTTGACCATGTCGAATGAAACCAACTGGCTGAAAGACTTACCGCCATTCCAGCCTGACGAAGACCCCCAGCGTGCCGAACGCGTACAAAAGCGTGTGCTGCAAAAGCTGGACGAACCTGTAGAAAGTGAGGAAATCGCTATGAAACCAAAAATGACATTCCACCATATCCGCCCTCTGATCTTTGCCGCCGCTGCCGTGGCTGTGGGAGCCGTGTCCCTGATTACCGCAAATGCCGCCACCGGCGGAGAACTGTTCTCGAAGCTTTCCATTTACCTCAACGGCGAGAAGCAGGACTATGATGTGGAACTGGTCAGCCAGGACGACAGCCAGCTTACCTACAAAATCAAAGACGAAAACGGCAACGAATATACCTATCAGGAGAACAGCAATTCTGTAGAGATTCAGGCTGACGGCGATGTTGCCGACGGCGAAGTAGAGGTAGAAGTCAGCGGCAACGCGTCTGACCTGCCGGCAGCTGATACAGCAGAATAACGACACCGGACACACTTTAAGGAAACAACAAAAAAACCGGACTGCACCACACAGTCCGGTTTTTCTTGATTGAGAAGTTTTAGGGCAATACCGCACAAAGATTGTGCGGTATTGCCTTACGCATTTTGCTGCATGCCCGTGTACAGCAAGTAGTATCTGCCCTTTTCCGCCATGAGTTTTTCATGACTGCCCCGTTCGATAATTCTGCCGTGATCCAATACCATGATTACATCGGAATTCTGAATGGTAGACAGTCGGTGGGCGATAACAAACACGGTTCTGCCGTGCATCAGAGCATCCATACCTGCCTGTACAATGCGTTCCGTGCGGGTGTCAATGGAAGATGTCGCCTCGTCCAGAATCATGACCGGCGGGTCTGCAACGGCGGCTCTGGCAATGGAGAGCAGCTGCCGCTGTCCCTGTGACAAGCCGGAGCCATCACCGGACAATACCGTCTGATAGCCGTCCGGCAGCAGCATGATAAAGTGATGGGCGTTGGCACGCTTTGCCGCCGCGATGCATTCTTCATCTGTCGCGTCCAGTCTGCCGTACCGGATATTGTCCATGACCGTACCGGTAAACAGATTTACGTCCTGCAATACGATACCCAGCGAACGCCGCAGGTCTGCCTTTTTGATTTTGTTGATGTTGATGCCGTCGTAGCGAATCTTGCCGTCTGCCAGATCATAGAACCGGTTGATCAGGTTCGTGATCGTGGTCTTTCCGGCACCGGTCGCCCCGACAAACGCCACCTTTTCGCCGGGCTTGGCGTACAGGCTCACATCATGCAGCACGATTTTTTCCGGCACATAACCGAAGTCCACGTCAAAGAACTGCACGTCCCCTGCCATACGGGTATAGGTGACCGTGCCGTCCCCGTGAGGGTGCTTCCACGCCCACACGCCGGTGCGGTGGTCTGTTTCTGTCAGCACGCCGTCCTGCTCCTCGGCATTGACCAGCGTGACATAGCCCTCATCGGTTTCCGGCTCCTCGTCCAGCAGTTCGAAGATGCGTCCTGCTCCTGCCAGTGCCATGACGATCGCACTGGCCTGCTGGGAGATCTGGCTGATCGGCATGGTGAAGCTGCGGCTCAATTGCAGGAACGCGGCAATTGCACCCAGTGTCAGACCGCCTACGCCGTGGAACGCCAGTGCACCGCCCAGCATTGCCAGCAGCACATACTGGACATAACCCAGATTGTTCATGATCGGCATGAGGATATTGGCGAAGCTGTTCGCCCATGCGGCGTTCTGGAACAATTCGTCGTTGTGCTTGTCGAAGTCCGCCTTGGTCTGTTCCTCGTGGCAGAACACCTTGATGACTTTCTGTCCGTGAATCATTTCCTCGATATAGCCGTTTACCGCACCAATGGAGTTCTGCTGCTTCACAAAGAAAGCACCGCTTTTGCCGCCTACAAACTTGGTAACAAGCATCATCAATGCCACAAACGCCAGCACAAACAGCGTCAGCCAGATACTCAGCCGCACCATTGCCACGAACACTGCAATGACTGTGACGATCGAAGAAAAGATCTGCGGGATACTCTGTGCCAGCATCTGCCGGAGCGTATCGGTATCATTGGTGTACAGGCTCATTACATCACCGCTGGCGTGGGTGTCGAAAAAGCGAATGGGCAGTGTCTGCATATGGGAGAACATCTCGTCCCGAATGGTTTTCAGAATGCCCTGTGCCACAACGACCATGAGCCGGTTATAGAACAGCGTACCCAGAATGCCGGCGGCATACAGCACGCCCAGCTTTGCCAGTGCCCCTGCCAGTCCGGAAAAGTCACGGCTGCCGTTCAGCAGCATGGGAGAAATATAGTCATCGATCAGCGTTTGCAGGAACGTAGAACCTGCCACGCCTGCCACAGCACTGACCAGAATGCAGACAAACACCAGTATCAGCTGCATCCAGTACCGTTTCATATACGAGAGCAGCCGGACGAAGCTTTTTCCGGCACCCTTAGCTGCTCCCGGCACCATCACACCGCGGGGCGGCGGTCCCTGTCGTCTTTCACTCATTGCGGTACACTTCCTTTCTGCTGTGATTCATATACTTCCCGATAAATGGCGTTATTTTTCAGGAGCTCCTCATGGGTACCGATACCATCTATCCTGCCCTCGTCCAGCACAATGATCTGGTTCGCGTCCATCAGAGAAGTAACACGCTGGGCAATGATAAACTTAGTGGTATCGGGGATTTCGTCCCGCAGTGCCTGCCGGATACAAGCGTCCGTGTGGGTGTCCACGGCACTGGTGGAGTCGTCCAGAATCAGAATTTTCGGCTTTTTCAGCAGTGCCCGTGCAATGCAAAGCCGCTGTTTCTGTCCGCCGGAAACATTGGAACCGCCCTGTTCAATATAGGTGTCATACCCCTCCGGAAAAGTCTGGATAAATTCGTCTGCATGGGCAAGCCGGCAGACACGTTCCATTTCCTCGTCGGTGGCATCAGGATCACCCCAGCGGAGATTCTCCTTGATCGTGCCGGAAAACAGCACGTTCTTTTGCAGCACCATTGCCACTTCCTGCCGGAGCATTTCCACGTCATACCGGCGAACGTCGATACCGCCTACCTGCACTGTGCCCACTGTGGCATCATACAGACGGGGAATCAGCTGCACCAGCGAACTCTTGGCACTGCCGGTTCCGCCCAGAATGCCTACGGTCATGCCAGCCGGAATGTGCAGATCCACGTCTTCCAGACAGCATTTATCTTCCCGCTTGCTGTAGCTGAAGCTGACATGGTTGAAGTCCACGCTGCCGTCCGGCACCGCGGTCACGGCATCTGCCGGACTGATAATGTCACTCTCCTCGTCCAGCACTTCCACAATACGCTCGCAGGAGGCACGGGACATGGTGATCATAACGAACACCATAGACAGCATCATCAGGCTGGACAGAATCTGAATGGCATAGGTCATCAGGCTCATCAGTTCGCCAGTGGTCAGTGTCCGGCTGACGATCATTCTGGCACCGAACCACGATACCAAAATCAGACAGACGTACATGCAGAACTGCATCAGCGGCATGTTAAATGCCAGCCGCTTTTCTGCCCTGGAAAAGTCCTGATAAATGTTCTCCGAAATGCCGGAAAACTTCTGGATCTCGTGTTCTTCCCGCACAAAAGATTTCACCACGCGAATCCCGTGCAGGTTCTCCTGTGTCACGTTGTTCAGCTTGTCATAGGTTTTGAACACCCGTTCAAAAATGGGGTGCACCCGTGTCATAATGAAATACAGCCCCACACCCAGCACCGGAATGGCTGCCAGATAGATCAGAGCCAGTTTCGCACTCAGGTGAAACGCCATTGCCATGGAGAAGATCAGCATCACCGGCGAACGCAGTGCCACACGAATCAGCATCTGATAGGCGTTCTGCACATTGGTCACGTCTGTAGTCATACGGGTAACAAGGCTGGCGGCTGAAAACTTATCGATATTGGAAAACGAGTAGCCCTGTACGCGGTAGAACATATCGTGCCGCAGATTCCGTGCAAAACCGGCAGAGGCAAATGCTGCAAAATGCCCCGCCAGTGCCCCGAAAATCAGGGAGAGCACACAGCACACCAGCAAGATCCAGCCATAGTGCATCACCGCGTCCATGCCGCCGCTGCCGTCAATGCCGTCGTCGATCAGCTTCGCCATGAGAATGGGAATCACCACTTCCATGACGACTTCCAGCACCACAAACAGCGGTGACAGCAGGGAAAACAGTTTGAATTCCCGAATCGACTGCATCAATTTTCGAATCATTCGCAATCTCCTCCTTTACAGATAGAAATGCCCTGCTTTGCAAGGTCTTCCCGCAGATTTTCCTGCATTTTCTTTGCCACGCGGAGAAAGACTTCCTGCTCCTCCTCTGAGATTCCACGGGCAAGATTTGATTCAAACGCCAGAATGTCCGCTTCGATCTGCCGGTGCAGATCCCTGGCTTTCTGTGTCAGCACGATTCGCTTGAGCCGTGCGTCCTGTGCCACGCTCTCCCGCCGGATCAGCCCGTTTTTCTCCATCAGTTGCAGCGTTACCGTCACCGAGGAACGGCTAATGGAAAACGCCTTTTCAATGTCCCGCTGGAACACGTCCCGTTCCTGATTTTCGTACAGATAGCGAAGCAGATACCCGTGCATGCCGGTCTGCCGGTCTGCGTCCTGATGTGCCGCAGAGTACCCCCGCTGCCGTGCCATCAGCTTTTCCAGCCGGTGCACCTCTAATCCTAAATGCCGCATCTTACACCTCCTGAATTGTTTATCAGAAAACAGTTTAATGATAGACTGTTTAGCTTGGAACTATTTTAGCACATTCCCCGAAAATGTCAAGAGGGATTTTGAGAAGTTTACATTTTTGTCAAACTTCCGCCCATTTGACAAAAACGCATAGAACTGGTATACTATTACTATTGCTATTAAGGGCAATACCGCACAAAGATTGTGCGACAGATGCGTCGTCAAATTTTTCGTC
>ERZ827498.2086-NODE-2086-length-20226-cov-3.470973_pt1 | contig 20226 bp, 15 predicted proteins | sample MGYA00519865_ERZ827498 | MGnify/ENA primary metagenome ERZ827498 (study PRJEB31778, sample SAMEA3449328) | human gut metagenome | biome: human gut; feature: human-associated habitat; material: faeces | place: United Kingdom | collected 2010/2012 ...
CGCGGCGCTTCTCGTCGCGGGACTGGCGCATATTGATGACGATGAGCAGCGCCAGCACGATCAAAAACAGAATGGTCGAGATGGCGTTGATCTTTGGTGTCATGCGGTGACGGGTCATCGAGTAGATCACGACCGACAGCGGCTGGCTGGTCGTGCCGGCGGTAAAGTAGGACACCACAAAATCGTCGATTGACATGGTGAACGCCATGATAGCGCCCGTGACGATGCCCGGCATAATCTCCGGCAGGATGACCTGGTGGAGCGCCTGATGCGGTGTAGCGCCGAGGTCGAGCGCGGCCTCATAGGCGTTTTTGTCCAGCTGGCGCAGCTTGGGGCCGACATTAAAAATAACATACGGCACATTGAACGTAATGTGCGCAATCAGCAGTGTGATCCAGCCGAACACGCCATTTTCGCCGCCAATGCCCATTTTTTGCACGATGACGAACAGCAGCATGAGGGAAACGCCGGTGATGATTTCCGGGTTGACAACCGGGACATAACTGATGTTATTGATAATCAGCTGTGCCTTGCGGCTCATGGAGTTGATGCCGATGGTGGCCAAGGTGCCCAGCACCGTGGCAATGATAGCCGAAACAAATGCCAATACCAGTGAAAGCCCCAAAGCGGAAAGGATCATCTCATTATGGAACAGGCTGGCATACCATTTTAAGGAAAAACCGGTAAATACCGCACGGCTCTTATTTTCGTTAAAGCTGTAGGCGATGAGGACCGCGATGGGCAGGTACATAAACCCGAACACCAGCACCAGGTAGGTGCGCTGCAGCAAATGCTTATGCTGTGTTTTCATTACATCACACCCTCCATTTCCTCTTCGTCAAAGCTGGAGGTAAAGCTCATGCAGAGCAGAACGATCACCATCAGCACAAGGCTCATGGCAGAGCCGAGATTCAGGTTGTAAGAGTTGCCAAGGAACTGCAGCTCGATCAAGTCGCCAATCAGCAGGTTAGCGCCGCCGCCCAGCATACGGCTGATAATAAAGGTGGAAACCGCCGGAACAAACACCATGGTAATGCCGGTGGCAATGCCGGGCTTGCTCAGCGGGATCAGCACGCGGCCTAAAATCTGGAACACATTGGCTCCCAGGTCCTGCGCAGCTTCCACCACAGAATTGTCGATCTTGGTCATGGCGGTGTACAGCGGCAGGATCATATACGGCAGGTAGTTATACACCATGCCCAGTACCACGGCGCCGGAGGTATTGATCATATTAAAGGGGCCGATGCCGAACAGGCCCAACAGCTTGTTGATCAGGCCGTTTTTTTCCAGCAGGGTCATCCACGCATAGGTGCGCAGCAAAAAGTTCATCCACATGGGTAGCATGACCAGCATCAGCATAATATGCTGTTTATTGGCGCGCAGCCGGCTGAGGAAATACCCCACCGGGTACGCCAGCACCAGGCAGATGATCGTGGCCTCCGCCGCAAGCAGCAGGCTGCGGCCAAAAACCGAGGCGTACCGCCCAATGCTGGTCAGGTTGGCAAGGGTAACCTGGCCGTCACTGTTGGTCAGGGCATACCACACAACAATGCCCAGCGGCACCACAATAAACAGGACCATCCACACCAGGTACGGTGCGGCAGCCCAGCGCGAAGCTTTGGAACGCAGCATCCCATCACACCTCCTCGCGGGACATGATGTGAATTTCATCCGGGCCAATGTTCATGCCGATCAGCTCGCCCGGCTGGCTGGCCTGGGTGGAGTGGATCAGCCATTCTTTGCCTTCCACGTCAACGTGCATTTCAAAATGCACGCCCTTGAAGATCACCTCGCGCACAAGGCCGGTCAGCTTGCCGGCGGACGGCGGAACAATATCCACGTCCTCCGGGCGGATAACCACCTGCACCGGCTCGCGCGGCTTAAAGCCGCGGTCCACGCAGGCAAATTCCTGCCCGCCAAAGCTGACAAGGAAGTCTTTTTCCATAATGCCGTCCACAATGTTGGAATCGCCGATGAACTTGGCAACAAAGGCATTGCGCGGCTCGTTATAAATATCCTGCGGGCTGCCGATCTGCTGGATGTTGCCCTTGTTCATGACAACAACGGTATCGGACATGGTCAGGGCTTCTTCCTGATCGTGGGTAACGTACACAAAGGTAATATTCATCTCACGCTGCAGGCGTTTGAGTTCCAGCTGCATTTCCTTGCGCAGCTTCAGGTCCAAAGCACCAAGCGGTTCGTCCAGCAGCAGAACACGGGGCTGGTTGACCAGGCTGCGGGCAATGGCCACGCGCTGCTGCTGGCCGCCGGACAGCTGGTAGATGCTGCGGCGTTCAAAGCCCTTCAGGCCGACGATCTCGAGCATCTCGAGCACCTTCGGGCGGATCTCATCCTCGGTCATCTTTTTCAGGCGCAGACCGAAGGCGACATTCTCAAACACGTTCAGGTGCGGGAACAGCGCATACTTCTGGAACACCGTGTTCACAGGCCGCTTGTATGGCGGCATGTTGGCGATGTCCTTGCCATCAAAAAAGACATTGCCCGATTTCGGTGTTACAAAGCCGGCAATCACACGCAGGGTCGTCGTCTTGCCGCAGCCCGAGGGGCCCAGGAAGGTGACAAACTCCTTGTCGTGGATGTCCAGCGAAAGTCCGTCCAGGACCTTCTGCCCATCGAACTCGACAACAATGTCTTTCAGAGATACGATCAGATTTTCATTCATTTTTATTGCATCCCCCTTTGCGGAATTTCCCGTTACAGCACTCTCTTTACGTACCGTTTCTTCCTTAGGCCGGCACAGAGTCCTTAACGAGTCAGCGTCAATTATGCCGCCCCGCAAAGGTTTGTTACACGGTAAGCCCCTGCCCTGAGGCACCGCTACAAGCAGCACATACAACGCCAATGTGTCAGGGCAGAAAAGATTTGCCCTATAGATGCACACACAAGGTATATTATACGGCTTGTGGAATGTTTGTCAATAAGAACTTTTTAATAAATTGGTAAAGAAGTGTTCATGATTTCGAAAAAGAAGCGGCTCTTTTGAAAATGTGCGATGCAGCAAGGCTTATAAAAATCGAGGCGGCCGCCGCCGTAAAAAGCACGGCACTGGGCAGGGCAGCAAAGTGGCCGTACAAAAGCCCGAACGCTGCCTGCCCGGCTGGCTGGGTCAGGCAGGCACAGACCGTGATAAGGCTCATAAAGCGGCCTGTCTGTCCGGTGGGAGCATGGGCCTGAATTGCAGTAAACAGCAGGATCTGAAACAGTGCGGCGGCAGCCATCATGCAAAAAGCCAGTGATGTGACGGCGATGTACCCGGCTGCGGCAGGCACACACGGCAGAACGGCCAGCCCGAGCAGTGCGCACACTGCCGTAATGCACCAGAGCGCCGCTGTGCCGCGGCGCAGGAATAACCGCTTTGCAAACGCCCCGGCCAGCACGCCGCCCAGCAGACCACCGGCACTCATGGCAGACTGGGTGACGGCCAGAGCGGTGTCGGAAAAGGCATAATAGCGGACAATCAGCAGCGGCACACCGACAGTAAACGCGGGCACGACAGCCAGATTGAGCAGGGCCAGCACCATGGCCAGCTGGAGCAGCGGCCTTGCCTGGCGGAAAAGCGCTTTGGGTGGCAGACGCAGGCATGAACGTGCGGCGAGCGCATGCGGAATTGGCAGTGTACGCTCCCAGAGGGCGGATACGGCAAAGCAGACAGCACAGAGCAGCAGCAAGCCGCGCAGCCCAAGAGTGTGCAGTAAGACACTGCCCGCCAGCGGGCCAAGCAGTTCGTCGATGGTATCCACCAGCTGAATGACCGCATTGCCCCGGGCCAGCGCAGCCCCGTCCAGCAGCAGAGGCAGACTGGCCTGCACGGCGGGCTGGTACAGCCCTTCCACGGCATACAGCAGGCAGAGTGCGGCCAGCACAAGCGGCGTTACGGGCACGCCGAGCATTGCCGCTGCGGCTGCGGCCATGCCGATGGCGGATACGGTATCCAGCACAGCCATGATTTTTTGTTTACGGCAGCGGTCTGCCAGCACGCCCCCTGCCAGCGTGCCCAGCAGCATCGGCACAAGGGCCAGCGCTGTGACACTGCCGTACAGTGCGGCGGAATCGGTCCGGCGCAGAAGATACAACGGCAGCGCAAACCGCAGTGCGGCATTGCCGAACAGCGTGATGATCTGGCAGACGGTTATCTTATAAAAGGTGGGATTCATGGTGATGTGCTCCCCTGTTATGATAGGTTTTGTACATACATACCGACTGACGGTTTGTATGTGGGCTGAATAATACGGCGGCTGGAACCGCCGTTGAAATGATTGGGTGTGTTAATATAAGGATGAGGGGCTTTGCTGGGGAAATCGTTGCGCACCCGGGGGCATTTGCGGCAACAGCAAGGTCCCCGGGCGGATATGGAATCCGCCCCTACGGTGCAGGGGTCGATGCTCGTCATCGACCCAGAGATGTCCGACGCCACACGGCTTCTGCGGGCGAGCAATCAAGCCCGGAAAGCATCACTCTGCTTCACAGAGCGCCGCCAGCTCCTCTGCCTGCTCGTCGGTGAGAAGATCCAAGCCGAGGGCCTGCGTCATCTGTTGGAATACCGCGCACCGCGCGCGCTGCCGGGCGGGCGTTGTGGGGCGCGTCTGCGGGTTCAGCCAAAGGTCGGCCAGCAGGAAAATTGCCTCGCCCAGCGCCTCCGGCGACTCGGTCTGAATGCTGCCGTCAGCTACCCCCTGCCGAATCATGGGTGTGATGTAAAGCGGCACGGTCGTCTCCAGCAGGTCGTGGTATTCCATCGTAAAAAACTGCGGGTCATCGCAGAGGTGCGGCAGCATATGCTGAAGCTGCTGCTGTCTGCCCGGCAGCAGTGACACCGCAAACACGGTTTGCAGCTTTTGCAGGCCGGTCAAGGCGGCATCGTCCCGGATGCGCGCCAGCTCGGCGGCGACGCGCGCACCGAGGCGGTCGCCCACCTTGGCGGCAATCTCCTCTTTTGATTTGAAATGGTGGTACACGGCACCCTTGGACAGTCCGGTAGTGTCGATAATGTCCTGCAAGGTAGTTTTGGCGTAGCCCTTCTGGGCAAAGAGACGCTCGGCGGCAGAAAGAATTTTTTCTACAGTCTGTTCTGGATATTTGTTGCGCGGCATGGTGTACCCTCCTTTTACAAACCGACAGTCTGTAAAAATTACTATACGCGCCCCTGCGGGAAAAGTCAATACATTTGCCGCAGATTGTACGGTGCGCGGTGGTGGGTGGCGTGTTATAATTATCCGCATAGAGAGGTGAAATGAATGTGGCAAAAATCGGCGTTATCGATGTGGGCGGCGGGCTGCGCGGCATTTACGCGGCGGGCGTGTTCGACTGGTGCTTGGAAAACGGCGTGAAATTTGATTACGGCATCGGCATTTCGGCGGGCAGCGCGAACCTTGCTTCCTATCTGAGCGGCCAGCGCGGGCGGAACTACCTGTTTTATGAGGAATACTCGATGCGCAGGCAGTACATGGGCGCGGGCAATATGCTGCGCAGCGGGTCGTTTTTGAATCTGCAATACATCTACGGCACGTTGAGCAACGCGGGCTGCGAGAATCCGCTGGATTTTGAAAAAATGTCTGCCAATCCGATGGAGTGGTATATGATCGCCACCGATGCGACAACTGGCAAGCCAAAATACTTTACACGCGGCGATATGCATCAGGATGACTACCGCGTGCTGATGGCTTCCTGCTGCATCCCGGTGGCCTGCAAGCCAATCGTCATTGACGGCATCCCCTATTACGACGGCGCGCTGGGTGATACGATCCCCTTGAAAAAGGCATTTGCGGACGGCTGTGACAAGGTCGTGCTGATTCTGACAAAGCCAGAAGGCACTGTGCGCGCTGACAGCACCGACCGTAAGCTGGCACGAGTCATCCGCCGCCGCTATCCTAAGGCGGCCGAGCAGTTGGCCTTGCGGGCGCAGCATTATAACGAGGGTATCGCGCTGGCGGAACAGCTGGCAGCCGAGGGCAAGGTGCTTATCATCGCACCAGACGATACCTGCGGCGTCAAGACGCTGACCCGCGACCAAGAGGCGCTGAAAAAGCTCTACTCCAAGGGCATCCGCGACGCACAAGCCATCGAGGCATTTATAAAATAAACGAAGCCCGCCGCTTTTCCGGGATACGGATAAAGCGGCGGGCTTTATGTTTTTCTAGTAAAATTACGCCAGATTCAGTCGCTTCGTCATGAGCCACTGGGTCAGTGCCCACAGCAGGGCATCGACAAGGGTAATCAGCGCAAAGACGGCGAGCAGGGTGAGCACGATAACGCCCAAGGTATTGTCTGGACCGAAAAACGACGCGGCGCTGAAGTTAGTATTGTTCAGGTACTTGTACCCGCGGAACGCGACAAAGACTGCCGTCACAAGGGCTGCCATCTGCCCGATAAAGCCGATGACAAAGTAGGCGGCAATGCTGATGAGCAGCCGCTGCTGGGTAAACTGCGCGGCAAAGGCACAGGCCAGATATGCGTGCAGCAGTGCGCCCGCGATAAGGGCCAATATAATCAAAAGCATTGCAGACCAGATGGCGACATCCTCGGCAGTGACGCGGCTGAAATCCAATGCAAACCCGCTGCCACTGACCGTGTCGGTAGTCAGCATGCCGCAAAGTGTAAAAAATACCATGCCGAACAGCGTCCATACCGTGCCGCAGATGACCTTAGCAGCAATGTGCTGCCAAATGGGCACGGGCAGAGCCAGCATCAAGTACCCGCGCTCGCCCAACAGGCGGTAAAACTGCTGAATTTCAATAAAAAAGCAGATGGCGAGCACAACAAGAAGGCTTACGGCAGATGCCAGTGCCAGCAAGGCCATGGCGACCCCGGCCAGCGGCAGTCTGTCGGAGGTGTTCTGGACAAAATGGCTCAGAATATTGGTAAAAATGTTCAGCACAAGCACGCCCGCCGCAATGGGCAGAACAACACGGCCTGTGGATTTGAACTCATAATGTAAAAGCTTCGTCAGCATTTGTAAACCTCCCGGAAGTAAGCGTCCACGCTCTCCCCTGTTTCCTCGCGCAGCTCGTCGACGGCGGCCTGGCGCAGGACCTTGCCGTCCTGTAAAAGAATGACCTCGTCCAGCACCTTTTCAATGTCGCCGATGAGGTGCGTGGACAGCATAAGCGCGGCATCCTCACTGTAGTTGTGCATGATGGTGCTTAAAATGTAGTCGCGGGCGGCGGGGTCCACGCCGCCCAGAGGCTCATCCAGCAGGTAGAGCCTGGCGGCACGGCTCATCGTCAGGCAGAGCTGCATCTTTTCCTGTGTGCCTTTGCTCATGGAATCGATTTTGTCCCGCCCGCCGATATGCAGGTCGGCGAGCATGGCGTTTGCCTTGACTTTGTCAAAATCGGTGAAGAAATCCGCGTACAGGCTTACGGCATCGTCGGCGGTGAACTCCGTCGGCAGGGCCATACGGTCCGGCAGATAGCTGGTGACGGCCTTGGTGAAAACGCCGACAGGAACTTTATCAATAATGACGCTGCCCGCCGTGGGCTGCAAAAGCCCGGCAGAGATTTTCATAAGCGTTGTTTTGCCGCTGCCGTTGGGGCCAAGCAGGCCAACGAGCTTGCCCGGCGTGACGGCAAAGTCCACGCCGTTCAGCGCAGCGGTGCGGCCATAGCGCTTGGTCAGGCCGTGTACCTCATAAATTGTATCCATGGTTTACTCCTTTTTTGGTGCCTGCTGTGCGGTCTCGCGCAGCAGGGTCTCGATTTCGGCTTCGGTCAGGCCGAGGGCCTGCATCTGGTGCAGAAACTCCGCCGCCAGCGTACCGGCGCGCCGACGGCGCAAGGCCTGCAGGGCAGTGTCATCCGCTGTGACGGTGCGCCCGGCGGTGCGCTGCGCCTGCAAAAGGCCGCGGCTTTCCAGCTCCTGCAAAGCACGCTGCATGGTGTTGGGGTTGACCCCGGCGTCAGCGGCCAGCTCCCGCACGGGCGGAATGCGGCTGCCGGGCGGGAACTCCCCTGCGACGAGGGCAAGCTCCAACTGCTCGACCAGCTGCACATAGACCGGGCGGCCCGCAGTAATGTTCCAGTTCATGGTGTTTTATGCTCCTTTGTATTATTGTGTTAAGAGCTTAATACAATAATACACGCAGAATACAGTTTTGTCAATAGAAAAAATAAAAAAATCCCCCGCCGGGCTGGCGGAGGAAATATTGCATGATACAACGTCAGGAAATATGATCCTCGATCCATGTCAACACGTAGTCGAACACCTCGTCGCGGTTTGTCTCGTTGTGCAGCTCGTGGCGGCCCCCTTCAAAAATCTGGCAGGTCAGATCTCTGACACCGGCGTCGCCCAGCATGGCCCAGACCTTGCGTACGCCGCTGCCGTAGTCGCCGACGGGGTCGCAGTCACCGGCAATCAGCAGCACGGGCAGATCCTTGTCAATAGCCTGTGCCCATGCCTTTGTGCTGACGTGGTTGAGCGTCGCGAGCATCTCGCGGTAGGTCGCAGCGGTAAACCGGAAGGTGCACAGCCCGTCGGCGTCATAGGCTTTCACAACGCTTTTATCGCGGGAAAGCCAGGCGTTGGGCGACTGCGCGCTCTCGATTTTCCTGCAATAGCTGCCGAAGTTCAGCTTGACCATCAGCGGCGAGACATAGCGCGGCCCTTTGACGCGGGCAATCAGCCCGGCCAGCTGCTGGCCGACGACATTCATAAAGCTGGGGCCTGCCGTGCCGGAAATGACCAGCGCCGTGATGCTTTCCGGCCACTTCTCGGCGTACCAGCGCGCGTAAAAGCTGCCCATGCTGTGGCCGTAGAGGATGATGGGCGTATCGGGAAAGCGCTCATGCAGGATACGGTTCATCGTGTGCAGGTCGTTCAGGAGGTGGCAACGGCCATTCGGCTCACCGTAGTGGCCGTGCTCCCCTGCCTGGGCGGTGTCACCGTGGCCGAGGTGGTCGTTGCCCGCCAGCGCAATGCCGTGGGCAGCGTAGAACTCGGCCATCGGTGCATAGCGGCGCACATATTCGCACATGCCGTGGCTGAGCTGAAGGACAGCCCGCACAGGCTGGCCGGGTACGGTGTAGAGGAATGCGGAGGAGGTGTGCTTTCCGTCCGACGACGGGAAGGCAATGGCTTCGCAGTGGAGGTTGGGCATGATTACAGTTCTCCTTTGATTTTTTTCCAGTATTGTGCGAAAGCCTGCTCGTTTTTATTATCGCCGGGGACATAGTACTGCCGATCCTTGATGGCGTCGGGCAGGTATTGCTGGGCGGTCCAGTGGTTGGGGTAGTCATGCGGGTAGAGGTAGTGCTGCCCCTTGACCTTGGCGTCCGCGCCGTCGTAGTGCTTGTTTTGCAGCTGGCGCGGGATGGGCCCGGTGCGCCCGGCCTGAATGTCCGCAATGGCGGCATTGATGCCGTCGTAGGCGGAGTTGGACTTGGGCGCGGTAGCCACCAGCACCACGGCATCCGCCAGCGGCAGACGGGCTTCCGGCAGACCGACGGCGTTGGCAATGTCAACAGCGGCCTTGACGATGGGGATGATCTGCGGCCAGGCCAGGCCGACATCCTCGCACGCGCAGACCATCAAACGGCGGCAGGCGCTGGGCAGGTCACCCGCTTCCAGCAGACGGCCCAGATAGTGCAGCGCCGCGTCGGGGTCGGAGCCGCGCATCGACTTCTGGTAGGCCGAGACGATGTCATAGTGGTCGTCGCCGAGCTTATCATACCGCATGGCCGTGCGTACGGCGACCTGCTGCACCATGTCCAGTGTGATCGTGCGGCTGCCGTTTTCTACGGGTGCAGCGGTGACGGCAAATTCCAGATTGCCCAGCGCCTTGCGCATATCGCCGCCCGCACTCTGGGCCAGGTATTCCAGCGCGTCGTCGGGAATGAGCACGGGAGACTTGTCCTCAGCCCCGAGGCGTGCAGCGGCGCTGCGCAGCCCGGTGCGGATGTCGTCGGTGGTCAGGGATTTGAACTCAAACACCGTGCAGCGGGACAGCAGCGCGTTATATACATAAAAGTAGGGATTCTCGGTGGTGGAGGCAATCAGGGTGACGGTACCCTGCTCCACACATTCCAGAAGGCTCTGCTGCTGGCGCTTGTTAAAATATTGTATCTCGTCAAGATATAAAAGAATGCCGCCCGACGCGCCGAGTGTGCCGATGTCCGCGAGCACCGACTTGATGTCGCTCGTCGAGGCCGTCGTGCCGTTGAGCTTGTGCAGCTGCATACCGCTGCCCGCTGCAATGATGCTGGCAACGGTGGTCTTGCCGACGCCGGACGGGCCGTAGAAGATCATGTTGGGAATCTTGCCGCTCTCGACAGTGCGGCGGAAAACCTGATTTTTGCCGAGTAGATGCTGCTGGCCGCAGACCTCATCCAGGGTGCGCGGGCGCAGACGCTGTGCCAATGGTTCCATTTTGCGTTCCTTTTTTTAGATAAGTTTGAGATAGTGTACCAAAACATCATACTTCTATACTTGATTATAACGGCTCGGCGTGGTAGAATCAAGAGAAAAGGATTGAAACGGAGAAAATGCTGTGACCAAACAAGAGCTGGCTGCGATCTGTATTGCGCGCCTGAAGGCAGAATATCCCGATTCCGACTGCACGCTGGATTATGACCATGCGTGGCAGCTGCTTGTGTCGGTACGGCTGGCGGCCCAGTGCACCGATGCCCGCGTAAACGTGGTGGTGCAGGAGCTGTTTGCCAAGTACCCCGGCGTAAAAGAACTGGCTGCAGCGGATCCTGCGGATATTGAGGCCATCGTCAAGCCCTGCGGGCTGGGCCACAGCAAGGCACGGGATATTTCAGCCTGTATGCGGATGCTGCGCGACAGGTACGACTGCCATGTGCCGGATGATTTCAACGCGCTGCTTGCCCTGCCCGGCGTGGGCCGCAAGAGTGCGAATCTGATCATGGGGGACGTATTCGGCAAGCCTGCCATCGTGACGGACACCCACTGCATCCGGCTGTGCAACCGCATCGGGCTGGTGGACAACGTCAAGGAGCCGGCCAAGGTCGAGCGGGAGCTGTGGAAGATCATCCCGCCTGCGGAGGGCAACGGCTTCTGCCACCGGCTGGTGGACCATGGCCGCGCCGTGTGCACAGCTCGCACCAAGCCCTACTGCGACAAATGCTGCCTGGCGGACGTATGCCGGGCACGAAAGGAATTTTTGCATGAATAAAACGACGGAAAACCGCCTGGGCGGTGAGCTGCGCAGCCATCAGGCAGCCCGGCGCCTGCTGGAGGAGCTGCGCCGCGGACGCTATGCAGACGCCGCCCAGCTGCCCAGCGAGCTGGAGCTGGCCGATGTTCTGGGCGTGAGCCGCACCGTGGTGCGCGATGCCCTGAGCGATCTGGAGCGCGACGGCTATGTGGAGCGTGTGCGCGGCATCGGCACCCTTGTCAACCGCGATGTGGTCCGGGTCGAGAACCGCATGGATCAGAAGCTGGAATTTAACCGCATGATCCGCTCAATTGGCCGCGTGCCCCACAGCGATAACCTGATGGTCACGCGGGAGACTGCCATGCCGGAGCTGGCCGCAAAGCTCGGCCTTGACCCGGAGCGCGAGCACACACTTGTGTTTGTGCGCCGCCGGGTACTGGCCGATGAAACGCCGGTGCTCTACTCCACCGATATTCTGCCGCTGGCGCTGTTTGGCGGCAAGCGGCTGGATACGATCGATTTCAGCCGCCCGATCTTTGAGATCGTGGAGCAGCACTGCCATGTGGAGGTCACCGAGACGCTGACGACGCTGCACGCCGTACAGGGGGTGCCCGGCATCCGCCGCCAGCTGGGGCTGCGCCCGGAGCAGGCGCTTTTGCAGCTGGATGAGATCTGCTATTCCCGCACCTGCAAGCCGGTGCTTTGCTGCCAGACCTGCTATACGGATTTCTTTGACTTTGCGATGGTGCGCAAGCTGATTTGATTTTGAACGGCACAGCGCCGTTTGGAATAAATAGAGTAAACAAAGGGGATTGTGTATGAGACATTTGATCGACCCGGCGGATTTCACGCTGGAAGAAACGCTCAGCCTGATGGACCTTGCAGACCGTATCCATGATGACCCGGCTGCCTATAAAGATGTAGCTGCCCGTAAGCGGCTGGCAACACTGTTCTACGAACCGAGCACCCGTACCCGTCTTTCGTTTGAGGCGGCCATGCTGAACCTGGGCGGTCAGGTACTGGGCTTCCCCGATGCCGGTGTTTCCAGCGCCTCCAAGGGCGAGACCGTAGCCGATACCATCCGCGTGATCAGCTGTGTGGCAGACATTGCCGCCATGCGCCACCCCAAGGAGGGGGCACCGCTGCGCGCGTCCCGCTACAGCCGTATTCCGGTCATCAACGCCGGTGACGGCGGCCACAGCCACCCCACCCAGACGCTGCTGGACATGATGACGATCCGCCAGCGCAAGGGGCACCTGGATCATCTGACCATCGGCTTCTGCGGCGACCTCAAGTTTGGCCGCACGGTACACAGCCTGATCAAGAGCCTGTCCCGTCTGCCGGGCATGAAGTTTGTGCTCATCTCACCCGAGGAGCTGCGCGTGCCGGATTACATCATCAGCGAGATCCTCGAGCCTAACAACATCCCCTATGTTGAGACACGCAGCATGGAGGAGGCTCTGCCCGATTTGGACGTCCTCTACATGACTCGCGTCCAGCAAGAGCGGTTCTTTAATGAAGAAGATTACATCCGTCTGAAAAACAGCTATGTTCTGACAAAGGAAAAGCTGGCTCTGGCCCCCGCGGATATGCCGGTGCTGCATCCCCTGCCCCGTGTGAATGAGATCACGCTGGACGTGGATGACGACCCGCGCGCAGCGTACTTTGACCAGGTGCAGAACGGTGTCCATATGCGCATGGCGCTGATCATGACTTTGCTGGGTCTCAAAGACCCCAAGACCGGGGAGGTAGCGTTCAATGTTGAAGGTTGATGAAATCCAGAACGGCGTGGTCATTGACCATATTACCGCAGGCACGGGTCTGGCGCTCTACCACATGATGGAGCTGGAAAAGCTGCACAATGCCAGCGTGGCCCTTTTGCAGAACGTCCGCAGCCAAAAGGACGGAAAAAAGGACATAATAAAGATCGAGGGCGATGTCAGCGAGATGAGCTTTGACGTTCTCGCCTATGTCGACCCGAAAATCTCCATCACCTTTATCCGGGACGGCAGGGTGACGGAGAAAAAACACCCCGAGCAGCCCAAGCGGCTGGTCAACGTCATCAAATGCACGAACCCGCGCTGCATCACTTCTATCGAGGAGGGCTGTGACCACATCTTTGCTCTGACGCCGAGCGGACGCTATCGCTGCATCTACTGCGAGCAGGAGTTCCGCGTAAAACCGTAAACGAGGTAACACTATGGAAAAGCCGAAATTTCACCTAAACCCTAATGAGGAAATCGTCAAAACCATCCGCGAGGGCCTCAAGCGCACGGGCGGCTACTGCCCCTGCCGCTTGCAGCATATTCCGGAGAATATCTGCATCTGCAAGGAGTTCAAGGAGCAGCTGGCCGACCCGGACTACCACGGTGCGTGCCATTGCGGGCTGTATGTGAAGGATTGAGGACTTTTCCCTTTTACAACAATTATACACTTATAATAAGCAAAACGAGGTATCTGCCACGGAAAGCAGGTACCTCGTTTTGCTTATGCTACACGCACGCCGCCAGTGTATCCTCGGTCAGGATAATGTGCCCGTCGGCGTCCACATCGGCGGTGTAAACGGTGCCGGGGTGGGCTGTACCGGCAGCGATGCGGTCCGCAAGGGCCTGCTCCACGGCACGGCTGACGGTGCGGCGCAGCTCCCGCGCACCATAGGGCGGCACCTTGTCCCCGGCCAGCATCTTGGCTGCGGCGGGCGTGTGGTGCAGCGTGTAGCCCTGCCGGGCTGCGCGCTGCTCAAGCTCGACAAGCAGCCGGTCTGCGATCCCGGCCAGCTGCTCCGGGCCGAGCGGGTCAAAGAGGACGGTCTCATCCAAGCGCCCCATCAGCTCGGGGCGGAAAAACTCCTTAGCCTCCTGGATGGCTTGCTGGCCGCGGCGCCGGGTCTCGGCAGCGGCGGCCCCAAAGCCCAGCGGCGACGTCTGCCCGGACAGACACCGCGCACCCAGATTAGAGGTAAGCAGAATAATAGTGTTGGAAAAATCCGCCCGGCGTCCCTGGGAGTCGGTCAGATTGCCGTCTTCCAAGATTTGCAGCAGCAGGTTCTGGATGTCGCTGTGCGCCTTTTCGATTTCATCAAATAAGACAACACTGTACGGGCGGCGGCGCACGGCCTCGGTCAGCTGGCCGCCCTCGTCGTGGCCGACATAGCCCGGCGGCGCGCCGAGCAGCCGTGCGACGGTATGCCGCTCCATATACTCCGACATGTCAAAGCGCAGCAGGGCTTTTTCGCTGCCGAACCAGCATTTTGCCAGCGTGCGTGCCAGCTGGGTCTTGCCGACGCCCGTCGGCCCGAGGAACAGCATTGCTCCTATGGGCCGCCCGCTCTCCCGCAGGCCGGTGCGGCTGCGTCGGATGGCGGATGCCACGGCGGCCACGGCCTGCGGCTGGCCGATGACCTCGGCGGCAAGGCGCTGTTCCAGATTCGCAAGCCGCTCCCTCTCGGCTTCGCCCACGCGCTCTGCGGGCACGCCGCTGGCCTTGCTGACGACCCTTGCAATATCGGCGGGGGTCAGTGCCCGGCGGTTCCCGCTGGCATCGGCAATGCGGCGGGCCGCGGCGGCTTCGTCCAGCAGGTCAATGGCCTTGTCGGGCAGATACCGCCCGGGCAGGTAACGCACGCTCAGCTCCACCGCGGCGTGGATGGCCTCGGGCGGGATGCTGACACCGTGGTAGCGCTCATACCGCGGCATCAGTCCGGCCAGAATCGTTTCTGCGGCAGCAGGGGTGGGCTCCTCGACCATGACCCTTCCAAAGCGGCGCTCGAGCGCGGAATCCTTCTGGATGGTTTTGCGGTATTCCTCAGGTGTGGTCGCGCCGATAAGCTGAATTTCGCCGCGTGCCAGCATCGGCTTTAAGATGCTGGCGGCGTCAATGGCTCCCTCCGCCGCCCCGGCCCCGGCAATGATGTGGATTTCATCGATAAACAAAATCGTTGAGCGGTCACGGTACAGTTCTTCCAACAGGTTCTTGAACCGCTCCTCAAAGTCGCCGCGGTATTTGGTGCCCGCGACCATCGACGCCATGTCCAGCGCCAGCACCCGCTTGCCGCGCAGTGCCGGGGTGATCTGCCCCGCGGCGATCCGCTGCGCCAGTGCCTCCGCCAGCGCAGACTTGCCGACACCCGGTTCACCCAGGAGGCAGGGATTGTTTTTCTGGCGGCGGCAGAGAATTTCAATCATGCGATCCAGCTCGGCATCACGGCAGAGCACCGGGTCGAGCCGCCCCTCCTGTGCGAGGCGCGTCAGGTCGCGGCCATATTTATCGCTGGGGCGGCCCGTGCGGGAGGCAGCCATCCGCGGCTGGGCGGGCAGCACAAGCTGACCGGAAAGCTGGCGGCATTCCCGCGCGGCCTGCGGCAGCTCGATGCCCAGAGCTGCCAGCCACCGGCTGGCCGTGCAGGACGAGTCCTCGAGGATGGCGCAGAGCAGGTGCTCGTTCTCCGCCCTGGCGGCACTGGCCGCGTGCGCACCCAGCACGGCAAACTCCATGGCCTTGCTCAGCTCGGGGGCAAGGTCCCGGCTGTGCAGGCGACGAGGACGGCCCGCCGCGTGGGCAGCGTTATGCTCGGCCAGGGCGGTGGATGTCACCCGCTTGCGGCGCAGAAAATCCGCCGCTGTCCCCTGTGCTGTCTGCACCAGCGCCAGCAGCAAATGGCCGGTATCCGCCTGGCTGCACCCCTGCTGCCCCGCCAGCACCAGCGCCGTGTGCACGGTGCGTGCTGCCGTGAAGGAAAAACCTTTATATCTGTAGACCCAGAACATCTGCAAATCCTCCTCTGAAAAGTACCCATTGAAAGTATAGACGCCGGGCCAATAAATAATCATCGAAATCTGGGGGATTCTGCAAGACAAATTGAGAAAACCGTGGTATAATAAACTGGTTGTTTTTATTTTTACGTATGAGGTGGTTTTCAATGCACAAACTGATGCGCTACATCAAGGGCTATGAGAAGCAAGCCCTGTTAGCGCCGCTTTTCAAGATGCTGGAAGCCTGTTTTGAATTGTTTGTGCCGCTGGTCATTGCCAGCATCATTGACACGGGCATCAAAAACGAGGATGCAGCCTTCATCTGGACGCGCTGCGGCCTGCTGGTCCTGCTGGCTGCTATCGGCTTGGCCAGCAGCCTGACGGCACAGTGGTTCTCCGCAACGGCGGCGCTGGGTTTTGGTACGGCATTGCGCAAGGACCTGTTCCGCCATATTGGCACGCTGAGCTACAGCGAGCTGGACGGCATCGGCACCCCGACGCTTGTCACCCGCATGACGAGCGACATCAACCAGGTACAGAACGGCGTCAACCTGACGCTGCGTCTGCTGCTGCGCGCGCCGTTCATCGTGATCGGCGCGCTTATTATGGCGTTCTCCATCAGCCCGAAGCTGACGCTGCTTTTCATCGGCGTTACGATTATGGTGTCGCTTATTATATGGGCCATCATGCGCGTGACCGTGCCCATCTACCATGAGGCCCAGAACGGCTTGGACCGTGTGACGCTGCTGACGCGCGAAAACTACGTCGGCGCGCGCGTGGTGCGTGCCTTTGCCCGCCAGGCGGACGAGCTGGCCGCCTTTGTGGAGACAAATGACCATCTGAAAAAGCTGCAATTTGCGGCAGGCCGTATTTCGGCGCTGATGAACCCGCTGACCTATCTCGTCGTCAACCTGGCCGTTGTGGCGCTGCTGCTGCGCGGCGGTGTGGAGGTCGATGCCGGTAAGCTGACGCAGGGCGAGGTCATTGCCCTTATCAACTATATGAGCCAGATTCTGCTGAGCCTGCTGCGTCTGGCGGATCTGGTCGTTTCGGTCACCCGCGCACTGGCCAGCGGCATGCGCGTCAATGAGATTCTGAACACCCACACGACAATGCAGGATCCCGGCACGGCAGAGCTGGCTGTGAACGACGCTGCCGAGGCGGCTAAGTTTGAGCACGTCACCTTCACCTACAAGGATGCCGGCGCACCGAGCCTGACGGACATCACGTTCACGGCCAGGCCCGGTGAGACCATCGGCGTCATCGGCGGTACGGGCAGCGGCAAATCGACGCTGATCGACCTGGTCTGCCGCTTCTACGATGCCGACAACGGCGGCGTTGCGCTGTTCGGCCATGATGTAAAGCAGTACAGCTTTGCACAGCTGCGCAGGCTGGTGGGCGTCGTGCCCCAGCAGGCCGTGAGCCAGACGCAGGACATCGCGTCGGTGTGGGTCGTGGAGGCCGACAGCACGGTGCACTACCGCCGCGTCACCCCGGGCGACACCTACGGCGCGATGTGGTGCATCGACGAGGGACTCGACCGGGGCGAACGGGTCGTGGTCGCCGGGCAGCAGAAACTGCACGACGGCGCAAAGGTGATCCCCGAAAACCCGACTGCGCGGAGGACTGAACAGGCCGCCGCTGCGGAGCAGGCGGGCAAGCGTCTCGAAAAACGGTAGTCCTATGGAAAAATTCTTTGTTTCGCGCCCGATTTTCGCCATTTCGCTGGCCATCGTCATCGTGCTCGTCGGCCTGATCTCGATCATGGGGCTGCCCATCGAACAGTACCCCGACATCACGCCTCCGGTCGTGGAGGTGTCGGCCACCTACGACGGCGCCGACGCCGAGACGGTCAACAACGCCGTGGCGACGCCCGTGGCCCAGGCCGTGATGGGCGTCAGCGACATGCTCTACATGCAGGCCACCTCGGCCAACGACGGTTCGATGGTCCTGCAGGTCACCTTCGACATCGGCTCCGATCCCGACCTCGACGCCATCTTCACCCAGAACAACGTCTCGTCGGCCACGGCCGAACTCCCCGCGACGGTCACCCGGCAGGGGGTCACGACACGCAAGACCATGACGGGATTCCTGATGGTCTACTCGCTGCACAGCGACGGCCGCTACGACGGGGAGTTCCTCTCGAATTACGCCTACATCAATCTCCAGAACGAGCTGCTGAAGATCGACGGCGTGGGCAAGGTCTCGATCATGGGCGCGGGCGAATACGCCATGCGGGTGTGGCTGCGGCCCGACGTGCTGAAATACTACGGCATCGCCGTCGGCGAGGTGACGGCCGCCATCGAGAAGCAGGGCGGCATCTACCCTGCCGGGCAGTTCGGCGCCGAGCCGGCTCCCGACGGCGTGGCCTACACCTATACGGTGACCATGCCGCCGCAGATCTCCACCGCCACGGAGTTCGCCGACATCGTCGTGCGGACCACCTCCTCGGGCGAACAGATCCGTCTGGGCGACATCGCCGAGGTGTCGCTCGGCAGCCAGACCTACGGCGTAAGCTCGTCCTACGAGAGCGACCCGACGGCCATGATCGTCATTTACCAGCAGCCGGGCAGCAACGCCGTGGCTGTGGGCGGCAAGGTCAAGGCCGCGATGGAACGCCTCTCGCAGCGGTTTCCGGACGGCGTCGAGGCCGCCACGATCGTCGACAGCACCACGAGCATCGACGCCGGCGTGAAGGACATCTTCCGCACGCTCGTCATCGCCCTCATACTCGTCATCTTCATCATCTTCCTCTTCCTCCAGGACTGGCGCGCGACGGTCATTCCCCTGGTGGCGATCCCCGTGTCGCTCGTCGGCGCCTTCGCGCTGTTCCCGCTGCTGGGATTTTCCATCAACATCATCTCGCTGCTGGGACTGGTGCTGGCCATCGGCCTTGTGGTCGACGACGCCATCGTCGTCGTCGAGGCCGCGCAGGTCAATATCGAACGGGGCATGAAACCCCGCGAGGCGGCGCTGGAGGCCATGCGCAACGTGGCCTCGCCGATCGTCGCCACGACAGTCGTGCTGCTGGCCGTATTCATCCCCGTGTCGTTCACCGGCGGCATCACGGGGCGGCTGTTCCAGCAGTTTTCGGTGACGATCGCCGTTTCGGTGGTCATCTCGGCCTTCAACGCCCTGACGCTCTCCCCGGCGCTCTGCGCCCTGCTGCTGCGACGCCGGGAGCCGTCGCAAAAGGGATTTTTCGCCGCCTTCAACCGCTGGTTCGCACGGCAGATGGACCGTTACACGGCCTTCACGCCGACGCTGATGCGCCACGTCGCCCGCACGGGCGTGTTCGTGGCCGTGGTCCTCGGGGTGATCTTCGTCGTGTGGCGCAAACTGCCCGCGGGATTCCTCCCCGAGGAGGATCAGGGCTACGTGATGGTGATGGTCTCGACGCCCGAAGCCTCGTCGCTGCAAGTGACCCGACAGGCGATGGCCGACGCCGACGCCGTGATCCGCACGCTTCCCGAGGTCGCCTCGACGTCGTTCGCCGCGGGATTCAACATGATGGCCGGCATCGCCTCGACGTCGAGCGGCATCATCTTCGTCAAACTCGTCGACTACTCCGACCGCAGGCTCTCGGCCATGCAGATCGCCCAGCGGCTCACCGGAGAACTTTACGTCGCGGTTCCGGGGGCCGAATGCTACGCCTTCATCCCGCCTTCGATTCCCGGACTGGGCGTCACCTCGGGCGTCTCGGTCGAGGTGCAGGACCTCGAAGGGCGCGGCACGGCCTACCTGATGGAAAACGCCGGGCGGCTGATGGATTCGCTGCGCAAAAATCCCGCGATCGCCTCGGTCACCACGCAGTTCGACGCCGGGGTTCCCCAGCGGCGGCTGCGTATCGACAAGCAGCAGGCGCTGGCCGCCGGCGTGGACCTCGGAACGCTCTACGGCGAGCTGACCACCCTGCTGGGCGGCGCGTACATCAACAATTTCACACGCTTCGGCAAACTCTACCAGACCTACATCCAGGCCGCGCCCGACTACCGCCTCGACCGGCGGTCGCTGGACAGCTACTACGTCACCTCGGCCTCGGGCGAGAGCGTTCCCGTGGCATCGCTGATCGACGTGGCGGACACCGTGGGCGTGGAGTACGTCTCGCAGTTCAACCTCTACCGTTCCGTCTCGCTCACCGTCACCCCCGCGGCGCGGGCCTCGACGACGACCGTCATGCGGGAGATCACCGCCACGGCCGCCGAAACGCTGCCCGACGACATCGGCACGGCGTGGAGCGGAACCTCCTATCAGGAGGCCAACGCCTCGAAGACCGGCGGGCTGGTCTACGCGCTGGCCCTCGTGTTCGTGTTCCTCGCGCTGGCGGCCCTCTACGAATCGTGG